>ERZ1292637.243-Hain-H14-01um-R3-243-length-38035-cov-5_pt1 | contig 38035 bp, 73 predicted proteins | sample MGYA00564405_ERZ1292637 | MGnify/ENA primary metagenome ERZ1292637 (study PRJEB36523, sample SAMEA6512645) | groundwater metagenome | collected 2019-01-09 | study: AquaDiva: Metagenomics assemblies of 32 groundwater samples | reverse complement strand
CTGCTGATGCTGCTGCTGTTGATGCTGCTGCTGTTGCTGCTGCTGCTGGTGAAAAGTACTTGGTAATGTCAGCGGGTCTAGCCCTTGAAGTGCTCAAGGATCTCAAGTCTCCAGGTTGTCAGTGGCTAGAAGGCTAGTTGAGGTCAGCTTAGTTCTATGGCTCTAGGTAGTTTAAGCTGCCAAAATACTCGTAGTTCGCGCATACGGGAGTTGAGGGTATAATCCCTTTCTAGAGCCACCTTTTGGTGTTGAGGTCAGATAAGTAGTTACTATTGTCCGGTGTGGGTTGAGGGGTAGATTAGTCAACTACCACAAAGTAGACTATAAGGCGAGACTTAAAACACAAACCAGTCGAACACACCGTCTAGAAATTGCTAATGCTCGAAGCACTTGTAGCCACTAACATCATAGTCCTGCTGATCGTAGCAGGCATTGGGGTAGACATGTGACCATACCAAGCAGGCTCTCATTGCAGAGCGTGAGGACATGGCTTGGAGAAGAGTAACGGGGGTTGATAAGATGATTACAACAGATCAAGCAACCGAAATTATCAGGCTTCTGACCAGTATGAACACAGGCCAGACCCTAGAAGTGTTTCTACTTGGTCTCATAGCTGGGTCAATTGTCGTTCTGGTGGCCATTGTTAGTAAGAGATAACGAACCACTCAAGGCTGCTGCCCATAGCTTATTGCTTGGCTGTGTCTTACCAGTTATAGCCTACAACGTGTCAGAGCGTAGATGGTTTAATGTGGTGGTCTATTCAATGCTGTTGGGGTTTGAGGTCCATCACATTGCTGATCATGTCAGGAGTATATCGAAATGAAATTCCTCATCCTTGCAGTCATCATCATGTTTCGCTCAGGGAGTAGTGGCACAAGCCCTCTGGACTTGCATATGACAGTACGTACCCAAGGCTACACAGGAGCATTATGTCTAACAGTAGATGGCCCTGAATTCCATCGATCATGTTGGGTAAGACAAAAAGTTGATCCTATTACATGGGATGTGCGATTCCTACTCAAGGCATCAGGAGTGTATGCAGTGATTGTCTCGGACAAGGATGGTAATCGTAAGGTCGCTACGGTCACTGTATTAGGAGATGAAGAGCAATGAACCTGTCAGATAAGTTAGCGGAGCTTGCGTGTGGTATTAAGGGCCATGAGATGCTAAGACGTGTTGAGGGCACAAGAATCTTCTTAGAGTGCCTTCACTGCACCAAGGAGCATCCAGGTCTTGAGGTGCCTAGCACTAGACCAATGGGCTTTACCAGCGGGGACATTGTGGACATGTACGAGTTCCTACGTGATGTTGAAATGGGGCTTGGGTGTGGGGGCTAGCTAATGCCATTCCTGTGACCCCATTGTGTGCTAGTCGGTCTGACTGGCATCTTAAGTGTGATAGGAAAATGGCTCAAGTCATTCTAAGCTTGCCCCTACAACGAAGCAGACCTAAGTCACCAGATCATAGCTTCTTTCTCGGGATGAGTGATGGCAAGCCTTGGCTGATTAGGCCAACGGAAATGAGGGGGAGGAACCTTCAACAGTTCAGATGTGTTATACAGGGTTGGGCACGACACCGAAACATTACTTGCATCACCAGAGCGGATGGAGAGGGTAATCTTTGTGTACAGATGTACCCTAGACAGGAGAGAATATGATTGCCATCAATACCGTCACACTCCTTGTGGCTATCTACATTGCAGTTTGGGGTGATACACAGAGCTGGCGGACAACAGGCCTAGTACTGGTTGCAGTTAACACGTTCCTGTTCTTACTTGAGCTTAACAAGCTTCTGTCATGAAACTTAGCCAGCTTAGGGAATCTGGAGAGATTGTGGTAGCTAAAGTAGAGGCCCCAATCAATTCTAGGTATTGTCCTCCAACAGGAAGGCCTGAACCTGAACTACAGGGGTTTGGAGCTGATCTCAATCAAGGTGAGAAGCCTAGCTTAGGTGTGTTATTCCTTTGGATTGTTGTGGCTATCTATTTAATATGTATGTTCTGGGCAGCATGGCAGGGGCCGGTGAGATAAAATATGGAAGAACAGATTCTCAACAGCAATTACAAGCCCTTAGTACCTATAACACTACCTCTATATCAAGGGCGACAGATGAGGTACCTCCCATTTGATTTGGCTAGTCCTAAGATGCCTGTTGAGTATGGGGACTATTTGGAAATAATCATAGCCCTATGCAAGACAGCTAATGCATCTAATGGTACTGCCTACCTCACAGTAGATGAGAAGATCATCAAGGCTGGCATGAGTCAGCGTAGACCCCAGCCACACGTTGATGGCTGCTTTAGACAGACAGGTGACCAGATGAACTGGGGTGGTGGCGGTAGTGGTGGATGGCTCCACTACTGCAATGATGTTGGTGCATCACCTGTTGGTCGTATGGCAGTGATTGTTGCTGCCTCAGTTGCTGGTTGCAGAGCATGGAAGGGAATCTTAAATGGCAGGCCAGCTAAGGATGGGGACCTTTCACATATCTCAGACCAATTAGGTGTTGGTGAAGTACTCCCTGCCAATGTAGGCTACCTTCTATCACCTGACTGTGTACACGAGTCAATGAGATTTGATCAGGACACGCTTAGGCAATTCATTAGAATTGCTTTACCAGTATCATTTGCTGAAGCAAGTGTGTGGGATTGAAATGCCAGTCTTAGTCAGATGTCATATTCACCCTAGATACACTGGGAAGATATGGCCTAAGTATCAGTGCAAATGGTGTTCGATGCTTTGGGCACTGCTTCACCAGCACCATTAAGGAGTTGGGGATGAACTACAAGGTTCGTAACTTCGAGTATGATGGCTTTGGGTGTGCAATCAAGAAAGGCTTTGCCCCCTATACAGCTACACTTGTGAAATGGACTCTAGATCCAGGCGTTGGGTTGTTAAATTGCACAGATGGCGTGGAGCGGTTAATCCCTATCTGTGTATTACCAGACTTCAAAGGAGACTGGGTAAAGCCTCCAGATGCCCCAGTTGGTTATTCCCCACTTCTGTATGTTGGAGAACCCAGTAAATCATGACCATAACTGCCAGACACCTCAAACAACTAGCTCGAAGGTTCAGGACAGATAAGGGGCCAGACTATGAGATGGCTAAATACTATCTCAGAATGCCCCTTAAAGAGTTGCAGAAGGCTATCCACGCTGATGAAGGGATCTTTGGTCTTGAAGTGTGGGCAGCATGCCAAGCCTTAAAGGTTAGAGGCAAGGCAACACCATTATCCAAATGGCTGTTATCAGCTAGGAAAAGACAAGTTCCTCAATGACCAAAGCCTGTAAGTGTGGGGCTATTCTGCTCCCTTTCGTTCCATGCAGGAGCAATCGTAACAAGAAAAATCCTGGCTGTGCAATCTGTGAGGTTAATGGACATGCTCCTCAGCAGTATTGTTATAGCTGTGAGACATTCACCTTGTTTGTGTACTCAATAGGGAGAACATAAAGATGTGGCAAGCAATCATCACAGCAATCATCACAGCCCTTGCCCTTGGAGCTATGACAGGAGCCTCTAAGAAGGTGCCAGCTCACAAGTGCCCAGACAATATGGTACAGCAGGGCTTGCAGTGCGTGGAAAAACCATGAGAGAAGTTAAAGGAGATTGTCATGTGTTGTGCCCTTGATTGCAAACCAGCCCTCAAACCTGGGGATTGGACGCCGTGCATTGAGTGCATGGATGCTAAGGAACTAACAGAATATCAACAGGTCACTGGTGACATGAGAAGAGAGGGTGATAGTCGTGAAACTCGACAGTCAAAGGTTCCGTCCAGATCCAGAACCACCTGCTACTAAACCAATGGATCTCCTAGCTGCCCCTGAGATACCATCATTTGGTTGGGTAGAGTTTATGTTGCTGCCATGGATTGTGGCGGGGGTGTTTATCAGGAGTACCTTGAAGGTAATATACAGGTCATGAGAGTATTCGCGCTCGAAGATGACCCAGATCGCATTAGACAGTTATGTGAGTGGCTGGCTGGTACTGATTGGGTCTGTATCCAAAGCTGCATACGTGAGGATGAGTTCGAGCCTCCCTATGATTTGATTCTATTGGATTATGATCTAGGTGGCAGGCAGATGGGTAAGGCTTGGGGTAGGTCACAAGAGGTAGCTGAGGCAGAGGATTCAGGCCTTACTTTTGTTAGACTTGTCAAGGATAAGATCAATCCTGAAGCTGAGATCGTCATTCATAGCTACAACCCTGAGGGGGCTAAAGCTATGCAGGCTGCTCTTAAGCCATTGGAGTCCAGGCGGGTTCCATTTGGGCCAGCTATCAAGAGACTCATTGAACAGTTCCGGAAGGTCCATTAAATGCCCGCCTCAACTCTTGAGCAGGATGGTACTGTAATCATGTCTAAGGACATCCCTAGTGGTAGGGCTAGAGTTGAGGTCTCCCTTGCTAAAGGCTTGACTGCTGATGATTCTAGGGAACTTGTAATTATGCTTTACCATACTGCTGCCATGCTTGAGCAGCTACATCCACCAAAGCAGGCTTGATATGCCATACAAAGATCCATGGATCTTCAAGGTAATAGACTCAATTATAGGTTGGCCAACCTACTGGTTTGACAAGACACATGGAAGTGTGCTGTTGAAGTTGCTTGCATTCATATGGTTCTTTCTATGGATGTTTCCGTGTATGCTCATTGGTGGCCCTCTTACCCTTATCGCACTTCCATTTATGCTCTGGAGTGACATGGAATGAGAATGATTGTGGACTGTGAGCGGGATGTCAAAGGTGTTCATACATGGAGCTGTATAGGAATCACCAGTGCATCAGAAGGTGATTATGTCTTATGGTGCCCTGAATGCGGGGCTGTAGGCGTAGCAGCGGTACCCAAAGTAAGTCATCCGAAGGAAGTTTATATTACCAATCGGGTAAAGGAGAAGGTAGAATGAATGACAAGCTCGACAAGGTTCTAAGCAAGCTCGCAGACACGTTCGACAAGTGGTTGGAGGAGTTTGAGAACTCTCCAATCCGCACCACAATCAAGGTCATCTTGATCCTCTACGTGGTCAAGTGGGCACGGAGAAATCTGCTGTGAGGTACCTGCTCGCCTACTTCGTGTTTGTCTGCATGGTAGCATATGCTATTCCCTTCTGTGTGGGAAAGGCATTGCTCGATACAGCGGGCACATTCAACAACGGGGACTACAGATTTCTTTCAGCGTTCTTGACACTCCCAACCGTTATTACTGCGGGGGTCCTTGTTAGTGTAGTAATGGCCTACGATAAGGAGAGGAGCTTACGTAAATGAAAACCTTCTTTATCTGGCTCGGCATCCAGTGTGTGTTTGCTAGGGTGCTGATTGGGATGTGCCTCTATATGTGGCGAGACTTGAACATCAGTCCTGACTACATTGGATACTTCCTGATTCCAGCTACCATCGTTTGTGTGGCTGAAGCTGTGACCTCTGCGTTTGTGGTGTATCCCCTAGTGCAGCCCAAGTTTAGAGCCATTTCTAAGGTTGAGGCTGAGCAGATGATCAAGGAATACGGCTACAACCGCTCTTACATGTACGTTTCAGCAGGTCAATAGCTCATGACCCCAAAGCAGATTACCTTGCGGCAGGCACGCAGGAAGTTCGGAACACGCACTACCAGGCGTCGTAACACCAATGGCAAAGGAATCCCCATGAGTGCTAAGGGCACTAAAGGTAGGCTACAATGTACCAGATACCCTAAGCCTGCTAAGCGTTTAGGGCCTAAGATCCATGCCTATATGAAGTCTGTAAATGGAAGGAACCCATAAAGATGGCTCTCCCACTCACATACTCTATCTGGGCTAGGCTACAAGCCCTGTACCATATTACAGCTGGGCATGATGTAGGTTGGAAGGTAACTTATGGTAATGACCTAGGCTGTGCTGGAGATATTGTCTGTAACACCTGTCAAGAGCTGATCTGGTGTCGGGCATTAGATCCTTGGCGTAAGCCTAAGAAAGGATAGGAGAGTATGGATCCATCAGAGGCATCAAGACACATAGACATGAGAGATTGTGAAGAGTTAGCCAAACTGGATGTTGGTCCCACTAACAGGAACTCCTGCTGTGGTGTCAAGGAATTGTCAGGGCTGTATCAGGTAGGCAGAGGGGCCTTGTCAGCAGCTGACTACCTCAGAGGGATGATTTATCGTATCTGGAGTAGAGATATTACTGCAGATCATAGGTTCGACCCAACAGCTAGTAAACTCATCTCATGCGCCCATGTGATGTACAATCAGGCCATCAGACCCGTGGCTGTGTCTACATCAGGATTGTCTCCCAACCTGGTTGAGGAAGAACAGCCAAAGTATGGAGAGATGTTTACCACATTCCTGGTTGAAAACAAGCTGGGTGTGGTAACTAGGATCGCTCCGACAATCAACCCCAACTCCAAGAACATCCTGACAACCTACATCTGGACTATTGACCACGATGCAGTGCTGGCATGGTGGAAGAAGAATAAATAGGATGGCAACTCTGAAAGGTCCTGGCTGCATCTATTGTTGGGATAAGTATCCTTGTCATTGTGATAAGTGTGAATGTCCTAAATGCAAGGCGGTCAAATGACAGGTGTACATGTATGGCTCAAAGGCCAGCAAAGGAGTATCTTCGTGATTAAGGTAACACTACCAGACACAAGTGTTGTCGGCATCGCCTTCGAGCACAGAACAGTTAAAGAGGCCCTAACAGAGGAAGCTCTGTACAGCAAGCTCATGGGCAGAACTGTGCTGGATGTCTTTGAGGTCAGATATACTCTCTGTACATTGTATCGGCTTATGCCGGATGGTGGAGAGGGTAAGTTTACTGCCTCCATTATTGCGTCATCCAAGGCTAGATGTTCTCCAGAGGATAACTTCAACAAGGAGACTGGCAGGAAGATTTCCTTGACTAGACTCCTGAACAAGCAGTATCCCAGGCTCAAGGACAATCCTGATCTCACAGCTGAGGCTGGGCAGTTCAATAAGAACATCCGGCAGGAGATCTGGCAAGCCTATAGAATGCGCGGTATGATGCAGGCTCTTGATGAGGTTGCAGAGCGGGCAGGGCAGGCATTACTCCAAGGCATCCCTGTTAGGAAGCTACTCACTGAAGGTGATGCTCCTGTTGCCCATGTCTAAGAAGCCCAAGTGCCCTAAACATCTCTGTCGGGAATGTCAGATAGAGTGTGATTGTGGTGAAACAAAGGCTAGCAAGTGTGAGGGTTGTTCCATATGTGCTGAGGTGGGCTCTGTAATACAAATTACAGAGCGTGGGAATAAGCGTATCTATTAACCCCCATGTACCGGCTCGGTCCTCTAAACCGTAGTACCGTAAATGGATTATGGGCGTTCAAATCGCCTCATGGGGTCCATTTTCTATGAAAGCTATCTATAAGTTCTTAGGTCTTACCATTCTTGGTGAGATTGTCTGGCGAGAGCAGGGACGGATTCTCATTGAACCCGATAACCCTCCAATTGATGCTGGACATCCTATGAATAGGGTCTGGGCTGATGAGGCTAGCAATTGCCTTATCATAAAGCCTACACCTGAACAGATAGATGCTGTAATATGTGATTGGGTGTGGCCAGACAAACAAGCTGATGAAGGTGCTAGGAAGGCACCCGCTCCGGTGTAGATTGAAGGTTGTCTACGCTTCCAAAACAAGGAGCAAAGCAGACTAGGTTGTGGTAGGGGTTTGCCAGTATAGGACACCAGGTGAGCGTGTCCTAGGTGCCTAGTATAAACAGAAAACCCTAACCCCTTTTCCCCTTATAGTTAGGAGCGGCTGTGGACAAGATCAAAGCTGTTGAGATCTTAATGGGTTCAATAATTGAGGAGTGGAATGAGAGGCCTATCTCAAGAAACACTACTAATGGTGAACCTTATGGATTCCCTTTGGATATGTTAGATAGACTTGAGGCCATCTCGTTCATACTTACAAGCTTGTATTTGGGCGGGTAGCTCAATTAGAGCACCGGACCTATTCTAGAACCACTCGTCTAACGGTAGGACGCCTAAACGGAAATTGCGCGGGTTCGAATCCCGCAGGTTCTAGATGAACACTCCGGAGGTTGTGCTTGGTAATCAATCCCACCCCGTCCACCATTTTGTTGTTGAGGAGCCCTTAATGAGCCCTATGCTATTGTATATTGTGGCAGCCATCTACCTTGGAGTAGGGCTTCAATATCTCCAAGCCGGGCGTTTAGGTATGTGCTTAGCATTTATCGCCTATGCTCTAGCTAATATTGGTTTTGCAGTTGATGTACAATAGGCAGGCAGCTTGAAGTTGAAAGCCATCTATAAAGTCAAGGGATTCCTAGTGTTAGGTACAATCCTAGAGATAGATAGCTCTACTGTGATTATCGAGCCTGAACTCCCAATGAGTGCAGCACGATTATACATAGATCTCGGTAGTGATGATCTCATTATTGATCCATCTGATGATGAGGTCCAAGCTGTAAGAGAGGCTTTACATGGCAAAACCATGTAAGAAGGAGTTGTAATGGCATCAGGCTTTGGTGAGCAGAGTAAAAAGGGCAAGGTCAATAATGAGCGTGTTGCCCAGCACACCTTCAGAAAGGTGCTAATTGGTGATTCCTTAGTATGCTTAGAACGGGCAATTAAGGCTCTAAGTATGAAATATGAGGAAGTCGCCACGATCCTACGGGGTCCGATGGGCAATATTGAGGTGCCTTTTGTCAGGCATGGGCTGGACAGTGGGGACACAATTCCATTTGGTGCCTATAGAGTTGAGGGATTGGGTAGAGTCCAGCCCCATACAGGTGGATCATCGGGTGAGAACAGGGTTCCTGAACTTACCCTAAATGTCTCCTTTGAAAAGGGGGCCGATGAAACTGTCTGGCAGAAGCTCATTGCCCTTGTCAATGAAGAGGTTGTCAATCATGTTTCCTTTTTCAGGGGACACGCGGTACGAATTACTGGGGGTAGTCATATGGTGGTGCCCCAGTATATCGACACTACAAATGACATCCCTTTGTTCCTTAACCCTGAGGTGTTGGAGGAGATTGATACCAATATCTATTTCCCTATTACCGGAGCTAAGGAACTGAAGGATGCAGGTATTAGTGGTTATAGAGGGGTGCTGATACATGGGAAATATGGTACTGGCAAGAGCTTGATTGCCTACCAGTCAGCAAAGCATAGCACTGATCACAAGCGAACCTTTGTCCTCTGCAACATAGAGATGCTTGACCATGCCATTGCAATATCTCGGTTCCTTGAGCCATCTACCCTCTTTATTGAGGACTTGGACGGCCTGAGTCGGGACTACGCAGGTTTGAGCAGGTTGAGGAATCTACTCTCTGGTGTGGAATCTAAGCGAGGCTACGATGTCATGGTGATCATGACGACAAACCTGATTTCCGAGGTCGAGAAGTTGGATAGATCCCTTCTCAGGCCTGATCGTATTGATGCCATTGTAGAGATCCCTACACCATCAATAGATACGGTTGCCCAGATTGTCAAGCATTATGGAGGTAAGTGGCTTGCCAAGGGTGACTTTGGGCCAGTCTTTGCTCAAATGGTAGACCTGGATTGCACCCCAGCAGTAATCATTGAGGCAGTCAAGCGGTCCAAGATTGCTGCTATTCGGGGCAAGTTGAAGATCACTCCTGCAATACTCAAGATTAATCTGATGAAGCTCAGCAGGCAGATTGAACTCAGTGAGCCAGTCAAACCTAGAGCAGAGTCTACTGCTGATATCCTTGCCAAGTCACTCAATGAGGTAGTCAGGTCAGGGATGTAATAGTCATGACCCTGGACGAACTCAAAGAGGAACAGGATCGGGCCGCAGCTAAGAAGGCTGGTAAGGCTAGTCTTGGTACTGAACACAGCTTTCCAGATGAGCCTGGGCCTGTAAAGTTCATTGAATGTCCTGAGTGCAAGCAGAACCTCCTAGATAGCTCCTGTAATTGTTGGGACTACGACGGAGATCCTAGTTGGCGTGGGATTGGGAATATGGGGTTCTAAAGGAGTAGTATGGCTATTAAACAAGCAATTATCTTCCGCAGAGATCTCAACATGTTACCGGGTAAGATGGTAGCTCAAGGTGCTCATGCTGCTGTTGAGGCGACTGAGGTGAGTCCAGGGTTTAGACTGAGATCATGGCGTAGAAGGGGACTAGCCAAAGTAGTGTTGACAGTTGGGAATGAGGCAGCCCTACATGAACTTCATTGCAAAGCAGTAGCAATGGAACTTCCATGTGCTCTTATACGTGATGCTGGGAGAACTGAGGTAGAACCGGGTACTGTCACAGTACTAGCTATTGGCCCCGGAGACATCGACTCGCTGGTAGGAGATTTGCCGTTACTTCGTGGTGAGGAGTCCATACAAGGAACACCTGCATAGGAGAAAGATGAGACATGGAAACTACTGAAAAGGTAAAAGTAGCAGCAGCATCTATGCTACAATATGCTGGGGGCTGCACACTTGGATGTGATCCTGAGTTCTTCTTCAAGAAGGATGGCAAGATCATTGGTTCCGAGAAGGTCATTCCCAAGGAGGGGCTGCAATGTGATCCGAAGTTCTGCGGTTACTCTCATAGAGCCTTGGTGTTGGATGGCGTGCAGGTAGAACTACATACTACCCCTGGTGGCTGTAGGCAGGGTCAAGGTAGTTACATTGTTACAGCGTTCAAAACCCTCAAGCAGATGCTTGCAAAGCCTGAGTTTGAGGGCATCAAGCCCTGCTTTGATGGTGTGGTGACAGTGACAAGGAAGGAGCTTGAAACCCTTAGTGAGGACGCCAAGACACTTGGCTGTCTCCCAAGCCTCAATTACTATGACAAACGTGCTAGGGTAGGAGTGAAGAACCCCTCTACTTACCGTAAGCGTAGTGCTGGTGGTCATATCCATATGGGCCTATCAGGGGATTGCATGAAAGCCCGTGAGCGCCTTGTACCCATTCTTGATGTGATCTTGGGCAATACCTGTGTGCTGCTTGATAGAGATCCCAAGGCAGCTGAACGCCGTAGGCATTATGGCCGAGCTGGGGAATATCGCCTTCCCAAGTATGGCCTTGAATACAGGGTATTGTCTAATTTCTGGTTGAGGAGCTACCCTCTGATGTCATTCGTGATGGCTGTAGCAAGACAAGCTACCTATATTCTTGGCACCACTATGAGATATGAGGCTCTCACTAGGGCAGCTGATAAAATCACATATTTTGATGCTGAGCGAGAACTGCTCAAGCGAGTGGATATCCAGCTTGTCCGGCAGGCCATTAACAAAAATGATGTGGACCTTGCATGGAAGAATTGGGAAGGTGTGAAAGACTTCTTCCAGACATATGTTCCGGCAGGTCATCAGGGGTTGTCAATAAATTGTCTCAATGAGTTCGAGTTCTTTGCTAGGCGTATTCAGGAAAAGGGAATGGACTTCTGGTTCCCTGAAGATGCAATGGCTAATTGGACAAAAGCGAATATTGGGTATGGTTGGGAGAGCTTTGCACACTACCGGATTCACGCACAGATAGTAGCAGAGGCAGTGGAAGCTAAACAGGCAGCCACGAAAGCAGTAGCCTAATGTCAATATTCTCAATCTGTGGGTGGTGTAGAGGACGAGGGAAGCGAACAAAGAAGGACCTTATAAAATGCTGTCGTTGTGGTGGCTCTGGGCTGTTACGAGTCTAGCATGGCATGGAAACTATGGGCTTGGTGGACAACTTGTTATTTCCGGCACTGCCTTTTTGGGTGCCCAAAGGTTAGCAATCTCCGCTATAACCTTGTTTACTATAATGGCTATTGTCCTGTATGTGGGGGAGATCTCTGTAAGGAGAGCTACTTTGTGTACTATATGCGACACCGGGACAATATCCTTGTTAGTCAGCTAGAGTATCTCCGTAGCCGTTTAGATCCAACAGCTTAAGAGGGAGGATAATTAAAAACATGTCTGAAATTGCTTCGGCTATTGGTGGGGATTCCGAAACCAGTAGCATTGTCAAAAAAGGTGAGATTGTAACCCAAGTCGTGCTGAATAGAAGCATGAAAGGGGTCACCATCCAAGTCAAGGGGCATCCAGCTATTGAGGCCTTCGCAAGAGGTCTTGGTGATGGGGAATCCCAAGACATCAAGCTCTATGGAAGGCACTGGCATCCTGTAGGTGATACTGCACTTAGAGTATATAACTATGATCCTAAGGTATTTAAGCTAGATCAGCTTCAGGTAGATGACCCAGGTATTAAGATCTGGGCGAGATATGACATCCCAGGTCAGCCTCTCTATGATTCTGAGGGCAGGCTCAATCTGTCGTTCCTGAGGCTTGCTGGTATCAGTGATGGACCAGGGATTACATTTGGGATCTCAGGAGTTTACACTCTGGATAGACTCAGGCTGATTCGAGATCACATCTCGGCTGCTTGTAGAAGGTTTTATGTGAATTACATGAGGCCAGTGGATCTCAGTGTTACAATAAGTACGCAGGAGCTATTGCTTTGAGGTATAAGAATGTCATACTTTAACAGGCTTGCTTGTTGTGGAATATCTGAGTTGGTGGGAGCGGACTATGAACGGCCCATAGACTTTCTACATGCTGTCTTTAGGCCTACTACCAGAGGACACAGAAACCAAGCTTACATCATATTCAGCTCTACTACCCCCAATGGGGATAGAATTGCTGAGTATATCGTAAAGCATAAGTTAGGAGAGCTTGTTGGACTAAAACCTAAAAGGAACCCTAACTCAGGCAATAAATTAAAAGCATGGCTCTGGTCCCCCAATAGAGCTGCTAAGACAAAGGGTTTGAAAGGAAGGAGATCAAGGTAATGGCACCAGCAGCACCAAAGCTTGTCAAGCCCCTAGACATTGATAAAGTGCTAGGCAAGGCTAGAAATCAGGTTTTTCGAGTTGGTATCGAGCTTGAGGGTGGATGGAATAGCCTTCCTGAAGGCACTAATGATATTATTAGGGATGGGAGTGTTGAGGTCAGTCCGCCTGATAATGGAGAGTTCCAGAAGCGTTATCGTGCATGGGAGATCAAGTATCGGGATGCCCAGCGTGAGGGGAGAATATTCTCTCAGCCACCACCTGTGAGTACATTCAGGGTAGGAGAGCTTCCATCTCCACCAATGGAGGTAGAGAAGGTAGAGCCATGGATGAATAAGTTCTATCCCCACGCAGTCAATGCCACCTGTGGATTGCACGTTCATATGAGCTTCAAGACTGCATTGCAATATCAGAGGCTCATGACCCCGGCCTATCCAGCTACCGTTGTGGAGTACTTCCAAAGCTGGGCTAAGCAAGAAGGACTACCAACTACTCATCCTTTGTGGCAGCGACTAAGTGGTAAGAACCAGTATTGCCGCCATGAGTTCCATGCCCAGGAACAAGTGGTTAGTAAGAAGGACCATAATATGACCAGACCTGGGCATAGGTATACAGTTATTAATTACTGCTACAGCGTGTATGGGGGCACACTGGAGTGCAGGCTCCTTCCTATGATGGACACCCCAGCACAGGGGATTCGTGCAGTCATGCAGGTGATTAATATCACCAATGCATTCCTTGCAGTTTATAGAGAGCGTGAGGAACGAGCTAGAGCGAAAGTTGAGGCTGGAGATCCAGTTAGGCAGCATAAACAGGAAGTCTTGTATCCTGAGCGGAGGCAGAACATTGAAATCTACTAGGAAGGAAATGGAGAATGCTCAGCATCCTTGGCAGAACAGGATAGATCTTCCTGGCTGCTTAGTTAGGTGGTGTCCAGCGTGTGGTGCAATTGCCGTGGGAGATCCAGAGTTTGAGGGTGCTGGTGATGTCGAGTTGCCAGCCATAGCAATAGAAGTTGAATACCATACTGGTAGGAAGGAAGCGGTAGCTATATCTGTGTAATCGGAGTCTCTGAGTCCATTCGTCTAAGTGATGATCAAGTCAGCAAAATGTTCGAGGCTAATCCTGCGGGTGCAGGGGTAGCTTGGAGAGAAGGTGTCAAGAAAGGCGACAAAGTTACTAATGTGGTCAAGTGGGAGAAGGGCCTTGCTCTGCAAGAGATTAGGGAACTTTGTAAGTCACTTCCACTCCCATATGTAGCCCACTTTAGAATCCCAACTGTAGGTGGCCCTAAGAAAGCACTCTGTCACCCATTTCCCATTGAGAAGAATGTCAGTTTGGAACTAAAGGGTACTACGCATGGCTATGTACTATTCCATAATGGGCATTGGGGTCGATGGAAGGAGTTCTCGCTGGATTCTTCTGCAAAGAACGGCTTCCAAGTACCTACTGGTAAGTGGAGTGATTCAAGGGCTATGGCATGGGCAGCAGCCTATCATGGTCTAGGTATTCTAGAATTCATCGACGAGAAGGCTATTGCATTCGGACCAAATGACATCGAAGTATTTGGTGGGGGAATCCATGGCAATGCGTGGACAGTCATTGGTGGGGGGATCTATGTCTCCAACACTTCATGGCAATATACCAGTACCAACTTTAACAGGGGTGGCTCTACTTTCAAGGCTGTCTGTATGTATGGGAACTGCAAGGCTGACCGCATTGATGGCTCTAGATATTGTGCAGAACATCCCAATGGACAGCCTCTCACATACCCTCCAGCCCTTCCCCCAAAAAAAGAGGGAACTGGAGAGCTATCCTCTAATAATCTAGGGGCTTCTGGAGGTAGCTCCACCCAGACGCCCTTTCGAGAGGTTCAGGGAGGTAGACAAGTTGTTCAGGGCGAATCAGATCAGTCGGAAGAAGTGGAAGAAGGCTCGCAGGGAATGGCAAGATTGGGACCGGAAGCTCTTCAGCAGGGGCAAGAAGAAGCAAGTGGAGCGAATGGTAGCCCAACACTAGGTGGTGGCCCGGCTGATGGAGATATGTATGCTTGGGCTTGCTCGATAAATGCTAAGCCTACTAAGCGTACTATTCTAAAACTTGTAGATACAATATTTGAGCCAGTCACAACGAGGGTGCATTAAAAATGGTTAGACTAAACAAAGAGACAGCAATTGGCTTGCTGGGTATACTGCTGTATCTTAGAGATTCAGGTAGGACATTTGAAAAGGTTGCAACAGAATACATCTATAACAACTACTATCGCAGGGAGGACCATAATCTGGATGGGTTAGGCCCAGTAATTAGGAATGCTCTGTCAAACTATTATCAGTGGCATGGGACTGAGGTCAAGCTCTCCAATCAGGATCTCATCGAAGCCTTGATTAAGCAGTTAGGAGCTACCAATAGCGATGAATATGCTACTCTGGTAGATAAGATTGCTGGGATTCTACAGAGCCCGTATGCGAGGAATTCTCTGACCGGAAGCACACTCAATCAGCTCAGGGAGGCCCTGCTGGTTCCAACTGAGCTTAATGGGCTATTTACTAGACTAGCCCAGAAAGAGCTTGCTTGTGCAGGGTGTGGTCATGAATTTAGGGATGGAGAGGCTGTATCTGTAGACACAGATGAACGCGGTGGGACTTCATTCTTGTGCAGATCCTGTGCTCCAGTTGTTAGGACTAGGTGCTCGCACTGTCAAGGCCATGCTGATCTTCCTAAGAAGATCTATACCTCTATGAAAACTGGGTATGCTTGTGATGATTGTCTGGTAAAAATGGGTAAGAAGGAGGCCCCGGCCCCGGCTACTACCACTATGCCTGTACATGAGGGGTTCCGGGCAGCAGCTAGAGGAGTACAAATTACGGGCCTTCCAAGGGCTGGTAGATACGGTGGAAGGGCACCTACTACTACCCCTCCCCCACCTCCTAATGTCAACGCCGATGCTGATGCTGCGGTATCTAGGTGGGCTAGAAACCTTGGTGTACCTAGACCACCGGCAGATAATGGTAACCCCTTTGAACCTGTTGTAGGCGGCGGCGGTCAGATGCCTGCTGCACCAGTTGGTTATCGTTATGTAGATGAACCTGAGGGGGTTAGACTTGAGGCTAATCCATGGGCACCTTCGGTGGATGATCTGGTAGCATCTATAAATGAGCAGGGAGTTCCTCTTACTGACTACCTCGATGAACCAGGGGGAGGTAATTAGGTGGAACTATCTGAACTAGAAGCTACCCCTGAGCAGCTTGCAAAGGAAGGAGAAATCGTAGATGACTTCGAGGAAGCGGAAGAAGAGGATGATGAGGATACTACGGAAGCTGATCTCCAGAATGCCCTTCTTATCCTTGGGGACGTTCAATTACTGCTCGGCGTGATTAACAGGAGAGGCACTAAAGAATGGCCAAAGGTGATAGATAAATACATCGCCAGCCATATCAGTAAGCTCAATCGGGACATAGATGCGTTTCTCGCAGAGTTCGATTCACAATCACAGGATGAAGTTTTAGGCATTTAGTCTAGAGAGGAAGGAAGAGGAGTATGCTATATCTTTACCGGCGAGCAGGTAGTCAGGGAGCGAGAGATGTGGTTGAGAGTTTACAGGAGTTAGGGGTTAACTCCCGAAGGCTCAATGACTTACAGAAGGCTCATTTTGGGCAGGGAGTGAGATCAGGGGATCATGTGATCTTCTGGGGCGAAGGTGGGGTGACTCTGCCACAGGGGGTAATTGCTCTGAACAATGTCGCTATCAGAACCAAGTATCAGGACGCGGTTACACTCAGGGAAGCTGGGGTACCCACTATCCAAGTGGCACTGACTCGACCTGCTGCCGAGCGCCCACAGCTCATTCAGGTAGATACATTCCCAACTCAGGCAGAACGGGTCAAGGCCCTAGTAGATACCTTTGGAGATGCTCAGTGGGCTAGAGGTCCAGTGTTTCGAGATGCCTCAAACGAGATTATCCGGGAGCTTACAGCCCTCAGTTATTTGGGAATGCAGCCTATTCCACAGGCTCCTGTTACCCCAGTATTCGAGTGGCTCGGTAGACGTAATAACCATGTCGGGGGCACCGACTTGCTTCGACCATCTACTCAACCAGATTACTACTCTCGCAAGGAAGATATTGTGCGGGAGTTCAGAATTCATAGCTTCAAGGGCCGTAGTATTAGAGCTGGTCAGAAGGCTCATCGCACTACAGGCCTGACTGGTGCTCCTCATACGTGGATTCGTTCCTATGATGCAGGCTGGTTCCTGAACTATGAGAATTTCGAGTCTGGTGAAGAGATGCGAGAGCTTGCTAAACAAGCTGTTAGGGCATTAGGACTTGATTTTGGGGCTGTCGATATTGGCCAGCTGAGAAATGGGAACCTCATTGTGCTTGAAGTTAATCGGGCGGCAGGTTCTGAGGGCGGCACATCGAACGCGTATGCCAGCGCAATCAATCGCTGGATTCAAGGGGAATTTAATGAAGCTCGTCAGGGTTCAAGGCGTAGAACAGGCACAGCCGTAGCTGCTGCTCGTAGGGCTGCTTAGATTACATAAAGGGCCAGATGAAGTTATCTGAACTAGAGCCAGAAGTCGCACCGCTCGTCGGGCCGCTTAAGAAGGTAGAAGATACCTGTGCTCTTGAGTTTGCTGGCAAGCCGGTTCATCTGATTAAGGGCACGGCAGGAGCTGATTTCAGCTGGGTCATTAATGAGCATTCAGGTAGAATAGAGCGGCACTATAAGGATGGGCATATTGAGACTGAGCCATGGCCTGGGTATGATCAAACCATGGATGGTTATGGCCTGGAGTAGGAGATAAATATGGGCAGGGAGGCAAAGGTCACTAAGGATAGAACCTGTAGGAATTGCGAACAGGTCTTTAACATAACTGCAAAGGAGCTTAAGTCCCATGCTAAGATGTGCAAGCAGGGACTAGACATCAAGGCGAGGATGGATGCTCTTGGGTTGATTAACCCATTTGATACAGGCACAATCAAGATTAGATAGACAATGACACTAAAGAAGCTTAAGTATTATGCAGTTAGGGTAGGTGGGTACGTAGAAGTCAGATCCCACTATACCCCTCCTAAGCTTAGTATAACCAAGTTTAGCTGTGATGTTCCGGTCAGACACTATGATGGTAGAAAAGTAGGCACGAGAAAAGTAAGTTTTAATAATAGAGTCTTTAACGGGGGCACTGTGATTAAGGTTTACAGGGCTACAACCTTCAAAAGGAAAACCAAGCTTAAGCTGTCTCTTAGTGTAGCTACTGTGATTCCAACTCGTATCATTGACAAACTCATGCGGGAGATCGTATAATGTCAGGGAGAGCAGTAACATTTAGGAAGCCTCTGAAGAATTGCCTTACTAGAAGGCAGAAGATGAACCGGGTTGTCAGAATAGCTCGGCGGAAGGAGCAAAGAAGTGGTGGCAGTCAATAGAAACAACATTGTGCTTTGCACAGATGTGACAGAATATGAAACTGATGTCTCCTGTGGAATGAAGCTCTGGCTGAGTAAGTATGAACAGGGCTGTGGGGTGATTCCTAAAGGTGATCATCTCCCTACCAGAGTTCTGCAGGAGACTCACGAGGATATGAGAACCATTGCTAAGATGGAGGATATTAGCCGGGAGGCTATCCAAGCTGCCATAGACCCCATCCTAGCTAAGCTCACCGATCAACAGCGTGAGAATACTAGGATGATGGAAATACTCTATCGAAGATTAGGCTGGTTTGCTGCCTTTGCCCTCTTTATGGAGCCTGCCCTAAGAGATATGTATGAGACTATCGAGCATGATCCTTGGATGGTTCTAGATAGAGATCCTCTCTGGGTAACTACCGAACCTGATAGAATCATGCGAAACAAGGTTAATGGGGATATTGTCTATCATGAATACATTCCTACCACCTTCTCTACAAGTAGATGGCTAGAAGTATGGGAGCGGGAGATCCGGCTTCAGGTAGGTATGGCAGCTGCGAGGGAAAGTGTGAATATCCAGCCAGCCTATGGGCAGATTAGAGCATTCTCTAAGGGCTTTCATGGGGCACATGGTCGGCTGATTCACCCTTATGTGTATGGCAAGTTCAACAAAGCCAGTGGGGCTTGGAATTATTCCCAGTATTCTACCACACTCAAGGAAGATGGAGTTATTGACAAGCCTGTTTGGGAGTTCAATGGGGGTATCGTCCAGTGGGTTCTGAACTGTGGTGGAGATACTGCTAGGATGCAATTCTCCCTTAGTGCAAGGATATTCCCTAAACCGAGAGCCCTAGCAGACTGGTTAGCTCAAAGGCTGAATCGAGAGCGGCAGATTAGGACAGTTAAAGAGCAGGCTCAGACTAATCAACATATCAGGAATCTTTACTTTGTCAAGAATCCTAGAGCTTGTAAGCCTATGTATGGGGAGGAGTGCCCATATGTGCAGGCATGCTGGGAAATGGGTGGGATTGATCTACTCAAAAGTGGAAGGTTCCTACCAATGATTATGCCTACTGGGAAAGCCATTCAGGCTGAGGTACGAACATGAACTTTCTAGCTATCTTACTTGGAATGATGATTGGGGCAGTTACCTTTGCGATCGTCTGGCCTTGGGCTGCCTATGTTTATACTCGGTATGTGGATTGGGTGCTTGGGGGCAGGGACTAATAATAGAAATGGAGACTAGACACGATGGCAGAGATGAATATTGATGAGAAGCTAGACTACCTTATTGAGCTGGTAGAGGACTTAGTGGAGCGGCAGGGTAGAATCGAGGAGGCTCAAGATGACTTGATTGAGAAGGTAGCAGACTTAGGCACACCGTTTGGGAGTGGGTTTGAAATTGAGCAGTAGATGGAGCCACAATAGGGGAGGAGATCCGCGCCAACTGGCCATAGATTTGCTCCCCAGATCTGTGTGCTCAGTTAAAGTTGCATCAGTCATAGTAGACAAATTCTACTACATTGTCTCTTATGGCTGGAATCACTCTGGCCCCACAGGAATGGGGCAGCATGCAGAATGTCATGCCATCCTCAGAGCGAATAGGAATAGGCTGGGGCTGGGGACTATCTATGTAGCTGGCCAGTATTTACGTGGAACCCTAGTAAATGCCAAGCCTTGTAAGGAGTGTCAGAAGCTCATAGATAAGTATTACATGTCTGTGGTATATCGGGATAAATTGGGGGTGTGGAAATCATATGTATAAGTCACTCTCATACTGGACCCTAGAAGAGGCTCTAGCCCTAATTAGGGGCCTCCAGCCAGAGACTAGGAAATATGGCTACCATCTGACACTAGGTGGGGGTGTGCTCAATAAGGGGGAGTCTAAGAAGGATTTGGACCTGTTCTTCCTTCTCATGAATAGTGGGTATAAGGCTAAGCCAGATGAGCTGGTAGGGTACCTAGATAAGCTCTGGGGAGCAGGTAAGGAAATGTCAGATGGCAGGTATCCTGATGACCCAGCTTATGTCTATAGACTAGTTTATGATTATGGAGGGCTGAGGATTGATATCTTTGTGGCTGCTAAGCCGGGGGAAGCTGAGGGTACGCAGGAGAGGGTTGAGCGAGAGCCCTTTAATGCTGAGTTAACCTCGCTTGATGCTGGAGACATACGCTATTGGTACAATCCAGATGGTAATCTAGTAGCCACTGAAAATGCTCATTCCGTAGCCGCTGTCCCTGAAGGGTATCCAGAGCAGGCTCCAATTCCTGAGTATAGGGCCTATGCTGGTATCCCTAGAGGTTATCAGATAGATGAGGCAGCCCCTATAGTTCAGCAGGCTGAGCCAGCCCAACCTATTACAATAGAGCCGCCTCGCCGTAACTTTACCGAGCTATACCGAGAGGCTATGGCTGCAGCAAGAGCTAGGCGGCAGCAGCAGCAGCAGCAAAGAATTGCTGTACCCCCACCAGATACATGGATAGCACGATACTTTGCTGAACCTAATCTACCAGCAAATACTAACCCCAACTTTACTTATCAGGGTAATATGATAGCAACTAACCCAGCTACCACAGCAACAATAACCGGGATTGGCACAGTTCCTCTAACAGGAGACTTAAACGATGAGTAACTCAAATTATATCAAGGGCAGGCGTGCTGAGTACCGGCTCAAAAAGGAGCTAGAGGCCGAGGGCTTCTTGGTAGCTAGAACAGCGGGTTCACGCTCAGCTTGGGATTTGATCGCTATCCCAGCTATGAATGACTTCCCGGTGAGGTTCTATCAGGTCAAGAGTGTGCAAACTAACGCTCAGGCACTTAGACAGATGAGGAAGTTCTTTGGTGTTAATAGGGACTTCAAGAACCGGGTGGAGAGAATCATGGTGTGGGTGGCTAGAGAGGGCTGGTTTACTTAGGATTTCTAGCGGTGTGTCTATGACACGAGGCCCTAAATAAGTTCGTGTGTCACGAAGGCTCCCAGCCCATCTGGGAGCCGGAGCTGACATCACGCCTTCCCTTTGATATACCGTCTAAGCATTGACATAGCAGCTTCATCTGAACAGTTTATAAGCTCTCCTAGACGTGCAGCACGCTTTCGTAAGCTGCTGTAAGTAGTATCGCTTAGTAGTGCTTCTATTACTTCCTTGTGTTGAAGATGTCTGGCTGGAGGGCGGGGCTTGATAAGGGCCTCATTGTACCCATTTATGAGAAGCTCATTCGCAGCATACGTATAAGGCATTCCATCTGACACAGAGAACCCGCCGACTACATAACCAATTCCTTTAAGGCGTTTATATTCAGCAACTTCTAGCTCCTTAATCTTATCTATAGTATCGGCGGATGTAACCACACACCACCGTTTAACACCATGGCGCAAGGTAAATCGTGAGCCTCTTCCTAGCTTATGGTTAGTGATTCTTCTAACCAAGTGACCAGTCTGCCCAACATATAGGTGGTTAGGTGTGATACATTCAATACAGTAAATAAAGTACATTGTGTCAGCCCTGTGTCATCAATAAGTGTCGTGTGTCAGAGCACCGAGAGACCAGAACCCCTTGTATAGGGGTTCTGACTCTTGCTGACATGCTCTGTGTCATTCTTATATATAAGAGGGTGCTTTTTCCTGACACAGCATAAGCTAAGTTAGTGAGTCTAAACCAGTTAGTGCTGTGTCGTGGGTTATTCACTGCTGTGTCAGATTTGGAAAATCTTACCTAAAGCATTGATTCAGAAGAAGTTCCAGCTGTGTCAGGTATCCCCCTAACCAGTGCTCCATTTGAAACGGTTCGTCTAATAATACTCATGCAGGCTTCCTCCCCCTTGCCCACCAGCAACCCTAGTGCCCGTGCTTTAGCTCTCATACTTATTAAGGAAGTATCACATAACACCTTCTGAATAAGTTCCCCCTCATTATCATCCCTAATCCGCCATAGCAGGATATCATTGGTCTCCATCCGTTCTAATCTAATATCGCCCTCTTCTATGTTTCTACCACCATAGAACAATTTTGTCTTAGTCATCTTCATAACTGCATCCATCTCAGCAGTTACTGAACCTGAGCCCCTATGGTCTGACATGAGATCATGGCCTGCATCTACATGTGGCTTGCGGCTATGAGATATAAGGATTAGAGCAGCGGGGTGTATAGCTGCTTGTAAACTAGACACCACATTAGACATCGTTGATGAGCTATCTTCCTCCCCGCTGTGCACCTTTCTGAGAGTGTCAACAATCACTACCATAGGTTTGATAGGCTGCACAAGGCTATACAGGTATTTCATGTGCATAGGCTGGAGGATGTCGAATGGATGGTACTCCAAGCTCTCCCGGTCTGCTATTAGGAGGTTGCTATTTGAGTATTTTACCCCCACTTTTGACAAAGCTTTGAATCTGAGTCTCCAAGTGCTCCGTGGGGTATCGAGTTCAAGAAACAAGACTGTGCCATGTGTGCTTATCTTGAACCCCAGCCAGTCATCTGCTCCACCAGATAGTGCACAGGCTAGCTGGATTGCTGCCGCCGATTTTCCCGTTTTCTGAAGGCCATATATCAGGCCTGCTCCCCCCATTGGAATAAGATCCTTAACCAACCATGTAGACGGCCCATGGGGCTGTTCTATATATTCATCTACAGGTAAAAACCCAGGTCTGTTCATGTATAACTATACTCCTGCATGAAATGGAGGCTTAGCCCTTTGGCCTCTGACATGGGCACTCTAGTAGATTAAACTGTAATAATTGGTAGAAAGGAGTATAACATAATGAAGTGAATTTGTCAACACCGCAATATCTGGTGGCCTACAAGGTCGATACCCCCATTCCAGCTACCTTGACATTTAGCTGCACCTGTGGTAGAATGATAGCCAATCCTAAACAATTCATCGGAGGCACCTATCATAATAGGCATCATTTTCATGCTGCTGTTTGCTATTTATATGTCCATGGGAAGGAATCATATTGAGTAAAATGAGAGTACTAATTGCCTGTGAGTTTTCGGGGGTAGTTAGGGAGGCGTTTCGCACACATGGTCACAATGCTTGGAGCTGTGATATTATTCCAGCAGATGATGACTCACCATATCATCTGCTTACGGATGTGCGAGGGCCAATTAGATGGAGCTGGGATCTGATGATTGCCTTCCCACCCTGCACCCATCTAGCGGTGTCAGGAGCACATAGGTTCAAGTATAAGCAGCATGAGCAAGCAGAAAGCCTAAAGTTTGTTGAGCTGCTCTTAGACGCCGACATCCCTAGGATATGCTTGGAGAATCCAGTAGGAATCATCAACACGCGAATCCGGAAGCCAGATCAAATCATCCAGCCCTATGAGTTTGGTGAGGATGCTTCTAAAAAGACATGCCTGTGGCTCAAGAACCTGCCTAAGTTGATAAGAACGAGCTATATAGAGCCGGGTATCTCAGCTTCAGGTAAGCGTGTTTGGTCAAATCAAACTCCGTCAGGGCAGAATAAGCTGGGTCCGAGTGCAGATCGCTGGAAGCTTCGATCTAAAACATATCAAGGAATAGCGAATGCTATGGCTGAACAATGGGGAGGGAAATGAGTAAAGAACTAATTGTCTACTCTCGTAATAGAGCTACCATTGACTGGGACTGTCCCAGGAAAAGGTATTGGCATTACGAGTATGGTGGCAAGGGGGTTGTGGGGACGAATACGTATCTAGAGCTATACCTTGGGACATCTCTACATGAAGGTCTAGCTGCCTTTGCTAAGGGTGTGGATATTGAAGAGGTAGCCACTGCAGCTAGGAAGCAGATGCTTGATACACTGTTGCCTGATGAGTTCCATACCAAAGAGGAAGAGGACTTTGGGTATGAGCAGGCTACGTTAGTAGAGGGCTTGCTGAGAGGGTTCTACAAGCACGTCTGGCCAAGACTTATAGCACAGTATCCTACCATTATTGCTGTTGAGGAGCCAATGAAGTTCATGCACGATGGGATGGTCTTTTTAGCGAAGCCTGATTTGGTTGTGGCTGACGGAGAAAATTCCATTTGGTATTTTGAGTATAAGAGTACGAGCAGCAAAAAGGAGAACTGGGTTAATAGCTGGGATACCGCCATCCAGCTCCATGCCACTATTAGAGCTATTGAGCAGACCAAGAAGCTAAAACTCACTGGGGTAATTGTGCAGGGACTCTACAAAGGGTTCGAAAGTTGGGGAAAGAATAGCTCACCATTCACGTATTGTTACAAACGCAATGCCAATCCCCCATTCGTTCAGGCAGATACCCGATATGAATACCAAGCCGGTTATAAGAAGTTCCCTGTATGGGAAATGGAGGGTGGTGTCAAGAAGTGGGTCGAGGACATGCCTGAGAATATTTTGGGAGATCAGTTCCCCCAAGCACCCCCAATCTTTGTCAAGGAAGAACTCATTGATGCCTTCTTCCAGCAGCGTAGGTGGAGGGAGAAGGAAATTCAAACCGCCATGCAAATGGTAGAAAGTGGGGTGGACCCAAGTGTGATGCTAGATATCACTTTCCCACAGCATTTTGACAAGTGTCAACCATATTTTGGGAAGCCCTGTTCGTACCGTTCTCTATGTTTTGGAGATGCTAGCAATCCGCTAGCAAAAGGTTATCAGGAGAGGGATACTAGTCATGAGGAAGAGTGGGGAATTGTATAAAGTAGATTATCCTCAAGATTGTCAGCGTATTAGACAAGCACTATGGAACTATGGGTATGACGCTACTCTAAGAGATGCTGAGGACCTATGGCGTAAGTACTCCGATACCATGTGTGCTGGGTGGCTAATGGTAGACGGTTATACCATGGAGAGTATCACGAAGATTATTGAGGAAATGGAGTTATGAAAGTAAAAGAGCTTATAGCTCACCTTGAGAAGTTCGACCCTGAACTCTCTGTCATTGTAGATCGACACAGTGACTACCATGATATTGCTGCACCATCAGTGTTTGAAGCAGTGAGGCGAAAGGGCTATGTTGAGCATTACTTTCGTTACCAGTATACCAGTGAAAAACCACCTGATACTGAACAATTTGTGTATATTGGGAGTGAATAATAATGACTTGGGATGAACTTAGAATACATGAATGGAGCCAAGCATACAATCCACAACCTTATATTTTGAGTGCATCTACTATAGGGTGTGGGTGCTGTGCTGATAGTGAGACAATTAGAGGGGCAGCAGAAGCTATTGCTGTGGTACGCGAATACATCAAGGAGCGCCAAGAGGAGATTGCTGAGTGGGAGGATTGGTTAAAACGTATGGAAACCAGCCAGGAGATTGTCCTATAATGTCCAATTATGACGATGATAGACCCATTGTGCCTCCACCAGCTTCAGTATTAGTAGATTATGAACGAAAGCCTGTGCTATTTACTGCTGCCGGGAAGGTGCTGGTGAGGAGGGCGGGTTACTAGATGTGTATATTATTGACTATCGTAGCAGTAGTGGGGTCATTCATGGCAGGCGCATGGCTAGGGTATGAGATTGGTAGAATGCCCTGTCCTAGATGTGGTGGGGTTACTGATTGTTGGTGTGGTATTTTTCCTGATGATGACTATGACTGGGATTCTGAGGATCAGGCCTAGCCCCTTGACAAACGGCTCATTTTGTGGTATGATACTTGACAATCCCAATGAAACAAGCTAAACCTAAGCGCCATCGCTACCTATATAAAGCGAGCTGGAGGGGCACCGCCTTGAGGTTCTTTGTGGAAGCTCATAACGAGGATGAGGCTGAGCGGAAGGCAGCTAGGCAAGTCATGAGAATGCAGGGCGGCATTAGCTGTCTCGGGCTAGAACTAGTCAGAGAGGAAGGGAGGGTAGTAGGTGCTGAAGCAGAACGGTAAGGACGTGCAATTGCATGGATTTCTTGTGGGTGTAGAACTTGAACCAGGGGTAGATGCGATATTTATCTCAGAAAGGTTGGCTGGAGCATTGACATTTATTGAGGGTGTGGGTGAGGTTGATACGGAGCATCTTGGAATTATTGAAGTCCTTGATGAGTCAACAGTTACTACTGAGGAGGATACTTACTCGGATGAGACATTCCTTGCAGGTGCTACTAAAGTTTTGGAAGAGGAGCTTAACTAGTGGGTGAGGATAACAAGAGTTCATTGCTGACTCGTATTGAGGATGCGGCATGGCAATGGACATCACTTGTCAAGCTAGTCTTATATAGTATGGGGATTGGGGTGATATTTACTCTGTCTAAGCTCTTATATCATGCAGACCAAGTGATGCAGGTCTATCTTAGATTCTTTGGGGTACAATAGGTGGCTAGCAAGAGAACTATCCTACTCTATGGGCGTACACGCAGTGGCAAATCTACCCAGATTGGTGAACTGGCTGAGCATGTCTATAAAACCACCAAGAAGCTCACTAGGCTCTATACTGCTGATAGAGGAGGCACAGACCCAGTAAAACCGTATATTGATTTAGGTATCATTGAGCTTGTAGAGCAGGGTGATACTGATGCTTGGATCTTCCTTAATAAGGCTGTTAGAGGGTATGTTAGGGATAAGTCTGGTAAGTGGGTTCAAGGGGCCAATGATAACATTGGGGTATTTGCTTTCGAGAGTATGACTGCTTTCGCAGATGCGATCATGGCAGACATGGCCAAAAAAGCAGCAGCTGGAATCAGCATTGGGGGTGGTGCTAATGTATCGTTTGCAGTATCTGGTGATGGTGAGACACTAAAGATTAGTGGCTCAAACATGGCAATGTATGGGATAGCCCAAGCTAGGATTACTGAGGAAGTCTGGCAGAGCCAGCAGCTTAATGCTCCATTCATTCTCTGGACTGCAAGTGTGAGTAAAGATGATGATATGTCGGCTTCAGGTAAGGTATTAGGCCCGGCTGTGGTTGGTAAATCACTCACACATGAAGTGCCCCGCTGGTTTGGGCTGACATTCAGAATTGATGCATTACCTGCTCAAGGAGGTAAGCCTGAGCGGCATATCCTTTATTTAGGTAATCATTTAGATGTTGCAGCCGGAAATGCTGTGGGACTCGGTAATACTAGAACACCCCTAGACGCTGCTCCACTACCACCATCTATTGAACCAGCAAGCCTTGTTAAGGCATTGGAATTAATTGATGGGGGTTATAGTAAAGCACTTGAGGTCATCAAAGCTCGGTTAGGTAAAGCGTAAACAAGTCCACAATATGTGGGCACATTCAGAAGAGGGTAGCTATATAGCAGAAATCTCAACTTTAGGCGATCTCCAGCCAATCGAAATGCTGGATCTGGACAATTACAAGGATGCATCAGAAGGAGTAGTTCTACCAAAGGCGGGGAGGTATACAGTTCAAGCGCCTGATTCCTTTCCCACGGAAGCGTTCGGGCGTACTCGCGCAGATGTACTGCGAGTTCAGATTGACCCAACAATTACTGGACCGAGCAATGAAGGATACCAGATCCGGTTCACTAACATCAGTGCGAAGCCATTCAAGCGGGGAGGCGTTACTGTAAGTCAGGTTGGTGACTATCTCCGCGCATGTGGTGTGAGAGGTAGACTAAACAGTGAGGCTGACATCATCGAAGCTGTGAAGTCCACAGTTAATCGCACCTATGAGGTTGCTGTTGATTGGAGAGCCTACAACAAGAATACTGGGTTCTCGGTGGAGGGTATGGCAAACTTCCCATCGGACGGTAATGGTGGGCATCAGTCTTGGATTGAAGATCCTGAGGACAAGGATGAGAACGGTAAGGCGAAGCGTCTCCGAGCTAACCTGACGGTTGATCGGTATATTGCAGCTTCGGCCTAGGAGACGCTTGAACTCGTAATGGGGTTCTAGGGTGTAGTAGAAGAAATCATAAGGACTGTCGCGGGTCATGGGTGAGACTAGTATACTAGGACGTACCATTATCACACCTTATCTATTTAGTCAAGCGGCGTGGTAGCAGGGGGAGGACGGCGCAAGTCGTCCTCTTCTTGTTTAAGGAGTAAATAAGTGGGCCTAATGTTTAATTTTGGGTATGATAGCTTTTGGGATATAGATTGGTGTGCCGTTGGAAGAGCTACAATGGCAAAACTACCGCTAGAGCAGCAGGAACCATTTATTGACTGGCTTGAACGTAATGATGATATGCTCAATCTTTATGAACGCTTTCCTGGCGAAGCATTAAAAAAGTGGGAACAGTCAGTAGACTTCTTTCAGTTAAAAGGGGCTAGATAGCATGTCAAGGCAAGTCAATTCTAATCTATATCTAAATGGGCAGCAAGCAGGGGTCACTACCCCAGTATATGCCTCACTGGTATCGGATGACATCAACCCTGTGACATATCTGGGTACAGTTGAGGAACCAGGTAGGCTGATCTTTAGGTTACCTGATGGAGGGCCATATGGTGGAGCCCTGATTTCAGTACAAGTAGCTGGATACAGATCAGAGCTGGCTAGGGTTACACTTCCCATTGAGAACGCTACTGAAGGCCCATCCTTTGATTTGAGCCCACTCAATCTCACCTCTAAGCTCCACATTGAGGGCCTAGGCTTCAAGGACTCTAGTGGTAAGCAGTGGTGGTGGAGGGGCTCTACTGACTTCATGCTCTACAAGCGATATCTAGCTGGGGTAGATATCCAGCCCATTCTAGACCAGCGGGTAGATGTAGGAGCTAACCTTGTCAGAGTCCTTGGGATGAGCCACTATATCGAGAGATTCTACCCACAAGACTATCCTGGATACTATAACCAACTCCTCTCATTTGCTAGCCTTCTGAGCCAGAATGGACTCTATTTGGAGTTTGTGGTATTTGCTGACGCTCAAATTATAATGAAAAATACCTCTGAGCAACAAGCCCACTTCTCTAAAATATGTGAGATAATCCGTAATGGTTAGCCTTGAAGAACGCCTTATACGAAAATTAAGAAAAGGTACTATAGACGATTGTTGGGTTTTTACAGGTGCTATTGGGAAAAGTGGTTATGGCCATATAGGAGTTGGAAAGAAGATAGAAGGTACACATAGAGTAGCCTTTGAGTTATGGTGTGGTGCTATTCCACATGGGCTTTGCGTGCTCCATAAATGTGATGTTAGAGCTTGTTGTAATCCAAACCACCTGTTTCTGGGGACTAAGGGTGATAATGCCAAGGATATGTCAAGAAAAGGTAGACAAGTATTTCAGCAGTATCCAGAGCTAGCTCCTATAGGAGAATTAAATGGCTCAGCTAAGCTAAACTCTGCTACCGTATTTAAGATTAAAACACTTCTAACCAAAGGCAGATCTAAACGCAGTTTAGCAAAGGAGTTCTGTGTTAGTAGATCCCTAATCCAATTTATCGCAAATGGAACTGTCTGGAGTCATCTATGATAAATAATATTTTCCTAGAGTTAGGAAACGAAGTTAGCAAAAATGGGGTAGACCCCAAAAACTTTAGCAAACCGGAAGGCATTATCTATAGTGCAGGCTCTGAGGTATCAGATACAGCACCAGATGTCTTTGCTGATTATTTTGGGTGGCATGGAAGGCGAGACTGGCCTAAACTAGCCAATGTTGAGGATATGTATGAAGTATCTATAAAGCATCATTGTGTAGCTGTCCATGACGAGCCAATCGGGGCTGCCGAGTTTGACCAAGAAGGCAGGAGAACTACTAGTGCTAAGGCTATGGCAGCGATTGCATCTAACTCAGTGAGGCTTGGTGCTGGAGCCACATTCCACTCAGAGGCAGGACTTAGGTCTGAGCTATGGGGGCCAATCCAAGAGGATTGTGCTCATGCTTTCTATCACGCAATTGATTCAATAACATAGATTTGAGGATATCCTATTGACAACCGAACAGCAATTGATCGTTACACATAGCGGCGGCGAGGAACTCTTCAAGGTATGGTCGCTAGTTGAACCAGTACTAGAAGGGTTTCCTATTAATGTAGTAGTGCCAGCCCTTCTAGCTATTGTAATCACAGCACAGCACCCTGAGATCTCAGATGAAGCCCTCAGAGATGGGGTTAAGAGTGCTTCACAACATATAGTCTTACTTCTAAGTGAGCTAACTCCCAAAGAGCAGATGAACTAGATGACTAAATGGGTGGTTATTGGTCTATTACTATTTACTGCATATACTGTCTATGGTCAGGACACCAATAATATATTGGTGATTGGAGCCATACCTGATACTGCAAAACCATTTGAAGCGTATCAATCTGGTGGGAACTGTGTCTATATTGTTAAGGGTAGATATGCAAATTTTATTACTGCTGTCCCAGTTGGGTTAGGAGGTTGTTAATGGACTCAGATAGCTTTAGAATTGGATCAGCAACAGTGTATCCTAACCTAAGGGAACTAGAGAGTAGGATTGATGAACTTGAAACACGTATCGAGATCTTAGAGCGTAGAGAGAAACGATTCGCTTCTGATCCCCCATACATGCCAGCACTTCCTAGACCTAAGGGCAGAGGTTAGAATGAGTGATTGTTGGCATACTCCACCAGCATTCTTTGATGTCATCAATAGCGAGTTCGCCTTCCAGCTCGATGCTGCTGCCTCAGACAGTAATGCTCTCTGTGGAGACTATTTCACTGAGAAACAGGATGCTCTGGTACAAGAGTGGAACGCGAGGAAGGTATACCTGAACCCGCCGTACAGCCTAATAGGCCCCTTTGTCAAGAAGGCTTATGAGGAATGTCAGGCACAGCATAATACTGTTGTGGTGCTTATACCTACTTATTCTGATCCAAAATATTGGAGAGACTATGTATGCAAGGCTCATGAAGTAAGGAACTTGGTCGGCAGGCTACAATTCCTAGAGAATGGTAAGAAGAAGCAGTCAGCTAGATTTCCATCGAGCTTAGTTGTGTTTAAGTGGATTGCTGGAGAGCACTTTGGGAAGTCACCAAATATATGGTCATGGAATTGGAAAACCTAGTTGCGAGATAAACCTCAAACACCGTGTAGCACTTGCTATGGTTGGTCATGGGGATGTAATGGTTATGTCCCTCAAGATGGCACAGGTGATTCAGGTGTACTACTAATTGCCGAGTCGGCGGGGGCTGATGAGTCAGAGCAAGGAGTCCCACTCGTAGGTCAGGCAGGACAATATCTATGGAGCCAGTTACAGCGTATTGGAGTGTCTAGAGAAGGTTTCAGGCTTCATAATGTCCTCTCATGTAGGCCATTCAAGAACCTTCTCTCCAAGATGCCATATGAGCAGGAAGTTATCAAGCATTGCTCACCCCTTTTGGATGCTACCATTGCTGAGCATGTCCAACACTGCAAGGACATAGGCAAAACACCAGTCATCGTCACCCTTGGTAGGATAGCTTTCAAGCGTATCATGGATCTAGAGGAGAAGCGGGACCATGCCCTTTTAAAAGAAGATTTCTTGTGCTATCCATTTTGGCATGATAAGTATCAGTGCTTTGTTATTGGGGCACAGCACCCATCTTTCTTAATGCGTGGTCAGAGCAGACTTGTTCCAGTGCTCCAGTTTGCAGTTAGACGAGCCCTAGAGATAGCTGATACAGGCTTAAAACTCGATAACTACAAGTATTATCTCCTAGACCCAGACCCTCAAACCTTCGCACAGTGGGTACAGGACTATGAGCACTATGCCTTAGCTAACCCGGACACTTTTCTCTCATTCGACATTGAAACCCCATACAAGAGGGGCAAGGATGAGAGCGATATCGTTGAGGTTGAGGATGAGGATTACACCATTCTCAGGGTAAGCTTCTGCTACCAGCCTGGGATGGCTGTGAGTGTTCCTTGGTCAGCTGAGAACCTACCGTATCTTGAGGAGATCTTCTCATTTCCTGGCGCTAAAATTGGGTGGAACTGTCCTACACCAGACCAGAGGATTTTAACCGCAGATCTAAAGTGGGTAAAAGCAGGTGATCTTCGAGTAGGAGATAGGCTGGTAGGGTTAACTGAGAATGTTCCTGAGGGTCATAGGCTACGTAAATATAAAACAACAACTGTAACCCATGCCACCTGTGGCAAAACAAGAGTATTTGAAGTTAAACTTTCGGATGGAAGTAGTGTTAAGGTATCAGAAAACCATCCGTGGTTATTGGCCCAACGAAACAGAACAAAAGGGCATAGAAAAGTAGGTGGATCTGCTTGGGTTCAAACCAAAGACTTAATTGTGGGGCAAAGTGTCCAGCGGCTATTTGATACTTGGGAAGAAGATAATTCAAGAGAAGCCGGCTATTTAGCAGGGTTTTTTGATGGAGAAGGTTACATCTCTGTAGATCCAACTAAAGTAGGCGGTGCTCAAAACAAAGGCCCTACCCTAGATAGGGTATTGTCCTTATTAGATGAGAAGCATTTTAAGAATCGAGGATCATCTCCATCCAGGCTGAAAGATGCTCATTGTGTTAACTTTGTAATACCCAACGGAATAAATGGATCAGCAAGATTTCTGGGTCAAATACGACCACTAAGGCTGCTTAATAAATTTAAGCCTGAGCATTTAGGTGCAGTATGGCATCTTAATACCAGCAAGCTAAGAATACTTGCAATTAGGGATCTTGGAGAACAGGAAATTGTCAAACTAAGCACTACTGCACATACCTATATTCTGGAAGGATTTGCTGCTCATAACTCTGAGTCCTATGATATACCTCGCATCACAGCCAAGATGCCTGTCCATGGAGAGCGTCATGATGCGATGCTTTGCTGGCATGTGCTTAATAGCGCGCTAGACAAAGGTTTGGGGTTTGTGACACCATTCTATGGGCAAACTATGCCTATGTGGAAGCACCTGTCACAGTCTAAGCCAGCCCTCTACAATGCCATAGATGCTGATGCAGCCCTACAGAACTTCCTAGGCATTAGAAAGGACCTCATCGCTAATGGTCAGTGGGCTATCTATGAGAAGCATGTAGTTAGGCTTAACAAGGTCTTGGGCTATATGTCTGAGAAGGGAGTATTGCTCGACAAGGAAGGTAGGGCTATTGCTGAGAAACAGCTCCAAGACCTACTAGATGTCGTAGAACTCAAGATGGAAGCTGCGGTGCCTAAGCAGGTCCGCAAGGAGAAGGTCTATAAGAAGGCCCCTAAGAAGATGGAGGGGGTACTGATTAGGCTGGTGACATTACCTGTCAAGGTATGCCCTAAGTGTGAGCTAGTTAATCCTAAGAAGGATCACTTCAAAGTATTCAAGAAGAAGGTTAATAACTGTGGGGGCTTAGAACCAGCAGTTATTGAGGCTGTTGGAGAGCAGTTCTACAAGGAACTCCCCTTCAAGGTAAGCAAGCAAAGCCTGCTAAGCTATCAGGGCACTCTTAGGCATCAGGCCATCATCAATAGAAGAGAGAATAAGGTTACCTTTGATGAGTCAGCAATGGTAAGGCTTATGAAGAAGTATCCAAATGACCCTCTCTACCCGCTAATTCTACAATATAGAGAACTTGGTAAGCTTTTAGGAACATATATAGGGGTAACTCAACCTGGTGGTAAAATTAAAGGTGGGATGCCTGCTGATAAAGATGGTGCCGTAAGGACATTTTTCACCCATAATCCAAGTACTCTGAGGCTAGCATCTCAGAATCCTAATTTACAGAATATCCCCAGATCCGGCAGTGCTGATGATTTATGTTCTATTATTAGGAATCTGTTTGTCGCTAGAGAAGGCCATATATTTCAGGCTAGAGATTTTTCTGGAATTGAAGCAGTACTAGTAGGGTATTTCGCAGCAGACCCCACATATATTCGGCTCGCAAAGATTGATGTGCATTCATTTTACACGGCCTATGCACTCAACCAATTGGATGGTAGAATCCAATCAGCTGATTTACCACTCATCTCTTGGCCTAATGAAAAGCTTATTCCTCACTTAGCAGCTATTAAGAAGGAGTTCAAGAGAGATAGAAACGAGCTTTACAAACACCTAATTCACGGTGCGAATTTCATGCAAGGGCCTAAGGGTGCTCAGGAGAAGATCTTCAAGGAGACTAGGATTGAGTTCCCTATCAAGAAGATCAGCACTGTCATGGGGATTTACTTTGAACTATTCCCAGCTATCAAGAGATGGCATCATGACCTCCTGCTGCAGGCTGAGAAGAATGGCTTTCTAAGGAATCCCTTTGGCTATGTCCATAGATTCTCTAGGGTATTCGACTATAAGAAGGAGTTTGGGAGCTGGCAGAAGGAACCCGGAGCTGATGCTAATAGGGTTATAGCCTTCCTACCACAATCTACAGCAGCAGGGATTATCAAGGAGGCTATTTTTAGGCTCTATTTCAATAGGTTTGAGGAAGCAGGCCAGTATATGAGGCTCCAGATACATGATGAGGTATTTTGTGAGGCCCCAATAGAACTAGCTGACCAAGTAGATGCAGTTCTCAAGGAAGAGATGGAAAAGGTTATACCTGAGATGGCTCTACCAAAAAGCTATAATATGGGGCCATATCTGAGTATTGATACTGAAGGAAAACGTGGGAATCGCTGGGGCTCGATGCACTAAAGGAGATTATGAAGCCAATTGCAGTAGATTGTGATGGAGTTTTAGCTGATTTTAATGAGGCATTTGTTAAACTAGTAATAGAAGTCACTGGGAAAGATCTATTCCCGAAGTGGCCATTTGATATCCCTACCTGGGAATACCCCACTTACTATGGTTATACAAAGGAAGAGCAGAGTAAGGTATGGCAGGTGATTAAGGAAGATCGGTCATTCTGGTTTACTTTACTACCATATCCTCATACAACCAAATTCCTTCTACAATTGAGGGGTACTGGTAGAGATGTCTACTTTATCACTCATAGAATGGGTATCAAGGCTAAACAACAGACTGAGGACTGGCTAGAAACTTATGGCTACTTGTCACCCACAGTGTTATTGTCAAGTAAGAAGGCCTGTGCTTGTACCGCAATAGATGCTGGGTTTTATATTGATGACAAGCAGGAGAATTGCTTGGATGTTCAGGCTAATGCCTCTGATACCCAGGGGTTCATGCTAGCTAGACCATGGAACCAGACAGCTGATAGAATACCTAGAGTTGACAGTATCATGGAGTTTTTGGAGGTAATCAAAGCTAATGGATAATATGGCAGAGATGAGGAAGTTTGAGACTGGTGCTACCAGAGATACTGACGAGAACAAGCATGACCCAGAAGGATTCAATAATCCTCTAGTGGAGCTTAGATTCTGTGAGTACATGACCAAGCATAGAGTGCAGGCTGATGGGAACCTTAGAGACTCAGACAATTGGCAGAAAGGGATACCCCTTACAGCTTACATGAAATCTATGTATAGACATATGATGGATGTATGGCTACATCATCGAGGATTAGGCTATAAAGCAAAAGAGCCCCTAGAAGAGGCCCTTTGTGCGCTTAGATTTAATGTAGATGGATATCTACTGGAAGTTCTTAAGAAGCAACAGCCTTAACTTTAAGCTTCCTAGGCTTAGTTAGCTTGTAGGGGGTAACAGACTTTACCATAGCCCTAGGGATGAAGGTTCTGCCTCTAAATACTGGGGTGCCATCATCGACACTTTGTTCATTTACAACACTAACACCTAGCTCATCATCTTGAATAAGCCATCCCATGGTTTCAACAGGCATGGGGCCATGGGTGGCTGTAATTCCATGAGCAGTTGCAAAGTTCTCTTGGTCTTGCCAGGCATCTAACCATGATACAATCACTAACTGCTTATCCACACCCTACGCTCCAATCCAAGTAATTTACAGGCTAGTGACCAGTTGGATGTAAAGTCTGCCTGAAGCACGGCTACCGCTCAAAGTAGCTACCCACCGACATTCTAATTTCACTCAGCAATGCTCCACCCATCAAAGTCGAACATGGCTGCCCAAAACCAACCTGAAGTACCCCTATAAGTTCATCCTTCATATTTACCACTGGGCTCCCGGAATTCCCTTGACATCCGCTAATGTTGTAGATGGTATAATGCCGATCCTGCCAAGGCCAGCGGGGGTTAGCAATCCGGCCCTGCACCATGAAAGGTCCTACACCTAGCGGATACCCAGCCATCTTGATCTCACTAACCCACCAAACATTAGTTTTTGCGAGCCGCAATGGTTTAGCAGCATAGCCCTGGGTTTGAAGAACTGCGAGATCGTGGGCTACATCAACAACCACAATTGTTGCTGGCATACCATCAATGAAATATAATGCAGGAATGACTTCCCCAGTGTTCCAGTCTGTGACACAATGTGCGGCAGTTAGCCAGTAGTTATCTTTCCTATTGATAAATCCAGCTGTGCAGTGATTACCTAATACACCTTCACCAGTAAATGGATTCACAGACGCCCATTGCAATGGTTTCACATCAGCAATCAGGTCTGTAATATAATTATCGGTGGAGGCAGGATTTGGGGCAGCGATAGAAAATACAGCAAGTAGGAAAGCTAGGAGGAGTGCTGGGGCAGAAAGTCTCATCGGAAGGCCTTTCAGGGAGGGGTTTAGTCCTCAGGGGGCTGGGAAATGGGCCCACTGCTCAGTAGCTGTAGGCCCAGAAACATTTATCACAACTAAAGAATCCTAGTTGAGGTAGAGCCAGCTAACGGTTTGGCTGTCTTGTACCACCCACCACAAGCTTGGCATTGCCAGCGTTGATATGTGCGGGAGATAGCACGATGAACGCCACGGGATTGAACTTTCGCGCTGCCACATCTCGGGCAGCCCTGCTTACCAAAGAGTTGTCGGCTGAGGTAGTTAGGAATATATGGGATAAGCTTCTTAAATACTCCATAGAGGAGTGTTACATCCCGTTTGTTGTAGTCTACCATGGTTTTGATAGCCTGCTTATTACCTTTAAGCACATCTAACCATAGTCCAGTAGGTGTTTGTATCTTACCTCCCAGACCTAGGAACTTGCCGAGGTAGTTTAGTCGGTTAGCATTAAACCGGAACTTGGATTTAGCTACCTTTAGGGTATCAATACTGGTAACTGGGGGTAGAGGCGTTAGCCCGTGGTAAAGTGCTCTGGTTGCTACATACTTGATATCAAACCCGTCTCCGTTGTGGGCAACCCAGCAGTCAGCCTCAGACATCAGTTCATGCAGTACTTTGACTACATGATAGTCATCATGAGGGTTCTTAGCATACCGTTTAGGATCATCTAGTACACTAACTGCATGAACTTTGCTCTCCCCAGCCCATTGCCATGCTGCGCACACAATATATCTTTCCTGGATAATGTTATCCGGATTAGTATACTCATCCTTGAGATCGAACTGGGCTACGATATTATGCGTAGTTTCTATATCAAACAGTAGAATACGCGGTTCCTTAGTCGAGCCTGATTTACTCAAACAGAACTCCTGGTTATTGGTTTAGTGGGGGATGGCCTACATAATACCATACTTTACCCCAAAAGTCAAGCTACTTCCTAAATAGGTTGAGTTCTTCTAGGGATCTGACTGATGGCACTGAGGAGTTCCGCATCTTACTAGAGGAGCTATTAGGCCATCGACCGCCTGTAAGTCCTGGTCTTTGAAGGGCTTCTATGGCTGGAGCTGCTTCCTTAGGAATAGCTATTTCTATACCAGTCTTGGTCGGGATGAGCCTTGGGCGCTCAGATACTACTAGGTCTAGGAGGGCATCATGGGCATCAGCAGACTGAGCATATTTAGCTGTATTTCGAGCCTTGATAGCCCCTTCGACCTCAGGCATGGAGGCCTTGATATATCTAGAGAATACCTCCTGTGCTGCTGGATTCTCACTAAAGATATCTTGGAGGATTTTGGGTAGTTTATCAGGGAGGGATCTAGGCATAAGCCCTCTTAGACTAGATGCAATCTTCCCTGGGCTTATAGGCATTTCACCCCTTAGCTCTAGGGTAGCTGGTCCTATTCCAGTAGCTTTCTTTAGTGCGTCTAGAGGGTTAGCCATTATTTACTCCTCTCATGACATACTTTATTGGATGATTAGATAGTAGAACAGAAACTAGAACAAGTCAAGTATGTTCTTGACTTTAAAAACCATAAAAGCTTTAATTACAG
>ERZ1292637.235-Hain-H14-01um-R3-235-length-38865-cov-24_pt1 | contig 38865 bp, 68 predicted proteins | sample MGYA00564405_ERZ1292637 | MGnify/ENA primary metagenome ERZ1292637 (study PRJEB36523, sample SAMEA6512645) | groundwater metagenome | collected 2019-01-09 | study: AquaDiva: Metagenomics assemblies of 32 groundwater samples | reverse complement strand
GGTAAGGTGGGCATAAGGAGAGAGTCAAGCTTTGCCAGTGGTGGGGCGATTGATAATTATCAGCCTATAGACAGTGAAGACTTAGTGCTGAATTTGATAAACGTGTATGGTGATAGAGTGCAGAATACGGAGGCACAGATTGGAGGGACTCCACATCACAAGGCGGTAACGGGGCCGCTAACATTCGGAGTTAGTCCGTCAAATCCTCAGCAGTGGTGGGCTTGCGGTATAGGATCAAGTAATAACGTCAGTCCGTATAATGGAGTAAGACCGCTTCCTACAATGCTTATTTCCATTGACAGGAAGACGGGTGCGGTTCAGACATCAGGTGACTCCATATCAACAATGACGTTATCTTCATCTCAAGATGGGGAACTCAAGTGCGCCGTGGGGATAGAAGGCAGGGATATGGCGTCAATAAGTGCCTTGACTGCTACATACACATCGGGAGACGCTCCATTCGTTCATTCAGAGGCAACTTTTAAGTTGAATGGGACAACAAATGCGGATGTGATGAGTTTCTCAGTTGAGATAAACAATAATCCCGCAACGGATTTGTTTGGTAGCGACCAGACAAGGCGGGACATACCTGCAAAGAAACGGGTAGTGAAGGGGACTTTCACAAAGTTATTCCAGGATACGGTTGAAAGGAACGCATTCCTGGCAAACCAGGTCAGAAGTTTTCAGGTAACGTTCAACAGGGGGACAAAATCCATTGACATAAACGTTGCCAAGTTAAGATACGATTCCAATACCGAACCTTTAGCAGGACAGAATGAGTATATATTAGAGTCGTTCCCATTTACTGGCTACATAGATTCTAACGATGAGAAAGACATAGTCTTGACTATCACATAGACAAACAACATTATTTATGATATAATCATAATATCAATAAGAGTATAAAAATTCTTCTCTTCTTTATGATATTATGGGAGCAATTTATGAAACGTATAAAACGAGAAAATAGAATTTGCCTATGTGGATGTAGTAAATTTTTTGAATGCAGGATAGATTCTAAACAAAAATTTATTCTTGGACATAATGCAAGGATGTCCGAATATTCTGGCGTGAGAGTAAAGAAGGAAATGCGTTTCTGTAAATGCGGATGTAATCAGACTTTTAAATGTAGTATTACATCAAAACAAAAATTTATTTGTGGACATTTTGATAAAGAACTTAAATCTCTACAAATGAAAAAAAGATGGGGAAATCCTGAATATAGAAAAAACAGGTCTTTACAAACAATAAAATTATGGGAAAATCCGAGTTATAGAATAAAAAATGTTAATACTCATAAGGGACAAAAATCTTTAAAGAAAGGTAAATCCTATGAGGAAATTTATGGTAAAGAAAAAGCAATTAAATTAAAAGAGACCTGCGGTGGCTGGCAAAATGGTAGAAGCAGAATTCCTGTAAATAAATTGCCCATAGGAACCAAAGCATGTAAATGCGGATGTGGACAAGAATTTGAAATAAGAGTAGGCTCTATAACAGATTGTAAAAGAAGATTTATTTATGGACATCACAAAGGACATCTTGGTAAAAAACACAGTATAGAGACTATAAATAAAATGATAAGTAAAGTATTGTCCAAAGTATGCAGAAGACCCAATAAATTTGAGGAACGTGTCGGGAAATTTCTTGAAGAAAAGTTTCCGAATATATTCAGATATGTTGGTAATGGTTCGTTCAGGGTGAACGGGAAATCTGCCGATTATGTCAATAAATCTGAGACAATTGTAGTTTTGTGCAATGGATTATATTGGCATTTGTTAAGAAAAGGGTTATCGGATTGTATAGAAGACAAAAGAAGGGTTGAATTCATGGAATCCGAACCTTTCACAAGAGCGGGATATGAAGTATGGTTCATTTGGGATGAATCTCCTTTTAATATAATCAGTTATAAGGAGAAAGACATAGTTGTTACAATAACGTAGCCCAAAATAAGGAGGTGGCGATATGAGTATAAAGTTAGTAAGAGAGGATGATACCTACGAGGTTGAATATCCTCAAGATGAAGTTGAAAAGGACAAGGCGGTTGTATTTGTCCTGAGGAAGTTGACAGCGGGCAAGTGGAATCAGATACAGGATAGTATAGTCTTGACTCACGGGACTGGCAGGGGCGGCAGTAGCATGAAATATCTCGGCGGGACTGCTACGAGAATGAAAATAGACTACTGCCTCGTTAATTGGAAAAATGTAATGGATGATTCTGGCAATCCCGTAAATTGCACGTCTGAAAACAAATTGAAACTCCCGCAGGATATTCAAGGATGGCTTGAGGAAAGAATAGACGAAGATAATTACTTGAAAGGTGTGAGCGAAGACGACCGAAAAAAATAGTCGTGGCAGTAGAACAGTTAATGGCAGGATTTTCTGTTAGTAATCCACCGAGAATATTAGAGACATATCTGTTCTGCTGCCCTGCAATGGACGGGAATTTCAGGTGCCTACCAAAACTCGGCGGGTGTGATGAGCAGGATAACGATGTTATGACTTTTTTCAAAATGATCGAAGGAAGAATTATGGATATACGCAAAAGAAATGCGCCAAAAGAGGTAAAATGATATGCCTACTACAAGAATAGTATCATTATTGATAAGGGCAAGTAACCTGACGGGTTCGGCATTAAACGCCGCTTCAAGGGACATTGAGGGACTAACGGGGCCGATGGCAAAGGTTGGAGAATATGCTAAAAAAATTCTTGACGTGAAATGGGTCTCACAATTACTTAATTTCCTAAAATCAATGAGATATGCTTGGCTTGCTATAGTTGCAGTCTTGGGTGGAGCGATTGCTACTATTGTAAATAAGATAAGGGAATATCAGGCTAATCTAAAATCTGCTGGCGATGTTATGTATGCCTTCAAGGGCTCAGGAGAAAGCCTTGCAGGGACGTTCAAGAACATATCTGAGGCTGCCAAGAGTGCAGGAGTAAAGTTTAGTGAAATGGCAAGTTTCATGGAAGAATCAGGTGAAAGGTTTAATCAATTTGGATTAACCACAGGTAAAATAACTATGGCACTTGAAGCGCTTAAAACATCGGGTATGTCTGGTAAGACAGCAATGAAGACATATGCAGATATAACTATAGGATTGCAGGGAGCGTTAGAAAAGATTCTGCCTCCATTAGAAAAACAAGAAGACGCAATGAAACGTCTTGGCATATCGGCTGACCTCCTTAAAAAGGTATTGGGTGGAGATATAAGTAGCATGAAGGAACTTAGGGACAAAATTGTAAACGTTGACGATGCTATGGCTATAATGGCAGACAGAACAATCGGACAAAAACTAATCCCTCATCTTGAGGCGTTGACAATGAATTTGGACAAGGTTGTTATAAAGGCAATAGAAGCATTGGGACTCACGGGAAAACTCACTGTGGCTGGGATTCCGCCAATTTCTCCAGAAATTGGGGAATCAGGCATAGCTGCAACAAAAACATTTTCACAGATGGCAGAAGCAGCAAGAGAAGCAAAAATTATTGGCAAGGAAGATATAAGGGGGACAATAACTATTGACAAAGAAAATCTTTTGATTCAGAAAGGATTTGCAGAAGTTAGGGATTCTCAAGGAAAGTTAATAGATGCAGTGAGAAGCTATACTGTAACCTTAATAGATGAACTTGGTAGATATACCGAAGTTGTAGCGGGGTCTATTGATGAACTGCAGAAGAAGGCGACAGCAATCTCAGAAGCATCCAGAAGGGCAATAGCGCGCATTAAGGCAGAAACTGATATAAATAGAACTAAAGGCATGGCACAAATGGGTATGCCTGGGGAATAGGTGAACACAATATATGGCTGCAAATTTTTTCTTTAACAATATCGCGATAGGTGACTATGCGTGGCTTGTGCCATCAGTATCGTTCCCTGACACAACAAGATTCATACCCCGTGCTCAGGGAATAAGACAACGTGATATGGGTGGTGGCGAGATGACACTAACAGTAAAATCATGGGTGGTAAAATCAACCATATCAGCACTTGCACAATATCTTGAAAAACTTGGTAGAGATTTCGGCACTGGAGTTGCGTCTCTCTCAGGAGATAATGCAGTATATACTAACTGCAAGTGCATATCCATAGAGCCTGAAGACAGGCACGCTGACAGGATGGACTTTTTTGCCTGCACTTTTAAGAAATCACAGGCAACACAGTAGAACTTTTTCTCCTTGATATGGAGATTTGATTTAAAGATTTTTTCATTCCGTTCGGTTTAGCCGTCGGGTTTTTATAGGAGGACGGCTATCATGTCAATACCAGGGACGGAAAAACTGTTAAGGGATTTTGCAACGTCAGGGGACTTGATTTCTGACGAGACTATAACAGTTCCCGCAGCAACGCCATTCACCGTATTCCCAGAATTCACTCCACAAAAAGCGACCCCATCATCCGTAGAAATATGGACTTCTGCAAATAAGACGGGCACTCAATATTCCGAAAAAACATCTGAAAGTCTCGTGTCGGCATCAGGGGATTTCCATGTCAATTATAACAGGGGTGGATTATTAACATTCCATTCTTCAGCTGCCAGTCTTTCATTCTTTGCTACCTATAATGAGATAGGCACGTTCATGCGTGTCAAGCAGATGAATGATGTAAGGACGGTCGTGGGGTCTGGCGACGTTTCCGATGCAGGAGGACATACAAATTTTGTGAGCCATGCTAATGACGCTACGTTGCATGGAACGTCAAGTGGCGATAATGTGAATATTGGCAGGCATTCGGGTGACCCCGGGGCGCATTCCAACTATGCCTACAAGCCTGGCAGGAGTGGTGGGCAGACGCTTAATGGTGGAATAAGTGCAAGTGAGAATATGACATTGCAATCAACAGCAGATGCAACGAGAGGAAAAATATTTTTTGGCAGTAGTAGCGGGACGTATGATGAGGCAAATTCACGTCTTGGAATTGGGACGCAGAATCCATCTGCCAGAGTTCATGCTTCTGGGGATACGGCATCGGAAGTAAGGGCAGATTCCTCATCAGGATGGGCTGGTTTCTCAATCAAGCCACAGGGAATGCTCAATGGCGAGATTATATATCTGTGGTCTGATGTTAATGAGAAACTATTAAGGATTGACGCAAGCGGTTCTACAAGAGCAAAGTTCTTTTCGTCTGATGCCATGCTTGATGTGTCAGGCGATGCAAGATTTTCAGGGGGCATAAAGTTTGTAGGCAGCAATCCTTCAATAATCAGGATGTCGGGAGATTTGGCATTCTTTCCTAATACCAAAATAGGGATAGAAACTTCTTATCCTGTTGCAAAGTTGGACGTTTCTGGTGACGTTCATTTTTCAAATGATATGGGATTTTCTGGTCTGCCCACAATAATCAGGTCGTCTGGAGATATAATAATATATCCAAATAGCAAAATCGGGATAAGCGGTGCTCCATCCAAAAAGTTTGACGTTAGTGGTGACCTCCAAATGACAGGATTTTATCTACCAACTTCACCTTCTGCAGGATATGTATTGACATCTGATGCAAGCGGTGGAGGAACTTGGCAAGCCAACCCCGCAGGGGGTGGAGGAGCCGGAGGCAGCGTAGAGACAATAGATGAATTCGTTGTCCTTTTGCTTCATTTCAATGGTGATGACGCTTCTACAATTTTTACTGATAAATCTTATAGTGGACATACTGTTACTGCAAGTGGCGACATGCAAGTTGATACAGCGCAATATAAATTCGGTGCTGCATCTGGATTGTTTGATGGCAGCACAGCATTTTTATCGATTCCAGACAGTAATGATTGGAATTTTGCTGGAGACAACTTTACGATAGATTTCTGGGCAAGATTCAATTCTTTAACAATGCCAGGGGGAAACGCCATGGTATTCCTCGGACAGAATCCTTCAACCAGCAGGAATTTTGCCTTTTTTTACAGACCCTCAAGCAATGGTGCTGTTTTTTCTTATAGCACAGATGGAACTACTGCCAAAGAATTGATATTCCCGTGGTTGCCAGTTATAAACACGTGGTATCATCTCGCATTAGTCAGGAATCTTAGTAATCTGTCTTTCTTCGTTAATGGAGCTCTTCAAAATACAGAAGCCATATCTACCGACATTATATTCAATTCCTCTGTTGATTTTTACATCGGTGAGAATGTAATTGACAGAGGATATTATTTCAACGGTTGGATGGATGAATTAAGGATAAGCAAAGGCATAGCAAGATGGCTTGGGTCATTCACTCCTCCAACAAAAGAATACGGGACTTCTATAGTTGGGGACTTGCTTACGGGTCTTTTTGGGAAAATCGGAGTTAGAACACTAAAGCCCGTCTATCCCTTGGACGTCTCTGGGGATGCCAAGATATTCGGGACTATCTATAATTCATCTCTCACTCAAGGCTCCATTGTCTTTAGCGGAGCAAGTGGAGCTTTGTCTCAAGACAATGCGAATTTATTCTGGAATGACAGTAGAAACAGACTGGGATTAGGAACTTCTAATCCCGTATCATTGTTTGATATATCAGGAGATGTTCATTTTTCAAATGATATGGGATTTTCTGGTCTGCCAATATCTATAATACGGTCATCAGGAGACTTGGCATTTATGCCAAACGGAGTAATCGGTATAGGATTGACCAATCCATCTAATACTGACAAATTATCAATATTATTGACTGCTGGGCAAACAGTATACCTAAACAAGTCAGCAGAAGATACTCCTACTCTTAACTGTGCTGGATACCTCGCCTTGTCCGCAGGGGCATTCGGATTTGAGACACTCGGAGCGAACGACTTCACATTAAGAAGGAATGAAATAGAGATATGCAGGGTCACAGCGACGTCATTCAAGCCAGCGGGTGCTGGGTCTATAAATTTAGGTGATGGAACGGATTATTGGGGTGATGTATCATATAAGACATTGACAGACAGAGGGTGCCTTGGATTTATGGATTTAGGTGTTGAATTACAGAATGGAACGATAGTTTCAGACGTTGAGGCTATAAAAGCAATCAAGAAAGACCCCGTTAAAATGACTGTCTATGGAGTTCCAAGACTTGATTATAAGACCATGCCTAAAGTTGTATATAAACCCGCCCCGCCAAAAGCCCCTGATGGAAGCAATTGGCTCATTGATACTGACGGGAAGAAATACTATCATGCTACGATTGAGGACAGAAAGGAAACAAGACGAAGATACTATGAAGAAGGGGCAGAAACGACGGCACTTTTGAGCATTGTTCTCGGAGCAATTAAAGAACTATCTTCAAGAATTGATTCACTTGATAGTCGTCTCAAAATAATTGAGACTAAGACAGCATGATGTTCTGTATGTATTGTGGAGAGAGTTTATCAGGACATGAATGTCTTGTCGTGTGGTGCAACAATCAAATCGTTGGGTATTGTTGTAAGAGGAGTTGTCATTCTAATGGCTGATTTTAAAACTATCGGGATTTGGGGATGGTATGACCTCGGTGAAACAATAAAACCGACTGTCATGGAAGTGAAATATTTTGATAGCGGGTCGGTTGATACTTCTCCTATAAATACCACTAATAATTTTCAGATACAACTAAGATTCTCAAAGGCAATGAATAAGACAATAACTCCAACCGTGTGGATGGATTCAAATGGAACGCTTGACCCTGTTGTCCCGTCTGGGGCGGGCACATGGTATGACATAATAGAGTCAGGAGACACGTGGAGGACTCCCAACATAAAACTCTCAGGAGACCATGTAGGAACAGTAACAGTCAAGGCAAGCGGTGCTACTGCTGATGATGGTAACGTTATGGATGTCAACAATGCGGTTGATACTTTTACTTTACAGAAATCCAAATCTTATCCTACGGCAGTAAAATGTTTATTTAGGGATAGAGTGAGATATACTAAAACCTCTGGGCAGTCCCTTGAGATAGAGGCAACAGATGCAATACAGATGTGGATTTCGGGTGATATTGTGAATGAAGCATTTAGGGGCACGACCCCGAATGCATGGATAACATATTCAACGAGTGGAGACGTTAACATCAATGCAGGTGATGGGCAAAAACGCATATGGGCGAAATTCAATGATGCTTCTGGGAACGAGACGGCGTTTACCGGAGACGCAGTATATATTGACAGGTCTGGTGATAATATAGGATGGATAGACTGCACAAACGGGTCAGGAGGCGCTACAATACCACAAAGCACATGGCAATTGAAAAAAGAGCCTTATTTTTTCTGGTCTGCGCCGAGTGGAAGCGTTTCCTTTATGAGGGGGTATAGCTTTGTTTTAACGTCAGGTGGTGGGACAGAAGTTCCTGACTCATTTCTTGATTCAGTCAAACCGTATTATGACTATAAGGATAATCCCATTAAATCTGGCAAGTGGAAATTCATAGTCAAGGCAATGGACGATGCCGGTAATTTTGGGAATACTATTACTCACAATATATGGGTTGCGTCGGGAGACACATTTGACACGGGCAGAATACGGGCATGGACGAGCGGTGACAAGGTTACAGAAATACCAAATGGAGCGGTGACTTGGAGCGGAGATGCCTCTGTATATCTTGAATGGCAAGACCCTTCAAGCCCAGAAGATGACACGTTTTATATCAACTGGTCAGGTGACACCGTAACTGCAATAAATTACGCCGCTAAAACAACTAATGCGAATTATACCACGCCTGTTTTGGGTCAAGGTATATGGAGGATAAGAATAAGGAGCATAACAGGACTTGGGGTGAGTGGGGATGTGTCTGAATTTTTATTTGTGTGGGCAAGTGGCAGTGCACTATGAAAAAACCATAGAAACGCACTGGCGATGTGTAATTATAGGTATTAGCGGGCATTTTGGAAGGATATTGACATGGCAAATAATGTCAGGATAATAGTGGGGACTTCGGTTCTTGCGGAATCGGACGGAGTAACAGTCAATAATATAAGATGGTCTTATGACGGGCCGAGAACTATGACATTCACCAGAGACATACGGTTTGATACTGATACTCTCATAAATCTTAACGATGAGGTCATGTGTGTTATTAACAACGTAACTATGTTCAACGGATGGATTATAGATATTAAGCCGAACCTTGAAGATAATGAGATTGTAACCTATGAGTGTGGCGATAGCAGGGTAAAACTTGCAAAGATAACGCTCAAGAAAGATGATTCAGCAAGTGTGATATACAATGAAGGCAACGAGGGGCCGATGACTTATGGAGAAATTTTCTATGACATCGTAACAATATCGGGGCTAATACCTGATGATGTTATTGCCAATTTAAATGAGTCCGAGATAAAGGCGATGAATATAGTATCGCCTGAAATGTCATTTACTGCCATAAGTGTTGACGAGGCATTGAGAATGATAACTGACAAGGCGGGCAAGTTTGGATTTTATATTACTCCGAATAAGGCATTAAAAGTCGTAAATCTTGAGGCACTCACAGCAAAAATTGTATATGTAGGACAGATTGGGGAAACAATAGAGAACCATCCTGAATATGATGTATGGCGGGCAAATCTCAATTTTAGCGTGGCGGGAGTATACACGATTGTAACAATAGAGGGAGCAAGGAAGAAATATCAGGAAACTGTAAATCTGATTCCTGCATGGAACAGATATTATGAGGAATTCTGGGCTACTGGGTCAAACTGGTGGCAGACAACAGGACAATCCGTTCCTCAAGAAGAATTGACTAAAGTATATAGGTTATATACGATACCAAGGCAGATGGACGAAATTCAGATAGGCAGGATAGACACTGAAAGCGGAACGCTTATGGAAGTGTCTTATACAGCTCCCGCAGGATGGTATCCTGATACTACTGATAAGTGGTTCCCAGTTGATGGACAAGTCAGCACAGATGCAGTTAATGGGCAAGGGAAAGTCTTGTTCCCAGCGCCCCTATATCAGTGGATTAGACAAACGACAATAGATACAGGTTCTCCTAACATCTTATCGGCAATTATAGAGAAAAGAGTTGCGGGAGATGTAAGGGCATACATGATTAGGGAAGGTGAGGCATTCAAAATAACTGTCGGCCCAAGTGGGACTGCATACACAAAATACGGTGTTGTCAATGAACTTTATATCTATGATGAGAACTTTGCATGGGAGAACGTAGCAAGGGAAGGGGCTGATGGCAAAAGAGATGACACGTCCATGATGACGGATATAGCGAACCAATTGCTTGACATATATAGTGATGAACAGACAACGGGCACGATTACACTTGACACGTTAAGGCTTGATTGGGATTTGGGGCTTTCTGCCAACATAAATAATACGTCCAAAGCGGGATGGGAAAGTTTGGGGGCAACTGTCATAACGGTGGAAATCAATCCTGCTGATGAAATTACTGCTTTAACATTATCGTCATCCCAATATGTAGGGGGGGCACCTGATTACGAGGAACTGAAACGTAGAATACTCATAGGTCAAAAAATACAGGAAATTGAAAGCGACATTATAGATCTCCAGAACAAAACGCAATATTTGGGCATAGGAGGGAATTCTATGACCATGAACTCATCAGGTGACACACCAGAGTCCAATCTCACATGGGATGGCGCCGCCATACGCAAGGAAATACAGAATGCTATGAATGAAGGATATTTCACTATCCAGAAACACGACCATACAACCAATACTCAAGGTGGACCAGCATTTGCACAAAAGGGAGGATATTTGTTATGAGCATAGTTTCATGGACGCCACCTGACCCGCTGAATGGAAATGCGAAAAATCTTGCTGTATATATACAGGAGATACAACACAATTTGAATCATCTGCAAGAGACAGCAGGGATTACAGTCACGCAATTTTCCACCCAAGTTATCGGGTCAATCTTTTTCAAAAATGCAGTTGAAGAAATGAAGAAGGCAATGGAAAATCCAAATTTTTTGGGTTATTACGGATATTCGTCAATCGCTGATTTATTAGGACACGACTGGACGGCATATTCAAGGGATGTTTCCGACCAGACAGATGTATGGAGTTACGGGATACTTAATGACTTAAGAAAATATATAGACAATATTAGGGGAGAAGATGCCCTTTATTTTCTCATAAGAGATACTAATTCTATAGCAAGCCCAATACTTGAAAAAAGGGACATTCTGACATTTGAACTCATATCAAGTTTTACGTTAGATATATCACCATTCATAACAAATAATGCAAGAATCGTTGCTGACCGCACATTTTTTTATGTTTTACATCCTACCCTTCCGAACGGTGTTGTTAGGATATATAAATTTTCAAGAAATGCAGGGGCTCTAATTGCTCAAAGTGATGATATTGTAGCTTTATTTGGTAATTCTCCGCCGTCGGAAGCTGGTGGCTATGGTCTTGCCACTAATGGAACTTATGTATATGTTGGAACTAGTGGCTTGCCTGCAAACTCAGAATATTGGGGGGTCGCCAGAAGAATACAAGCATTTAACCCAGATTTGACATTTAATTTTAGCAGCAGTGTTGCATTCGAGAGTTATAATCAACCGCCTGGTCGCGCTTCTTTTAATAATAGACCGTGGGCATGTTTTGGTAGAAAGGTAATATCTACTGATTTATATAATGCTCTTTCAAGTTATCCAAAAATATTTAAACTTTCAGCAAACTTGGCAGTAGAAATAGAATTACAGGAAACCGCCCTGCCTCTTTTTCCTGCTGGGAATGATGCCGTAACAGATTATCAAAATATTTATGTTATTCATGGTGCGTGGGTATATAAATTTAATAGTTTTTTAAATTGGAGTAACAGGGTTATGAGCACGGATTTTGGTGCTCCTCCTTATAATATTAAATATATTACTACAAATGGTGAAGAATTATTTGTTGCCAAATTCATAGCGGCTACTGGACAGATAACAAGCATAGTCAAACTAAATCCGTCAGACATGTCAATAGTATCCGACACTGCTATATCATATACTGGATGGAACGTAGTGGACATTATCCATACAAAAGAGTCAACCTTTGGTGCATAACAAAAAAATCCCTTTACAATTTTTTAAGAACTTGATATAATCTTTCCTATGGGCATATCAAGAGAAGCATATCTTGCAATAATCAATAGGAGCCGTTCAAAGTATGACAACAAAAAAACAAGAATTAACGAACACGAGTTCGCCTCAAAAAAAGAAATAAACTCAATCAAAATTATTGTCCCTGTGTTACAACTGACATTCAATAAAATTATCCGTCAACATTGGACTAAATACCAAAAAGAACAAAAAGTCTTTGATATGCTTGTTCATAAATATTACACCGAGAATTATCAGGGCGAGAATTTTAGGGGCAGGAAAGTAAAGATAATCCATACCCTATATTTCAAAGACAGAAAGAAACGAGACCTCTCAAACTACGGGCAGAAGATGATGGATGATTCGCTGGTTAGAGAAGGTATCATTGATGACGACAATTCAAACGTGATAATTGAGGAGTCGGTGAAGATAAGATGGGACAAAAATAATTCAAGGATTGAAACTGAAATTATGGGGATATGAAAGATTTTTTGAAAAAATCTCTTGACAAAATTTTCAAAATCAGTATAATATAACAAAGGATTAGGAGAAAGGAGGAAAGAAGATGAGAAGCAAAGACCAGCCTCAAACCAAATCTAATTATGGCACTTCAAATATCTATGAAGCCGCCTTCCTTCTGGCAAAAGGATTTGCTCTATGCAATAAAATCAATAATGAAGGCAAGTCAATAATTATTTTTGAAGGCGAAGAAGCAAAAAAGGCGGGATTAGAATTTTACAACAATGCAGAAATAGGGGCGAAAAGTTTTGCAGATGCGTTCCGCACTATTAAGGATTTTATCTTTGAAGGAAACAGGAAATAGATGAGGAAAAATGAGGAGGAATGATGTATGCCAAGAGGCAGACTTTTAAGTAAGAAAATAAGTTTTGATGAGCGAGTAGCGCAATTATCACTTGAGGCTGCTTTGCTTTATACGTGGTGCATACCCCATCTTGATGTAGAAGGCAGGATATATGCTAACCCAGAAATACTCAAAGGCACGGTTATCCCGTATATAAAAGAGTTGAATATAGAGAAAATCGTAAAATGTATTGAAGAAATGGCAAGTATAAAATTAGTAACCGTATATGGCAATTTACCTCATAAGTATATGCAATTTAACGGGTTTAGTAAAAATCAAAAAGTAGACAAATTAAAAGAAGCTCCTTCATCAATACCTACTCCAGGCCAAGTCCAGATAAACTCTAAAGCAGGTCATCCACAATATAATGTAATTCAATATAATATAAATAAAAATAATTTAAATCAAGCGCAAAATGATTGCCTAAAAGATGGCAATCTTTCTTCTTCTAATGAAAAAGAAACTATTAAAACCGATTCCTTAAAGGATGATAAAGATAATGAGGTGCCATTTTAGTATTTGGGGTAGATGAAAAGAAGTTGCTATCGCTGGCGGCAGGCGGCAGAAATAAAAGAAAAGGTGGGCAACCCAAGTCCAAGCAGGCAGGTGTTATGAATCCGAAGGCTATGGAGGCACTAAAGAATTACAGAGACCGTAAAAAAGGCATAGTAATACCCTAATCCTTTGTGTTGAGCATAAGGAAATCATAAGGTTTCAAGCCCGCAAATCAACGTTCAGGGGTGTAGTAGTGTTGTGGTGGGGAGGGGGGGTAAGGAAGAGAAGTATGTTAAGGTTTATAAAGAGGCAGTTGAACTAATGAATAAATTTGAATTTTGGGGGAAGGTATCCTTTAAATGGATTCCCCGGGAATATAATAAAGTAGATGAATTATTAAAAGCGTTTTGTCATAACGTGTAATTATATGCTAATTATACATGTTTGCAGGATGAGGCATGGCTGGGCATAAGGGAATGACCAAAGTCTCAGCCACGGGGCGATTAGAGGTGATAGATAAGGGGAGGGGAAGGTATAGATGATACCGGAAAGCGAGATATTAACTAAGCAGGCAATGGATATAATTGGCGTAAAGAATCCATACATCATGTATCTATTGATGAAGGTTTATGATATCAAGAAGGTTAGATTAGAAAAGATAGACGGAAAACATCATGCGGTATATCTACGGTCGGATGTTGAAAGATTGAAGGGATTGTGGAATAAGATTAGAGCTAAAAAAGCGTGAGCATAATATAAAAAAGGCAACAAAAGTAAGAAAAAAGATAAAAAATCGGTAACCATAACTATAAAAGATATGGATATTTATATAAAAAAGCATAGGAATATAAAAGATTTTGCTTGACAAAATACAAATCCTGTGGTATAATTATATCAAGAATAAAGAAAGAGTTCCTTGACAAATTGGAGTGCGACCACCTGCCGCAAGGCGATGCTGGAGAATGTGATGAAGAAGGGCACTGAAACCAGCAAGCCAACAGGCAGTCGCAAACCATATAAGGCCTGATACGATAATCAGGTCAGGGGGAACGGACGCAGAAGACCCGTAAGGGCAGCGATAGGCAACGCCCCGGAAATAAAAAATCCGAACCAACGCTCCTTGTGAGAGGAATACTGAGAGTCCCGGAATGTGGGGGTAAACGGCAGGGGGTTATGACGGCGGAAGGATACGGCGTCTGAACAGAAAATCAAGGGCAAGGTTCTGTTTTTTTCCGAAAGAAAATAAAGTTTGTCCGATTCGGGAAAATCCGAAACGGTCAGACCAGAAAACCATCAATGTTGCGGTTAGCCGCACAAAGTAATGGAAACTGAGGATTGACCGTATATCTTGCTGGCAACGAGATACTGATGAGGAAGCCAAGTCGCCCGCAGATTGGAGCGGGATTAAACGCTGGGGCACGACACGGACTGGGGAAATACGTAATCGTAGAAAATCCGCTGTGCAAAATAGATTTGTTGTGCGAGCAATAATCCGGGCTGTGAAAAAAACAGGAGGAGAAAAAAATGAGAATATCAATTAAATGTAAATGCGGGCGAAAATTAAAGACAAGCATTATATATGATAGTGTAATCTGTTTAGACTGCGGGGCAGAGAACGAAATTGAAAAAGACAATAAATGTTCTGGCTGCAAGGATTATTTTAGGAGTGTAGCAGGCGGTTGGTGTTTGAACAAATTAAAAACAGATTGCCGAATAATGAGAAAAATAAGGGAAAGTAACCATGCGACAAATAACGGTAAAATATCAGGGTAATTGTAAGCAGTGCGACACTGTGCTTGAAGTAGGCACTCAAGCAATGTATGAAAAAAGCATGGGCATATTTTGTCTGGGACATGAGCCCACTGGCACAGAAGAAATCAGGGCATACAGGCAAGAGAAGGCGGATATAAAAGCGGACAGTCTGGAAGACTGGGCAGAAAAGCGGGAAGAACGGGCAGAGGCACAGTTAAACAGTTATCTATCCATGAGGCATGATTGGGCTTTTATTACTCAACCTGGGCATATCCCGGCAAGGGCGAGAATGATAAAGGCAGATGATAGGGCGTTTGAGTCATTGGAAAAGGCAAAAGGAATGCGGGAACGGGCAGAAAATCTAAGAAACGTTAGGGTTGCCGGGGACGCTGAACGGGAACGGCAGGCAAAGCGGGAGGCGGCGGATAAAATTATCTCTATTGGAACGTTCATTTTTTGTGCTTTATATGGGACTGGTGATGTTGTGAAAGTCAATCAAAAGACTTACAGGGTAAATTTTGGCAATCACATAACAAATGTTGATAAGGCGTGGTGTATAAAAAAGGAGGATTGAGATGATAAAAACAAGTGAATCTTCAAAGGGTAATTTTTATACCTGCACACCCGCAGAGTTAAGGAAGGCAAAGGCAAGTGATTTTAAAGAAGGCGATGTGATTAAAGTTAGTAAATATTATATCCACATAAAATGAGGTGGGAAATGGCTTGTGATATATGTAAGAGTGATAATCAAGTAAGGTATTATGGTAATTTATACACGAGTGGAAGTGAGGGGACGTATCTATGCCAAAATTGTCAGATAGTGGCATGTAATTTTTTGCGGGGTATGATGAATATTGCTGGAGAAATAAGGAAACAGTCATATAAAGATAAGGAGGCGGGAATATGAAAACTTATGGACAGGAATTACAACAAGGATAATCAGGAAAGTTAAATAAAATTTATATACAAACGGAAGGAGGGTTTAAAAATGAAGGCAATGTGCTACAAATGGAAAGGGGCGGACCGTGGGAAGCATATCATGGAGCGTATACCTGCGGGATATTTACCACAATTTAATGGAGGGCGGGAATTTATAGAAGTGGAAAATATCAAAACTGGAGAAAAACAAGCAATCGGGATAACGGATTTTGCGGGCGAGTATCAGAAATATTAAAGACAATAAACACGAGAGGCAGACTCAGGACTGCCTCTCTAAAGATGAAAAGCGGGATTTAAAGGAGAAATTATTAAGAAAGGAGGATTGAGATGATGACAGTAGTTGCGAAAAATCGTTTCGTAGAGGCTTGTGAAAAAATATTAAATAGTAAACCGACTAACAAAGAGGCGAGGCTTCAAAAAACAAGTTATGTCGGAAATTATAAGGGCGAAGTAATGACAATTACTATTGAGCGTGGAGATAAAATAAACCATGACACAGGAAAAGCGGAAAAGTGAAAACTATGATGAAACAAGTAAAACAATCATATCAAGCAATACTTGATACTTCTGATACCAAAGGAAGGTTTTGGATGTCTGGAAATGTTCGCAGACTAACAGAAGATGAAGCAAAACCATATTTAGAAAAAAGGAAAATATGTCTTTGGATTAAACCAGAACCAAAGAGATTTGTTATGCTTGATGGTATTCAAATGTCATGGGGGGCATACCTTAAATATAGATATTCCTTGAAACGGAAGGTGAAATCATAGATAGGATTTTATGATAAGGAGAAAAATAAATGGCAAAAATACCATGTAAGCAGGATGAGGATGCGGTTTTCACCTTATTTAATGAGGTGGTAAAAGAACTTTTTAGGCAAGACGCAATCCGCAAAATTGGCAGAATTAAAAAGGGCGGCAAAGTAACTTATTATGTTACGGTGCAATATTAAAAGAGGGCTAAAATGGTATTAAGACCTGAAGAAGAATTATAATGGATTGAGGTATAAGATGTGGCAAGAATTTAATTGGGGAATATTGGTTGTTATTCTGGGATTGATATTGATAGCAGTTTCTATGTGTGCGGTATACTGGATTTTTCATAATGGGCTTTGGTGTAAAATAATAGTAGTGCCTTTAGATAGAGAGCAATAGTATGAATGAGTATATTGAAATTGGGGATATGGTTTCATTCAAGCATGAGAATAATTATTCTATGGGAGAAGTCGTGGCAATGTTCGGGGATGGAATAAAAGTTAAATTCGGGGCAGATGATTATAAAAAAATATTGGGGAATAATGATAGGGCGAGATTACAATGGAAGAAAGGGGATGGATAATATGGAGAAGACAATATATGTATTGTTGGGATTTGCAGTGGTGGTGCTTGTCGTCTCAATCGCAGGGGTATTCTGGAGCGATTGCAGGAACAAGAAATTGCAGGAGAAAGATAACGATGAAGACAGAGAGATTACAGACGAGATAAACAGGAGGGAATAAAATGAAATACGGGCAATTCGTAAACAGGGAGAATCTGATTAAGAAAGAATTTACTGTGAAAGTTGCATATCCTAAAAGCATTTGTAACGAGGTAACGGAAATGAGCATATATAATGGGATATGCGGTGGGACGAATTATATTGAATGCGAAGTTAAGGAGGCGAATAATGTTCAGGGATGATTTCATTGCATATTTTAAGGCGGGATTTCCTTTGATATATTAGGATACAGGTGATAAGAGAATGGGGCAAGAAATATGCAAGACCAGCCTCAAGTGCGATAGGATTATTAGATGATTTAAAGAGAGGAGAAAGGCGGGTGCAGATATGAAGATAAGAAGATATATGGGTGTTTTTATGTTAGGTCTGGTAAATGCAGAAATATTCCTTTCAATTTTTAAGTTGAAAGGCATGAATGATGGATTTTCTTTTTTGATGACTTGTTTGTTTAGTATTTTATTTCTAATAGGGTTAAATCTTATAATAGATAATAGATAGAAAGGAAAGGAGGCAAACATGAAAATGACAATATCCGAAAGATTAGGTGGGAATAAAATAGATGTGCGAGAATTTTCTGAATATGAAGGCAGAGAAATATTAGTAGAATTTCCTGACCCTCATGTAGAGATGACATTGGATTTAGAAGAGGCAACGAGATTAAATTGTTTATTAAGTAGTGCAATTCAGAATATTTGTTATATCAGGGAGGAATCCAAAAGGCGTGGAAATTAAGATTGAGAAAGGAGGATATTATGGGAGATGATATGAATTATGACGACATGCTAAAACTGATAGAAGAATCAAGGACTATTCGGGAGTTTGCAGAAAAGGGAGATTTTGCATTTGTGGAATCAACTGCCCTGCAATCATTGAATATAGCATACCTGATGGGGCAGAAAAATGCACTCCGGAAAGGCATAGTAGCGATTGAGAGAATACAAAAGGCGGTGATGTGAAATGACAAATAAAGTAGGCAGGGAACTTTGGAATGTTCATCAGGCAGCGGAATTTCTTAACATGAAAGAAATAACTATATATAAAAAATGCAAGAAGATTGAAATACCACATATGAGGATAGGTGGTAAGAGAACAATAAGATTTGACCCTGTGATTTTGGAGGAGTGGATTGGAAAGCAGAGGGAAGGGGAATAAAAAAAGGAGGATAAAGAGTGGAAACTTATGAAGAAGTAGCGGAGAAAAAGGGGTTATCGGGCAGGATAAAAACAAGGTATGTTTTGTATATGAGAGCAAGATGGGCTGATGAAGAAAAAATACAATGCCAGACTGGTTATGCAGGAGAATGGGCTGATAGGTTTTTATCTGGTAATGAATATGGTTGTTCAGATAGTATAGGACAGTCGGTTTTAAGGGGTATAGATGGAAAAATGGAATAAAAATAAAAAAGAGAATGGAGGATAAGAAGATGAATATTGCTTCAGCAATCAGCCAAATCGGACTGGAAGGATTTTCAATATCAGGCACAGTAGAAAAGGTATATGACAGGAAGTCGGGTAAAGGACAGCATGGGACATGGTCGTTTCAGAGTATTGTATTGAAGGATGAATCAGGTAAGGGGATTGTTACATTTAGTGAAAGGGAAGAAATAAATAAAAGCATAGAGGGGCAGAGCATAATAATAACTCCAGTGAAAGCCAGCGACGTGAAGGTTACGAAGGAAATAAAAGGCGATAAGATATACATCAAGATAGCGGTGGGCAAGGGCGCACAAGTAAGTTGGGGTAAGGTGGCACCGCAGGCAGAGAAAGAAGAAAAAAGTATAGATACCATAGCAGCAAGGGAAGCAAGGATTGAATCAATCAAGGCGTTGAGATTGCAGACATTCAGCGATGCCATTAAAATGGTGATGGAAGAAACTGCAAAACTCGGATTGAAAAAAGAGGACATGGAAAGATTGCCTGTAGAAGAGAGGGTAATAGTAATAACTGCAATGATTGAGGCAGCACAAAAGTTGGGAGATACAAATTTTATCGCACTCACGCGAATATAATTTTAAAAAACGCTTGACAAAATCATAAAAATCAGTATAATTATAGGTAGAGAAAGAAGGTGGGGGTTATATGGGAAATTTTGAGTTATACACCCAGCAGAGATTGCCTCTGGATACAGATAAGTCGGGAAATGGTTATTCCTATCTTTTTTCTCAATCTGTGTTCGGAACACCAGCGGGCTTGCATGATAAAGCCTGTCGGTAATTTCTTGCTGGGTTTTTTATTTTAAGGGAGGCATAGCCATGACACGAAAAGAAATGGTCTTGGAGGCATTAAAGTCAGGTGAAAAAACTAATTATGAATTGCAGTCAGTCGGGGTAGGAGGTTGCGCGGGTTTGAGGCGCGCAAGAGAATTAAGAAAAGATGGTTATAAAATTGAAATAAGAAGGGTTTGGAAAGATGGCAGGGCAACGGGAACGTTCGTCTATAAATTGGTAGAAGAACCCAAACCAGAAATCATAATAAATAAAACCCCTTTTGATTTATTTAGTGTTATAGATGGGGGTTGATATGCCAAGACTAACAGCCAATCCAGAAAAAAATGTCCAAGCCAGCCAGGTAATAAACGAATGGAAAAAATTGTGGCAGGATAAATACGGTAATAAGCCCGTGCTGATAAATATGGCTGGACGGATAAGGACAATGAGATACATACTTGAGGAAAGGTCTTATGAGTATGTAATGCTGGTATTGGGGCAGTTTTTCAAATCAACACATTACTCGGCTACGAGAAATAAACATTCAATAGATGATTTCGCATATAATTTTCATGTGTTTCAATCCGAGTTACAAGACGTGAAAGAACCGATAATAGTTGAGAAGAAAACAGAACTTTCATTCGGAAAGACAATATGGAAAGATGGCAAGATGTGGACGCAAGGGAAAGATGGTATGGATTGGATTTCAGAAGATGGTAAGGCAACGCCTGACATGGTAATGAAAAGGGATTTGTAGGAGATAAGGATATGAAGATAATCACTAATAAAGATGGAAGCAAGGATTTAATTTTCACTGCTTCACCTTTAATAAAAATTCTATCATAGAATCTATTATTTGTCAAGTCTTTTCTGCATTCATCATAACTCTAAAGGGTTTATGCTTTCTGCTGGAAATTTCTGTAACAATATATGGTAAAGTGCCTGACATGAAATATTGCGTATTAAATAGGAGAGGGTATGAGAATAAAAGACTACGAGGATAAGAAGCGTGAAATCAAATCACATTTCAAGGAATATCTTAAATTAAAAGGGCGGGCAGTGGACGGCAAGATGTTGCAGTGTCCTGATTCATCTGCACATGAACATGGGGATAATGACCCGTCAGCGTCATTCTTCCCTGATGATGACCATTATTTTTGTCATCGCTGTAGTTCAGGGGGGGATTTATTTCAATATGTTTCTTTATATGAAGGCAAACCCCTTGAAGGAGAAGGATTTATCAGGGATAATTTCATTTATCTTGCGGATATGTTTAATGTAAAATATGAGCATGAAGAAATGTCGGCAGAGGAAAAGGAAAATATAGAGATAGGCAAGGCATACGAGAAAGCCATTGAAATATTAAAGCGAGGCATAACAAATGATAAGGCAAAGTCATATCTAAAAACGAGAGGGTGGGAAGAAATAGCGGGAGATTTTGAATTAGGATATTGTGCTTATGATAAGTTTGTGGCAATGATTGAGAAGGATTTTCAAAAGAACATACTTATAAAAGGGAAACTGTATCACAAGGAATTGTTTGACGATAGGCTGATAATCCCAATAAGGGACGCATGGGGCAGGGCGGTAGGATTTGCCTCAAGGACTTTTGACCAAAAACCCAAATACGTGAACTCAAGGACAAGCCAATTATATGATAAATCTGCAACGCTTTTTAATCTGAATAGAGTATCTGAACAGTGGGTTTATGTTGTGGAAGGATATGCAGATGTATTTACTATGCACAAGGTTGGCATAAAAAACGCCGTAGGCATGGGGGGGTGTATATTACAGGCAAAGCAGTATGAGACTCTTGTCAGAAAGAAAATCAGGAAGGCGGTTTTGTGTCCTCACAGCGACATGGCAGGCAGGGACGGCGTATGGAAGACAATTTCAAGAATAGGGCAGTCATCAGAGGTGGCGATATTTATCAAGGAGATTGATAATGGCACTAAAGACCCTGATGAATATATAAACAAGGAAGGCAAGGAAAGGTTTTTAGCGTTGCCAGAGGTTACAGTATTTGAATGGATGATTTTAAGATATAAGGAGGCTGTGGGAGAACAGAAGGAAAGACATTATAATCAGCTAATTGAAAGTGCTGTATCAGAACAAAATCTTATAACAAGAGAACGCATGGCGGATAGGATGGCGGAAATCTTTAACATAAGGCGAGAAGCAGTTATAAAGGAAATAGACAGACTTGAAAGGATAAAATCGGGACGATACAACATTACGGTAGCAGAAGTTGTCGGGGAAGAAGGGGAACTGTCTCATGCGATAGACGTATTTGAGGAGAAGGCATGGAATAGGACGGGAATAAGGACAGGATATGGTTTTGGATATAATATTATGGATGATAAATTAGACGGATTGCAGAATTGCTTGTATTTGATAGCAGGTAGAGCGGGATATGGGAAGACCGGGATCGCTTTAAATCTTGCATATAATATCTTAAAAGAAAATGATAATGTAGCATGTTTGATTTTTTCTGTTGATGATAATATGTGGAAGATATTGCCAAGATTGATTTCAATAGAGTCAGGGTTGCCGATTGCTTATGGGGTCAATCCTAAATTTAAAATAGAAGGATTATCTGTTTCAGAGGATAGGAAAAAACAGATATATGAGAGAAGGCAGAAGGCAGTTGAAAAGATAAGGGAATTAAGTAGTAGGTTTTTTATCAGGGATGCTAATTATGGCAGGACGATTGAAAAACTTGAAAGATTGATACAAGTAGCAAAGGCGGCGACAGATAAAAACCTGGTGGTGTTTGCAGACAATTTTCATAAAATAGGATTTGAAAAGGAATTTTCTGAACGCAGGGACAGGTATTCACAGATGAGTGAAGAAATGAAAAGAATAGTTAATGTATATAATGTCCCGATGATAGTGGTGGCAGAACTGAAAAAACACAATACAGCGAGACCGAGTCCAGATGATATTAAAGAAAGTATTGATATTTCCTATGACGCTGATGTTTTAATATTAATGCACAATCAGGTTAAATATGACGAGGAGAATAATAGGTATTCAACGCAAGAAGGGCTTTACCATTTGACGGATGACGGAATAAAACTCCCGATACTTGAGGCACACATACCAAAAACGAAGACATCGGATTTTTCAGGGACGATTTTTTTCAGGTTTTATCCGTATAATTCAAGGGTTGAGGAATGCACGGTGGATGAGGTGAATGCGGCAAGGAAGGCGTTAATGAAAATTACATAGAAAAGGAGAAATAATGAACAAAGATAAAATCAATGAACTGATAAATGAGATAAGGGACAAGCATGGTAAGGATTCAGTGTTCACAGCAAACGAGATAAAAAATCTCAAAATAAAAAGGATAAGCACGGGTAGTTTTGCATTAGATTTAGAAATCGGGTCGGGAATCCCTCGGGGTAGGATGACTGAATTTTTCGGGGATTTAGGTAGTGGGAAAACAAGCATTACGTTAAAAACCATAGCAGAGGCACAGAAAAATGGAGATGTATGTGCTCTGATAGATTCAGAAGGGACGTATGACCCTGATTGGGCAAAGAAATTGGGGGTGAATGTCAACAGTCTTATAGTATCAAGGAATGATAGTGGAAATAAAAATCTTGCTATAGCAGAAGATCTTGTCAGAAGTGGACAATGCGGAGTTTTGGTAGTTGATAGTATTGCGGCAATATTACCCGATCAGGAGCAGGATAAGACGATTGAGGATGATGAAACCATGGGTAGGCGTGCTATGCTGATAAATAGATTTGTAAGAAGGATGCACTCGGCGTTGAACAATCAAAAGGATAATGATAGGCAATGTGCGATAATATTGATAAATCAGATAAGGGAAACCTTTAAGTCATTTGGAGACCCAACCACGACGCCAGGAGGACTTGGATTAAGATTCGGGACTTCATTAAGGGTAAGATTTTGGAGAGGGGATTTAATAAGACCAGCAGAAGGTAAGCCGCCTGTTGCAATAGAAGTAAAATTTAAAGTCCCCAAAAATAAGGTATGGATACCGTTTAGAGAGGGCATGTTTCATTTCTACTTTGCGGATGGGGCAGGAATGGGGCAAGGTGAAATAGATAATATAGAGTCATTGATAAACTACGGCAGGATAGCAGGAGTGATAAAGGATGGCGAGAGTAAGAAGATGAGTTTTGATGGCGGTAAGAAGTGGTGCAAATACCCAGAAGCATGGAAAGAAATAAGGGAAGATGATAAGTTGAGGCATAGGCTTGAGTCCGAGATAGAAAAGATTTTATTGAAAGGATAAGAGGGGTATATGGTAAAGAAAATGAAGGAAAAGGAATGTATAGGGACAAAAGAAGAACATACGAAAGATTTTACTTGACTTTTACAAAACAATTTAGTAAAATGTAAACTATGATAATCAATAAAGCACATAAGTTTAGATTGTATCCTACTGACAGCCAAAAAGAATTGTTTGCACAGCATTTTGGCTCTTGTCGTTTTGTATATAATCACTTCCTTCGCAAGAAGATAGATTTCTATACTGAAAACAAAGGCAAGAAAAAGCAGGGGTTGACTTACAACGATACTGCACTGTTTCTTACTCAACTCAAAAACAGTCCTGAATATATCTGGCTGAAGGGTGTTAATTCTCAATCCCTTCAACAATCCCTTCGCTGTCTTGATGTTGCCTATAATAACTTTTTTAATAAGAGAGCAGAATTCCCAGCATTTAAGAGTAAACATAATAAGCAATCGTTTCTCGTGCCTCAACATTTTAGGATTGATATTGCAAATGGCTTGCTTTCCATTCCAAAGTTCCAGCCCATAAAGATTGTTTTGCACAGAAAGATTGAAGGAATCACGAAAAGCATAAACATATCTAAAACCCCTTCTGGCAAATATTTTGCTTCTATCCTTTGCGAAATTGAAAGTTCTGTCAAACCCAAAAAGAGGGGTAGCCAGATAGGTATTGATTTGGGTCTTAAATCTTTCGCTGTTATTTCCAATGGGGAAAGAATTGATACTCCTAAATTCTTTCGTAAGTCTGAAAAGAAACTGATAAGGCTTCAACAAATCCTTTCTCGTAGAAAGAAAGGCAGTAACAGAAGAAACAAGGCTCGCATAAAAGTTGCTCGTATGCACGAGAAGATTGCAAATCAAAGAAATGATTTTCTTCACAAGTTGAGTCATCGGTTGGTGGGCGAGAACCAAGCCATCTTTGCCGAAGACTTGCATGTGAAGGGTATTATGGCAAACCACCGTCTTGCTAAATTTGTTTCTGATAGTGGATGGAGTGAGCTTGTCAGACAAATAAAGTATAAATCCGAATGGAACGGAGTATATTTTGGACAAATAGACCGCTTCTTTCCATCCAGCAAGAGACATTTCCACTGTGGATGGATAAACGAGTCCCTTTCTCTTAAAGATAGAGAATGGACTTGTCAGGGCTGCGGTCAGGTTGTTGATAGAGATTTTAATGCTGCTCAAAATATCCTCCTATTCGGCCAACTAAACATGGTAGGGCAGGAACTGTCCAAACCTAAACGCTCAAGGAGAGGCGATACTGTAAGACCCCTCGTTGATTTGAGAAGCCCCTCAATTCATTGAGGGGAGTGTTCACGACCTTGAGGATTGGGAATTTCTTAATAAACTATCACAAGCAATTATTGAAATGGAGAAGGGATGCGGAAATGCAAGATAACGAGAAATGGTTTTGGATGAGTTGCAAGGATTTCACTGCGGGTGTGGTAACTACAAAGGATGGATATGTTATAAGGTGTGCCCCGATAATTGCAAAATTCACAGGTCAGAAGATAGAGAGATTGAAGGCTTGGATGGAAAAGAAATTTGGCAAGATAGAGGTTGAGGAGATTGAGTAAGGGAGGCAGTCAACTACCACCGACTAAAGTCAGTGGCTTGTAACAATGCTCCGTCGCAATTGTTCTTTGCAGAACCTTTGACATCATCACACGTTACGATACGTTGATTGACAGCAACGCTACGAATATTAAGACTGGCATTAAAATCAGCATCGGCTTTAAAATTACAGAAAGGGCAAGAGAATTGAGAACCGTTACGGATACCAAGACTACCACAAGACGAACAGACTTGAGAAGTAAAAGCAGGTTTGATAAGGATAACAGGAATGCCTTCTCTCTGGGCTTTATAAGATATAAACTGACGGAGTTGATTAAACGCCCAGCGATTAAAAGTGCCTCTGTATATTTTCCTATGTCTTGCTGTTTTTCTGATATTAGTAAGGTCTTCAAGTGCCAATGCCGAACTACGCTGATTAGCAAGATTGACAATCTGTTTAGAGATACAATGGTTAGTATTACCCATAAAGCGTCGCTCCCTTCCAGACATCTTTTTGAGATGGCGTTTAGCGGAAGGAGTCCCTTTAGACTGCAAAGAAGAACGCAGTCTATGGTATCTCTGTCTAACAGACTGAACCTGCTTACCAGTAAAATTATCTCCAGTGCTACAAGTAGCAAGATTTTTAATACCAATATCAACACCGATAACATCCTTTGTCTCTTTCAAAGGTTCATCAGGGATTTCTATAACAATATTAAGATAAAACTTTTTGTTCTGTTTAATAAGTTCACTATCACAAAACTTGGTTGCTTTAGCAAGCATTTGTTTTTGATATTCACCGAGAATAAGAAAAATCTTTTGTCTGTTTTTAATTGTAGAAATAGAAACAATATCAAGACCCTTGAAACTAATAGTGCGAGTGAAATTAAGTGGCAGAACAGGATTTTTGAATATATGTTGTTTCTTTTTATCAGATTTATAAGAAAAAGCAACTTTATCTTTAATAGCACAACATATTTGAGAAGAAAATTTAAACTTGGATTTGATTTTGTAATAAGTAAGATGGTGCAGTGCAACACGATTAAAACATCTATTATCCCATGCTATTTTAGAAACATAATTAAGTGCTTCAAGACATTGGGACAAAGTCTTATTCAAAATATTGATTTGTTTATCATCAGGATTAAGACGACATTTAATAACAATCTTCATATATGTAAGTATAGCATACAATCTATTATTTGTCAAGTAAAATATTCAAACAGAAAGGAGGGTGGCATTTCCTCTCCTCGTTAAAGCGAGGAGTTTCCATGCCTGATTTTTTTATGAACATTAAATAGGCGGATTGGGAAGGCATAGGAGATGAAAAGTAAATCAAGAAGGCAAGAGGAGAGAGTAGCGAAGATAATCGGGGGGCGCCGTAATTTATGTTCAGGTGCATTAAGGGAGAAAGGCGATGCGCAATCAAAAGACACATTGGTATCCTGCAAGCGGACGGATAAGAAGCAAATAACAATTAAGTTGAAGGACATAAAAGAGATATATGGGCAGGCGTTGAGGAACGGCAGGGAGCCGATTTTGCAAATTGAGATAGGGGGATTTGAGGTATGGGGGAGGATGATAAAAAAATGAATGTTTATCAAGAAATAGGTATACCGCCAGAAGATTGCAAGATAGCGGAGATTGGGTTTAGAATGGATAAGGGGATAGCAGAAATAAAAGACCAAATTGAAGATTACAGGAAGAAAATAGAAACTGAAGTAGATTTTGATTCTAAAAATCATTTATACTATTGTAAGAAAAACGGAATATTCCTCACAGGCGTGACCACAATACTGAATGTCAGGCGAAAGGACTTTCTGCAATGGTGGACAGTAAAAGAATGTGCTAAATATCTCGGCTGGTTTGACAAAAAAGAAAAAGACGAAACATTATTAAATAATCTTATAAAAAGGCATTCAGAAATAATATCAATGGACGTTGACTCTTATTGGAGGGAACTTGATAGGGCGAAGAAAGCTCACACGGTAAAATCGGACAAGGGCAAAGAGAAAGGCTCCGTTGTCCACGAATGGATAAAGAATTATATCAGGGGCGTTCAGCAGCCCACTCCGTCAGATGAGGAGGTTTTGTCATGCGTGCAGGCGTTCTTAAATTGGGAAAGTCAGCATAAAATAGAGTGGTTGGTGTCTGAAATGATAGTGTGGAGTCCGATACATTTGTTTGCAGGCACTTTAGATTTTTTATGCATTTTAGATGGTAGGTTTACTCTTGGAGATATAAAGACATCTAATATGATAAGTGAAGAATATTTCTTGCAAACTGGGGCTTATGATTTATGCCTTGAGGAAGCGGATATAATACCTGAACAGAGGTTGATAGTAAGGATAAGTAAGGACGGGAGTGGTTTTGAGGCGATGATAGTGCCGACATCACTTGATTTTGATTGTAAGACTTTTTTACATTTAAGAGAAGCATATAGATGGAATTTATATGTTCAGAATTTTAAGGATGATAAGGGTAAAATTATTTTAGGATGAGGAGGCAAGAATGGAAAAGTTAATTCCCTTACCTAAGGGATATAGGATTGGGAAAAATAGGTATGTGGGATATGATTTCTTAGATGATAAGGGGGCAATTGTAACACAGCATCCTAAAAATAATAATGCCATAAGAAGTTTGGTTTGGGAAATTTATAAGAAGGGAGGGCAGAAAATGAATGACCCTATTGAATGGGAATTTGGAGTTCCTGCAAGTAAGGTGGACTTGGAAAGATTGTATTCTGAAGCATGTAATATAACCACGATAATGGCTTTGGTTTATTATGAACAGTTAAAATTAAAAGCACCAGTTACTTATGCGAGGTATAAAAAATGGATAGAAGATAATCATAAGTGGACTGGATGTATAAAACTTTTATGAAATAAGAAAAGAGGCAAGATATGACAGGATATAATTTACCGGAAGGATGGACACAGGAAAAGATTGACTTTGAATTAGATAGACAACGTGAAAATAAGGAATTTTGTTGTTATGTTTGTGGCTGGGTGGTGGATAAATGCAGGCATAGAAAATATGGAGAACCAATAAAGGAGATAAGACATGAAAGACTATAAATCATTATTTGATAAAATAGTAACATGGATGCCTGATGTTTTAAAAGCATTAGAGACCCCATTATCAAAAAATGCTAATGAGATAATAGAACAGATGTCAAGGGTGGAGGCATATTCGGCGACACTGACATACTATCTTGAGAATATAAGGGAGATGATAAATGAAGTAAAGCCTGAATATTATCCTGAAAAAAATCCAGTTCCCATATTGGAAAAGATGAACATGGGGGAGAGGGAAATGAAAATGAAATCGGCAATGGCAAACTTTTTTAAAATGGAAGGATTGATTGCAGGGATAAAGGACGATATAAAACAGAAACTGATAGTGGCAGAGGCGATACTTGGATATAAGAAGGCGGAATTAAGGAGCGATAGGTCGTGATAGAAAAAGCAAGAAAAGAGGGCATGTTTAAAGAGGCATTAAGAGAATTAGATTTAATGAATATGAAAGAGGGGGTTTTTATAAGGTTAGCGGGGAGTCATCTTGAAATGTATAGGGCGATGGTTGAATCGCATGATGAGATTGATAAATGTCACATTGATGATAATATTGGATTGGGAGCATTTGAAAAGGTAGTAATAAAATGGAAGAGGCTAATGGTGGCAATAATATCGGCGGATTCTGGAGGTCTGAAATGAAGGAAGAAATGAAAAAGGCTGACGTGCCCCAATCTATAAGAGAGATAATGGCTGGTGCTGTAAAATGACAAGGGAGGGGTGTTTTAAGGCAGGAATTTGGCAAGTTAGGGGTAAGGGTATATCTAACTATCAATTTCAAGTAAAAACGTTGCTATGGGGCAATTAAGGGGCTTAAAATAGAAATATTGGGGGAAGTGGGGAAAAGGGGGAGGCATGAAAATATCAGAATGTAGGGATAAATTAAAAGTAGGTTTACGTGTTAGGACTAATGGCGGGCTTCATGGGGTAGGGAAACCTTGGATTACTGGAGAAATTGGGGAGATATGCGAAGGAAGATTCTTTGTATGGCAAAATGAATATAATGGGGGAGTGGGGCTTGTTGAGCCATCAACAAAGGGGTATAGTGGTTCTTGGTGTATATATTTTGATGATTGTGCAGACATAGAAATATTACAGGAGGGGGATATGGTATTAAATTTAGAAGGTGCGTTAAAAGCAGTTGATGAATCAAATAATATTGGTGGCGCATTTAAAGAGGATGTTAAAAATATTTTAAGAATATTATGTAGCACATTGAAGAAAACAGAAGAAAAGTTTTATCTTGGTGATATAGTTAAGGCGATTGGGTGTATTGATGGTGTTGACCTTAAAGATAAGGTGGGTAAAGTAATATGGCTTAGGCATTTTGATAGGAGATTAGGAGTAGAATTTAAAGAATCGTTTAGAGATGGTGGTGCCTGTGGTGGTCATGGTAAAAGCGGGCACTGCGGGTATGGTAAACCTGGGGATTTTGAGTTGGTTTATAGGAGTCCCCAATAATAGTGCCCAATCTAATCACCAAAAAAGATAGTATTTCTGATATAGACATATCTGATGATTTTATAGGCATAATGCTTGTATTTATTATGGTTGGTCTTTTTATTTTTGCACTGATAAATGGACATAGCCTAATTTCAGAAGGATTTATTGTGCCATTTATTTATTCAAAGAAAATAGGCATTTTAAAGATGGAGAAAAGGAGGAAGGCTCATAGATGACAGCAAAGGTGATGAAAATTGAAAAAAGGAAGTCGGTCTATGGCGGTGATTTTTACTATCTTTTCTGTAAAAATATAGGCACGGGCAAATCCTATCGGTCGTGTTTGTCTTCTAAGATGGGGAACTTTCAAAGATGGCGGGTAGTGATAGACAAATTTAATAAGAATGATAGGGAAGTAGTTTTGGACGGACTTATTATAATAGGAAAAGGACTCATTGATGCTGACAGCATGATTGTTGTGAAGTAAATGGGGAAAATGAGATTGGAAAAATAAGAAAGAAGAAATCATAATCAGGGAGGCAGGGGATGAAAAAAGTTAGTATTGCCTTTGACTTGTTGGAGCGGATAGCAAATTATTACGAATTTTCTATAACTGCTTTCTTTTACCCTAAAAAGATGTTTCCCAAAAGGAAGACAAGGCACAGGGAATTGTTGAAACGGATTGAGACCATAAAGACAGGGTTGAAGAGGATAATAGATGATAACTGAGGTCACTAATGGAAGAATAAGAAAGGAGATGGGTAATGAAGATAGAAATTAGACGATGGGATAATAATGAGATTATAGTTTATGGGGAATACGAAAGCATAAAAGATTGTTTGGAGAAAAACAATAATAAAAGTTTTTATCGTGCCAACTTGAGTTCTGCCGACTTGAGTTCTGCCGACTTGCGTTATGCCAACTTGAGTTATGCCAACTTGAGTTATGCCGACTTGCGTTCTGCCAACTTGCGTTCTGCCAACTTGCGTTCTGCCGACTTGCGTTATGCCAACTTGAGTTATGCCAACTTGAGTTCTGCCAACTTGAGTTCTGCCGACTTGCGTTATGCCAACTTGAGTTATGCCAACTTGAGTTCTCCCAACTTGAGTTATGCCAACTTGAGTTCTGCCAACTTGCGTTCTGCCGACTTGCGAAAAATGCCCCAATTAAATACTCCAACCATAAACGAATACATCAAAGAGTTTAACATTAAAAAAGAAGGTGAATATATCTACGTTTTTAAAGGTGTTAATGATAATTTAGAAAACCCACAATCAGATGTAAAAATTAAATATGATATTGGCGTAAAATCAGTAGAATATGCCGACTGTGATGTATGGAAAGATTGTTCATTTGGAATTTCATTAAGTCCGACAATTAAAGCCGCAAAAGAATGGGGAAGTAAAATTGTTAGTGTGAAAGTCAACATTGGGGACATATCTTGCATTCCTATTTACGACAATGAGAAAAAGTTTAGGGTTAAAAAATGTGAAGTTATGGGCGAGATATTGGAAGAATAAGAAAGGGGTGTAATGGGTATGGGAGCAGCAATAAAATGCGATAGATGTGGAAAATTTGAAGAAGGGATTGGCGTGGCGATAAGGGGAACAAGTGCTTTGGAAAAAGAAAAACATTTGTGCACTTTATGCCATGAGAGTTTTAAGGAATGGTGGTTGCAAGTTAAGCCCGAACCCCAGGGAGGCCCCTCATGCTAACCTGCCCATATCATAATCCAGGGAAATGCCGTTATCCATTGCCTTGTAATTTAGAAATGGCAATGCCACAGGATGGCGTTTTTGAGTATATTAAAAGGATAGCAAAGAAGGCTTGGGATTTGTGTTTGTATAAAGGAGAATATGAAGGAGATGGAGATGAGATTTTAAAAGTTAGGGCGTGGGATAAGGATAATTTGCAAATGTATTATTCAGATAGGGAATATGATGATGGAGAATGGGGCAAGAAATGGCTTATTGATGCAGGCGAAGTTTGGTTTGAAGAAATGGCTTTATTGGATACAAATCCTGGGTGCTTGGGACATGAACAGACGGAAATTTGGCATAAACCCAATCAAGTAATAATGCAATTTACGGGCTTGACTGACAAAAACGAGAAAGAAATTTATGAAGGGGATATTATTGAATGGAGTGGAAGCAAAGCAATAGTTGGATACCGCAAGGATAGATTTATTGCATCTATTCACAGGGACGGAGAAAATACTTATTGGCGGGCATGTAAGGTTATTGGTAATATTTACGAGCATAATTTTTTATTAAAGGAGGACAATAATGGATAAGATAAGATTGATTGGTAAAAAATCTACCCATGAGAGTAATCCGTCTTTTCTGGAGTTATCATTAGACGAACTAAAATCACAACTCAAGCCTGATTTGGGAAAATTAAAAGCGGGGGATAAGGTGTGGATAGAATATAAGTTAAGTGATTGGTGCTACTATGTTTTTGGCAATAACATCGTAGCCTATTTTCCCTCTGAGCCAGAGAAGAAGGTGGATTTGCCTGAGACATTAGGCTTCCCTGTTGAGTGCGAAAGGCAGTTGTATAGTGCATGTTTAGGAAAACTAATTGACGCAGTTAATTCTATTAGGGACTATCTCAAGCAGATAAAGGAGAAATAAGATGCCTAAAAAGAAAATAATTAAGGGAATACAAATAACGGCTCTGGAAATTGATGGACTTACAGGTAGTGAAAGAGATGTGTATTACTGTAAAGGATTTGAGGAAATGACAATAGATTTTACTGATGGAAGCAACATGGTAATCAATGCGGCAAAATTAGAGAAGATGATAACGGGGGTAAGAAAGGAGGAAGTGAAATGACAAATATTATTGTAAATAAGAAAGATGGGATTTCTCTTACATGTTCGGCTATTTTGAGTTCAAGAGATACTCCGATAACAATTCCGTCAATAACGTTAATATCAAGCGGTTTTAGCGAAACAGTGCATATAAAAGATATAAAGTCTATAGAGTTGGTAGATGATACTTTATGCCCCTTATGTGATGAAAGGAAGAAATAAAGGAGACGTATAGATGAAACCCATTAAATTTAAGGAAAGCAATGTGGTATTTGCAAAACACCAGCCCCCATATTTACCACTTCTTGCTTATCAAGATGATATACAGGGAGGTAGGATTTTTCACTGCTGGAGTTTAAGTGTAAGTGAGAGATTTAAGATTTTGTTTACAGGAAAATTATGGATAAATGTCTTAACTTTTAACAATCCTCCGCAGCCAATAAAGCCAATGGTAGAAAATCCGTTCAAAGGAGATAATAAAGAATGAAAAATCTTAATGGGAAGATAGAATGAAAGGAGGATGATATGAGAATAAAATCCATAACACTTAATTTTCCAAATGCAGAAGATGGTGAAGTATTGTTTTATGAGGTAGGGAGCAAGCCAATGTCTCAATCAATCTCAAAACCTGTTACCGAGATTAGAAAAGCAGAACGCAACGGAGAATATTGTGGGATACCCTATTACGAAATATATACAGAAGATGGTCTTGTTGCTGAAATGCACCAATATGGACATATAGTATATTTTGAGGAGGAATAACATGGACTTAAAATCTGCGGTAGAAGTATTAAAAGAGAAATTAGAAGATACCCCATTGAATGAAAAACAACTCAAAGCAAGCGAGGTGGTATTTTCCTTTTGCCAGACAGCAGTAAAATTACAGGAAAGTGGGATACCCATAAATAGATTTCCTAATGAGACCCGAACAGAAGGAGGATATTGCGTCGGATATAAAGACTGCTATGACGAATGGATAGCATGGCTGGCGAAGATGCTGGATGTGGAGAGGATAATTCAAGAAATAAAAGGGACTTGTTATAAAACAGATGTAAAATCAAGACCTTTTATATGTTTATATGAAGAAGATATACCAAAACTTGCAACTGACATAGTCAACTCAATTTTAGTAAAGGAGTGAAAGATGCTATACTGAAATTATTGGCAAGTAGATACAAAGCAAACGAAGAAGAGCGGTTAAATACTTGACTGAGGATAAGTAGATGAGTGAGATAAGAATTAAATTAGTGTTTGGTTGTCTGAATTGTGATAAGCCAATTCCTTTTAAGGCGGCAAAAAAAGGCATACTTCTCTGTAGTAAAAAATGTATGAAGAAAATAAATAAAATTGGTGGGGAATATGATTTAAGTGATGTATGGATACAATGACCTTTATGAAATCACTAACCTTACTTTTATTATTCCTCATCACCTCGCCAAAGGTATATGCCTATGAATAATTCAGATAAAGTTATATTGGATTTATGTGGTGGAACAGGCTCATGGAGTAAACCATATAAGGATAATGGATATACAGTTATCAATGTTACCTTACCTGATTATGATGTGAGGACTTATGTTCCACCCGATAATATTTATGGGATATTGGCAGCACCACCTTGCACAGAGTTTTCATTAGCAAAATCAAATAGTAAATATCCCAGAAAGATGCGAGAAGGAATGGAAATAGTTTATCATTGCTTGCGAATTATTTGGGAATGCCAATATAATCTGCCCACTCCATTGGCGAAGACAACGACATTAAAATTCTGGGCATTGGAAAATCCCTTTGGATTATTAAGGAGATTTTTAGGACACCCTGTAATGATTTTTAATCCCTATGATTTTGGTGATGGATACCAAAAGAAAACTTGCCTGTGGGGGTATTTTAATTTACCTAAAAAGAAACCTGTAGTTTTTGTTAAGGATTACATACACACAATAGGGACAAGTGGTAAACCCCTCAAAAAGTTTGATATATTGCTTACTAAAGAAATACATGGCGAATTTTATGGGAAACTTACAAGACAAGAACGCAGGGCAATAACTCCGCAGGGATTTGCGAATGCCTTTTATGAGGTGAACAAATGAATAAAATTTTATGTCTATTAGTTCTATATCTGGCGTTTAGCGTCAAGGTATATGCCAATGATGATGTTACCAAGATGTATCGGGCATTAAGGAATACAGGCATGACGGATAAGGGTGCGAAGATATTATTGCAACAAGCCAAACATGAGAGCCATTATGGGAAGAAAGGTTTAGCTCGTTACCATGCAAAAAATTGGTGGAATGTAACTACCCTGAAAGGAGGAAATCGTAGGATAGAGCGTGAATTAAGGGGTAAGCGTGTAATGAAACGATGGGCAGTCTGGAAAACCCACGATATTGCTGCCAGGGAAATGACCTCATACCTCAAACGTAAGTTTCCGAAGGGCTGGCAATATCTCAATGACGGAAATGTAGAGGGATATGTTAATAGATTAAAAGCAAATGGATATTTTACAGGTAGCAAGAAATTATATTTAAGGGGATTAAAGGGGTAAGGAGGGGTAAACAGGGGAGATTTACAAGTCGATTAGCAAATCGGTATTGTCCTGCACGGTGGGACAAGCAGGGTAACACGAATTGGCGGAGAGGTGTAAGTAAAATGATAAAGCTTGACAAAAAAGGAAAAGTATGATATATTTATATTGTCTTGAGGGAAGCGGATTTTTTATATCCGAAGAATTGGCAGGTAGTAGGTTGAGAAATCTTAACCGTTTCTTTCAAGACAACCGAACCCTGCCTTTTTTATTGGGCATGAGTATGGTATCAATCCTGCGACTCTCAAAGCAATAGCAAAGGTGGAGTCAGACCTGAACCCGCAGGCGATTAGAGTTACAAAACGAGAGCGTTCATACGGATTATTTCAAATCAACACAAAAGTGCATAAGGTTACAAAACGTCAGGCACTTGACCCAGAATGGGCGGCGCATTGGGTATGCAAACATCTGAAATATGACCTTAAATACCACAAGGGCAAGTATCGTGCTATCAAGCGATATAATGGTTGTGGCAGTCAGTCAGAGCGGTATGCGTGGAAGGTGTGGCAATTGAGGAAGGGATATTTGAAAGGAAAGCAACTAATAAAGAGGAATAAATGAAACGGGGCTATTGTGGCATAGGCATAGAAAATGTCAAGTCAAAGTGTAACATAGGCACACTATGGCGGTCTGCTTTAAACTTTAATGCCGACTTTATTTTTACTATTCATAGACGATATAAAAAACAAGCCTCTGATACAGTCAAAGCATATAGACACATACCATTATGGCATTTTGACACAATAGAGGATTTTAGAAAATCAATACCTTATGATTGCATACCAATAGGTATTGAGATTTGTAAGGAAGCGAAGGATATAAGGAACTTTACCCATCCAGAAAGGGCTATTTACATTTTGGGTTCAGGAGAAGGAGGTGATTGAAAGTGTGTAAGAAGATGTTGTTTATGATTGTAGTTATGGTATGGATAGCTGAGGTTCAAGCGGTAGAGATACAGGCAACATATCAAGTTGATTCTAATATAAATTCAGTATCTCCAATATATTATAATCCTGCTGTGAACCCTGGTTATGTTGCCAGTCCGCTCAATACGGGGCTATACATTGAGCCTGGAGACAGGCTTGAAATAACAGCGGAAGGGAGCTGGGGGAATGCTTCATATCTTCAGTTCGGGCCCGAAGGCAGTCCTTACGAGAACATCGCACAAGGGTATCCTGGGGCGGGGTTGCCTGTAGCGTCCCTGATAGCGAAGATAGGAGGGAACTGGTTTTATGTAGGCAGCAGTTTTTCGGGATGGATTGCGGATGTCGGATACATGGAATTAGGGTTCAATGACACCGATTATGGTAATAACTGGGGCACGGTGACGATGGACATTAAGGCGTCAGGCAACGTGGTGCAGGGCAAGAACCTTGCGGAGGAAAATAGATTATTGAGTGATGAAGTCAATAGTTTAAGAATCGCCTTAGAACAATGCGAGTCCATTGAAACGGACTTGGAGGGATTGATTGAATTTGTAATGACACCGCCGGGGGTCAGGAAGAAGGTTGACTTCCAACCCAAAAGTGATATGAGGCGTTGCTACCGTCAATCAGATATAAGTATGGACGGAAATGAATGCGAACTCGTGTTCGCTTTTGAAAAAAAGACTTAATTTTCCTTGACAAATTCAGGTTATGTGGTAAAATTATAGGTAGTGATGGCGAAGGAATCAATTACATCTATGAGATTGAGAAGATTGATAAGAGTTAAAACAAAGGGAGACACGGAAGAAAAAATATCAGGACTGCGTGTAAGACGAAAGGCTCGCCTGATGGTGCAATCTCTTTAATATCAATCTGATAAGAACGGTTGATTTGTGAAGGAATTATGACAGATGAATGATAATAATAATTCAATTGTTGTGCCGATAGAAAAAGAAGAAAAGATTGTTCCACTTGAATGGCATACAGAAAAGCGGTTTATAAAAGATTTAAAACCATATTCCCAAAATCCTCGTATTATGACTGCAAAACAAGCCCAGGACCTACAAAACTCCATTCAAAAATTCAATGTAGTTGAAATACCTGTCATAAATCTTGACAATAAAATCTGTGCTGGGCATATGAGAATAAACGTATTATATGCTTTAGGGCGTGGAGATGAGGAGGTAGAGGTTAGGGTGCCGAATAGGATGCTTACGGATGAGGAGTTTAGGGAATATAATATTAGAAGTAACAAAAATATAGGTGAATTTAACTTTGACCTTTTAGCAGAATTAGATGAAGACCTTTTAAAGAATATTGGATTTGATAACACAGAATTGGACAGGATTTTTCAGTTAGATGCAACGCCAGAAGATGATGATATCCCAAGCATACCAGTTAAAATAAAATCAAAATTAGGGGAAATATATCAATTGGGCAGACATAGGATTATGTCAGGAGATTCTACGAGCGCGGGCGATATAGCAATTTTGACGAATGGTAATAAGGCAGCATTAGGATTTACAAGCCCTCCTTACTGGGTTGGTAAGGATTATGAGACCCAAAAATCAGTTGAGGAAATTGAAGAGTTTATATCAAAAATATGCGAACAATACGATTTTGCAGTTCAAAAAGATAGAAGTCGTATAGTTATAAATACAGGCACAGGATTTACTACGAGTTTTGATAAACGAAATAAAAGGCAGGTATTGTTATTGATAGATAAATGGACTAATAATTTCTATAAATTAGGATGGAATTTAAGACATGTTAGACATTGGATAAAAGAAGGACAACTTATGTCTACATCACCTAAATCTGACTTAATTGACCAGCACTGTGAATTTATAGGGACTTTTGAGAATGATTTAGGGGAAGAAAAATTATTTAATGATATTATACCTGAAAATGAAATAAATATATTGGAAACCTTTTATAACCGGGATGGACTTAATGATGGACAATTTCGCACAGGCAGGAAATGGGCATTAAGAAGTTTTTGGAATGATATTAAAGGCAACGCAAAACAGACGGGGCATTGTGCGGCATTTCCAATAGAATTAGTTATTAGGCACTTATATCTTTATACTAAAAGAAATGATGTTGTATTGGATTTATTCTTGGGGTCAGGGTCAACTTTAATTGCTTGTGAAAAAACGAACCGTATTTGTGTAGGTATGAAACTTTTACCGCAATATATAGATGTTACTATTGAACGTTACATCAATTACGTCGGCACAAGCGAACACGTGTTCAGGCTGAACGAAGATGGCACAAAGACGCCGTGGACTGAAATAGAAGGCGTGCCGATAAAGGAGATGATAGCGTGAAAAATAGCGAAATAAATATGGCTATAGTCCACTGTCCTCATTGTCAGTCTGTTCTCAAAGTAACTATTCAAGATCCGTATTCGGCGTTCCCGCCTTCCATAAATGACAAAATTGTGATATTGGAGGAATTGAAGGCGCAAACCAT
>ERZ1292637.227-Hain-H14-01um-R3-227-length-39456-cov-7_pt1 | contig 39456 bp, 65 predicted proteins | sample MGYA00564405_ERZ1292637 | MGnify/ENA primary metagenome ERZ1292637 (study PRJEB36523, sample SAMEA6512645) | groundwater metagenome | collected 2019-01-09 | study: AquaDiva: Metagenomics assemblies of 32 groundwater samples | reverse complement strand
AGCTTGAAGCCGCGATCATCCTGAACGATCAGGCCGAGATCGGGCAACAGCGCATTACGTTGGATGACGCGATCAAGGGCGAATACGCACCCGTTCCAGACGAACCCGCCGCCGCGCAGCCCTCCCCTTCTGCGGAGTCCTCCCTCTCTCCGGCAGAGGCGGCTGCGACCGGCGGCGGACTCAGCGTGGAGGCTGCGATCATTCGCATCAACGCCATGACTGATCCCGAAGTGCTGGCGCTGTGGGCGGATGATCTGCCTCAGGAGATCAAGCAGGATGAGGAGTTCAAAGCCGCTTACGTCGCGCGCGCCTTGGCGCTGCGTGAGGGACAAAGCCGAAAGGGGCGGAAATGAGCAAACCAGACGGAGGACCGGCATTTCCGTTAATCAAAAAAGAAATCGGCTATTACGCCGACATACAGCAATTTTCATGCGGCATGTCCTTGCGTCAGTATTTTGCGATTCATTCTCCTGAACCAAGCGATGAGGTGATCAAAGTAGAGATGCAGATTGACCGCACTCGTGATCCACACAACGACAGGGGCCTCATCCGAAACAGATTGGAGATCATAGCTGCTCTGCGTTATCGCTATGCCGACGCCATGATCGCGGAGGACGAGAAATGAAACTGTGCAAGGATTGTCGCCATTATCGTTCCTACGAGAACTGGTCGAGCTTGGACTCCTGTGAGCATCCGTCGCTTCCGTTAAGGACTGAGGTTGTCCGGGGAGAAAGATTGGCTTACACCTGTTCCGAAGTCCGGGCCTCTCGAGGCAAATGCGGGCCTGACGGAGTTCTCTTTGAACCTCGCCCGGACTTGGTTGATGAGGACGAGCCGGACAGGTATCTGGATGAAATCCCAAGAAGTGAGGATGAACGCTTGGACAATCCGCAAAGAGGACAGGCCGAGGGATTGAACAAATTAAGGTGAGTCATGACTTGCCCATACTGCATGACTGGAATGTTCCGACAGTTGTGATTGAGGAGGCGTTATGAAAATCGAACGAAGGGTAGATCCGGGTGTCTTGTGGGCATGGTTGCAGAGCCATCTGCCGGATAGTTTGAAGGGGCATGCTATGCCATCTGGATATGGTTTTCGACAATATATCTATGCGGGCGGAACAATGCCGAGCTTTCTCTCACGTCACTGCTTTGAGCAGATCGGTGATCCCGTTGCTGAAGTCAGCGGTACGCTGGTGGAACTTTATCATCCCCAATACTATAGCGATTTCCAGAATCTACTGCAGAGCTTCGAGGCCGAGACCAAAGTGGAGCCAAAGTTGGTTTACTGGGAAGGGAAAGGCCATGACTGACCTCCTGCTCTACCTCATCTACATCGTGCCCTTCCTTGCCTTCCTCGCCTTTGCGGGGTGGGCGGCGAATGAACTTGCTGAACAGTTTCGTGATATGGACTGAAAGGAGATAGCAATGAAACGCACTCGCAAACGGTGCTGCGAAAGAGCGATTGCCGCAGAGAAACTTCGGGAGGCTGGTGATCTTATATGGGAAGAAGCAGCTTGGTCATTGGGAGAACCAAGTAAACGTGCTGCTGCTTGGAAAATGGGGTCCGCAATGAAGAGGCTAGCTTATTGCCTTGCAAAAGAAATTGACAACAGCGGATCAGGAAGGCGTTGAAATGATCACCCGCCGCTCCCGCAACGCTGAGCATGGCCTAGAACATGAGAGTCCTTGATCTATTCTGCGGTGCTGGTGGTGCGGCGATGGGTCTGCATCGCGCTTGGCCCGATGCGGAGATAATCGGCGTGGACAACAAGCTGCAACGACGGTATCCGTTCAGGTTTGTCTGGGACGACGCAATGACTTTTCCGCTTGAGGGCTACGACTTCATCTGGGCAAGTCCGCCGTGTCAGGCACATACCGCGCTCAAGACAATGTGGAACGCCAAAAAGCATCCTGAGCTAGTAGAGCCTACGCGTGAACGGCTGAAGGCGTCGGGGTCTCCTTATGTGATCGAGAACGTGCCCGGTGCGCCATTGCAGAAAGGCTCTATCCTTCTGTGCGGGACAATGTTCGGACTTCAGACCAAGGACGGCTGCGGTGAGCTTCGGCGCCACCGCTTCTTTGAGGTCAGCCATGCAATCGGACTTACGCCACCTTGCAGGCACGACACCGGGGGCGTTATTGGGGTCTACGGCGGACATGGCCAGGATCGCCGGCGCAGCATTACCGTCGTCAGCAAGGGCGGCGGTCAGCGCAGGAACCACGGTCAGTCATTCCCAGTTCATCAGCGCAGGGAAGCAATGGGCATTGACTGGATGACCGACTACGAACTTAGCCAAGCCATCCCTCCCGCCTATTCCGAGTTCATAGCGAGACAGTTCAGCCTATGAGCCGCCGTTCTTCTTCTACTGAACACGGCCTTGAGAAAAGAGGCAAGCCTATCGTGTTACCGATTATCGCCCTGCTAATAGCGATGGGCGGATGGTTCGCAGACCGGCAGCCCTCGACTGCAGATCAGATTACTGGGGCTTCGCAAGAAGCTCTAGGGCAGGGAGAGATTGCCGTGTCTGCGATTTCCGGCATCGACAACGGAACCGCAGTAAGGGGCAAGACTCGTGATGGGCGGGCCTACGACAGAACCTGGCCAGAGGGATCGCCACTGACAGAGTTCACCGTATTTTTCCACCACCCGGACATGGGGGAACGATGACCAAGCCCACGATGAAGCGTGATGCTGAGAAGCGGGTGGTGAGAGCGGCGATGCGTGTTCATAGATTCAGGTTGCGGGTAGGTGGATTTACGAGCCTGATACAACTGGTGAAAGGTAGGATATTGCTCGACTCAATGGATAGAGCCTGTGCGCTCCACGCCCGCGCGAAAAGGAGACGTAGATGAGCCGACCCCGTCCCTCCATTGTGGAGATCATAAAACGATTACGCTGTCGTGGATTGACCGACATTGCGGATGATTTTGAAGCCCTTGTTGGCAAGGTAACACGAGAGGAAGTAGTCGTTTTGGATGAGCATGAACTTGCGGCTGCAATTTTCTCTAGTAGAAAAAACCTCAAGATGACAACTTGTTACGAGATTGCAACGACATTGCGAGCGATGCGGATTTCCGCCGTTCTGAGAGAACAAGAGGTTCAGCCATGACCATCCCTGACGAAGTGGCGGCGCTGGTGAGGAGGCTAGGAGCTTATCATCGTAGTCTTGAGGAATTGCTTGGCCGCGTGAATGACCCTAATGCAGTTGCATCTATAAAGTTCTTATTGCAAAGCATAAAACAAGCCAAGGAAATTCTGACTTCGGAATCCCTCTCCCCTCCCGCCGGCATAGTGATGCCTATGAGTGGCGCTGTATATAGTTCTGTTCACGACTCTGAAGATACTTGTCTCACTTGTGGCAAGACGATTCCGATTCCAAATCAGGCTTACGGGATAAACCCGGACGCGCTATGTGTTTGCTGCAGACATGATAGGCGGCCTTCCAGGCTCTCCGCCCGAGAGCGAAAGGAGTAACAATGGGGAAGCTTCGCAGGATTCGAGCGGAACCAGAATGCGCAGGTTGGAGCCGCTGGATTCGCCCAGATGCTCACAACTATATCATGCGGTGCTGTGACTGCGGTCTTTCGCATAGGTTGCAATTTAAGGTTGGCATTGTCACTCGCGGCAATGTGAACAGCTATTACTCGATGCGCTTGCTACCACTGACGAAATATCGTCCGATGTTTCGAGTGCAACGAGCAAATGCTTACACAAGACAGGCGAGAAAAAGGTGATGACATGGACACCGCAGAGCGGTTGCCGCCCTCTAGCATCGAATCGGTAAAGCAGTCGCCGCTAAACGGGCAACGCTGGTGTCTACAACTGGACTGTGGCCATGATGAGTGGATAACAGCCAAGAAGCGACCGACTCGCCGAACAATTCATTGTTCTAAATGCGCTGATCGCGCCCGAGAGCGAAAAGACTGACATGGACACTCGCTTACGCGACGCCGAGCGGTTGCTGAGAACATACCGCGAATCGCATTGTGGGACAGATTCTCGCTGCAATAAATGCCGAATGACGGATGAATATCTCTCCTCCAGCGAGAGCGAGGAAAGCGCGGTGAAAATAACAGAAGAAAAGGAACGTGAGCAGATGCGTGAGATTTTGTTCGAACAGGCAAAGCGTCACAGTTTTGCGGCGCGGCAGGCTGGGCAGGACATGGTAACTCCGCCTTCTAACGAGGGCCATGCTGCTGGGCTTGCCGTTGCCGCGCCCACTGTGCCGGAAGAACCTCAAGCATTGCGAGTATGGAGGAGCGATCCGCAGACGTTCAGCAGAACGTATCAGCAAGTGCTCGGCTACATCGACGCCCTCCGCTCCCTCCTCGCCCAGCGAGAGGAGAGGATCAAGAGGTTGGAGAAGTCAATAGGCACAGTGCATCAGGCGTTGCTTGAAGTTGCCCACGCTCAAGAGGTTGGACCGGAGTGGTATACGCGAGGAGAGAGCGGATTGAAAAATCAGGTGCGAATGTGGGTTAAGAAAGGACTCGCCGCCATCGACGCAATGACAGCCGAAGCCGCCGAGCGCGGGGACGGGAAGGGATAGCGATGACCGTGAACATTGATGTAATGGTCAGAATTGATCTTGCGCACGCTGCTAGATTGCTTTCTCCTATTCAATTGTTCGCATTGATGGAGGGACTAGCTCTAATCGTTTCCGCAACCGAGCGCGGGCGGGAGGGGAAGCCTATTTAACGCATACTTCCAGGAGCGCGGAGACGGTATCAATCCAGATACGTTGTGCTAACTGTTCCGTACGTAGCGAGATCACGAGCGCAAAGTCGTCCAGTTTCGCAAGTTCCGAGTCTGGCAGGAAATCCTTCGCTGGAATCTGCTCGCGGGTGAAACACGGAACTGGAACGGGAACAAGCGTAACAGTTGGCGCCGGTGGCAGGGTGCCGTTGCAGCCAGCCAGAAGCAGCAGGATCGGCCAAACCCTCATTTCAAGCCCTCTCGTATTTGCCTAACCGCATCGGCAGCAGGACACGCCCCCACGGTGGGCCTGACAGCCTTCAGGCGTGCGATTTCCCCTTGAGCCTTGGCTTGGCCCTTCCGGGCGGCTTCCAGCGCGTCCTGCGCCCGTTTCTGCCTATCCTCAGCGGCCTTTTCGAGCGATTTCACCGCCTCATTCTGGCGGGTGATTTGGTCATTCAGCACGGCATTGGTGGCGCGGCAGGCGGCTAGGGACTCCTGCGCTGCGGCAAGCCGCGAGGACTGCACCTTGAGGGCGATTCCGAGGCCGGCGGCGACCACGAAGGCGGCGATCGCCCCGTAGAATCCGATGCTGCCGATGAAGCCGCGCTCTTTCATGCCGCATCCTTGATTTGAATCTGGAATTCGTTCGTGCCTCGCTGTATCCGCATGAACTCTGAAAAACCCTCCGCTGAGGCCGTGATTCCGTCCTCATCCTTTACGGGGTTGAACTGCTCACCCACCAAAATGCAGCCGTGCGTATCATCGTCGATGTTACCCTTGTGGAACAGGATTTCGCTCCGCCCCATCACGTCTTGAATCCAGAAGGTCTCACCGAAACGTGGAGAGAGCTGGCGTACGGCCTTGTAAATCCCAACTGGGATGCAAGACAGACTGCGTTGATTATCCAGCCACGGGCGCTCAAGGGAGAGAGCGAAAGGCACTTTGTCTGATCGAATGAGCAGTCCATAGGTCGGCAGAATAGCATCGCGCGTGACACGTAAGAGCACAAGATTCATAGCAGCCACGCTCCAAGCACAACGAGCGCCGCACTATAGGCGATGAGGATCACCCAACTTGACGGATGGTTCTTCGCAAGATCGAGTAGTTTATCTACTGCGCTTTCAGCTTTGAGCATTTCCATTTGAGCCTCCATTCATCCCGTTAATTCATCGTAGCGGCACCTGCACCCCGATCAGGGCTGCCCACGCCGGTCCCATCGTGATGCCGGAGCAGCCGCCGCAGTTGTGCTCAGCCGCCTGCACGCTTGCGAAGCTGCGGATGCTGGCGAATGCTACCCCGTAAACCGCTGTGAGTCCCACGCTGGGCGTAATGCGCCAGCCCGACCAATCGAGATTGGCGATTTCCTTACCCGTCGCTTGCTGGATAAGCGCCACTTTGAAACGACCATGATAAAGATAGCCTCCAGCATCGAGCCCGAGCCTCACGCCCCCGAAATCCCGTTCAATAAGTCCCGCCAGCAGCAGCCCACGCGCCTGTTGCGAGATAACGCCGCGCCCAACGCAGTTCCTCTGCGTGGCGAGATCACACCTATGCGGATCGAACTCCTCGAACTGTTGGTCATCCCGCATGGCGAACTGATTATCCGCCGTCAACTTGCCAAGATCGACATAGGAGGCCCGCCAGCCAATGTCGGCCCAGCCCTTCTTCGCTTCGATGCGTGAGAGCCCGAGCTGAAAACAGGTATTACGCCGCTCAATCGAGGTTTGATAGGCATCATTCCACCAGATGCCCTCGGGGGCTAGACCATATTGGCATTGTCCGGCTTGAGCCTCCAAGCGTAATGGCTCGGCCTTGGCCGCGAACGGCAGCAGCCCCATGCCGAGCCAGATGAGAGCGACGAAGGTGACGAGGATGATGCGGAAAAGTGATGCAATCATGGTGTCGCTCCTGGTTGATGTGGACTATTGCCGTTAGCTTTCGCTCGCATTTCCATATACCACTTGACCAGTCCTGCCTGCATCAGCGACCACGGGCCGAGAAGGGCAGCGAGGATTGCCGCAACGTCGGTGCCGCTGTATTTGGCGTGCTCATCAACCATCACGTCGTAGGGGAAATTGAACGCCCAGCGTAGCACTTGGTAACTCATCAAGAGAGTTATCGCCAGCACCAAGATACTGTCGATGTGGTTCTTATTGAACCACTGCCAGAACGTGCGGCTGGTCAGTTTCGCGGCGTTCGCGGCGACTCCGACCACGCCTTGATCTAGGGTGCGGCGCCTTGGTTCCTCGTTCACGCTCCGCCTCGCATCATCCGCATGTCCTGCTTCAGCTCCCTGATGTCGTTCTCATGGCCCTTCAGCCAGCGCCGCAGCTCGGCGAGCTCTGACTTGATGCCGATGAGCACCCACAGCATCGGGATAATGAGAATGTTAAGCAGCAACGTGATCGTCTGGATCGTCGAGGCGTCCACGATCACGGTAACTCTACGATGACGGATTGCATTGCGGCCTTCAGGCTCGTCTCGTTCGCGGCATTGGCAATTCGCGGATCGGCTGGCGCATCGCGGAGCTTTTGGCGGTTTGCTTTGATCGTCGCCATCGCCGCAGCATCGTTGTCCTCCTGCGCTTTGTTCCATTGTGCGTCCCAGTGAGCAAATCTCGGGGATCGAACCTCTCTTATCCTGTCCTGAGCAATGGTGCGGGCCTTCACCATGTCGCGGGAGAAGCCGCCGTTCTGGAAAATAGTTGCGTTGTAGAACTCGTCTTTTTTGTGATCGTCACCGACTTCAACCAAGTGGTAAGCGACTACTCCATCAGGAGCCATCCAGCGGGCGAGAACATCGTATGCCTGTAGTTCGGTCAGGCCGCCGTTGTTGAGAGACTTGAACCACTCCGTCGCCAGTGCTTCCGGTTTTCCGCCAGCAACCGCTTTTTCTACTTCACGCGCCTCGTCCAGAATGACGAACCCGCTCCCGGTCAGCACCGGAATCAATCTTAAATTCGGGCGGCCCTGCCTGCACGAACCGTCGGCGAATACATAGGCGAATATCTTAGCCATTACTGATCCCCATGAGCTGCGAAGTTGATGTTGACAACGTCCGTAAGCACTCGACCACCCGTAAACATGCCTATCCGCCAAGCCGTTGAAGTCGGTGCGGAGGTGAAAGGCGATGTCGTGAAAAAATCAGTTGTGCTCCCGTCGGCACCAGAAGCAACCAGCGCGTAACTTGTCGCGCTGGCAAATGCAGTCGTGAACGTCACCGACCAGTCTCCAGTTGCATTGTCTACGATTCCGGCGAAGTTATAGCCAACCGTAATCGCAGGTGTCCCAGTGCCATTGAATCTTCCCCATGATTTTACCGCGCTCGGATGAAACTGCTGGAAATTGGGCGTGACCGCGAGATTCTGCGCGGTTCCGGCCTCCTGATTCGCTTGGACAGCGACCCCTAAAATGCCAGCCGCACTAGCCGATGCAGTCGCCAGAAAAGGTGTGATCGCGAGCAGCGTTTTTGACACATACCCCGCAGTAGCTGATGCAGTGGAGACCAGAATAGAGTCATCGGAACCGGCTGAAATCGTTACGGGATTGGCAGTCGAAGCACCCGCGATCATCGCTCCACGCGCGGTATAAAGTCCCGCCGGAGTAAAGCCGCTAGAGCCGACGACGTGGAATCCCGTAGCCGACGCCGTGCTGATGTAAGCTACCATCAGCGGAATCTTGCTGCGGAGAATCTGAGCGGTCGCTGTAGCTCCATTCCAGAAGATCGGCAGAGCGCCAAGTGAGGAAACATTCAGAGTGGCTTGCGCGGTCTGGTCGGATACCGGATTCAATATAAAGAGTTGTCCCTCCGCATAGGCAGAGGGCGTCGGCGTCGCGTTGCCCGTGATCGTGTTCGCACCCGCTAGCGCAGCGAGTAGGCTGTAGGCGAAGTTCTGAACTTGGGATGCGCGCGCCGCATCGGTCAGCGCGGTCGCTGCACCGATATTAGTCAGCCGGAAGCCGGCGAAGGGGATATTCGCGGTGACGGTTTGGGTGCCGTCCTTGAGCAAACAGATTGTCAACCCGTTGTCGGCGATGTCCGACATCGTGTTGTTGTGTGTCGTCGAGGAGATCGTCGTCCCCGTGACCACAGGGTTCCCCGCGACCAGGGTGAATACGCCAGAGCTGAATGCCATCGTCTACCTCACACTTCCCATCTAAAGTTGAGCAAGCGCTTCAATTTTCCGTCGGGCAACAGCTTGAGGATCGCCCACTTGATCGGAAAAACGATCAGCACGAAGAGCGCCAAGAGCGCGAGCGGCTTGATCAAGAGAGCGATCCACATCGTATTCATCAGTAACTCATCGTGGGCGCTGCCGCCGCTCCTGGAATATAGCGTTGAGCGCCGCGTAGCGCATTCGCGGCTGCGACGCTTCTCGCCGTAGGTATCGCAGCTTGCATCATTTGCGCCGCTTCCTGTGGATTGAGTAGGGCCTGCGCGATTTTGCGCTTCATCTCCTCATTGGCCGAACCGTAGAGCGCTCGCAAGATGTAGTTCGACAATTGCACGGGACGTGAAAGCCATTGCGGCAGATTGCTGACGCCAGCGGCTTGCATCAGATTCTCCTGCGCGAGATTCTGGAAAGTATTCGACCCGACGCCTTTTCCGATATTTGCAGCTACCGCGGATCGGGCGAGATCGGCCTTCACCGCCTCCAGCGTTGCGAGCTGATTCGGTTTCATAGTGCCCGCGAGAGTGGCGCCTTCAAATCCTGTAGCGCGTTGCGCCAGCACATCGCCCTCGCGTAATGCTCTGGCGAAAGTCTCCGCGTTCATGCGCACTGGAACATTGCCTTGAGTCAAAGCAGGTTCGAGCTTATTCAGCAATGCCTGCCCGACCTGCATTTGGTTCAACGGTCGGGACATTCCTGCGTAAACCGTCCTCGCGGCCCCATAGGTCGGGCTCAGATCATCGAGCACGGTGAGTAGATCCTCCTTGAGCTTCAGGAGAGCGCGTTCGCCAAATTTTCCGAGACCCTTTTCTCCCTGCTGACTGATGAGATCATCAATCGCGAGTTTCATGTGATGCAGACCCGATACCGAGCCTTCTGGCCCCATCGTCGTGCCTTCGAGTTTCGCGAGTTGCCGTGCTCGATCGGTCACGCTTTGCGGCATGCGTTCAAGGAGGTTTCGGATCTGCGGTCCCAGAGATTGCGCTGCCTCGGGGCGCACGCCTTTCTCGATTGCCTTGCGATAGAGCGGGCCGGTCGCTGCTGCTCTTGCGGTCTCGCCGAATTCGCGTTGCGCCTCGGTGCCCGAGATGCCGCGCAGCGCATTGATGCGGGCGAGGTTCTGTGAGACTTCCCGTGCCGCATACTGCTCGGGATCGGCCTGCATCGCAGCGCGTTGGAGTGCCGCCATGCCGCCGGATTGCGCGACTTGAGCTGCGGTCGGCTGCGATCCTGGCAGAATCTCGCGCGCCCCGGCAAGCCGACGCATGACTTCATCGGCATTTTCCCCGACAGTGCGGCGTAGAAGAGCACCTGCAATCTGTTCTTGGCCGCGCTCAGTCATGGGCTGACCAGCAGCGCGCAAGCCCTGAATCGTTCCCCCTGTTGCTCGCACTATCCCAAGTGCCGCAGGAGAGACTGCAGCCCCGCCGCCGATATTGGCAAGAGTCTCCCCCGTCGATGTGCTCGGGGATAACGCACCCGCCAAGCCCCCGATCGCTGTTGCCCCGGTATAGGTATTCGCTCCTGGGATGAATGCTGTTGGTGCTAGTGCAGCGACATTGCCAGCGATATTACCCGCGAGTCCTGCGCCAGTCCGCATCAGCGGTTCATCGCGAACGCGGGATTCCGCGACATCTTCACGTCCCACCAATCCGGTCCACTGACCCGCACCGCGTCCGATGTCGGTAAATGCCTTGCCCATGCCGGCGCGGAAGCGTTCAAGCCCGCCCATGCCAGCCGTAGGATCGGCCATGCGCAGCATATCCAATTCCTGGGCGTGACGACGCTGGCGCACGATAGGCTCGATGTCGCGCGCGATCGCGGCCTCGATGTCCTTGGGAGACATTGAATCCGGAAAGTTGACTGGGCCAAAGCCCTGAACAGTGACTTTAGGCATCAGGGCGTATAGGTATAAGTGCCATCTGGATTGAGCTTCAATTTATCGCCTTCTCTCTTGCCATAACCTCCAGCACCGCGAATAGGTTTGATATTTGGATTGGGCGTCACGGCTTGCATAGCAAGATCGATGTCGGTTCCCGCGGGTCCGGCCATCGTCCTGAAGCCGCGAATGACGTTCTGACGATTGGCGCGTTTCTGCTCGATGACCTTTTGGCTGTCGCCGGGCTGCGGGAAGTATTGCTTTTTCCCGCTTTCAAATTCCGATGGCCCGATCACCGCACCGGATTCCTGCCGCAACGTCGCATTGAGAAAGTCCCGCTGCGCCTGCTCGACGCGCTGCTGGTCCTCAGAAAGCATGACATTGCCCGCGGCACCAAGCATGCCTCCGATCAACGGTGTGCCCTGCACCGCTTGCTTTACCGCGAGCCCCGGGACGTTGATCTTGCCCTCAAGCTCGGCCAATATCCGGTCGGAACTCGCCGCCCTCGTCCCGAACATCGCGGCGCGACCTTGGCCCTCGGTTGGAGGTTTTGCCCCAGCGATTTCGCGGCGCAGATCGGCATTCAGGGTCGCGAGTTCGCGCTGCAGGTCCGCGCGCTCCTGAGCGGAAATGCGCGTTTCGCGGAGACGTTGATTGAGCTCGGCTGCGCGTTGTAGACGGTCGCGTTGTCGCTGGTCAGCTAAAAATTCGCGCTGCGATGCAGCCGCCTCCGTGCGTTCGGCGGCGCGTTGGACGCTCTCTTCCCTCTGGAATTCGCGTTGCTCTCCCGCGCGGCGTTCTTGTGCAGCAATCCCCAAGAATCCAGGCGCCATGCCGCGCACATCGCCGAATTGGCTTCCCATTGCTGACTCTGCGGCCGCCTGCGGATTGGGCACTTGCTGGCGCGGTATATCCTGCACATCCAGCCCGCCAGTCATGCCCTCGAAAGTCGGTTCCTGTCTGCCGCGCAATGCTTCTATGATCTTCTGCAATTCCATTCCTCGCTGTGTCGTCAGTCGCTCACCTAATGCCTGCTCTTGACGTTCGGCTTGTTGAATACCCGATGCCCACAGCCCGGATTTCATGACCTGCGCAAGATGCAACAGTGGAGAAGTGCTGACGAAACGGTTTCCGACCATTCCACCTGCAGGCAACGGTTCCATACCGCTCGCCTGGAGAGCTTCGGCGAGCCGGCGCTTTCTCAGAAGTCGCTGTTGTTGCAGTGCATAATCGCTGATTTCGGCCATCAGAGCCTCCGATAATCGACCATTAGATAGCCAGATGGATGGACAACAACAACGTTCATCGGCACTTCATCCGCCATCACCCCTCGACTGCGGCGCCCGAAGATCGTGTATTCATAGAACGGATAGCCTTTAAACGTTCCGATAGGGCGAACATTGGACTTGAGCCTGCGATCACTGAAGAGCGCCGGCCACCAGTAAGGAGCGGTCGCGCCAGCTATTCCGAAGAGTCCTGCGGTGTTTCCAGCCGCTCGCGCCTGCTCCGCAGCGTATTGGGACATTGCATCCCGCCCTTGCATGGCTGCGGCGCCTTGATAATCGGCCGGGGCAATGGTCGCTCCCGGCACGCCTCCAAATTGCGGGATTTGAACTTGAGAACCGGAGCGTAGCGCATTCAGTTCGTTCAACGGCACACCACGGATTGCAAGCTCCTCTTGCAGCGTCTGCGGGCGCATTGCCATACTAGCCAGTATTCCCTGCCTGCGTGCGTCATTCTCCTGCTGTCCAATGTCCTGTTGCGTTGTCTCCCAAGCCCTTCCTCCCGGAGCGTGCCCACGGGTGATGAGTTCAGTTTCGCGCGCTTCACGGGCGCGGGCGAGCCGCGGGTCAAGTCGAGCGAAATAGGCTTCTTCGGCCTTGTTCTGCAGTTGATCAACGCCCGAGACAGAAAATGGCCGTTCCATTGCCTCTCCCACGCGCCCGACACCGCGTTCGGCGATATTGCCGACCTGCCCAATGATGCGCTCTTCTTGGCCGAATCGCTCCTGCCCCAGAGGACTCAATGCGATGTCCGAACGCAGTAGCGGCACGTTCATCCCGGATGGAAGACCATAGGCCCCAGTCTGTGTCCACCTACGGCTGCCATAGGGAGTCACTTCCTCGGCGCGGTTAAGCAATGCTTCCGCGATCGCCGTCTCGGTATTCATCAAGCCCTGCTGTCTTGCCGCCCCGGTATAGTCGGGGACCGGCGCACTGCCGCCTTTTCCGCCCATGCCCAATGCTCCTGTCACTCCCGATGCCCAGCCCTTCGGCTCGATGCCGGCGGCGCGGGACAACGGATCAATGCCAAAACGGTTGTAAGTTCTTGCAATTCCACCCATCAAGCCCCCTTTTTCAACTCAAGCCATTTGCATTCGCTTTTACGCATCGCATAGATCAACATATCATCATCTGCGAACCCTTCAGGTATCGTGCCGCGTAACACAAATCCCAGATGCTCGTCGAATCGGCGTGCTCCCTTGTTGCGCTTCGCTACGAGACCAATCACCACCCTGCAACCCAATTGATTGAACGGGAAATCGAAACAAGCGAATGCAAAATCGCGCGTTGCCCAAGTTTTCGTCGGCACCGCAGCGATGTGCATCATGATGCAGGGTGGCGTGTAATGATCATAGACGACGCCCGCGAGGAGTTTGCCATCCTCCAGTAATCCCAGAGCAGAAAAGTTAGCAAACGGATAAACTCCACGAGTGCGTTCACGCACGAATTCCGCTATCGTTTCTTTAGGCTGGTTCACGATCAGCCTCATATCACCGCTCCCGGCTTGTATAGAATATCCGTGGCCTGCCAACGCACTTCCAGCCCGTTCGCCTGCGTGCGAAAGCGAGGCGCAGCGCAGAAGCCAATACCTGAAATATTTTGCCAATCGCGCGAAACGGTGAGTCCGCCACCCCATACATCGGTATCCCAGATCGCCGAATCCCACGCCGCATAAGTCGTAGGACTGAATGAGAGCGTAGAGAGCACGTTGGAATCATCATAATCCGTATTCACCCCGAAGCTGATCGCGGGCGAGCCGTTCGATTGCAAGATCGGGCGGGCCATGACAAATTGTTTCAGATTCTTGTTTCGATAATAGTGGAACGCCTGCTTCGCGTTGCCCGTGATTTGGGTACCATCGTCGGCGAAGGTGTTCCAGAATCGCGAGACGAACCCGTTTCCTCCATAGTAGATGTTGCCCTGATAGACCTCGAAGCAATTCGCTCTCACTCCGGTGAAGCGACACCACGATCCTGAGATCGAATTCATGACGTACTGCTGCTGGCTACTGCCCGTCGAAATCGGCACATTTACGAGGATCATCGTGCCCCGCGGCCAGAACAGCACTTGCCAGCCAAAATTGTTACGGTAATTCTCGGCAGCACTACGGAAGGCATCGTTGATCTTGTCTGAGAGAGCTATTCGCGGCTTGGTCGCTGCGGTGATCAAAGCTCCAGAAAGCGGCCATAGTGCGTCATCTGCGAGGTAGAGCAGATCGCCGGCGAACTTCTGGAAACAACGGCGTGACAAGGGTCTTCCAAGCTCCCACTTACCGACCATCGTCCAAGTGGAGGCGGCTGTTGGATCGGTGCCTTTGTAGACAATAACCTCTCCTTCCGTAGTAGCGGCGACCCAGTAGTCATCCATCCCCTCACCAGCGTCGATGGTCCAGGTGCCTATAGCCTGAATCTCTCCACCCTTGCGGCAGAATGCCGAGAGGTCGATGCGGCTCGCGGTGCCGGAGACCGCATCGGTATTGAGATACCACGCTTCAAGCGTGTTGTCCTTCGCGAACCACACGCGATTCTTGTGCTGCGCGATATGTGAAAGGTTTGAAGCTGTGGTTCCCGTGATTGAGAGAGACGACCAGGTAGTTCCATCGAATCCGCGATAGCCGTCGGCACCGTTCACCATGAGCAGGTAAGACACGCCGCTGGTGTTGGTGAAGTTGATATGCTCCCAGCGCGCATTCGTCAGGCCCGAGACTGCGACGCTGGCGGTGGCGGTGGTTTGCGTCGCGTTGTAGATTGCCGTTCCTGCCGCCGCATAGAGTGCAGTCGTCCCGGTCGGGGAGGAATATGCCATCAGACTCTCTACCTGGCCGCCTGCGACGCTGGTGACCTGGTCGGAATACCCCTGCCGCAGCATCACATCCGAAGGCGTAGGAAAGATGTTCTCAAGGTCAATAGCATCCGCCTTGTCCATTGCCGAGATCGGATCGCGGGCGTTCCAGCCCCCAATCGGTGCCGGGATCGATTCGATGATCGCCTCGCGGCCTCTAGTCGTGGGGGGGCGTCTGATCATGAGCTGGGGAAATTCCCGTCCTGTACCTGATCGATGCCGATCAGGAGGTTCCGCGGCTGCGGCGCGAGCGAGAGGTTCTGCGCTGGCTGGTCCTGCGCCTTCGCATAGGATAGCGACCGGGAGAACTCCGCAAGCGGCATCTCCCAATCGAGACCCTTGGTCTTGTACCAGTGATACTTCACTCCGTTCACCATCACGTCGTCGGGATAGATCATGAGGTCGGTATCCGCCGCGAAGCTGGATAGGGTCGGGTCAGCAGCAGTGGTGGTCGAGATCCACTGGTTAGAGACGAATTCATTGGCGAGTATCAACCGCGCGCCTGGAGCCGGATGTACCTTAAAGCGGTTGCCGAAGATGCGATAGCGATAAACCGGACCAGTGGAGACGATCCCGCCTTTTAGCCACTGCCATTCCTGGGAGGACTTCGGCCCGCTCATTGCCCAGCGATCGGAGCGGTCCCACTGCGTCCTTGAGACCTGCCGATCAAAACCTGCAGGAAGATCAAAATACTGCCGCGAGAAGCTGCAAGATGTCGTCGCTGATGCCGAGCCAGTCGCAGAGACGTTGATCGTGAGCTGGGTCTCAGTGACGACAGTGACCTCGGCCCATGCTGGGATTCCAGTACCGGATACGAGATAGCCAGTCGCAGCGAGGCTGGAGGCGGAGGCGAAGCCAGTGAGCGTGTTGGCGCTGGAGACGAGGCAGGTGCCGCCTCGAGAAGCCGTGGTCTCGAAGATGTTCTCCCGCACCAAGCGCCGCCACTCGAAGTCCCGCACCAAATCACGTCCAGTCTTGTTGCAGAACGCCAAGAGTTGCCGCACCTGCTGATCGGTGTTCCCAACAACCGAGTTCGGGCGCGCGATGCCGATCTCGTCGGTCACCTGCTGCACGAGCTGGAGCAACGTGTACGGCATTTATTTGACCGTCTCCTGAGAGGGTTGCGATTGCCTTGGCTTCGGTCCGGGCTTCTTGTGTTGCGACATCGTCGCCATCTGCGCCTGCATCGCCTTGAACTGCTCCTGCATCTGCGCGATTTGCTCATCGCGCTTTGCAAGTTCCTGGCTCATCTTGTCGAACTCCGCAGACCCGCTTGCAGCGCGCAAGAAGTTCTCGGCTTTTCTCCGAAGCTCATGGAAACCCATGATCTTGCCGCCGTGCGAGTCCTGGAGCGTGGCGAGATTCTCGACGGTGAAAATATTGAGAGCCTTCAACTCCGCGACCTGCCGCCGGTCAAGTTGCGGCCACATTTCGAGAGGTGTGCCAGAGAGCGTAGTGGCGTCCTGCTTTCTCCGGTAAGCGTCCAACTGTGCCGCATATTTACTCCGATCCTTATCACTCGCCTTGCGGTCGATCTCCAAGAGCCTGTCTCCGGGACAGCGAATATGGACGTAGAGCACGGAGTCGAATATCGGTCGTCCCTCTTTCGAGCTCTTGTGCTCGTTCCGAATTGGTTCTTCGGAGAACCAGACGACGTTGTGTCTCTCGGCGGGCCGCCAGCCTTGCGGAGTCTCTTCGGCCCATGCTGCATTGCTTGTCTCGATGCTCATGCTGCTTTCTCCTTGAGTTGAGGCTCAATCACACGGAATCGCTTGAGGAAATGTTTGACCATTGCCTGCTGCAGCCCGTGACCGTGAAATGCCAACTCCACGTCATAGTTCTGGATGAACTGGATCATCTCCTTCGCGGCTTCTATCATCTGGGGACTTGATTTGAACCAAACACCGTCGACATTGACGGTGACGATATTCTGCTTTTTCCCGAGATGAAGTCCTGCATGCCGCACTTCTTCGGACTCGAAGCTCGCGTCGATTCCATGGACTTCAAACCGTCGATAGCCGAGCATCGAGCCCACCTCCAAAGCCCTCATTCCCGCGGTCGAGCCCCCGCCCAGCACCGGCCCACCGGGATCGTTGGCCTTCACCCATTGATCAGTCTCGGGGCCATTATGGAGATGCCAGATCTCGACATCGTAGCCGTTCAACTTCGGCCACAGCGAAGGATAACAGACTGAAGCCATGCGGTATTTCACTTGCGGATGCGCCTGTTTGAGCATCGTGACTTTATGCTCTCTGGGATCGCAGTCGATGTGGTAATCGGGAATGACGCCGCGCTCGATCAAGAAGTCATGCGCCCCGGAAATCGTCAGGATCGGGCGCTTGATCTCGCGCCAGGTATCCTTTAGAGAAGGCCCGTAGGCGACGAGCGACATCCATTCGGTGCCGTGGCTCTTGCGCACCATCTTGGGGAAGCCGTGCTTCATGCACTCCGTCATCTGCTTGCCGCGGCCCTCGGCGTCGACCACGCCGTAGATCGGGTAAGTAGGAGCTACCGAGAGCGGCCAGATGTCCTTTCCGTGTTTCGCGGAGAGCCAACGCTCGACTTGGAGCTTGATATTGGCGAAATCGTCCACCCCCTCCCAGATGATGCGTTGCAGATTGGTGAACCACGGTAGTTGCGAGTTGACCGGAACTCGATTCTTCTTCCAGAACGCCTCCTCGCTCTCGGTGTAGCCGTGTGTCACGGGCCGGAAGTAGAGCATCGGGCGACGGGAAAGAAGGTTGAAGGCACCCATCGGGCCGTTGTTGACCCCCAGATTCAGGTACGCAGCCTCGTACATCGCGAGCCGATATTGGACATCGAGCGCGGCCTTCGCGCATGACGGGTGTTCGCCAAAGCCTTGCTCCGGCAGCTCGGTATCGGGGATAAATACCGGATCGAGCCCGACCGTGCGCATCCAGTCCGCGGCCTTCACCCACTCCTCGATGTGGCTGTTCCTTGCGCTCTTGATGTGAGTGTGCCGGATCGTGATCGTGGTGAGCTTCTCATGCTTCCAGCCATCGCGCTCGATCTCTGCCAGTTTCTCCGCAGTCGGCATGTAGGGATGAATCTTCAACTGGCTCATGACGTTGCCGAGCGTGTGAGCTTGAACCGGCCGATCCACCGTGTAGCCGTCCGGAAAGCAGCCCTCGTGCCAAAGCGTCGTCGCCTCCTCGCGGGTCGCGCAGACGATCGCCTTCGGGCAAATACCGAGGATCAAGTTGTTCAGGCGGTATTCCTGCTCGCCGGGCGTGCATTTCTGGAACTCGACGACGCTCCCGTCGGTGCGCTGAATCAGGCGTTTTCCAGGAACGATGACGATCTCGTCGCATTCCTTCGACTGTGCGCACATCAAAAAGACCGCGAAGTCGAAACTGTAGGGACTCACGGCGAAATCGTAAAATGCACGCTTCACTTTTTTCTGCTCCATCCCGAGTTAGTCTTTCGCCATCCGTGATACGCCCATAGACACCATTGTGCCCTCTCGTATCCGAGCAACCGTTCCAACATCAAATACCAGCGCATAAAGCACCGGAACCGCCTCGTGAGCGGTCCCGGCTTCCATCAATTAACCACCACCAGCACGCGGCTTCCTCAGATGCGCAAAGGACACTGCGGCGGTTACAACGGTCGCCGTGGTGCCCGAAGCCGAAGCCGAGGAATGCATCCACACGCCGAAGACCTGGAATTGAGAGGCCGAAGTCGAGGCGGTGGAAACCTGCCCTGCCGTGTCAGTGGTATAGAGCGGTTGCCCACCCCCGCCTGCAGCTCCGCCGGTCAAACGGATGAGGACGTTCTCACCCGAGAGCGCGAGGAAGCCGTATTGGGAAGCGGCAAACGCCGTCTGTGCGAAACCCAACCGCGAATCGGCGCTCGCAAGGTTGGCTCCGCTCGCTTGAGACGAGAGATAGCCGGTGTCGATCTTGCACAATGCTCCTTGGTTGGTCGAGGACTCGAACCGTACGAAAATGAAATTCGAGCCACCATCGCCCTGGTGCGTCTCGCCCAGAGTGTGATTACGGGCCGAGTTGATGTAGTTCAAATCGATCCCGATGGAGCCATCGGTCACGTAATGATTAGTCGCCATATGGCCCCCTCACTCGATGGCGACGCCCTGGAAGCGCGCTCCCGAGCAGGTCATGTTGCCGGCCCACCCGATGAGACGCACCACGGCGTCTTGGTTAGTAGACATCCGCTCGTCGCCCAAAGGCACGAAGTTCCGCTCCCGATGCGGCCGGAAGAAGAGATACTTCGAATTCAGGAAATAAGCGGTGTTGGTCGGTGCGTCACCCCCAATGCCGCCATCTAGCACGACATCGGCCATCATGAACTTGATGGTGGTGAAACCGAGATTCGCCATCTCGCCGTCGCCAGTGAACCGTTGATTGGTCTGCAGCGATGCGAGGTAGAAACCCCAGAAGACATTATCGACCAGGATCAAGTCGGGCGTGTCCGAGCCGCGCGTGCAGCTCGCCCACAGCGTGTTGAAGCCGACCTGGATATTGGTGGCTGATGCGGATGCGCCAGCCGTGACCGAGAAGTCATAGGTCTGGTTACGCCAGAAGGCGTAGTTCGCGCGGTTGATGCCGCCCACGGTTCCGGTGGTGGGCGCGTTGGCGACGATCGACTGCAGACCCGTCACCTGCTTGCCTCCTGATCCCGTCCCGTCCGAATAGACCCCGGTCGAGATCAGATTCTCGATCGAGGATTCCGCCACTTCCATGCGCGCGTCCACAAGGTCGATGATCTGCTCGTTGCCGGAATTCTGGATCGTCTCCAGGCCCGAGATCGACACCGCGCAAGCGGCTTGCTTGATGTCCCATTGGGATGCCGAGATCACATCTTGAGGATCGATCCGCAGCACCTCGTAGCCGCTGTAATACATCGCGTTCGTGTTCGAGGAGAACGAGAGTTCTTGACACATTTGTTACGCCTTCGCTACAAGACGAAGTGATGCAGGCGTTTCCGCTGCATTCTGCATGTTCCCATGCAGGTCAGAGCACATCTTCTCTTTCGAGGCTGGCCCATGCTCGTTACACACGCCAGATGCTTTCGCATCCGCTTGGCTCGGGATTGGCGGTTCTCGCTGTTCCCCGACTTCGCCAGCATTCCATGAAAGACTAAATTCGACACGTTTCAACGATTGCAACTTCAGGCGATACCATTCGCGTTTTGCTTTGAGTGCTTCGCGTGCAGTACCTTTTATGCGTTTCATCGTGCCGCCAGGAAGTCGCACATCTTTGTCATCCCAAAAAGTAATCAATAATCGTGCTTCTTCCTTTTTGGTGATCAAATAAGGTGCGATTTCTCTTAGAAGATCGATACAGTTTCCGCCTCGAAGCGTCCACACCGCATAACTACGCCGCGTGATATCTTGTCCGCGCTTTTGCTTGAACTGACCACCGAATTGCAAATGGATTGCATGCAATGTCGGCTTGTGCGTCATGCCAATTTGGACCAAAGGACGATAACTCCAATGATCTGTGCGGCATCCTTTCCCTTTATGACGAAAGATTGTGATACATCCTTCGCCATCAATCAGTCCAGCAAGATAACGTATATCGATCACATCTAACCTCTCATGGCCCCTTATGAAAAAGGATCACGTTCCCGCCGCTGAACGGCTTCACCTTGCCGCGTTGCCGCTGGCGGGTGAGTAGTGCGTTGTTGTGTGTGACGTTGTCCTCGATCACGCCGCTGCGACTTTGAATAGTCGTGGCGATGATGTCGGAGATGTCAGCATTGGCAAAAGCCATAGCGTCTCCTTAACTGCGTGAAAGACCTTCCATTGCGCGCGCGATTACCGCGCGCCGGTCCTTCGGGTTGGGCGCCGCAGGCTGTCCCGATGCAGGCGCACCCTTGACCTGCACCGCTGCGGTCTTGCGCTTCGCCGCCTCTTGAGCATCCTTCTCGCGCTTCTCCGATGCCTCCTTTTCAAGACGCGCTGATCGCATCTCGGGCACCGTCCACACGAGGTTCTCATAGGCAGCGTCCAGCACGCGCCGATCATCCCATTCGGGGTTTCGCCCACGCACGGTTTGAATGTGCGCCACGAAGTCATCGACGCGCTCATCCGGCAAGGAGCGTTTGATCGCGCCCGCGCCGTCCTTCTCCTGCAAGAATTCGTTTACCGAGCCCAAGGCGCGCTGATCCTGTGCGACCTTCTGGCCCTGAGTGAAGCTCTGCAACTGGCTCTCCAAGCCGCTCACCCGCGCGAGCCACGGTTGCAGCGCCGTATTGAGGGCTTGCTGTATCGGATCGGCGGTTGCGGCGGCATCTCCCGCCGCTGCTGGCGCTCCGAGATTGATGCCGCGCTGCTGGGCGAACCAGTTCATGAAACCCTGCGGATCACGAGTCGCGAAGTCCGAGATCTTGAGCAGCGTGTCGATGCCTTTTTCTACCGAACCATACTGTTGCGTGAACATGCCCTCGAAGGGTGCCAGCACCTGCTTCAACTGGTTGCCGTAAGCGGCCTGACTCTTGTACTGCTCAATGCCCTTCAGTACATCCTGTTCGCGCTTGTCCTCCAGCTCGGCGATGAAGTTTCCGAGGTCGGGATCGAGCTTCTCCCATCTTGGAGCGTAGTCCTGCTTCCACGCTCGCGGCATCGGCTTACGTGCCGGTGCCTCGGTGCCGGTAGGCGACGTCTTCGCTACCGCCTCGGTCTTTACGGCGACCTTGCCTTCGACGAACTGCCCGGTCTTGGCGTCCCGTGGCTTGCCGGTGGCGGGGTCGGTAGCCGCGAGCTTTTCCTCGCGCTTGGCGACCGCTTGGGCGATCACCTCGCGGCGCTGCGGCGGCGCTGCTGGTTTCTCCGTGGTGGCTGGAACCACGACATCCGGACGCCCTTCGTCTGGAGTTTGCGTGAGTGTGACGGTTTTATCTTCGCTCATCGTTTTTTCCTCTCGACCTCTTCGACCGCGATATTGATCAGCGTCTTCCGATCCGGTACGGGACGGCCCTCAAGCCGTTCGGCGACACGCGCCGCGATCCTCGAAGCCACCGGCCTCGCCAGCCCCGAATCGACGATAGGCGCTTGTTCGCGTGCGCGCTGCATCCGCGCCGCGTAATGCTGTTTGCGTTCCGCGTGCTTCGCCGTCAACTGTGCGATGTCACTTGGACCGAATTCGATACCACCGACGCGCTTCAGATGTTCGCGATATTTAGCCCGTGATTCAATGATGACGCCCGTAGAATCGCGGAACGGCTGAAGATCCGGCATCACGTGGAACGACCACGACCACGGTCCCCGCTTGACCCCCCAAGCGAAGAACGCATCAGCAACCCCGATACTCGGTGTCCAATATTCCATGAATTCGCAGAAAGGATCGCTCACGCGGCCTCCATCAACATGATCAAGTCTTCCTCATCGTCCCATTCGGCCAGCACCATTGCCTGCGCATAGCCAATGAGAAGAAGCGTGTTCAGCGCGGCAAGATCACGCTCAAGCTGCTGGAAGGCGATAACTTGTTGATCCTGGATAATACGCACGAAAGGCCGTGCTACTTCGCGCACGTGCTTGGCGACAGGTGCAGCAAGCACTTCGGTTTCAGGCTCGAACGCGGCGGAGATGAGCGAACGCAGCATCGCGCGTTCTTCTTGTTCGAGCTGCCAGCGGCGGCGGCGCTTGCGGTCGAAATCAGCATCGAACGCATCCGAAACGACAGAGGGGACGAGTTCGGCCTGCTCGCTCGTGAGCGTTCCGGAGATAGTCGATTCGCCGCTGATCGTGCCGACCGTTTCGAGTATTTGCAGACTCGCCAACACGCCGGAAACATCCGAAGTTCCAGTGATCGTGCCGACGGTTTGTTGTTGCTGAACGCCGCTTTGGAGAACGCCTGAAACCGAGGATTCGGCGGCGATCGTGCCCGTCATCGGCACTTGCGCCAAAGCCGCCGCACTGACGGTGCTGGTCCCTGCGATTTCTCCGACAGTCTCGGTCGTTTGTGCGCCAGCCTGCACGACACCCGAGACGGTCGAGCTGCCCTCGATGCTGCCAATACTTGGAACGCGGGCGAGCGCGGTGGCTGAGACAGTCGAAACCGCTTCGATACTGCCTACACTCAGCGCTCGCGCAAACGTCGTGCCGGAGACGGTGGAGACCGCAGCGATGCCACCTGCGGTCAGGGCTCTGGCAAGGGTCGTCGCGCTGACCGTGCTCGTTCCCGCGATGGTGCCGACTATCTGCTTCCTGGCGTTCGCGGTGCCCGAGACTGAGGAGATACCGGGAATTGTCCCAGTGCTTAAGGCTCGGGCGAGAAGAGTTGCTAAAACACTCGCAAAAGCAGAGATGGTGCCGACGGTTTCGGTCCCACCCGCCGCCACTGGCTTGATGCTCACCCCGACGATCTGCCAGTCATTCGCGGCTCCCAGCAGGGAGTAACTCATTACAACATTCGGCGCAGCGCCTGCCTCGTCACTCCCGCGATGAGAAAGGCCGAATGGAGCCTGATCGTAGCGCTCCGTCTGCCCCGCGCCTGCGGTGCCCGTCGTGTCGTTATCGAATCCATTTGTCTCAATGACCAACTCGCCAGACGCGCTCGTGACGGTAACGGTAGGGGCCGTGCTGGTTCCAGAATTCGTGGCCGCGGTACCAAGGGGCGTGGTCTGGTGCGCGCCAGTGTAATTGCGCGAAGCCGCTATGATCTCATCGGCCTGCGCACTGAGAGTTACCGAGACGGTCTGAGCGCTTGCTGGAGGCGCGATGCGCCTCCACATTTCCGTGTCGTCTGAGAACACAATGCTGGATACAATCGTGGCAGCATTGCCAGTTCCCCACGCTGCGCTTGATACAGTGACGGTATCCGGCTTCAGACACGCATCAATGATACCTAAACGATCAGATCCCGCCGCTGTATGCGACCAGGAGAGGGAGGAAACAAGCTGCCCGCTCGCGGTGACGACGCTTTGAAAAGCAACGGCCATTTAGATAACCTCCACCGATGCTCCTACTGCCATCGCAGTAGGCACTACAAGACGAACGCGGACCAAGGCACCCCGGAAACGTAGCGGCAGGCGCGCGCCATCAGATCCTGCACGACTCAGTTGCGCCGACGGAGTAAGGCTGGCCGGGACCAGCGGCGATCGGGGCCCGCCGCGCCAGGTAAAGCCCAATTCATGCTCCCAAGTCACTCCATTATTGAAGGAGACCTCCAGCACCGCTTCCAGAGACAGGAGCGGATTCAACAGGTCGGCCGGCGCAATGTCGGTCAAGAGCGAGACAACAGTCTCGGGACCTCCCGCAGATACGGGCACAGCAGGAGAAATATGCTCCCCCCCACGCAGTTCAGAAGAAAATGTGGCAATGCGTGCCATCAGTCTTCAGTCACTCTAGAGGCTGAAGTGAGTATCGGAATCACTCCTTGGTCGATGGTCACTGTTGGCGTGCAGGTACCACCGTAATAGAGATAGCCAGTCCCGGTCGAAGTCGAGCCGATACCCCAATGCGTGATCGTCTGGCCGCTGGAGGAGGCGGTCGCGAAGGTCTGGTTCGCCGCGAGCGTGACGCTGTTCGCGCTCACTGCAAAGCCGCTCGTGCGAATCACTTCAAGCCGTTGGTAGCCCGAGTAGGTCGTCTCGTTCAAGTCTTGGCGGTTCGAGGCGGTACCTGGCGCAGCGGTGTGCAGCGAGAGCCAGAAGCTCGTTGCCGTGGTGCTCACCGCGAGCGGGATCGTTATCCCGGCTGTGGCCGTAGCGTTAAAGAAAAGCCTCAACAGATCATTCTTGTAACCTACGCTTTTACCTGGCATCGTTTTCTCCTATTCAATAGCCGTCATGCGTTGCGTCTTGGGATCTCTTACAATGCGTTTCGGTCGCGACATCGTTTGGGCTGCCTGCGCCATCATCTGGCTCGCTTCCTGCATGGCTTGACCGGTCTGCTGCAGTGATCCGATGACACCCCCAAGACTTTCGCCGAGTTCCTTGGAAGCGATGTTGATGGTGGGCATCTTGGACTCCGAGCCTTTCGGCTTCGCCGCCTCTGTGGCCTCCGAAATGACGCGCTTGCCTTCGAGAGCGAACTCCTTCTGGAAGGCGCTGCGCTGCGCGTTCGCAACTTCTCGATCAGCTTTCTTGATGACTTCGTAGACCTGCTTGTCGGCATTGAGCGAGACGCGCTCTTCATGGAGCTTGACGCCGTCCTTCATCATCTGCTCACGGCCACGACTGATTTCCTCGCGGCCCTGCTGGATCTCTTGAGCGACCTCGGGCGGGATGCCCTGCGGCTGTTGCATCGACGCGCCAAGCTCGTCCATCGCCTTCTCGAAAGCAGCCTCCAGCGTCTTGCCAATGGGGAAGCCGCGCACACCGAACATGAGCATCTCGCCCAAGAGTTTCCCTGCGGCTGGGACTTGCTGAATGACCGGAAGAGCCTTTTCCAGAAAGCCGCCAGCCGCAGTTAGGAACTCGACCCGGTCCATCTTTTCCTGCTGTTCGTCGAGTTGCGCCAAGGAATCAGCTTCGACTTGGATGCGGAAGTCCTTCAGCGGGCCGCCGCGAAGAAGCTTGATCGCGGGTTGCGCGTATTGTGCATCCTGAGTAGCTTGAATGCCGCTCATCCCGAGAATGGTCTCGTCCTTGAAGAAGCGGCAAATGATCTGGGCCTTCAAGCGTAGAAGATCGCCAGCGAAGCGCGCGACTTCCGCCTGATGCGTCCTCATCCGCATCGAGCCGAATTGCGCCTTTAACTGCTGTGCCCCCAAAGTTTCAGAAGCTTCAGTGGCGCCACGGATGATATCGGAGATCCCGATCACCTCGTAGATGATCTGCTTGACTTGATCGCGTGCCTCGTAGAGCCGCACCAAGGTTTCGATGATTTGCTTCAACTCCATGAACTGCACCGCACCCGTGAGACCGTTCTTCTCCGCGAACGCCGCCCAAGTATCCACCGGCACGAGGTTGTTATCGACTCCTTCATCGAGCATGCGCTTCACCGCCGGATACTCGGCGTTGTAGACCCCGACAACTTTCAATGCTTGGGTGAGCTTCGCGATCCTCTGTGTCAACTGGTCGAGTTCGGCCGCTTGGTCTTGATATTGGGCGTAGTCGGGGACCGGGATCAGCGACCCAGTCGTCGTGGTGGCGTAGAGCGGCTCGGGGCAGGGGAAGAAACCGTCAAGCTGGAGAGGATCGTCGCGTTGATCGAGCTCGCGGTCAAAGCCCTTGGCGACCCAGATCGCCCGCTTCTCGGTCTTGTCCCAGATCTCCCACACCTGCGCCTTCTTCTTCAGCGCGTCTTTGGGTGTCTCCTTCGATTGGGTGAACTTGTCATCGTATTGGAGCGGCACCAAAGCACCAATTTCGCCAAAGCGCCTATTGAGCTCCTCGCGCGTCATGTAGACCCTGCGGGCGACCCACCACACTTCCTCCCAAGTCCGAGCGGGTGTGTGGAGGAAGTCGCGCCAGTGGACGTAGTCGGTCGGGGCGCACTCGTAGGTCGTCCTGGGGACCGTGGCATCGACGTCCTCCGAGACCTGAGGTTCGGTGCCCTCGTTCGGCTCGAAGCGCACCCAGCCGATGCCACGACCTGGGAGCAACCGGTCCTCCACCGCCCCATTCATCGTCGCGTCAAAGTCCGGATATTGCTCGACCTCGAACTCCAGACAGCGTTCAAGCATCAGCGCCGCCGTGCGACCGACTGGGTCTTGGTCCTTGAAGCGCCGGCTCACTTCCGGCTTCGCCGCCCGCCCATAGAGCGCGGGCTTCATGACCTGGACGTTCGACCACAGGATGTTGAACTTGCGTTTCTGAGAGTCCACCACGTCACGCTCATCCCGATAGCGACGCACGATGCGCTCCGAGCGGTCAGTCCACTTCTCGAAGGCGCGCTCCGCGCTCTGGAGCTCGCCCCGCCAGAACTCACCAAGAGTTAGGCGTTCTTCCTCTTTCGTTTTCTTTGTCGCCATCTATTGCTCGTGTGCGATTAGTCGACAAGCGCTTTGATGTTTAGTGTCCCGGCCGCTCCGCTCGCAATGATCGCGCTCAGGGTGGCGCTCGCGCTTGCGGCAAAATACTCGACGGCCGAGGCGGCGAGATAGAACGCCGTGCCTGCGGAGGCACTCGCCCCGAAGTCGATATAACACGGTACCAACCCAAACAGCCGGACTGCCGAAGTTCTTGCTGGGAATGCTGAGGAGACCGTCGCAGAAGCGGTCGTTACATTGAGGTTTTGACCGCCGCCGGCGATCGGTTCATGAATCGTGTGGTATAGGGCATTGGACATGGGCTCACCCGCTGCAAGGTTTGATGTAAAGCACGCCGTTGGTGGTGGCCCGGAGCACCGACACTTGTGCACTCGCGGGGATAGGTACGTACTCAGGAGAAAACGCCGACAAATAGCCGGCGCTACCCGCTGATGCTGTGGCACCTCCTCCAAGCTCGATCCAGCAATCCACGGTGGATAGGAGCCGCGCAAAAGTCGTGCCAACAGGCAGAACGGCGGAATTCGTCGCGGTTCCATTGACACTTACCGTCAGGCCCCCGCCGTTCTGCCACTGGTGGATGGTGTGATAGATGCCCATCTATATTCTCCTCTCGGAAGCAGTATTCCTCTCGTGGATCGCCCAGGCCTCGTCCAACGTCAGCTCGTAGACCGGCTTCGGCACTGGCATCTTGGGCACCTCGGGCTTCACATATTGGCGCATGACGGAGGCTCCATAAGCGAACGCATCACCCGGATGCGAAGCCCAATCGTGGCGCGGCTCACGGGAGTAAGCATGGGTCTCGTCGTTGAAGTCGAAGCACCACGCCCTTAAACCGGCAAGCCCGGTCTTACAGCGGGTCTTGTGAAACTCGCACTTCTGGATTACCAGCCGTGCAGCGTTGATCTTGTCGTGGGATTTGAGCGCCGGCACGACTTTGATGCGTTCTGCTCCGAAGGCGTGAACGAAGGTCTCGACCCCGGTATGCTTGGACTGCCAAGTCCTTGCTCTGGCGTCGTGCGGCAGCCAGATACGGCGCAGGTTGTGACCGAGTGAAATCGACCGCTCCTTCAGCCGCTCAGCCCAGTCCGCCGCATCCAGGCCCGAAGCCTCGTCATAATCCACCAGCGCGAAACCCCCGGCACGCGGCTGCCAGAACCACCACGCAGCGGTATCGCGGAACCCGATGTCTGATGAGACTTCCACGCCCGGACCATCTGCCACTGTCTCAACGTCATCATGGATTCTCCCTTCGCGCTCGGCGGCCTCGAGGTAGCGCCCGAGGATGGAACCCACATTCGCCGCAGAGAAGTCGCAGTAGTATTCCTGGCGGAAGAGCTCATCGGGCATGTCGCGACGCTCGTCCTCGATCATCTTCAGAGGGATCGCCTTGGTATCATCGACGGTCAAGAGCGAGGTGTGCCACTCGCTTGAGGACTTCGCCGTCTCCCACAGCGTATGGGCGTGGTTGTAACCGCGGGGCGTCGTGATGAAGAGCTCGGTGCCCTCGCCCAAGGCCAACGCCGGACGCAGATAGCTTCGGGCATTCGGGTGCATCTGCGCGTACTCCGACCAGGTGATGTGTCGCGGGAAAGCACCCACCAGGGAGTCATAATTGTCCGCTCCGACGGGCTGCCAGATGGAGCCGTTGATCAACTCGATCTTCATGTCGTGGTCGAGTCGCTTAGCGACGATCCCCGCCGGGAACGCCCAGTCGAGCAGCCTCCTACCGTCCATCATGATCGCGTCCCAGATGACTTTCCGCGCGTCCTCGTAGGACGGAAGGGCATGCCAATAGAGCCCCGGCCGGCGCATGGCAAGAGCTGCTTCAATGAAGCACGCGACCCGGTCCTTGCCGGCTTTGCGGTGCCAGACCTCGAATGCCTGGCGCCCCCCGTCACGGAAGAACTCGATGAGTTTCGCCTGATAAGGGCGAGCCCAGCCCGATTCGCCGAGGGTAATATTCATCATTTAACATCCAAGCCATAAGCTCTAATGCAATCGTCTCCGAGAGTGAAAACGCGCTTCTCAAAATGGTGCCTGACGCGCACTCGGAATGGATGACTAGCTGGAAGAGCACAAGATATTTTCCATGCCCGTCTTAATCCTGGTGTCCACAATTTATGACGCAACTCCAAAGCTCGTTGCTCAGTCATTGTGTTCCATCGTTCTTGCGTCGTTGTGGTCACCACTTCAGGCTCACCGTCACCTTGTGCTCGCCCTCCTCGCCGGGGCCATGTAATTCGGTGGGGAGCACACGCCCCAAAAGCGAGCAGAAGGCACTCACATTGGCTGTTGCCTGATGGGCGAGGTAGGTCACCCCGCCCGCTTCGTCCAAAGCATCAAGAATCATGGTCTTGAGCACGCCCGGCATCTTGTTCTTCGAACCTTTCTTGCGGCCACCGGTTTTGGGCTTGGATTGCCCTTTCGGCCAAGGCATTGAAGTCTATAGCCTTTCTAAAATAGGCTTCCAGAAGCAGTAGAGCCACCTCAACGGGTGGCTCCGGACGCTTCCTGGGCCCGCTAATAGCATCGTCATGCGTGTTTTCGCCTGAGTGCGCCTGCAATCTTCTTGCGCTTGTCGGCCTCAACGAACTCCTTTGCTACTGCCACCGGTGGGCCATCGAGACGGTCGGGCTTCCAGCCGTGTGCGATAGCTCTCATGAGCCTAGCTTGGGCTGGGCTCTTGGAGGGCACGAGATTGCTCCATCGTAAGCTTGCGGTTCCTCATGCAGTCGAGCTGCGGCACTTGGCCAGCCTCTGCTCCATCAGTCGTCACCTGGCACAGCACTTCGACAACTTCCAAGTCAGCGAGCGGTTGCCAGCCGGTGATCTGGTCGCCGGTAGTGTTCCCGAGGCAGATGTGCTCGCCGCTGGGCGAGATGCGACTTGGGTCGAGAGTCACCTGGTAGAGCAGCAATCGTTGTCCTGGCGCAAGCTTAAGGCGCTCGCGTTCGCTTTTGAAGTTGACGATGGCGACGATTGGGCGCGTGAGTGTGGCAATCTCGATGCCGCCGTGGGTTGCACCGCGCAGCTCCGGAAGCTTCACGACTTCAGCCATGGGGGCTAATTATGCTACGGAATTGCGAAGTGTGCAAAATCAGCATTTTTCGTCATCGTATCCTCATGCTGAATGTGCCTCGGTGGGCTTGGCAATATCGTATGCGATCTTGCTCCTCCACGGCTTCCTGTTCGCAGCGTGGTTGTGTTCCGTGGTCGCCGTTGATGTTCCACATGCACTGGCCGAGGTCGGTCCCACAGCTAGTTTCGTCCTCCCAGCGGCGGGCGTTAAGCCAAGTTGCCGGATGCGGGATAACGCCGCGTTGCCACTGATCGCTCTGCTTGTGGCGTTCCAGTGCGTCAAGGAGTGCCTCGGTCTCTTCGGCCTTCACTTTCCGCCATGCTCGCAGTGCATCCTTCTTGGCGGTTTTCTTAGGGTAATTCTGCCAGAATTCCTCCCACGCGCCGGCCGCGTTAGCGGCCAGTGTTTTTGATCTTGTATTTACTTCAGGGACAGGGACAGGGACAGGGACAGGGACAGGGGGCATAGCGTTTGCATTGCCATCGCTATGCGCTCGCATTGCGTCAGCATCCCACCTTATTCGCGCAGCCTTTTGATTGTTAACGGATTGCTCTCTCCACCTAGCCAGTTCGAAGTCCATACGTCGGTTATGCCAGCTCTCAGCGTTCGGTGAAAAAAAGGTGAGCATTATTTGCCGATAGCGCCCCATCCACTTGTGGAGCGAGACGCGGGCGATCGCCGCCAGTTTCTTGTTATCGGCGGGGAGCGGTTCACCACTCGCCCAGTAGTGCATGAGCAGCCGGCAATATACGCCGTCCTCGGCTTCGCTCAAATGTTGTGTATCGCGCAAGTAATCGCCCACGTAGAGCGGGAGATACGCGCCGCTGCGCGAGTGGAGCGGACGCGGCTTCATGGTTCCTCCTTGCGTAACCTGATAGTTCCATCGTCGTCTCCATTGGGTTGGGGCGACGGCGCAATAGTGCAGATGACCTTGAGGACGTAGGCGGTGCGGTTTTCCTTGCCTTGGAGCCGATACGCTTCAGCGGTAGCGTCTTGTTCTGATTGGTGGACAACGACAGGGGTGCGGCGACCTTCGACGAATACCATCCACATACGAGCCTCCTGTTAGGCTGAAGAAGTGCCAGCTAGCCGTGAACAGGCACGGCAGGGGAGCTACCCCGTTTCGCCAGCGGATACCGCAATTATACGCTATTTCAATTCGGCCGATCAGGGGCTGCCGAGGCCACACCGGCCACTTTACGCACCGGCAAGTCATGGATGCTCGCTCGATGCGGTGTGGTGATGCACCAGATGCGAAGTCCCGTCGTGGTACGCCGCGAGGTGAAGCTCCATCCCGGATGCCGTCGCATATAACCCGAAGCCGCACTCCGTGCGGCGCCCGCTTTGTCTGGTTCGATCAGAAAGGAATCGCCTGAGCACATCCTCGCCCAAGGATACTGCGTATTCCATGCTCGCCCGCGATGAACTGGCGGGCCTATATGGTGCTCGATCTTGATGCTCATGCACGCAAAGGGAGGAACGGCGAGCGGTTCACTTACGTGGGGCGCGACCCCGAACGCAGCGGATCCCGCAATTATGCCATATCAATCAGACAGGGCAAGTCCAACAATGATGAGCAATACTAACCACCACCAAGACAAACCGAGTCCGACAATTAGCATTGTGGCGAGAATGTAAATCGCGCAACCCATGTTAGTCCTTGAATGGCGGTTCCCGTCCGATGAATAGTGCCCCCTCGCTGTGATGCTGCGGCATGTGCTCCAAGACTTCGACTTGGCGCCAGTCGCGCTTCTGCGTGAACATCGGAACGATGCCTCGCAGGTGGCGATAGATCGCCCAAGCATTTTCGGCGTTCCCAACCTCGACCATTGCTTCGAGCCTCTCCCAAGTCTGCGCGGTAGTGGTGAGCAAGAGCCGCGCCTCGCCCCCTTCACAGTCAATCTTCGCGAAGTCGGCCCAGGCGAAGTGCGGCCGGCAGTCCATCACGCCGACGGTGATCTCCTCGATCTCGCCGTAAGGCTTCTTATCGCCTTTCAAGTGGTTGCCGGTGAGATTGCCCTTAACGCGGATAAATTGCGCCTCCCCGTCGTGATCGGAGAGTGCCTGTTGGTAGACAGTGATTCCAGCCGCGCCGTGGTTCTCGACGTTGCGCATCAGGGTCTCCCAGTGCTGCGGGTCGGGTTCGAACGCCCGCACATACCAGCGGTTCCTCGCCATGAGTAACGAATGCACCCCGATATTTGCCCCGACATCGAGCGCGGTCAAGTAGCGTGCGGCATTGCGCTGGTAGAAATCGAAGAGCACTTGCTCTTTTTCGCAGAACAGATCGTCAGAATTCACCGCCCCGAAGCTTGTGCGCGGGATGGTCAAACCGCGGTAGTTGATCGTCATGCGACCAACTCCACGACCATTTCGCGCTCTAATTCCTCGCGTGACAGCTCCGGATACATCTCCTCGATCGGCTTGCCGAATTTGTTCTTCGGCGAGACATCCTCGTCCTCCGCAATCTCGCATATGGAGATCGCCGGCCCATCCCATGCGAGCGTCGCCCCCATGTCGCGCGCGACGAAGAACCCGTGCGCGAGCGCCAGCCGCGCCCAGTTCGGGAAGCGCAGGCCGCCCGCGATGCTAGTCGAAGGATAGATACCCCCAAGCCACTCACGCTGGGTCTGGCGGCACATCGCATGGCCCTTGTTATCGAAGAGGATTATTTTGATCGGCAGATTGTGCCCCGCGATGGTGGCGAGCTCTCCTAGGTTCGGCATGATGGAGCCATCACCAGCAACGTAGACTATGCGCTTACCCATAGCGTAGTGCGCGCCGATCGCTGCTGGCAGTCCATAGCCCATCGGGGTCTGGTTGAATGCATGGATGAATCTTTGTCCCTCTTTAAACTCGAATGCCTGCATCATCCAAGCCACCGCGCACCCCGTATCGCACACAATGATTTCATTCGGTTTGCAGGAGTTCGCGAGTTGCGTAATGACATCGTAAGCCTTGCCCGGCCCCGGCGGATAGCGTCTCTTCCAGTCTTGGCAGCGAGCAAGCCATTCCCCACTCGGTCTCAGCGGCCAATCACGATTGAGTGAGACTTTAGCGTCCTCGCAATAGGGCTGGACGACGAGGCCCAAACGCGCCATTTTGCCGAGCTCGTACGGATCAACGTCGCACATGACGATCCGCGCCCCGCGTGCGAAGTTCCGTTGCGGCGTCCCGGTCGCCTTGGTATCAAGCCGCGCACCGATTGACAGGATGAAGTCGGCATTCTGAACTGCGAAATTCGCTGCCCGCGTCCCGTGCGTGCCAAAGGTGCCAATGCGATAGGGACTGGTCTCCGGCAAAATGTCCGCAGCGCCCCACGTCAACGCCACTGGCACCTGCAGCCGCTCCACTAATTCTCGCGCTTCGTCTACCACTCTCGCGAGCCTCACGCCAGCCCCCAAGATCAGGACTGGCCGCTTAGATGTCGGCACGCTGGATGTCATCGGGCACATCGACTAATGCTGGCCCAGTGCGGGCCTTTCTCATCATTGCGAGGGCTTTCACCAGCTCCGGGATGACCTGCGAGGCTCGCCGCACCATCACGGCGTATTTGGTGATCTGGGAGCACATCGGCACGATCGGCGTCTCTTGAAACCCGTACTGCCGCAGCCCAGGATATACGGCTGAGGCCATGCGGAAGGTCGTCACGTTGCCCGTGAGATAAAGAACGGGAATCGAATCGTAGTAAGACGCAGCGATCCCGGTGATGAGGTTCGTCGCACCTGGCCCCGATGTCGCCAATGCGCACCCGAGGCCCGCGAGTCGTGCGTAGCTATCAGCCGCAAACGCCGCCGCCTGTTCACTCTGAGGACAAACATAGTCGATTCCTTCCGTATCCTGGATGCCGTGAATGATGTGGAGCGACGCCCCACCTGAGATGCAGAAGACGTGGCGGATGCCAGCGTCGCGTAAGAACTCCGCAATAGCCTTGGCGACTTTCACTAGGTACCCTCGTTTTCAGGGAAAGGATTATTCATTCTGCTCCATGAGCCGCCCGGCCCCGAGTAATTGCCCCATTCGGACGGCCTGCGGGAAAGAAGTGCTTTATTCTGCGCACTCATGTCGCGCAGCTCGCGACGAAGCTTGCCATCGTCCTTGTTCCAGAACGCGAGGTCGCGCCAGTTATCGAGGATGTGGATGTTACGCCCAAGACTCTCCCGCGGCGCAGCGATGCAGAACTTTAGCAGTGCGTAGAGTTCATCGTAAGTCACGCGCTCAACACGATGCGAGGCGTCGTGCGGAGCGTGGATCTTGGTCCTGAAGAACCCAGGCCCGATCGCGACAAAGCGCACCTTAGTCGATTCCGCGTTCAGCGTTTCGGTCATGCGAATCAGAAGCATCTTCGCTGCGTCGTAGGCGCTGTAATTGGGCTGCGGGAGATTCGGATTCGGGCCGGCGAAGAACACAACTAATGCGCCATGTCGCGCCGAGGGCAACAGCCGATGCAGCCGCTCCAGAGGCCGTATTGCGTTCACCTCGATATTGCGTCGCCACTCACCGTAATCGCAGAACTCAAACGGCCCGATCGGCGCGAGCGTCCCGGTGGCCACAAGCAGCAAGTCCCATCGCTGATATTGCGGGAGCCTTTCGTCGCGCCCGAGCAAATGCGGCGTCCAACCGTCCCTGCTCAGCCGTGCGACCAATTCCTGCGCGATCTCGGAGCCGGGGCTGATCACCACCGCCTGCTTGAGATCGCCCCACATCACGTCATCAGGGATACCGGGCTGATCGGGACCGACGCCGAACCATTGATGAGTCAGATCATCGCTCATGAGCGCATCCTAAAAATCGTATCAGCATTGAGAAGTTCTGGATAAGTCTTTACCCACCGCACCATCTCGTCGATCCCGCGGGCGAATCCCACCGTGGGCGTCCACAGCGTATCCTTCGCAAGCGCCGACGAGTCGAGCCAGTATTTTGCGTCTTGGCCGACGCGATCAGGCGTCTCTTCGACAAGTTCCTCGAAGCTTATCCCGCAAGCCTCGGCGCAAGTCTCAACAATAGTGCGGATCATAAGCGGCGCAGTGGGTCCGCAGTTATAAATTTTGCCGATCGGCGCGGTGTGAATGACAGCGTGAACCGCTTTCGACAGATCATCAGCATGAAGATAAGACTTGTGCGCTTTGCCCCCGCCGTGCAGCGGCAGCTTCTTCTTCGAGAGCGCGCAGATGATCGCTTTCGGAATAATACGGTAAAGTTGTTGGCCCGGCGTATAGCAGTTAGAGGGCCGAATGATATTGATGGGAAAGCCGTGAATCTTGTGCATCGCTTCCAAGTGTAAGTCGAAGGCCGCTTTGCTGATCGAGTACGGAGAGGTGGGGCGCAGCGAATCGGATTCTTTTGAAGGTTTATCCACTGAGCCGTAGAGTTCGCTGGTGCCGATGTGGATGAAGCGCTTCAACCACTGTTTCTTGCGAATCGCCTCGACCAAGCGCACCAAACTAACGACATTCGTCGCGTAGAAGCGCCAGCAATCGTGTCCGAAAGAAGCCGCGCCCTCTCCTTGGGCCGCGAAATTGACGATGACGTCAGGCTTCTCTTCATCGAGTAGCCGGTCAATATATTCGAGGTCGTAGAGCGTGTGGTAAGCCCAGAAGCGGTAGCCCTGGGGCGCAAGCCAGAAAGCAGGCGGCTTGGGTCCGGTCCTGCCGATGCCGAAGCACTCGATCTGCTGTGAATGCAGATACCGGGCAAGATTCAGCCCGAAGCAGCCACCACCGCCGAGGACGCACACCTTCATCGGCTGAATCTCTCGATCATCGCTTCAAGATCGGCGCGGGTATATTTCACGGTCTTGTGCTTGAGCGCCAGCAGCTCCTCAACCTTGGATTTTCCATACCAACGGACGAGTGCCATGCAATAAGCGCCGTCATTACCATGCAGGAAATGGTTGCAGCGGGCGCATTGACCATGAACATTAAACTCATTCCAACGTGTCGCCCGATGCTGGCGCTTGATGAAGTGGCCAGCTTGAAGTTTGGCCCAATCGTCGCAACTAATGCAACGACCCATTCCCGAGGGCGCATCTCGTCCGCGAATCCGAGCGGAAAATACATGGTCCAGTTTGCGCGTAAGCTTGGCGAGAGAAGGCAGGCGCTTACGTCTCATGGCCTCAAACAGCCCTTAGGCGTGCATTAACGGGCGCTGGCTGCATTCCTAGCCTATCCTTGCCCATGCAACTGCCCCCAGCCATCGGGCAACCCCTTTGACGAGAATTCGTCAGGTCGCTTCCAAAGGAATTCTTTGTAGGTTGTCGCCCCCGTCGCCTCAAGAAACTCCTTGGTCGTCACCCGATAGCCCGGCGCGACATAGACGCCGTAGGCGCTAAAGTGCGGAACGTAAGACATGGCGCCGACGCCGTAGCAGATAGTCCGCTCGACGGTCATGCGGCTGGTATTGGCGCTGCTTAATTCGTGCTCGGTCATGTTGGCACCTTTGCTTTCTGGATCTTCGCCGCGCACTCGCAGATAGTTTGGTTGAGGTCTAGGCTACGCGAATCGCCGCCTTTTGCGCTGTGCGCGACAAACCAGTAGTCCGATGGCGTGCCGGACAGATGACCTTGCCGTGGAGGTTGAATCCAAAGCTCTAACCTCTTCACCAACGCCATCGCCTGCGCGTCGTCGTGGAGCGGCTGATACTCGCCGTTCTTCGTCCATACCGCCAACGGCGCAGAGTTACCACACCACAGCTCACGCGCAACCTTGAACTCAAGAGCCATCGCCTCCGCGCACAGCTTGGTGATCTCAAGGTCGGTCATGGCACGATGCGGATGCTTGTGGGTATCGCGGGCTCGGCGGGCTTGGGCTTGACCTTGCGCGTCCATGTAGCGCCGCAGCGCGGGCATTTGTAGACATGATGATCCATGAGATTGGGCGGAATGTTCCCGCTGATGCGTTTGCGCCGCTTGTGCTTGCGAAACCAGACGCTGCAGAGGAATTTGCCCCAGAGAGTTTTCATGTGATCTCCAATTTCAGCCGTAGGCGATATGCTCGACGAGGGAGTATTTCCCGACATGCTTCCCTGAGGGCGTGCGGATGAGCTCGCACCGGATGTCATAGAAATCTGCACGTAATTCTGAAATTCTACTATGCAGTGCCAGCGTCCCGCATAGGTTATAGGCTTGGGCGAGCGTGATCGTTTCGCCACGCTGCAGGACTTCGAGGATAGCGTCGCATTGGCTCATGCCGCCGCCTTCTTGCGATGATTCTGCCAGCGGACTTTGGCACCCTGCTTGGCTATCTGTTTCCTACGGCTGGCTGTGAGGGACAAGGCGCGGGCGTGACCGCCTTTGCGCTGTGTTTCTAGGCTGATCCGATAGAGGCGCATGTAGCAATTATGCCTATTTTCGTGCTACTTGCAAGCCTTTGATTTCACATGCTTGCTATGTCCTTGCTAATCAATAGGTTAGCTCTGGCGAGAAAATGCTTGCAATCTGGCAGCATTAGGCGCAGAATTCCCCCGTAGCCTGAACTCAACCTGATATGGAGGGAACGATGGAACGCTACATTACACTGAGACTCCACCGCGATGGCTGGTTTGCTGACTTCCACCATGACGAGAAAATCAGACAGCTATTCGGTTCGACCATTCTACCGACCGCATACACGGCTAACGCTGCCCCGCTAGTGGTCTTAGTCGCCATCCAGAAGCTTAACCCTGGAATCCGCGTAACCATCGGGCCGGCACTCTAACTCAACCTGATATGGAGGGAACATGAAACATACACCGAGATCATATCGTTGGATACCTGGCGTTGACGAAAGCGGAAACTGGTTTGTGATTCAGCAGCGCAGCCGTTGGGATTTTGTTGACGGTAAAGGTTGGACACTCGGGTGGGAAACCCTGCTTAACACAATCAGGTATCGCTAGACCCCCATCCATGAATGGAGTTTTTGCAAACGAAACTAGGCAAGAAGGCCTGAACTCAACCTGATATGGAGGGAAGGATGCTACAACTTGACAATCCGCTAGTTCGCGCAAGTGATTCGTGTCCGTTGTGTGATGGTTTGAAGCCGGTCGGGAATGTTGCGTGCTGGCCATGCTATCGCAATGCGGAAATGAGGCATGGAAACCCAGTTGCAGAAAAGATCATCGCGCGGCGTGAAGCGACCTTGCAAGCTGAATGCAGAGCATGACCCTCGATCTCGCCATTATCGCCCTGCTTGTCGCTGGCCTCCTCGCCCATCACTGGTGGCAGCGTCGGCGGGAGTGGAAGCGCAGGATGGAGGAGAGAGCGCGGGGGAATTATGGACGATCGCACTAAAGCCATCTGGTCAACCGAGTCTGCGGCGGCGCTCGGGCTGTCGAAGTATGGCACGCCCGCATCAGTGTGGCTACAAAAAAAGGGATTGCTTACCATCCCAATCGAAATCACCGAGGAAATGGATGTTGGCTTGGAAATGCAGCCAACGATTGCGCGACTCTATACGAAGCGCACCGGTGTGCCACTCACGGACATCACCGCGCTTGCACTCCGCATCCAGATTGACGCGTTGCCGCTGGCCTCGCACTTCGACTACCGCACGCCTGACGCGAAGCTCGTCGAGGTCAAGAACTTCGCGCATTCGCGCCGCGCGGAGTTCGGTGAAGCGGGTAGCGGGGATGTGCCGACCGATGTACTCATCCAATGCCTTCACCAGCTCGCGGTCTACCCGCAAGCCGATGCCGTGGACAACGCCGTGCTCTTCGGCGGGCAGCGCCTTGAGATCTTCACCATCGAGCGCAACCCTACGGCCATAGCGCGGCTGATCGAGAAGCTCAAAGCATTCTGGTCACTTGTTCAGGGCGATACGCCACCGGAACCGCTAACGCCTGAAGAAGCGCGGCTGCTCTATCCGAAGGACGCGGGCACGGCGATCGAGGCAACCGATGAGATTGCCAAAATGGCGCAGCACCTGGCGCAGACCAACGAGGGCGTCACGCAACTGGAAGCGGTCGCCGACAGCTACAAGGCGAAGCTCCAGGGCTTCATGGGCGAGAATGCCGTACTCACCTATCGGGGCGAAACGCTCGCTACGTGGAAGTCCAACAACGGACGGAAAGGCTATACCGTCGCCGACCAACCGCCCGCGAGGGCATTTAGACTGAAGGTATCCACATGACCACCAGCACCGAACTCGCCGCAACGCTCGACCGCAAGCCAGCGAAGCCAGAGACCTTTCCAGCCATGTTGATGGCTTGGAAGGGCCAGATTGAACTTGCGCTGCCGAAGCATCTTTCAGCCGACAGAATGTGCAGAATTGCCTTAACGTGTTTCAGAACGACACCGAAGCTCGGCGACTGCGAGCCGACCTCGGTATTCGCCGCTGTGATCCAGGCCGCGCAGCTCGGGCTTGAGCCTGGGCTGAATGGTCGCGCCTACATCATCCCCTACGGCACGCAGGCGACCTTTGTGCCCGGATGGAAGGGGCTGGTGGAGCTTGCCAATCGCTCCGGTCGCGCATCGGTATGGACCGGGGCGGTATTCGAGGGCGATGAGTTCAAGTGGGGCAACGGCAGCAAGCCCTATGTCGAGCATCTTCCGGGCGATGAATTCGAGCCTGCGAAGCTGACCCACGCCTACGCTATCGGTTGGGTCA
>ERZ1292637.222-Hain-H14-01um-R3-222-length-40026-cov-8_pt1 | contig 40026 bp, 62 predicted proteins | sample MGYA00564405_ERZ1292637 | MGnify/ENA primary metagenome ERZ1292637 (study PRJEB36523, sample SAMEA6512645) | groundwater metagenome | collected 2019-01-09 | study: AquaDiva: Metagenomics assemblies of 32 groundwater samples | reverse complement strand
TCATCTCTATATACAAAACCATTTGTAGCTGACCCATAAAATGGATATCCCTGTCCAGATACCGTATAAACTATTCCAGAATTAAACGATCTATTTGTATAACTCCACTTTGGTTGTTTATAAAAATTATCTAATTGTTTAAGATTTCCTACATAAGTTCTATTGTTATAACTTCCACTTGCCCTAACGCCAAGAAAATATTGATTTTTATATATATATGCTTCTGCTTGATCTAACCCCGCAAAAGAAAGTGTCTGAAGTGTAGCCTCTATTGATTCTGATAAATAACGAACTTGTGATGTTCCATTATATTGATAAACGCCAACAATCCCATCACGGTTTACGCCAAAAAAGATAAGAGTTCCTTCATACGGAACAATGGTATGATGAGATAAGCATCCTATATCCGGCACAACCAATCTGATCTGGCCTGTTCCTGGAACGCCTGAAAACTCATATATACTTCCGGCCCTAAAATTAGTAGTATTTAATTTGAAAACAACGAAAACGCCACCCTGTTGAGCAAAACCAGAAACATCTGTGCCATCACGATCTCCAAATAAATATTGATTTACAGCTGGCCATGTAGCAAAAGCATTCGCATCAGAAAAATCAATTCTTGATCTATTTGTTGTATGCCCTCCAACAGCTAAAAAATTTGCAGTTCCAATCGTATACATTGACACAAACTTCGGATCCGTTGGCGGAGATCCCCCAACGGCAGCAATAGTATATGAAGTATTCATTGTCTGAAAACTTGATGTAGAACCATCACAAAAATAAAGTATATCTTGTCCAATAACAGCCGATACTTTATTATTATTTGTAAGAGTAGCTCCAGTGCGTTCCGTCATTGTTGCAACGGAAAGTCCAGTACCGCCCGTAAAAATAGATTTCCCCGCAAATGCTACAAGATCGCTAGTAGTGCCTCTCGTATATTGAACTACCTTATTTATTTTATTCGGACAAACCTTATATCCAGTAGATAAAGTTGCATGGGTAGCCGATATCGTAATTGCCGTGCTTGAAGTGATAGCATCTACCGTATAGAAAGTGGTTTCTGTTCCAAATATAATTCTGTCATTTACATTAATATTTCCAGTAAATACTGTTCCCGATCCCGTCACAATGTTTGATGAAATAGAAGAAATAGACCCTGCAGAATATAAAACTATAACATTTGAATTAAAAAGTGCATTTCCAGCCCTTTTATCAATTGAATAAACTTCATTATATAAAACATTTGAAGCATCAATAGACATATCATCTGGTATCAATTGTGGAGAAATCTTTGTATTCATACCACCATTTGGGGCTGGCAAATTCATTTCCTGTTCATCTCGTGAAACAATTGTTGCCATTACTTGGGCACCACTACTTTATCTCTCCAAAACTTTTTAATATATAGTTTTCCTTCTTGCACATGAGATTCATAAACCTGTCTATTTTGCTCTGCCAAATCCCAATCTCTACTTTTCATACGACTAATCCAAGCAGCATAAAAAGCCGGAGCTCTATCAAATTGGGATGGAAAACCAAGAGTCCCTGTATCAGAAGTCAAAAGTGCTGGTTTCTTAACAAAGTAAATCCAAAGACCACGTTGTCTAACTGTATCTCCATCACTATGTGCTGCAGCAATTGTTCCCTCAAGTGCTCTTGTAACACCAGTAAAAGTGGTCGAGGTTGTTCCAGTATAATTCATAGCTTCTGAATTAACTATTATCCGACCAATGGACGAAAAACTTGCAGTTGAAGCAACGGTGATAGTGGTTGCCGTTGATGTAAGTGCCCCATTTAATGTAGTAGTCTGATCCGCCGTTCCATATCTTGGGTGAATAAATAAATCCTCTTGAAAGATCCAATATCTATCTGGTACTCCAGTTATAGGCGTTGTAGATTCAAAGAATTCATAACGATCCAATGGTTCCAAAATATATACTGTTGATCCTCGTCTTACCTCAATTTTTAATATTGTTAAATAATCCGTTGGAAGATCATATTGCTCCTGACTGGCAACTATTGCCTGTGTATCAATATCCTGAAGAATCTGAGTTTTAAGCGCAAAATCTTCAGCTCCATAATTTATAAGGTTGTTAAGATCAGTATCGCTCCACCTTGAAGCAGAAGATTCTGCCAATAGCATTCTAGTAAAAGTCCTGATATCAGAACGAGTCATTGTCCCTGGCATTTGTATTCTCTCTTTTTACAAACAACACCAATTGCATCCTCTAATGTTAAATAATCATAATTCTTTAGATTCCCATGCTTATATGCACCTAAAATTCCACCCTCTGTTGCATTGATAAAAGAATCCCTATCATTTGCATTTTCACAAACTAATTTATCCATCAAGGTCTTAAAAAGAGCGTAGCTTGCAGAAACATTCACTGTATGACCAAAAATATCATAAGAATTTCCTACAATATCTGTTGGGATTGATTTTTTATCTATCTCTTTATCAAACGGATAAAATTTCCCATCTTTTGAAAAACCATAATCACAACCAACAAATATGATATCGCTTGAAGCCATAACATTCTTTGCAATGTAAAACATTGTTGCCATTACATGGGCATCCGCATTCAAAAAATCTGGGGGAATCGCACAAAGTTCCTTTGATTTATTTATAATTTTCTTTCCAGTTTCAGAACCCTTATCAATCCGAGAAGCATAAAAATATACAGCTCCCATCCAGTCTTTTAATTGAACAGGATCACAGCACCAATCAGCAAACAATGGAATGTTTCTTGATTCGCCTATTAAGTACTCTGCCCACTGTGAACCGGCATCAAGAACACAAACAAAATCAGATTTAATCCCAAGATCATTCAAGTACATAAAGGAATGTGCGCATGAAAATATGGGGATTTTGTTATCAATACACATGGAAAGATAATCTATGTTCTTCTCAAGAGAAAAACCGGCACCAACCAAAACTATAGGATTATTTTGATTCTCATTTAACCAAACTTTAATAGAATGATCTTTATTAAAATATGAGAAGTGGTTTTTATTAAGCTCTATATTCTTTAACCAAATTTCTTCCCATAATTTCAAAGTATCAATGTTTGATTTTTCAATATTTATACCTGCCTGTTTGATATCCACCTGCATAGATATCTTTGGCCTCCTTGCAACCATTTTGTAAAAGGAATCCTCATGCAAGATTAAGTGTCCTAAATCCGCTCATGTTAATAATAGATGTCCCGCTTCCATCAATAGTGGCAGTAATCTCTTGCCCCTTTGTGCCCTTTAATGGTGTATCAAAATTGATATGAAAAATACCAGATGCAGATTGTTCAACTTGCCAAACAACGGTTCCAGAAACAAGAACCTTAATAATTGCTGCCGTAGAAGCACTCGATCCCCCCAAATCAGTTACGTAATATACAGCTTGGGAAAAAGTAGCTGCAGTAAAACTGCCGCTCCCAAGAGTTGTACCAGAACCCCTTACCGTTAATGGTTGACCTCCTAAACTATGAAACAAGGACATAATATGCCTCCTAAAGATTCATTTGGCCAATAAGTAAAACATCAAAACCAAAACCAGACGCAGTAGAACTAGACAGTTTTAATGTAAAACCGCATGAATTAACGGCAACACCCGTTGCCTGAAGAGTATAAGCACCAGCACTTGTAGGTGTAGCTATAGCTTTAACTTGCCCCGCCGCCTTAAAAGAGGGAGCCCAAGTAACAACACAAGAAGCATCAGAATCCCAAGCAGCAGTCATTGTTCCTGCTCCATACATACCCGTTACAGCACCTGATTGAACAACTTTACCTGCAATAATTTGAAGAGATTGACCCTGCGTACCGGGCCCTCCTCTATGAAAAAATGACATTATTTTTCCTCCTTCTTTTTTTGTTCATCCATATCAATCTTTACTTTCAACGCCTTTATCTCATCTTCAAGCATTGTGTAGCGCATATACTTTGAATTCCCTTTATCAAAAGCCCCAAGCATCCCACCTTCCGTTGCATTAACAAATGTTACGGGAGCAGGACTGCCTGTAACATAACTTTTATTCGCCTCAATACATACTTTCATACAAATATCATCCATAATATTCTTAAAATGCAAATAGCTCTGATTTGAATACACTTCTTGTCCAAGAATGTTCCAGCACATCCCATGCTTTTCTGGTGTAGAAGGTTTGTCTATAAGATATTCCATGGGAGTTCCTTGAAATGGGTAAAACTGTCCACCCTCATTTTCGGGAGTAAAGCAATAATCTGTACCAACAAAAACCACATAATTTGACCTCATTAAAGTCATTGCTAAAACTGTTGATGCTGCTGTCACATGACCTCCCACATGAATCTTTGCCCCGCACTTTTCATATGGCACGATAGAATCCATATCTTGCTGCATTAACTTTCCGATACCTGAAGCCGAATAAAGGGACTTATAAAATAGCACCGGACCTTTCCATAAACGCAAATGAGCACTATTACATGTTTGCTCGGCCAAGAGTGGAATATCGCTTGAATCCATTTGCGTATCCAAATACTCAGTCCACTGACCTCCAGCATCCAACACAACAACATAATCTGGTTTCACCTGCACTTCTGGATGAGATAAATACATATAAGCATGAGAAGTAGCTATGATCTTAACGCCAGCTTCTTTAGCCAATCGCAAGTCAACAATATTTTTCTGAAGTGAAGGACCAGCACCAACAATGATGCATGGCTTATCCCGCAATTCTTCTGCAAAAATCTTAACACTATGCTCTCTATTAAAATGCCCAAAATACTTGATATTATCCGCAGTATTCTTGACCCATTCGGGACGCCAAGAATAGAGAGTTATTTCATTGGTAATATCTGATTGCTTGTTCCAAAAGTTATCCTCTTTACTCCCACAAGAAGAACAATTTTGCTTAGGTACATCAATCAAGGGCCTACGGGCGAGAATTTCATAGAAACTCCTCGCCCGCTCTTTTACAGTATATCTTGCATCACCATTTTGCGCTGCTTGTGACGCTTCCTTTGTTTCTAAGACAGACGTTTCCATTTACATTAAGTCTATAAACCCAACAACCGCACTTGTCGTATTATCAGAAAATGACCTACCCACATAAAATAATGTTGCAGAATGAACACTCATATTCGTAATGTTATCTGCAAGGTTCGTTAAATATTGAGACATATTCCAACACGCCGAACCATTGCCACCAAATAAAGAGGCCGAAATATCCGTATCACCAAAAGTATTTGTAATCTGTATAGTTGTATTCCTGCCATAAACTTGCATAAATGTCCAATCACCCGATGCCGTAGGAGCCACAAGAGATACCCCCCACGGTTTAACTCCTGTCTGACTATTCTCCACATATTGAATAGAAGCACCTGTTGGGTACAAAAGATCGCCAACGGTACAAGTTCCTGAAATCCGAACAAACATAAACACATTTTCTCCGCCCCATGCAGGGTCAGCTTCTACATAAAGCGCACCCGTAGGGATATCCACTGGCTGCGTAGACCATTTCACACCAGAGTACAACTTTGAAACAGTAGCTGGCTTTTGATATAAACCTCCAAGCGTAGCAAATCGCATTTAATATTCCTCCTTCCTTTTTATTTTAAGAATCCACATTCGTCATAGCACCTAGACGTCTGCGGGAATCTCCAACAATATTGCCCATCCAAAAAACTTGACCAATACTTGCCGCTTGGTTGGCTGGTTGTTTTGGTTTTTCATAACGCATATTTTCCTCTTCATGCGCAGCAAGCCAAATATGTTTCGTATTTAAGAAATAAATATACTCACCAGTGCTTACTTTATCAGTAATAATTGGTACGCCATTCCAGGTAAGAGTCGTAAAACCAGTTTTCAAATCAGTTGTATTCACAAACTGCTGGTTTGGTGTAAGCAAGTTATAAATAAACCCAAATATAGTATCGCTAGTTACAATCAAATTTACATGATCGTTACCATCTGATGCAAGCCGATAAATCACATTCATAGCAGAAAGAGACACTGTAGTAGTTGATGTGTCTCGCCCAGCAGCCGCTCCACCTGGTTGCCAAGATGTGAAATCGGTAGAACTCAACCCACCATAAGCCGTAGTGTTCACAGCAAGTGCAGCCACAGCAAGACCATCAATGTCTGTGCCTTTCGCTTTTGTAGCTTGAAACAGTCCAGTCGTCAAATTTTCCTGCATTGTCTTTGAAGCATTATTTGTTACTGCTTCAACTAAATCCACAATACGGGCTTTACTCGACCTATTCTTCAAATAGTCCAGTCGAGACCATCCCAAAGTAACATAATATTGTCTCCATTCAAATTGTGCCTGTGTTGCAATATCGCCAATCGCAGTATCTAGGAGCCCAAGGCCAGTAAAAGACGATCCTGAAGCCGCAACTGCATATTCAAGCGGCACAACAATGGAGTTCCCTCCATCGTATTCACGAATTCCTTCTTTCAATTTTGAAAGTAGAGCATTTGTCTTAAAAATGTTATCTACTAAATCCTTCAAATAATACTTTTCAGTTAATGTCGTAACTTGATCTGCAGCCATTTAATACTCCTTTCTTGCTTACTCGAGCGATCCCAGAAATTCCTTGGCCAATCTCCGTCTCTCTCTCGGATCTAAAGTTTCCCCAGATTCATTTGTTGGAGACATAGAAGAAGATTTAGGCCGTATTCCCTTCTTTGCCCTTTCAGCAATGTTTTTTTTCATTTCTTCTTCAGTTCTTATTTTTGTATCCGCATGTTTCTTCGTAATGTAATTAAAATACTCTTTCGCAGCAGAACGAACATCATTAACTCCCTGATATCCTGCAATCCAACGGGAAAATTCCCTATCGTTATCTGAATCAGCAAAAAAACCGTTGTATTGCTTATCTACCGCAAGTTCTTTCATAATATTGTCAAAAACAATATCCTGATTTTTCATCTCCTGATCTCTCAATTGCTGCTCTAATTGATTCAGTCTGCCAGCCAACTGATATGCTTCCGGACTTTGACCATTTTGTTTTGCATGAGCTTCAGAAATAAGTTTCTGTACATCTGCAAAAAGTTGAGGATTACTATTCCTCATTTTCATAAAATAGCCTTGAAGTTCCTCGGCATCCTTTAAGGTTCTCGAACGGTCTGCAAGTTCCTGCGTCTTTTTAGTATATTCAGATTTTGGAACATGCGTCTCTTTTAACCCAAAATATTCCTTCCAACTTTTAATATCATTGATAGAGAATTTTTCTCCATCAATATCATAAGCCGAATCTTTTACTTCACTTGAGACCTCTTCGGTTCCTTCAGATTCCAATACATCTGAGACCTCTTCGGTTCCTTCAAGTTCTGCAATCGCAGCTTCTCTATCTACCATACAATTCCCTCCCTATGAGAGTCCGCTGAAGTCGTTCCATTTCTGGAGTCTCCATTGGTCATTCTCATTTACGTTTCTTTGAGCGGCGTTTGGCCGCATCACGAACATGTAATGAATCAATCTTACCGCCATATTTTCGATCCCATTTTTTGGCAAGTTCTGGTTCATGAACATGTAAATAAGCCCTTTGCTTTGCTGACTTATACGGCAATCTTTTCCTCCTCTTTTGGCTCTTCCTTTGAGCCTTCAAGAATCTCTAAAATCCTATCAAGTTTCATATGAACTTCACCCATTTCACCCATACCTTCATCTTGATGCGATTCCTTATTATTCACCATTCCCATATAACGCTTTCCCGCCGCCTCCTGTATTGGACTACCGTAATGTGGCATTTAATCCTCCTCCATTTAGACCTGCTAATACTGCCTGTTGCGCTACTGGATCAATTAAGTCTTGTCCTTTAAGTGATAAATTTACTTTCGGTGGAAGTGGGGGTTGTTTTTGCGGAGCAGGAGCTTGCATCATCTGTGCTTGCTGTTCTGCCTGTACACGAGACCTCTCCTGCATACGCTTCGTAATCTCTTCTCTATTGGGATAATCTGCTGCTTCAAGAAGTGCTTCCGCATCGATAACTCCTTCCTGAAATAAAATATTTGCTTGGTCAAAAAAGGCAAGCTTTGAAGTTGAAACAGTTGAACCAGTAGTTACCGTAATATCCAACTCACCTTTAATATCTGCAAGATTAAGAATCGATTTATAAAGTGGTTTTCCAGAACCAGGAATTGGAGTTTGCGTAGCTGGATCAATCTGTTCAGTGCCAGGTTCAATCTGAGCTCCTATCTGAGAACGAATCTGGCCCGCAAGAGCAGGATCATCTTCCCGAAAGATGTAAATATATTCACTTTGACGGTTAGTCGGGTTCACGATCCGCATAATGCGGGCCTCTTGATAATTCTTCAATATCATCTCAAGCCATGCACGGCCTAATTGCCTAATAGCAAACTCCATATTCCGTAACTTCTGACGCAATCTGATCTGTGTGACTTCCTGAAATTCCTGCAAAGATTTACCAGAAGGAAGTCTTCCAGAGGATGGAGCAGAATACTCACTGACACCCGAAATGGTTCTCATATAATCACGCAACGTTTCCACATAAGAAAATACTTGAGGACTTGGTCCTGGATGCTGAAGTTCTTGTAATGGATTCCCAATTTGAGATTCATATATTGCATCACTTGTAACTACAAAAGCTTCAATATCAATACCCGACTGTGCATTCATAATTTTTGTTGTATAAACACTTCTTCGCAAAGAATCGGCCATTAAGGAATTTAGTTTGTTAAACCACATCTGGGCCGATATCAACCACTCCACATCTCCTTGTGCCCAGAATTCACCAGCATTTATATAATTGTGAAGCTCAATATATGGAGTAAAATTGTAGCTCCAAGGTTTGTCTTCTAAAATAAGGCCATTTCCAACCGTAACCAATCTCCCCAATGGATATTTCTTTTGCTCAAATATATTTTCATTGCCTTCTGGAGTTGTTTCAGACATCTCTTCTGTAGTTTCATCTCTTACAAAGCATCGTAGCAGTAAAGTTCTCTTAAAATTTGATTCATCTAGTGGACCACCAGATTCCGATGGAACATAATCAGTGCGTGAAATTGAAGTTGCAGAATCAGAGAGCTGTGTAAATCTTGTTGCATCTACATCATCATTTGTTGCACGTGTTCTATCCGGCACTCCTGGATCATCTTTTGTACCCTTAAATTCACTTAATTTGTCTGGATAATTTTCCTTTATAAAAGAAAGTGGAACATACTCTGCCTGTATAATTCCATCTGCATCTGTCAATCGTTTTGTATAAGCAAAAGGAAAAATATTTAAAGGATCAAGTGGAATAACGTCCACATCCCCCAACCCATTTGCAAGATCTGGATTCCAGAACGGCATGAGAAATCCTGTTCCAGTTTGCTTTGCAAAAAGAATCGTTTCTTGAAGTTTTATATCCAACTCTCTATTTACCATTTGATCTTCAATAAGAGATTGAAGAATCTCTGCTGCCTTTTTATCTCCCGGTTCTTTATACTCAATATAGATTTTTGGTTTTCTATCTAACATAAATGGAATCTCTTGCTGGATAATTGGAAAGATCATGTTCAAAGTAATTTTTGCTTTTGAATCATCTGACATTTCCTGGAAGATTCCAGGACGGTTCCATTGACGACCTTTATAAAACTTTATGTATCTAATCCATTGTTCCTGATTTCCACCAGAATAGTAAAACTTCCATTGCTTGGCAGAAGAAAAACGATTCTTAACGAACTTTACAAGGTCAAACTTTTCCCCATCAAGTTCATTGATATCACTATTCCTAAACTCTTTAGTTTCCATAAAAAAACGGCTTACAAAGAGAATTTCTTCTCTCTATAAGCCGTCTGTTTACAGATGGGCTTAAATTATCTGCGAAGTTTCCTTGCTAGTTCTTCCTCTGATTCCTCGCTTCGCAAAACTTGTTTCATTTTCCTTGGTATTGTAATCGCTTCACCTTTTCCCATCTTATATCCAAGGATAACTCCCAATAAGAGTAGAACAAGAGTAACAACTTTGTCAAGTAAAATCATAATGGAGCTTCTGGAACTCCGTGATCTTCCAAATAATTCATAAAATCAACGGATTCTTTCTTTTTCTTCTCCATTTTCCTTTTTTCATCAAATGGATCAATCATTTTTTTATTAAAATCTTCTCTTTTTATTCCATGCGCTTCTTCAAGACCCTTCTCTTTCATAACCTGTTTCCGTTCATTACTTGTTCTAATAACTTGCCCGAGTCCATAGTCGTAGTACGGCTCAATAATAAAAGATCGATGGTATATTGGCGTAAAGATTCTTGTGGATAGTGAATAACACGATTGACATTCAGGAGACTCTTGATATTTAGAGACCTCATAAAATTTATCAAAAAGCCGCCCACATCCACTACACTTGTACTCGTAAAGGGGCATCTATACGCCTCGGTCGTCCTCTTTTCTTTGGTTGAACCAGAACTTTTTCTATTTCTTTTGTTTTGTCTTTCTCGACCACAAGATCAGATTCATTACGACCATTTTGATTCCTGATTTCAAGTCTTTTTTCAAGCTCTTCAATCCACTTGATTACAGTATAAAGCTGATCTGTCGGAGAAGTTGAGCCAATAAGATTCTGAAGTTCAGAGAATATAGAACTATTTTTTAAGATCGCATCATCTCTTGCGGATTTGAGAATAACCCTGAAACTTTCACTGTCCATAAAACACCTCCCTTAAATAGAAATTGTTCTCTAATAACACTAGCATGAACCGGTAATCCTTGTCTAATTTTAATACTAACTTCCCCATTTTGTATATCGTTAATTAGCTTGAAAAGTTCATAGAACTCATTTGGAAGGTCAAAGACATTGTTATTTCCTTGCATAGATTAGAATATCTCGTCCAATTCCCATCCTAGCAAAGCACTCCGCTAAATCATGCCTTTTTTGGTAATCCATAGCTCGAAGTATTTTATACCTCTTCTCATGCACAATACTACCTAAAGAGTCATCTCCCAAATAATGATCTCCCGACAATTCAAACCATTCCATGGGCCACGTAGATTGGATACTAAACATCTTAAAGCCGCACTCAAGAAGTGCATCCCTATAGAATTCGTGTCCACCATATGTTACATGATCCATAACCCTCCAATAATCGGGTTTTGCTAATCCTTGGTGCACAATCTCATGCTGAAGTTCGTTTCCATCATTTGGTTCTTCAAGTATTATAAACCCATTCTCCTTTAAAACTTTATACGCCCCTTTTAATATCTCAAGATAATTTTTAGTATGAGATAAAACCTGTTCAATATACACTACATCAAACATATCTTTTACAAAGTATGTATCTTCAAAATATCCTTCAATGATCTTTTCAGGAAACGGAGATTTTGATATCGCAAGTGGAGATGGTTCAATACCAAAAACATTAAAACCAAAGTCTTTAAAATACTTCATAGCTCTACCCATACCAGCACCTATGTCTAACAATTTACCCGTTTCATTCGGAAGCTCATATCGTATAGTTCTCCATCTATCTCGATAAGTAAGTTCCCAGTATTCTGGAAGTCTATTGTTAAACTCTTCGTAGTTTGGCTTTATCTCTTCATAAAACTCTTTGGTGTAATCAACTTCAACCATTAGTTTTCATACCAATTATCCTTATGTTTCCGTCTAGTTAAATATTTGTAGCGCATGGTGTAGAGGTTTGCTTCCTCTTTCTTCTTCGGTTCAGATATTCTACTGTTCATAAAGTACGAAATACAATCCGTAGTATGATTGTCTTTATCAACCATCTCCTCTGGTAAGTTCTTGTCCCAGTTAGGACGTACTTTCTTCCACCGAAGATTGCCTACTTCACGAATTGTGTTTGTACAGTTACGCATTACAAACAACTTCTTACTTGCAAATGCTTCATTAGCACGATTGAATCCTGCAATATCATTGTCAGCAGGAGTACATAAAATACCATTCTCTCTAAACTCATCTGCTATCGATACCTGAATGTTTTGCTTACCATCAAACCTATTCTTTGCAAATGCAGATTGGTCAAGTATCGCATGAATAGGAACTTTGCCTCTATCAATATCCCTGATAATCTCTGCATTCTCTTTTACTGTTTTCTCCCTATCATAGGTTTCTTGATAGATGAAGGTTACGTCATCATAGTTAGTAGCAAACCATAAGCAAGCATTAGGATTACGATAACCGTAGTCAATCACTCTCGTTACTTTCCATCCGGGTGGTATCGTAAACGGATCAATCACATTCTCTGCTTCTATAAACTTTGAAAATACCTGTCCCTCAAAGAAACCCCAATCACCGTAGACGTAACGCTTAATCCAATGATCCGGGTAATTTATCTTTAGTGTTTCAACGTATTCAGTTGGTAGATGGGGATTCTCAAGAGTTGTTGCTTCGTACAGTTTCATATCCTTTGTAGGATTGTCCTTGATACGGCTTTTCACCCATCCTGGCTCTGGGTTACCTACACCAGAAAAGAAACGGCACACAGGGTCGCGTAGACGCCCTAGAAGCTGAAGGTACAGCTCTTCTGATATCTCTTCTATTTGATCTATTGAGATACGAGCCAAGTTAAGAGACAGCACCTTTCTTGGATCATCAAAGGCACGCATAATAAGCTCACTACCATTACGATACTGTAGTATTCCTTCTGTTCTGTTGTAGGATTTTATGATTTCGGGAGGACATACTTCGAGGAATGTACGTACCGTTGAGTCCCTAAGTTCTGGATATGTTGCTCTACCAAGTAGACCTAAAGTTTTTGGATACTTGTGCGCCAGAAGAATTTCTCTACGACAAAGTGCAGAAGATTTTCCATTACCAAATCCACCAAAGAAAAAAGATTGATTATATAGGTTGGTCAGAAACCGGCGCTGGGTCTCCATTCCCTGGTACATCAATGGCAGGTCCCATGTTATCGTTATCTGGTTTGTCTTCTGATCCTGAGATAAAGTTGAAGTTGACATTCCCTCCTCCTATGTTATCAGAATCAAGATATCCTTTCAGACGATACGCAGTCTTAATCCCATCCATTGCTACAGATAAGTTATCGTCTTGTTTTATAAGTTGTGCATGACGATTAACCAAACGTCTATCGTTAAGTTTGTGTTCAAGAAGAGCAAGAAAAGTTTCGTTACGACGTAGGCGTCCTACTTGTTCATCGGCAGTCTGTGCAGAGTATCCTCCCATCCTCATTGCTTCAGTTAAAATTGAACTTCCCCCGACCCCGCCCGTCATCCCTCGTACAAGGATAGCAGCCGTTTTTCTCATCTTCAGCGTAGCCATTATCCACAAATTATCAACACATTATCCACAACCTGTCAAGCACAAATTGTTTCACGTGAAACACTTTACCTTAATACAAAAAAGCATGCCAAGCCAGAATCAAAATACCTCCAAGTTGTATTCAAATGATCAGATAGTTCACATAGTTCACAATAATACACCATCAAGGAGTGAATTATCTTCTATGTGTTTTTTCCTTTCTTATATATAAATATATATATAATATATATATAATACACTAAAATACAGTAAACCTAGGGGAGGGGAGGACAATACCCGACTTGGCATAAAAGTTTATATTTACATTAAAATATAAAAAGGTAAGGGGGGGGTATAAAACGGTGAATTATCTCAATTATTGCTTTAACCACGCCGAAATATGTACATTTTTGGTGGTGTATTATCTAGTGAACTATCTTTTTTGGTGAATTATCTCCCGATCCGATAAACTGTTATTGGTTTTGTCTTTCCGGTAAGGCGCTCCTCAACCACGGTCCCGCTCTGTATAAGCGTAGACAAAATTTCTCCGAGTTCCCTTAGCCAAAAATTAATACTTATACGCAGAAATCGCTTGACAACCCGAACGTATGTATTCATACTGTACTCATGCTTAATACCGGACAAGGAAGCGTGGCGCAACCTCAAGGGAAAATATGGAAGTAGAAAAACTATGCAAACAATGCGGTATAAGGTTCAAGACTTCGGCATTTTGGGCCAGGTTCTGTTCCGGCAAGTGCAAGCGGAAATGGCACCAGAAAAGGTCGTATAATAAAAACCAGCAGCAAAAGGAGGAAGCTAAAAATGGAACCAAAGAATCTTGAACAGAAGATCGTCAATCTTGAGAATGCAATATCAGCACTTGCTACCACAACCAATGACCTATCGGAAAATACACAGGCATTATTGATGCAAATGAAATTCAAAAAAGAACTATTGATACGGGAAGCTATGAAAAGATTCGGTTATTCCCGTGAGTTTGTTGAAGGGTACTTGGTAGGGAAACGGTAATGCCAATGCCAAGGATTGTGGCGCATATGGCAATGTTCACTATATCGGCTTTTATATGGTTCGGAGTAATCAAATTATTGTTGCTGGCAACGGGGAGGTAATCAAAATGGACACAAGTTTGGACTTCTTAAAAGACAATGGGTTCCAATGCTCATCCTGCAAAGACTGGTTTGATAAACGGGAATATAAAGAATGCTTTGATGATAACGAAAATTCCTACTGTTCCACTTGCTTTTATGAATTATGCGAGAAATATGGGGACAAGGCAGAGACAGCCCTAGCAACAGAATGATTGACTCAATCAGAAAAGAAAACATGACTCCCGATGCGTTTTCTTGCCGGACGTGCGGACAGGTAATTTATTATCGAACAAATCAACCGGACTGTTACCAGCGGCAGGTATGCGAAGGATGCTATGCCAGACATTCAGAAGAAGTGGGGGAGCAGGAAGCATATATCCACCTGATCCGGCTATACCCAAAAGAGCGGGTGGAACAAATTTTAAGGGGGGAAGCATGAAATACTTCGGAGATAGAACGTCTACCCTCAAATTTTGGGGTAAAGCTCAAATCCCCACGAGGGAAAGGCGGACTTTTATTGGCGGATGTCCAGCAACAAAGGGGTATATAGACATAAAATGCCACGAAACTGGCAATGCTGTTGGATTTCAAGGGAATTTTGGAGTATTCCATGGATAAAACAAACGACCCTCTGAAGTCAAAATTGACGGCCCTTATGAAAAAAGACCTTGTGAGGCAAAAAATCTATGGTGGAACGATCGAAGCTCTGTTTGACCCACAAACGCATACCTACATAATCGAGGGTCAGATACCCAATGGAGTTACTTCAGTGTTACAGGCAATCAATAAACCGGCTCTTATCTCGTGGGGAGTGGGACAGGCAATAGAGTATGTCAAAAGCCGGATTGTTCCGGGTGTTTCCCTCGATGAAATAGAGATTAAAAATATGTTGGAAGATGCTAAAAAGAACTGGAGAAAACAACGTGATAGCGCAGCCGATGTGGGCAAACTTGTTCATACATGGTGCGAGCAATATATCAAAGGGCAATCCCCGGAAACACCGGTTAACCCATTGATGTTATCCTGCGTAAATGCTTTCCTTAAATGGAATGAAACACACAAACCAAAATGGATGGAAACGGAACGCATTGTATATTCCAAGCTGCATAAATATGCTGGAATGCTTGATGCCATTGCCGTTATTAACGACCAACAGTTTATTATTGATTTCAAGACTGGCTCTGGAATCTATCCAGAATACAGCTATCAATTAGCGGCATACCAAAAAGCTCTCAATGAGGAAGGACTGGAAATAGCCGGACGGATTTGCTTAAACATTCCCAAGACAGGAAAGGATGCAGAAGAAGCATATTACCTTAATGACACACTGGATGATGATTTCAGCGCATTCTACGGAGCGTTACTTATCACCAGAAGGCAAAGACAGAATGGATAATATCGAAATAACTGAATCCACAAAAGATGACGGAATTAAGTATGCTGACTTTGAGGCAAAAAAAAGCTATGAAAAATATATGGGTGAAGCCAAGGACATTCTTCGGACTGTCCGGGAAAAGCAAAAAATAGGAAAGGAGGATTGGGATGGGTTAAAAACGTATGCACAGAGTTTCGATTTGAATGAAATAAAGGAGGTAAATAAAATTATGACAGGCATTGATAGTTTTCTGGACAAAGCATCTAAAGATTGGGATGAAGTTTTTATTAAGCTGGTAGAGGGTGAATGGTATGACTGTGGAGTATTGAAGGATGCGGTTGAAGAAGAAGCAAATTTTCGTGGAAAGAAAAATAACGGCCTGAAGTATCTATTTGATAAAGACGGTAAAACATACTCTTTTTGGTCGGGAAGCATTTCTTTGGCGCAACGCTTAAAGACACTTATTGGAAAGCGCATTAAAATAATTCGTATGGGATCGGGATTTGATACCAAATACGATGTCGAAGTTGTCGCCTAAATTAAATCCCAATGACTATGTCGGGGATTGGCTCTCCATTATTGAGGATTGGAGTAAATCGTATGGGGGAAAGATACTTTATGAAAAGGAATCAAAGGTAATGTGGGATTACATCTTCTCGCAAATCCAAGTAGGACGTGCCCTTGGGGAGAGGTTCCGTCAATTCGATCTATCCCGCATCCACAGGGCAATTCAAATGATTAAGCAAAAGAAAAGACCGAAACAGGAAGGGTTATTTTAATGACTACTTACGAAAAAATATCTATCCCGATACTTCTCATATTTCTTTTTTCCGGCTGGTATATGTACCTAAACATCCCAACCGTTAAAAGCCAGCGTGAGTTGAGAATAAAAGTGTGGCAAATGCGGCAGGTTATAAATTCGCAGAATCGGGAGCTTAAAATTTTGAGAGGAGAAAAGAGATGAGTGAAGCCATTGTATTGATATACCAAATTGTTCAGATAACGTGGGGATTTATTTTTATTCTTTTTGGTGTTGCTTTCGCTCTTTTTTTTATTAAAAGTTTACTCAAATGACCCACCAAACCCTAGAAGCTGGCAGGGAGATGGATGAAATGATAAACAAAGTTACACATGGTGACTGCTATAAGATTATGAAAGAAATACCAGATAAAAGCATTGATCTTATACTCACTGATCCTCCATATGGAATAAATCATAAAGGAGCAGAATGGGATAATATAGACTATTTATCATCATTTCAGAAATGTCATAGCGAATTTGTAAGAATCTTAAAAGATGAGAGGTGCTATATGCAGTACATTCCGCAAAAGAAAATAAATGAACTAATTAGGAGCGTGCCATTTGATTTTCAGTATTTTTATATCCCATTAACATTCGCACAATATCGCCATAAATATAGATGGATTTCTGCTGTACAAATTATGGTTGTGTATTTTAATTCAGGTAAATATAGAAAAGATGTAGTAGGAATAAGAAATTATTATGTAAAAAATAATTCAAATACAAGCAAAAAATCTGTAAAAAATGTTCGCAATATGAACCACGAAAGCCCAAAATCAACAGATGAAATGGAATATATAATAAGAAATTATACAAATAAGAATGACATTATTTTTGACCCATTTCTTGGAACAGGTACTACCGCAGTAGCAGCAAAGAAATTAGGAAGAAGGTTTATCGGCATAGAAAAAGAATCAAGGTATTGTGAAATAGCACGAGAGCGTTTAGCACAAGGGGTATTATTTTGAAAAAATTGGCTAATGCGGCGGCTTATGCGGCTAACTGGGGAAAAATGATGCTTAAAATTCTTAAAAATGGAATGAGAATTTTGAAAGGAGGAAAGTAAAATGAAACTAATCGGAAGACAGGGAGATGTATTTATTTACCGTGAGGAAAAGCATGAAAGAAAGATTCCAGTTGTCGAAAATGCAGTTATTGCCTTGGGGGAATCGACTGGACATAAACACGTTTTGACCAAGAGCGGGGAAGATTCCGTTATCCGTTGGCTGCAAGAGCAAGAAAGGCAGCTTGTTTCTATTGAGAAAGGAAGTGGTGTTTTAGTGCATGAGGAACACAAAAAGCATACTCTGCCTATGGGGGACTACGTTTTTGGCATTCAGCAAGAGTTCGATCCTATTGAGCGTAGAAGAAGAGTACAAGACTAATGGCTGATTTTCATCCAGAAACACAAAAGTTCATTGCGAATTTTGAAAACGATCTTAAATCAGAGATATTTGATCCAGTAAAAATCCAAGAGAATTTTGAATGGAGAAAAAGAGGAGTATCGGGTGATCGAGTGCGATTTGAAAGATGATGATATGCCAGCACGGTTTGTGGATGTGAGGGACTATTCAACTGAAAAACGGTACCTGCTACGTGTTGATCCAAGAGACCAAAGAACAAAAACGCCATTTGGCGCACTTTCTACTACAGCGCCATTCCCAGTTACAGAAGAAGAATATAGGGCAATGGAGATGGAAACATGAACTACCAAAACCTAGAAGCTGGGAGGGAGATGGATGCACTTATTTATGAAAAGGTTCTCGGAATGGATTTATCAAAAGTCCAAAAACATAAAAGGGGGTGAATTGGATGAAGAATGAATTAGCAAAAGTGAAAGGGCTTGAGGACATACCGGAAGCGGCGATAAATATCGCTAACCGGAGGCACATGGCCCAAGGTATCCATGCTGTGATAGGGGCAATAGCGATCTGCGTCATTACAGCGGTGTTCTGGGTATTTGGAGTTGTACGAGAGCCATTTTTCTTCCCAATAGTCTTGTCCTTGGCGATAGGGGTTTGTGCATACGGGATGATGTTTTTTGCTTCGAGCATTATGGCACCGGAGTGGACTGGCATTGATAAATTCAGGAAGTTTTTCAGTGAGCACCAGTAATGGTTTTGAGAGTTGCAGAGAAAGAGTATAAAAATTTGGTAAAGACAAAAAAGGAGGAACATAGAATGTCGGACGATAAGGATCTGGTGAAGTATTTGTTATTGGCAGGACTGGGTATCTTTGCGTACAAGAACTCGGATCGGTTGCAGGAGGCGATCAAAAAGCTGACTGAAGCCGGACAGATACTCCTCTCTGGTGTAGAGGAGGCCAAAAAGCTTGGTGAAGGTGTCAAGAAGACATAATCGTGGAATGCCTGATATCCATTGAATTTACACGCATCCTCCTGTGGGGGTGCGTGGTAAGTTTGCCGTTGTTTGTCTATGGATTGATAAAATTCTTTGAAAAATACAGAGATGAATATAGTGTAAGTGGATATCTATTTGCGGGCGTGATTTTTATTCTTTTTGGCAGCCCATGGCTTCTTTTGGTTGCTTGGATATTAACATGGATATTTTGTTTTCTTTTCAAGATTGACACCAGTCTTCTTTTCATAAATTATGAACCAGATCCCCCAGTGGGCGTATGGCTTTTTGGAGCAATCTTTTATTTTATTACGACGTTTTTTATAATTGGCATCCCTTGGAAAAAGATAAGAGAATGGCGGTATGAACACATGAATGCCGTCAAGGAGAAAAGGGATCGATCCCGATTCCCAAGTTTTACAAGGTGGAAACCATGAAGTATATTATGAGCGAAAAAGAGAGAATCGCGTTTTTCATATATCACATTATTTGCTTTAGAGTAATTCCGGTCATTGGTTTATTTTGTTTATTTTTATTTACTTTTTCTGTGTATTTTTCGAATACGATGGCTTCTATATTGTGTTTACTGGTCAGTTTATTGCCAGTAACCCTTCTCATTAATATTGAGAATGATGAAAGAATAAATATGAGAAGGCAAGCAGCAGAAGAAGCATGGAAAAGGATACGAGAATACGCCATAAATAAGAAATCTGATGTATTCATCACTGTATACAAATCTATCGAGAGGATGAAACCATGATACCCGATATCCTGTTTTTCATAGTGGTGGCGACAATCCCTTTGAATGTACTTGTTATGTGGAATGATATTTGGAATATACGGAGCATACGAGAGGATATAATGGAAAAAGTTTGGGGGAGGAATGAGAGATGATTTGTAGAGAATGTACTGGTTTTTACTTTGGTATTTTTTGGGCATTAAATGGACCATTATGGAGGAAAAATAAATGACCACCGACCGTCTCTCCGGAATAAAGGAACGGCTTGCCAAAGCAACGCCCGGGCCGTGGAAGATATGTTCTGATGGCAGGATAGATGTGCACGTTTCCATCGAAGAAGAAGAAAACACATGCACAACGATTGCAGAATTTGACGACGATGGATATTCTGGGAAATTATTTTTGGCAAATAGAAATGATATTGATTTAGTAGCTCACGCCCCACAAGATATCGCTGATCTTTTGGAGGAGGTGGAGAGACTAAGAGAAGAATTATCTAAGAAAAAAACACCTACTGGAGATCAATTTGAAAGAGAGCAAGTTAAGAAATTTTTCAGAGAATTACGACGGTATGAAGTTTAATCGTAATAAAAAATATAAAGTTATTTATGCTGATCCTCCTTGGTATTATGCAAATAATAAAAAACGTCAAAAGTATGGTGGTGCAGCTATGGCGCATTATCCAATGGTAAAATTGGATGAGTTAAAAAGACTTCCCATTCAATCTATTTGCGAAGATGCCTCCATCCTATTTTTATGGGCAACATTCCCCCGTCTTAAAGACGCACTAGAACTTATGGAATCATGGGGTTTTATATATAGAACTATTGGATTTTGTTGGATTAAAAAATTCAAGAATGGCAAGATAGAAAGTGGTAGAGGAATGGGATTTTTCACAAAAGAAAATGCAGAAGTTTGTTTGATTGGAACAAGATATGTTCACAAAGGGAGAAATCAAATAAAAGTATTACGGCACGATATTTCGAGTGTGATAATTTCAGAAAGGAGAAGACATAGTGAGAAGCCAGACGAAGTTCGTCATAGAATAGATATGCTTTTCGGTAATGTTTCAAAAATAGAATTATTTGCCAGACAAGAATATCCAGGATGGGATTCATGGGGGAATGAGTTATGAAAACTCTCTCTAACCTCAAGCGGGAGATATTGGAAGAATGGTCAAACTCTCATGGGATAACAACTATAGATTTTATATCTAAAGTAATCGATCAAGTCGCAGAAAAAACGGTAGAAGCAACAGAACCACACGGACTCAGCATGAATTTGGCACACGATTTTGAATTCCGCCGCAGGGAATGGATGGGAGAGGAGTGAGAGATGGCAAAGCGTAACCGATATCACGCAAATCCGGATGATCTTGAATACCTCATAAATAACCTTGGAAAAATTGCCAAGCTAAGAATGGCTGGTAAGACATTGCGACAAGGAGGTAGAGAAATAGGCATAAGCGCACCTACCTTGTTACGTATTATGCAAAATATGGAACCGGATTTGTCAACTTTTATGAAGGTTTATAAGTGGATTTCAAAATGACTAACCCAGCCCAAGCAGCACGAAAGGACGTGCACAACCAATTGACTGTAGGTCGCAACTTAGTATGTTTTGGCAGGCGAGAGTTAAGCTCTGGCCTTGTGCGGTAAGATGAAAAACCTTAAAAAGAAAGAAGAATACCCTCAAAATAAATTCCATAAAGGAGCTAAAGATGGAAAACACTATTGGTTGACCCCGCCCGAACTATATAAGAAATTAAACGCTGAATTTCATTTCGATTTTGATCCATGTCCATTTCCAAAGCCGAATAATTTTGATGGTTTAACTTGCGAATGGGGAAAATCAAATTATGTCAACCCACCATTTGGATCAATAATTCACAAAGGAAAGAAGAAGGGGGCAACCGCTTGGGCTAGAAAGGCCATAGAAGAAAATAGGAAAGGAAAAGCGGTTGTTATGGTTTATCCTATTGATAAATGGATTCTTATGCTTCTTGAATACGGCGTAGAAATACGAAATTTGAGAGATGTAAAATGGTACTCCATAGAGGATGGACTCCAAGGAAAAGGAACCGGAAGGCATATTGCGTGTTTTATATTGAATGGCAAAGGAGAAAAAAAATGAATGGATCATTTTCAATAACAGGGAAGCCCATGCAAGGAGAAAACGTGACCATGAGTACACACATCGGCTTAGCCATCAACCTACCAGCGGCGGAAATCATCCATAGTATTATCGTAGGATTAGCAGATTCACAGGCAAAAGAAAAGGTTGAGGTTAGGATAATTATTGCGGATCAAAAATTTGATATGACATTTGGAGAGTTCTTCAAAAGGATCGGATATAAAAAACCCTAAACCCATAAAAAATCAAAAGTGGTTTGTGATAAAAAGCACAAAAAATTTTATTACAGGTTCAATTCACAGGAGTACTCTATATGCAAGCAGAAAAGAGGCCGAGAGTGAGATTCCAAGTATTTTTATTAAAGATAGGGGGGATTGGACTTACGGCAAAGTCGTCCCCGTTCTCGTTACCGAGATAGTGAGGAAGGAGAGGAGGAAATGATTGATCGAAAAATAAAATGCAAGATATGGTATCTTGTCTTTTCATTCTTAATCGTATCTGTGTTTGCTAATTATTCTTATGCAAGCACCATTATTGAGGGTACTATTATTGGGAAGTCATTCTTCCCTATTGGAAAAGGGTATAAATGGTCTGGTGGGTCTCTTGTCTTTCTAAGTTATGCAAGTGGGGGCAACAATAAAAATGACCAACGAGCGGATGAAGTTGTTTTTGTCATTAAAAATAAAAATAATGAAAAGATTCCAATTGCCTTTTATGGAGCTAGTGCAAGAATAATGGTATCAACATTTGAAATAAAAGACAAAATAGAATGGGTGTGGGGCGATTTTTATTCTCCATATATTTTACCGGATGGATTGAAAATACCTTAATGGAGGAAAGGAGAATGAAATGACCCCAGAACAACTTAACGTTGTGAGAGAGAGATTGGCGAAGGTGTTGAATGCTACTAGCACCTCCGAGTTTAATGCGCCGGTACTTATATCTTACTCTCCCACCGATATCCAATCCCTCCTCGCTGAAGTTGACCGACTTCGGGAAGCATTAAAATTCTATGCGGACAAGAAAAATTGGGAACATTCTAGTGATTTATGGATTGGAAATCACTCATTCCGTGATCCAGAATGTCTTATAGACCGTGGTCAGCGGGCAAGAGAGGTGTTGAGATGACCTCTTGGAAAAATCTTGAACGACTAGCCGCTAAAACTCTTGGTGGTAAACGCCGATGGAGAATGGGGAATTGGGGGGAATCAAAGGGGGACCTAGAAAATGATAAATTTAGTGTGGAGTGCAAATATGGACTTCAAGTACCACAATTTATATATTCTGCTTTACAACAAGCTATCTCGTATGATATTAACAAGATACCAATGGTTGTGGTACAAAAGAAATATTGTGAGCCACTTCTTGTCATAAGACTTTCTGATTATAATAATATATTCTTAATTTGAAATATCCACTGATTATTGCTGAAATTGGTTCTTGCCATGGCGGCAAGATTGAGTTAGCAAAAGAGGCAATAAGGATTGTGGCAGTATGTGGTGCATGGGCAGTTAAATTCCAATTATTTCCAAATACTCCTGAATTTACTTCGACAGGTAATATTTATCTTCCCAGAGAATGGTGGCCAGAATTAGTTGAATATGCAAAATCACTTCCTGTAAAGATATTTGCAAGCGTGTGGGATCAGGAGGGATTTGATCTTCTCCTAGATAATGGATCTTCATTTGTGAAGTTTCCATTTTCTTTAAGAAGAACAGGAAAAAATTTTAATTCTCATGAAAGAGAATTTACACCTATATTTTCCCTTGATTATTTAGATATATTAGAATTCTCGTATAAAAATAAGCCAATTAAATTGTGGTGTATTCCAGAATATCCCGTCAAATATAAAGTATCTTTTGATAAAGTATTTGAAAGATTTGACGGCTTCTCAGATCATACTTTAGGAATTAGACAATCCCATAATGCCCTTATTGCCGGAGCAGATTATCTGGAAAAACACTTCAAATTAGAGGACTCCCCAGATTGTCCAGATGCTAGATTTGCTATTACACCGAAGGAACTTGAGAAACTTCTATATTTATCAAGAGTAGATAAACAGATGCTTGATAAAAGAAAAGAAATGGGAAAGTGGTAGATAGACAAATAATATTGATAACGGGGGGAACTGGATCGCTTGGAACCATTCTTATTAAAAAACTATTAATAAAATATCCTGAAAGTGTCGTTAGAATTCTTTCAAGAGATGAGTCAAAGCAGGAAAAACTTGAAAATGAACTTATTTTGCACCATGGAAAAGAAATAACAGAAGAAAGAGTTAGGTTTATGTTAGGAGATGTAAGGGATAAAGACCGTGTGGATTGGGCTGCAAAAGATTGTGAGATTATTTATCATTTGGCTGCCCTAAAGATTGTTCCACGACTTGAATATGATTGTGAAGAAGCCATACTTACAAATGTTATTGGGACTCTTAATGTAACAAAGGCAGCCAAAAAGAATAATGTCTACAAAGCAATGTTCATTAGTTCCGATAAATCGGTATCCCCAACAAATTTATATGGAAGCACAAAGCATATCGGAGAAAAAATATGGATATCTCAAAGATATTCCAGTAAGGTTAAATTTTCAGTTTGTCGTTACGGGAATGTGATGGGGAGCCGTGGTTCGGTATATGAATTATTCAAAAATACAAGCGGTCCTTTAGCTCTTACTGATCCGAAATCTACAAGATTTTGGTGGAACCTAAATCAAGCATCTGATTTTGTGTTGAAGATGACTGATATTATGAATGGAGGAGAAATTTTTATACCAAAATTATCTTCTTGTTCTTTAATTGACTTTGTAAATGCAATTTTCCCAGAAAAAGAAACTACTTTAATAGGAATGAGAAATGGAGAAAAGTTACACGAAACAATGATTTCAGAATGGGAATCCTATAAAGATTGCGGGGACTATTATGTTTCTCTTGGAACTGGATACTCTGTTCCATATACAAGTTTGAATGCACCAAAATTAACCAAGGAGGAAATATTAAAAATTGTCAATGAATGAAGAAATAGTAGCTGCTATTCAAGCAAGAACTACTTCAGAAAGGTTTCCAGAGAAAGTATTACATAACTTCTTAAAACCCGGACAGACGATGCTTCATAAAATGGTAAGAACTATTGAATCGTGTGGACTTAATTGGGTAATTCTTACTCCAAATAACAAGGAACAAGCTCCTATTGGAAACTTGTTTTTCAAAACTTATGCTCCGGCAGTTTTAGAAATTGATGTTTTGGGAAGGTATTATGAATGGGCAAAAAAGCATAGCGTGAAACACATAATGAGATTGACGGGTGATTGCCCTTTGATTAGCAAATATATAATTCTTCAATTGATTAAGGAATATAAAAAAGATGATGGAAAAGTTTATTGGGGAACGGATACATACGAAACTGTTCCAGATGGATTGGATGTAGAAATTTTTCCATTTTTTATGCTTGAAGCAGCCAATGAGAAAGCAAAATCAAGTGAAGAGAGGGAGCACGTTACTTCTTACTTAAAGTTAAATTTTCCCTATAAAAGATACACTACCAAACACAATTTTAGGGGATTAAAACTTTCAGTAGATACAAAAGATGATTTGGAGAGGACGGAAGAGTGGAGCAAAATCTTTCAGAACGACTAAAATATATTCCAGACGGTACGCAAACGCTGTCTAAAGCCCACTTCAAATATCCTGCAAGCTACCCAAAGTATTTTGTGAAAGGAGATGGTTGTTATGTTTGGGATGAACATGGTAATAAGTATATTGATTTTGTTTGTTCTCTTGGGCCTATTATTCTCGGTCATAATTATCCTTCTATTACAGAAGCAGTTACAAAGAGAATTAGACAGGGAACGATCTTTTCTTTACCGCACTCAAGCGAAGAAGAACTTGCAAAAAAGTTATGCGATAGATTCGTTGGCGCAGAAATGGCTAGATTTGCGAAAAATGGGGTTGATGTAACAAGTGCAGCTATAAGACTCGCAAGATATGTTGCAGAAAAGGAAAAAATATTATGTGGAGAATATCATGGATGCGCCGATTGGTTCTTGGGATCAAATAAAGATCATCCAGGGGTTCCAGACTCCATAAAAGAAGAAGTTGTACAGCTTAGGAAATATGATAATAAGCAAGCTGAAATTCAATTTGCAAAAGGAAATGTTGCAGCAGTTATTATTGAACCATATATCTACGAGAAAAAATCTGATAGACCTGGAGCATATGGCAATTGGAGAAGGCATCTTGCATATTTATGTAGAAAATATAACGCTCTATTGATTTATGATGAGATAGTTTCAGGATTTAGACACCCCTATGAATGGCCAGAAGAAACTCCTGATCTTAGATGTATTGGAAAAGCACTTGGCAATGGTTTTCCCATTGCTGCTCTTATTGGAAAGAAGAGATACATGGAACAGCTACACACAGTATTCTTTTCAACAACATTCGGAGGGGATTTAGTTGGAATATCTGCCGCCATTGCCGTACTTGATGAAATAGACAATATCAATGCAATAATATTGAATCAAAAAATAGGCCAATACTTCCTGGATCAAGCAACAAAAATATCTGAAGAATATAGGGTTTTTGAGATATACGGAAAGTCCCCAAGGTTGTTTTTCGATTTCAAAATCGATAAAGATAGAGCAGTATTTATGCAAGAATGTTGCAAAAAGGGAGTTTTCTTTGGAATCCCAATATTTTTTAATGCTTCTATGGAAAAGAAGGATATAGATCAAGCTATATTGGTAATGGATGATGTATCAAAAAACTTTAATAGCTACAAATTAGAAGGAGAAATACCTTTATTTTGGACTTTTAAGAAATGAAAATATTAATTTTAGGATATGGCTCAATAGGTAAAAAACACCATGAAAACTTAACCAAATACATACTTCCAGATATAGAAAAAGATGCCATTATTTCAATTCATGATCCAGAAAAACAGATGTTTGCAAATATGGAAGATATCTATGATCTTGTTTTGATTTGTACTCCTACAAAAAGACATTTAGAAGATATAAACTATTTTATGAACCGCTTGTATCAAGAAAGACCAAGCGTTCTGTTTGTTGAAAAACCGCTTTACCTTGATCCAGTATGGGCATTTTATAAACCAGTACCAAAACCTCCCGTAATAGATATGCAAATAGTTGTCGGCTACAATTATAAATTTGAGAGGGGGTTGCGCAAGTTACGGGAATGTCTATACATGGTTGGAGACATACGCTATGCAACACTTGAGAATGGTTATGCTTTCGAAAAAATGCATAATTACAATAAGAATAGCTATGATGGCATCATTTATGATGATATTCACATTATTAACATTGCCAAGTGGCTGTTTGGAAAACCTGAGCAGTATCTTTTCTCTTATGTTTCAAGAGATTTATCTATTGGTCTGTGGAAAACAGCTAAGGCACAGTTTGTTCATTTTTCTACCGATTGTCTTAACCAACGATACAAAAAGAGAATTGAAGTACGTGGAAATGAAGGAAATCTAGTGTGGAATATGGACGAACATGAGCTTTTCTTTTGCTCAAAGGACGAGTCAACACGTAAATCTATCCCATATCAGAATATAGATATGTTTATTGAAGAAATGCGCTACATTATTCATTGCGTAAGAGATAACGAAGCTATGGCCGAAAACCGGATGGAAGAAGCTATAGAAGATTTGGAGGTTATTGAATGTCTAAAAAAACTATCCTCTTAGTTGGACCAGATGGTGGGATAGGCAAAGAAATAGATAGACTTCTCAAGAAAGAATATAAGATATTGGAGATACGACGAGGAACGCCAGTAGAAGATATGGGTCTTGTAGATATTGTTATATTCGCAAATGGCAATGTAGAACTTGGGCCATTACTAATATTAGGGAAAAGTCGTATTGACCAGATGCTTTATGATAATTTTATATATCAGATACAGAAGACAAAAATGTTCATTCATACTAAAAAAATAAAGCATTTTATCTATATTATCTCTAATTCTGCCTACGAAGCATTCCCTAACAATACAGTCTATGGGGCAACTAAAGCTGGTCTCCTTCATTTCGCTCGTGCTCTCTGGAAAGAAGTCGGTAAAGACGGAATAAAAGTTACTACAATCTCTCCTGGTACTGTAGATACTGATTCATTTTGGAAGAAAGCCGGACAAGATAACCGCCAGTATTGCTATCCACTTGATCCAAAGGAGATCGCTAGATGCGTCAAATTTGCGCTGGAATGTGATGGGAATATATTGGAGTTGGTGATACTACCGAGACCTAAATGAACACCGAAGAACTTATCAAAAATGCCATTCCAGCAACGCAAGGGTATTATATATATAGCAATCCAGATGATGAGAAATGGAGATACAATCCTCTAAGATTAAAGAACAGGGAATTAGTAGAAAGATTGTTCGCTATTGGAAAACATACAGACTATCCAAAACACATAATTATTGAAGTAACAAATTTATGTAATTTAGGATGTGATTTCTGTAATCGTGAAGTAATGACAAGACCAGTACAATCACTTCCATTTGAATATTATAAAAAGATTGTAGATGAAGCAGCAGAACTTAGTGTCCATTCCATAAGTCTATATATGCTTGGTGAACCATTTCTCCATAAAGAGATTAGAGAATTTGTAAATTATGCAAAGAAAATGGGAATACCCTATGTAGATATTTCAACAAATGGCCATTACGACATGAGGCGTATCTTAGGAACTGCACTTAATGAACTTATAATTTCAATAGATGGGAATGATAAAGAAACCTATGAGAAAATGAGAGCAAAATCAAATTGGGAAAAGGTTATTAAAAACTGCGAAGAATTCTTATCTGCCAGAAAAGAAGGAAAATATGAATACCCATTTGTAAGAATGCAGATTATTGATGCTATGCAAACTCATCATCAAATATCCGGATTTGTAGAAAGATGGATTGGTAAAGCTGATGTAATTTATATTAAAACCTTTGAAGAAATGAGACAATCATTTGACGAAGAACACTCTAAAAAGTATAGAATAAAAGAAATATCAGAAGAAACACGCATTCCATGTAAGCAACTATTCTTTACACAGAATGTGAATAGTAATGGAGATATATCTCTCTGTTGCCATGATCCACATGGAAAACTTGTTGTAGGTAATATATCTCAAATGACCCTTAAAGAAGCATGGGAGAGTGAGATGGCAAATTACTTTAGAAAATCTCATAAGAACAAAATTTATCCATCTATTTGTGGACCATGTAAGGATTGGAAATGGTAAATAAATTTATAGGAGGAAAATAATATGGCACTACCCGCTATCGTCTGGACTGGTAGTCAAAATCAATATAATTACAGGATTGTAAGGACACGTGATGGGAATGGAGAATTTAAGTATTTTATTGAACGGCAAGTTGATGATGATGCTATGAATAGCAAAAAATGGGAAATTGAAAATGTAATACCACATCTTATCGTAGAAGCACTTGGAAAAGTATCTGCTGAACCCGAAGAAGATGAATAACAAAACATCAAAACTTATTTGCGGATATGGGTTTGTAGGGAAAGCTCAACATAAATTATTTCCTGATTCAAGTATATTTGACAGTAATAGTATCAATTCAATTCCTTATCCGATAGAAAAATATGATATATGCTTTGTCTGTGTAGGAACACCAATAAAGGAGGATGGATCTTGTGATACTTCAGCGGTTTTTGATGTTATTAATAATGTTTCTGCCGATCTGTTTATTATTCGCTCTACTGTGGTTCCTGGAACAACAAACAGATTAAATGGAATCAAACCATGTGTATTCCAACCGGATTATATTGGAGAGACGGTAGCACATCCGCTACTAGACGAATCGCAAACAAAGTTTGTAATTCTTGGTGGACTAGAAAATCTTACAGACAAAGCCATTGAGGTATATAAGGAAGTGTACAATTCTTCGGTAAGATTTATTCAATTAACTGGACTTGAGGCAGAAATATGCAAATACCTCGAGAATGTTTCTATTGCAACAACTGTCACTCTTATGAATACATTTTATGAAATATGTGAAGTCCTTGGAGCAAATTACAATAAAGTAAGAGAAGCATATTTAGCCGATCCACGAATGAGTCGATATTTTACTTTTGTATATCCGGATAAAAGAGGTTTTAATGGGAAATGTATCCCAAAGGATGTTAGTTCAATTTATGGGGCCGCTAAAGAATATGGATTTGACTCTATATTTATTAAAGGAATTCTTGAACAAAATAAACAATGGCAGAGATAGTTTATAAAGAAGAAGGAAAACACTGTGCGTTCACAGACTTGGCATTTCACGATAGATACTATTATCTATGTTTTCGTATTGGAAATGAACATATGTTTGGGAAGTCCCACATCCTTATAATGAGATCAAGAGATGGAAAAAAATGGGAAAAATACTCAAGGACATGTGATTATTTAGATATTAGAGATCCCAGACTTATGGTAGATCAAAATAAGCTGTTTCTTATAGCAAACTTCCTTGTACATGATAAACAAATTGTTAAAACGGGGTTCCTTGTAAAAGGAAAAATAACAGATGGATATACTAAAACAATAATAATAAAAGGAAGTGAAAATAAATTTGCTACTTCTATCTCAAAGCTAAAAGCATTTTGCTATGATCCAACAACAAATGGAAGAAATTCTGTTTTTAATATCGAAACAGGAGGGGAAGAAACATTACCTTCTTTTGAAGATTCAACAGAAGGGGCTTTCTATGGAAGGAGTGTTTTTGTTAGACGTGATTATTCACAAAACTATTGGTTAAAAGCAACTGAAAATGGATATGGAATAGAAGCAACAAAATATATGATTCATTGCCCATATATATTTCAATCCAAACTATTAGGAAGAGAAATAAATACTGATGTAGATCCTTATGATTGGAACGATTTATGGAATAACCAATCAAAACTTAAAATGTGGGAAATTAAAAAAGATTTAACTCTCAAAGAGATAAAAATATTTAATGCAAATGTAGATTGTGGATATTTTGGATATGCTAATGGATTGGTTTCTTATTATAGTAATTACGATAAAAGCAAGCCGGAAGAGACTGCTATATTTATAGAGAAAATTTAATAATGAGTGAATCTTATATATGTTCTTCCTGCAATTTAACACAAATGTCAAATTCTTTTCTTGGAGAGTATAGATGCTTCAAGTGCAATGCAACTCTGGAAGTAGATCATTATATCTTATGTAAATGTTGTGGAAACAATTATAGGGAAAAAGATAAAAAATGTTGGTTTTGCAAAAATTCTTCCAAGGAAGGCCTCCTTGAAATCATTGAATGGAATGAACAACATTTCAAAAATACTATAGACTATATTACCGTTGAAAAGGGACTACCATTAGTAGATCATAATTATAACTCTATAGAAACGGTTTGCTTTAGAGTCCATTATCAAGAATTTTTAACAGATATTAAATTAAGTGAATATTACAAACTATCTACCGATGACAAAATAGATATGATAAGAAAAAAACTCCCATCGTCATGACCAATTTAGTTTTATTGGGTGCAGGTCCAAATCAAATTCCAGCTATAGAAGAAGCGCATAAATTAGGAATTAAAGTTCTGGCAATAGATAAGAATCCAAAAGCAGATGGGTTCAAGACAGCTGATTGGTCATTTGTAAATGATATCAAGTTTAGACCTGAAAATAATAATAATTCATATCTTATATGCCTTATGGAATATCTTGAAGATTTCAACAAAAAGAATGGAATAGATGGCGTTATGACTTTAGGAGTAGAAGTTCCAGAAATAGTTAGCGAGATAGTTGATAGGTTCTACCTTCCTGGAATTTCTAGAGTAATTGCAAAAAATATGGTAAAAAAGCAGTGGCGATACTTATCACTAAAAAACCATGTTGCAATACCAAAATTTTATCATCCTGGATTTGCAGTTCACAATCAGGATTGGAGAATAACAAAAGAAACTGTTCCAATGCCAGCAGTTCTAAAATTAAAAATGGACAGAAGTGCAGGAGAAGATGTTTATTACATTGAATCCTTAACTGATCTTAAGAATTATCCAATCAAAGAAAATGATAATGGTGGAAATTATATGCTTGAGGAATATATTGACGGGCATGAGCTTTCGACAGAATCAGTAGTATTAAGTGGAGGAAGCCATATAGACTTCATAGCAGATCGTAACTACGATAAAAAATTTAATTATAAACCTTACATGATTGAAGATGGGTGTTCTGTACCATCCATAATTTCAAAAGAACATATATCAAAAGTCAATGAAGCGATTTCAAGAGTCATTGAAGTATTCGAGTTAAAATATTGCATACTTAAATGTGATTTGATTATTAAAGAGAATACGGTTTATGTTCTGGAATGTACTCCCAGATTATCCGGAGGTAGATTGTGTTCTCATATTGTCCCACAATATACAGGAATTAATCTAGTTCAAATTGCAATTCTTATGGCCACTGCAAATAATAATTTTATTAAGATAACTCCGCATGAACCAGTTCCGATTGCACAAAGATACTACTTCCCAGATGGAAAAGAGATTAAATCTCATAGAGATAGGGGACCAGATTTTATTGCAAGTGGAAACACTTTGAAAGAAGCTATAGAGAAAACAGAACTAATGGTTAGTGAATATGGAAAATTACAAGAAAATAAAACTCTCAACAGTTCCCCCCACCAAAGAGGGAACTGAAGAATGCATTACCCTATCTTGATTGTTTTCCTTAATATATTCACTAACACAGCTGCAACCGCAGTAACAACTGGTGTATAAATACCAAAGTTAAGACTGCCTACATTCTGTGCCAAATAAGTAATTGCTGCACCTATTCCAGCAACTGCAGCACCTTTCAAAATCTTTGCAATATCTTCTTTACTAATTGAAATTGTCATTTATCTCACCCCCTCATTCTCTTTACTTCATACTGGGAAAGTAAAATTCCTTCATTTAACAGACAATGCGGACAAGTAATTATCTGTTCTATTTGTTTGTACTCCATTTCGTTGTATTTGTGATGCCTCTTCTCGCATCCGTAAATATTTTCCATATTTATTTCTGTTGGATGACCCGATGATAATTCCCATAAAGGTTGAATGTCCGATGTGTTTTCCATATTGGCACTCCTTAGGATTTGAACTTACTTGAATACGTCCACAATCCTTGCAGAACCAGAATACAGTTTTTGTTATCACGTTAAGTAATCCTTTGGATTGATTGGAGAAAAAATTCCTCTCCCACCCAATCTTCTCACTTCATAATGAAGATGTGTCGAAGTAGAAAATCCACTTGAGCCCATCACTCCTATTTTATCTCCTTTTAGTACTTTTTGATCCTTGAAAACATTAGATAATTCAAGATGAGCAAAGTAATGTAGCTCTACTTTGTATGATGATTTATCTATAAAAAGAATACATACGTAAAGCCCAAATCCCTCTTTTTTATTTTCCTCATTTTGATATCCTGAATGAATAACTAAACCATCAACAGAAGCATAGATATCTGGTCTCATTAACTTATTTTTGGGAGCAAGATCAATGCCTTTATGTGTTGTTCCTTTCTTAAACCAGTTTGGTAGAGAATATAATGCTCCATATGGAAATGAAATAATAAACTGTTTCCTATCAACTGGCCACATTACTTAATCCCTAACCTAATAAAAAGATTCATAATTCCAGTAGCAAGTGTTCCAACAAGTAAAGCCATAATCCAGTTTATTTTTATTTCCACTTCAGATAATCTCCTGTCGTAGTCTTTATGAGCCCTATCTGATTCCCCACGATGATTTTGGTATTCTGCATTGATTTCATGTTGTATTTTACTAAGTGCTTCAATTTCTGCATTTGTCATGCTGCTTCATTTTCTATTTCTTAATTCTAACAATTGTTCCAAAGTAGAAGCTGAAATATCTCTCGGTAATACTTGCTTACCTAAAAATCTTCCGCCTGTAGTCACTCCCTGTCCAAATCGTAATGCCGGTTTAACTGCTAATTCACGGAGTAACGCCGGAATACCTTCTGCTGTTTCAAATTCTCTCCTTGTCCCGACATTTAACATATCTTCAGTAAATGGAATACCAGATTTTTCTTCTAACTCTCTTATAGATTTTCTAAATTCAACATCTCTAAAAGTTCCTTTTTTACCAAGTTCTTTAGACACATATCTGGATGCTGTTCTTTCTGCTTTTTCGGGAGTTTTTAATAATGGCTGCATATAATCATGTAAATCTCTAAATTCTGCATATTTTGCATTGCGCTCAGTAAATCCTGGAACTTTTTTGGAGATTGAATCTTTTAATATACTCTTTACCCCACGAAGCACTCCCGCTAACTCCGTACTAATAGGAGCTACATCATCGGCAGATGAAATAGATAGAATACGATTGATTCTTCGGGTAACAAGCTCTGCTTGGTCAAAAGTTAATCCTTGTTTTTTAGCTTTTCTAAACGTATCTAAAATAGACTTTAAGTCATTCCCATACTTATCTTGCGATATACTTCTCGCTGCTTTCGTGACAACATCAGCACCCTTTTCTGGAATTACACCCTCTTTTTTAAGAGCACTTTTTAAAAAGTTTTCAGCTCTATCTTTATTTATTTTTATTTTTGAAAGTTCGGGTAAATCCTTTTTCAAAGATTGAAATTCAATACTTGCATTTCTCTTAACAATTTTTAATGCTTTTTGTGCAACAGAAGCAGATTGTGAAAGTGCTTCTTCTGGTAATGTTTCTTTTGCCATAACTTTCGATGTTTCAGAAAGCAATTTTTTTCCACCTGCTTCTGGAAGTTTGGTTAAAACATTCAAAACAGAAGCCATTCTATCTGCAACAAATTCTTTTCCCTTTTCTGCTACTGGCTTTATAGCTTTTCCAATAACCCCCGCTACCTTCCCAATCAAAGGGGCTCCAACTTCTCCTGCTCCAAACAAACCGCTTGTTCTTAATATATCCGGTATATCGAAAGATTTCTCTGGAGATGTTAATTTTTGTTGTGCTCCACGCCCAATAGCTCCTCCCAAAGCAGAAAGCCCAGCACGGGCAACCAATCCACTTCCTGGAAGGGCAACATTTGCTGCTGCAGCACCAGCAGAGGGAAGAAGTAAATCAAGTAATAATTCCCCCACCGGCGGTCCACCAGTTAAATCCTGTGGTTCTGCCGCTGCAGTTCCCGTTATCTTAAATGAAGAACGAAGCTGATTTTTTTCCGTATTAGAAAGATTTGGAACTTTTCCAGTCTTTTTATAATCTTCATATAATTTTCTAACTAAATCATTTGCCATTTTATTGTAATTGTTCTGCCAATTGTTGTTGAAAATCTTCAAAAGAAAGATCGCTAGGTTCTTGCATTAAAGTAAATTGTTGCCTTTCTCTTGCAGTATCAAACATTGCTTGTTTTGTTTGTTTTAATAACGTCGTAAATGTATCCTTTTTAAGCTGTCGCTCTTCCGTTGTATCTGTAATATCTGGCAATGCCGCCAATACTCTTTGAATATCCTGATTGGTAAGCACACCGACCTCACCTAATGCTCTTGCCAATTTAGATGAAACAGTTTGACGCAGTGATTGGAATTGATTAACTTTTGGAGCTAAACCAGCAGCAGATCTTCCTGCTTGTATAAATCCAGATATTCTACCTTTCGGACCAGTTTCAGATGGTATCTCATCCATTACTTTATAAAGTTCCCCTACATTTTTTTGGATAACATTTATAGAACCAAGAATGTTATTTTCTTGAGTCGTTAGTTTTGGTGGTTGATTGGCAGTACCTTTTAATTGCCTTGTCCTTTCTTCAATATTTTCTCTTCTTGCTCTTTCATAGGGTGTTTCTCCTTTCTGAATAGCACCTTTACCATATTCAATAACACCAGATTCAGAAAGACCAGAAGGAATCAACCCCAAATCTGCTGCTTCTTTATGTCTTTCTACTTTTGTTGGGGGTCTCAATTCTCTTGGAGTTCGTAAAAATTCTGGAATTTTCTCTGGAGTGAATTTCTCAATTCCCTGCAATAAGGAAGGAACAGATTCAGCAGAAATTTCCCTTCCCGCAGTCGCACTTGCCGATCTTACCCCTTCCCCAAGTGCTTTCTGAAATAACAAAGGAGCAGCAGTTCCACCAGTTGCAACAGTTGCAATTAAAGAAGGAATCAAACTTACAAAATCAAATCTTTTATTTGCCTCTTCTGCTGCACGTCTACGATCTTCTTCTTCCCTAAAGCGTCTATTTTGTGTTAGTTGCTGTATTAAAGAACTTCTATCTATAACCATATCTATCCGCCTAATTGTTCCAATTCTTGGAGAATTGCTTGCTTTTGATATCTACCGGCGTTACCAAGTTGCCCATATAAATCACGAATACGTAACTTACGATTTTGCCCTCCCATGATTTGTTCTTGAGATGGTATAGAAGTGTTTGATCTTCCAGTTAATGCTTCTAATTCAGTTTTCGCACTTGTATCAATTTGTGGACGTATATTTTCTGGTAATCTCTCCAATTCTCCACCCAATAGAAGTTGAGATATCAAATCAGAGGTCCGTTTCTCTTTCTGTAGTTGTTGTGGAGTAATGCCCATTTGTGCAGCTTCCAACTCCTCTCCTAAAGTAAAGGCACCCCTCCTAGCTGCAGACTCTCTTGCAAATCTTCCTGGTGCAAATTCTGTTTCAAGTCCTTCAGCTCCTCTTAATCTACTTAATTCAGAAGATAATTGCCTTTCCCTTTGCTGTTCCGGTGTCTCAAACCCTGCTTCTGCACGCCTTCCTGCTGCCCCACCTAAAGTTTCTAAACCTCCAAATCTACCAGTAAGGCCAGCTAGTTGAAATGCTTCTTGACCTCCACGAGACGCCATTTGTTCAGCCAATGATCTTCCAAACTGAGATTCTTGCTGACCTAGCTGTTGTCCAAACTGTTGTCCTTGTTGCGCTCTTTGTACCTGCTGTTCAGCTAACGATTGCCCAAATTCAGTTCCTCTCTGGGCACGCAAAGCAGCTTGTTCAGCCAAACTCCTACCAAATTGGGATTCTTGTTGTCCCAATTGTTCCCTTTGCAATGTTTGTCCACCACCAAATTCTGCCTGACGTTGCCTAAAAGATTTATTAAATTGTCTCGTTTGTTCTGCACGCCCAGATTGTTGTTCAGCCAATGTTTGTCCAAACTGTTGTTGTTGTAAAGCTCTTTGAGCCGCATCCTTTGCAAGTTGAGAAGAAGCTAAGTCTGCTTGTTCAGCAAATTGTGCACCTTGCTGTGTCAATGCTTCTCTTTCTTCTCCTGAACCAGTAATGCCACGACCTGCATATGTTTGAGTAAGCCCACGTTGTGCTTGTTGTTGGGCACGCTGTTGCCTTCTTAGAAAGGCATTATAAATATCCTCTTGTGATTTTTCAAAAGAAGGAAGTGCAGTTTGTTGCCTGAAAAATATGTTCATTTTTTATTTTCCTTTCCTTCTAATACTTTATAAGATTGATTAACAATCAATGGTGAAAATCCCTTCCCAATAAGTTTCTTAATTTTTGCTATTTCTTCTATGGATAAATCTAATGATCCATTTGACAGGGCAATCCTTTCTGCAAGAGCCCCACGCAGAGATTTCTCTTCTCCATCTAAATTTCTTTCATCCTCATAATTTGCATTGAGAGCAGAACAAGCAACACGCCTTAAAGTAACCGATCTTTGTTCTGCCCACAATGCTTCCTTTTGATTACATGCCTCGCATAAAACCCTTTTTGGAATTTCCTTCGGTTCTTTTAATATGTCTCCATATAAATTATTAAATTCATAATTAAAATTTATTTCCATAAATATCTCCTTTATGTATCAGCAACTATCAATTTAGTTGTTCCGTCACCAAATATAATTTTCAGATCTCCATCTGCCGTATCCACAAATAATTTTGCGTATCCAACAGTAGCCGATGGTGCTGTAAGACCATCTATAAGACCAATTCCACGATCTGTACCTATTCTTAAAGCATTTGTTGTTCCTAGAGTAGAACTTTGTGATAAAGCAAAACTATCAGAATCGCTATTATCAGCACCAATAACCCATGCAGTTGCACCAGAAATGTTAAAACGCTGATAAGGATCTCCCCCAGATGCACCAGCAACAGTAAGATCTAAAAAAGAATTACTGGCAGAATTTGTATTGTCTGTGTGTGAAAGCAATATACCAGCCGAAGTACCGGCAGTTGCCTCACTTACTTCAAGTAAAACATCAGGAGTTATAGTCCCAATACCAACCCTTCCAGCATTTACAATGATAGCATAATTATTTGTTGCACCAGATACATCTAAATAAATACCATAATTGGTAGTAGCCGCTCCTGTCTTCGTTCCATATATAAGATAAGAAGATGCAGTAGTATCCGAAGAACTTATATTTACTGATCTACCAGATAATGCTCCCAATATATCCAATCTATAAGTGGGAGTGACCCCTAGTCCATGTGATCTTGTATAAATATCTTTTGTCCCATCCGTTATCCCATTCAAAAGATCATTATCATTTGCAGTCAACTTTGTTACATCACTTGTTTCGCTGTTACTTATTGAAGAATTTGTAATTGTTACTAGAGCGATTGTAGTACCCTCCTATACTTCATAGAAAAATTTTATTCTGATTGTGCGACCCGTAGAACTTTGATCATTCCCAGTAAAACTCGCTCTTGTTGTTATTGTATTATAATATTCAAGAGAAATAGTTGTAGCTGATGCACCTATTTGCCCCGCAAGAATATAAGACGTTGTACTATCGGCAAATCCTGCAACACTAACACCAGTACCATGACTAGCACTTGCCGCTATCGGAAGATCAATATTTACCTGGCCTGTTCCTGCCCCTTCAGCCCCACCATCGCCGGTAAGTAAAATATCTACGTTAAGAATTCTTCCTATTCTTGTATATCTTCCGGAATTTGTAAGATATACTGGCACTGTGTTTCCGGCTCCACCAGAAAGCGTTACTGTTGGAGTAAAAGTTGCTTCTTTATAATCCGACAAATTAGTATCACCTAAATTTATTGCTGCAAAAGTTGGGGTCGAGCTTGTTGCTATATCTTGTGGCGTAGAGAGCGTTATAGTACCATTACCATTTGTTATCGTAATTTGATTTGCCGTTCCCGTTAAAGTTGCCTTTGCAAGAGTATTTCCTGTTGTATTCCCAATTAATAATTGACCATTTGTATAGGAAGTTTGCCCTGTTCCTCCAACATTAACCGCAATAGTTGTTGCACTCCATGTACCAGTTGATATTGCTCCAGAACTATTCAAAACAAGTCCGGCAACATCATTAACGGAAAATTCAAAACCTGCACCCGTTGGAACATTAAAATGTAGCTGATTCGTTGCATCAGCATCCTGACATATTTCATATTGAGCAGCAGTAATAGCAACGCCAGCCGTCCACCGAATCGGCGCATCAAATCTATAAGTTGTTGCTCCAGTAAAAGCCAATGTGTTCAAAGAGTGCGTTATTAACACATCCCCATTTCCCCAATTGATAATCCCAGTAGAGGCAAGGTACAAATCCGCCCAAGATACGGTGGCTGATCCCAATGCGTTTCCATCATTTGCACCCGGTAGGAGATTTGTAGCATCCAAAGTCATTTCTACTGCACCATTTACAGAAAAACCCATTTGATTTGCCGCAGCTCGGTATATTCCAGTATCTGTATCAGAATTAAAAGTTAGTGATGGTGCCGCTGCTGTACCATTTCCCAATCGAACAACATTAAAAAAAACATCTGAACTTCCATCTGTAAGTTGACGCAAAATCTCTCTGTCTTTGAATGCGAGATCTTTAAGAACCTCTGAATATGGATTAGTAAGAGTAAGTAGTGGCATCTTATCCTCTTTGCTCCAATTTATAGACAAATCGAGATGGATAAACAGCAAATGGTTCACCTGAATTTGCATTCTTATATCTTTTCTTAAAATATCTCACAAAAAATGGATATCTAAGTCTCAATTGTTCTATATGTTTATCGGTAGCTGTTTGCCACGGAGTAACAAGATATACAACATCTGCCCATGTAAGAGTGCTGGAAGATAGATTAATATTGTAATCATCTGATCCAGTTGAGTTCCAATCCTTATAATAACCTGCTACAAGATTCCAAGAACCTTTATCGGTTACTTCTATCCAATCTTCTATACCTTCAATAAGATGGATTCCATTACCAGGAGAAAACCACTTACTATCCACATATGCACTAATAGCAGCACCATTACCCAATATATTGTCAGTGGTACTATCGGAATTTCCAGTATCATCTCTATATACAAAAACATTTGTAGCTGACCCATAAAATGGATATCCCTGTCCAGATACCGTATAAACTA
>ERZ1292637.220-Hain-H14-01um-R3-220-length-40081-cov-5_pt1 | contig 40081 bp, 65 predicted proteins | sample MGYA00564405_ERZ1292637 | MGnify/ENA primary metagenome ERZ1292637 (study PRJEB36523, sample SAMEA6512645) | groundwater metagenome | collected 2019-01-09 | study: AquaDiva: Metagenomics assemblies of 32 groundwater samples | reverse complement strand
GACCCGGACTCGTAGACTCCTTCGTCAGGACGTGATAAAGAAGTTTTATCGCGCCCATGACATCGTGGTCTCTACTACCACGTCCGGGGCCCAGGGGACCACTACCCTGACCGATACGATCCTCTCACCGACGGCCGAGGCAGAGGACTACCGGCGGGCCTACACCTACGTCTCGACTCAGCCCGCGCAGGTGACTTCGGGGTCCAATACCAACAACGCTGATCTCACTGCAGTCGCTACGAGCCTCACGGTGGTGGACGGCACGCTGTTCACGGCGGGTGACGGCATCCAGCTCGGCGCCGACGCCGAGATCATGCGCGTCACTGTAGTAGCCGGCAACATCCTCACCCTGGTTCGCGGGATCCAGAGCACGACTGCCACTACCCATGACCTCACCCCCGCCGTCGTCGTCTACAAGATCGGCCCGGCCGTGGGCGAGGTTTCGCGTGTTACCAACGTAAACTTCTCGGGCTCCACCTCGACCCTTACCCTCCTACCCGCCCTGAGCTGTAGTCTCGTGAGCGGCCAGGAGTACGAGCTTCACTACGACTTCCACCCCACGAAGGTCAACGAGCTCCTCGACGAGCTCCTCGACGTCTTTATGCATCCGCTTCGTCTCCCAGCTACGCTCGTCGCCGACGGCGCCATGATGCTGACGGGCACCACCAATTGGGCGGCTAGCGTGGCGACGCTGACCAAGGACACCACCTACTCCAGGCGCGGCACGCAGTCGCTGAAAGTAGTCGCGACCGCAGCCAACGGGCAGGCGCAGTCGGATGCAATCCCCATGCGACCGAGCACCTCCCTGTTGGTGGCCGCTCTCGTCTACATCACGTCGGGGGACTCTGCCAAGCTTACACTACTGGGAAGCGCCACGAGCGGGGGAACCTACGCCGAGATTGACACGGCAGCGTCAGCTGCCTCCGGTTGGGTGATCTTTCTCTTCACCGCTACGAATACTTCGACGCAGGAGTATGTTAAGGTGTACCTCGAGTCACAGGCCAACACCGATGTTACCTACTGGGAGCACGTGATCGTGTGGCCGATGGACCAACTGCGTATCCCGCTCCCGGCCTCCTTTGAATACGGGCAGGACATCGACCGGGTCGTCTACTTCCAGACCGGCCGGGGCCTGAGTGCGACAGGCGACGACAATGCCTACGAGGACTCGGGAGCGGCCCCGGTGTTCTACTCACACCATGTAGTCGACAGAGGCGACTCGACGCTCGACCCGCACCAGTTGATGCTGATCGGCGTCACGAAGGTCGACAAGCCGCTGTGGCTTGAGGGCTGGATTGACTACTCCGCCCTTGCCTCAGACAGCGCTACGACTTTCGCTAACAAGGACATTCTCGTGCAGCAGACTCTCGCCGAGTTGCTCGATGCCGCGGCGCTGAGGGCCGAAGAGGACGAGAAGCACGACCTCGCTGCCAGGCTTACCGCCAGAGCGGATCTCGCTCGCGCCGAGGTCATGGACCTTGCTAAGGGGTTCAACCCCGCGCCGCAGGGAGTCGTCGAGGGTGCCTTTCGTCGAGGTGATTAAAAGTCGATGCCACTAAAAGAGGAAGCAATGACGCCTGAGCACAGGGCAAAGATTTCTGCCGCTCGACGGGGATACGTGATGTCGATTAGACAACGCAACAAGATTTCCGAAACGTTAAAGGGAAGACAGGGTCCTACTCAAACCGTAGAAATGCGCGCAAAGACCTCAGTTGCCCTTAGACGCTATCGACAACGAATGCCGGAAGAGCATAAAAGACGACTTGCTGAAGCTGTTTTCAAAGCGCATTGCGGGATTCCTTCGTGGAATACAGGATTGACCAAGGAAACGGATATGCGAGTTGCAAGAAACGCAATTGGTGTTAAGGAGCACGTGATCTCATGTACAGGTGCGTGTCATAACTCACAAAATCCTAGCGCGCTGGCGTGGGCGGTGTACGATACTCTTCTCAGTGACTTTAGAGTCGTTGTTCCAGAGGCGAGACTGGGGCCATACTCTATCGATTTTCTACTTGCCGAGGAATGGCTAGGCATTGAGGTTGATGGGAGCTACTGGCATAGTAAGCCAGGAGCTAAAGAGCGTGATGTGACACGTGACACGTACTTGCTTGAGAAGTTTCAACTGCCGATCGTTCGGATAGGTGAGCATGAAGCTCAGGCCTTTAGGCGGGGAGACTAGCGATGACTAGGACCCCACCACTCACGCCGAAAAGGGCTCCTCTTAAGGTGTGGAGCGACTGGTCAGCCGGCATCGGTTTCGCCAAGGATGGCGAGGTGCCGGGAATGTACTACGCCGCGGGATTGCTTGGGCTTATAGGCGAGCTTCGGGTGGCCCCCTTCACGAACACGATTACGACCTCTTTGGTGCGCCCGTTGCTCGGTTGGTTAACCACGGGCGATGAGGACACGGCTGCCTTCGCGGGAGGGGGAGCGGCCATCGCACCCGCTGCTAGCGCGACCGTCGCGCAACTAGGTTCCGTGGCGAGTCTGTACCAGGCGGGAAGCTCTACTACCATCACGGTCTCGGTCACCGTGTCCTCTGGCAGCAACCGGTGCCTCGTGGTGGCAGTCAGCGACATAGGGGCGGCGCCGACAAGCGTGGTGTTTAACGGCGCCGAGACGATGACTCAGATCTTCACCGATGTGCACCCCACTACCCCAACGCGATACTCCTTGTACAGGCTCGTTAACCCGACGGTCATCACTGCTGATGTCGTGGCCACCTGGGCAGCGGGAGTGACAGGGCGCGGATTGATAGCAGTAATCTACTCCGGGGTACACCAGACGACTCCCATCGACAACAGCGCTGCCTTTTCCTCTGCGTCGGCTGACGCGATCTACTTGAATGGCGGTAGCTACGTGGTCGAGTTGACCGGCACGCTGAACGGCGTCATCGTGGGGGGAGGTGTAGGTCCCGGCCCGCCTGTCGATGACGTGGCGCAGACTAGCCTCGGCACCCTAAACGTCGGCACCATCGTGTTGTCGCACAAGCTGATCACGGCGGCGAACGTGGGCTCGTTCAACTGGGCTTACGCGCTTGACACGACCGCCAGCCTTAATCCTCAGCGACCCTTTCTCTTCATTCAGCGCGGCAACAACATACGAGGAGTTCATCTGCACAAGGTGGACATCGGCTTCACCAACTTCGGTACGTTGTTAGGCTCTGTCATCCTCAGCAACAATGCTTACTTCCCCGGCCAGCCGGCCGAGCACGTCTCTCGATGGTACTTGCCCAGTGGCCCCCTGTTGTTCCCTCGTCGATTAGACACTATCACTACCGGCAACATCTCGACTGATACGATCGGAGGCGGGGGAACGGGGGCGACTAACGGGGCGAATGAGCACCTGATCGCCCTCGGCAACCAGCTCGCCGGCTACTGCTCAGAGCTTCAGGTTCTGTACGTTAACTTTGGTAGCACGCCAGGCGGGGCAAGAATTTTGTCGATAGACGGAACCTACACCACTGAGGCGAACTGGGGCTCCGCTTTCCCAGTCGGCAATGACGGCGCCAGGGCACTGGCAATGTCCCAACTCCTGGGATCGACTTACGTGCTAAAGCGCGACGGGCTCTATTCGTTTAATGCTAGAGGACGCAGCGGTCTCGTATTCGAGGACCTGAGGCGCTGGCCTCACACGCTCGACGCCCTAGGCATGCGGCAGTGGAAGGGCGGTTTGTTTCTTCCGCATCCATCAAATTTGTTGTTCTACGAGCCTGGATCAGCTCCGGTTCCAAGTGGGTTTGACGCGTACGCACGAGCGCAGGGTCTTCCTCCCTCGGGGGTGACAGAGCTTACTAGGGGGAGATGGCATGGGACGTACGGGATAGGCGAGTATCTGTACGGGGTCTATCAACCCGACCCGACGACCACCACCATCTGGATCCTCGTGGGCCACGGCGAGCCACCGAATCTAGTGTGGCAGCTGTTGGCTACCACTACTGCGCTGAACACCCGCGCCTTCACAGACGTGTTCGTATCGACGTTAGCGGAGCCGTTAGCGCTCAACCAGAAACGACCAACGCTGTTCTTCGGCAGCGGGGCTAACCTCGCTTACATCGTCCTCGACGAGCGGGCCGGACCGTTCAGGAACAGGGCAGACACTCATCGCGTCGCCGCGTCGGCCTCGGCCGTGATGAGTGAGATCTTCTTCCCGCAGCCGGTCGACCTCGACGAGATCGTGGTCTATACCCAGGACATGGCGGCGACGGACGAGTTCCAGCTTTCGCTCATTGTCAACGCGACGGGTGACGAAGCGAAGATTGGTCGGCCATTCCTCGGTGACGGACGTGATTCCCGACCGTTGAGCTACAAGCGTGTCCACCGGCTGACCCTCATCGTCACGTTTACGGCGACTGACACGACCAGCCGAGTGCCGCCGTCGATCTCGCGCATCGAGTTGTTCGGCGGGGTGGCGTAATGGCGAAGACCGACCTGGAGAATCTCGTCGCGAGAGTCGAGAGAATCGAGGGGTTGCTCAGGAAGAGGCAGCCCGTTTTCCAGGTCAATCCGCTTGCCGACAGCGCCGACCTGCTCGACCTCGGAGACGTCAAGACGTTCCTCGAGTTCGAGCTGCCAGTGCTGGCACCCGGCTCTCCCCTGGCTGACGTTGGCAGGCTCTTCGCCGCGGCGCGCACCGGGGTGACTGACACGTCACTGCGCTATCTCGACTCCGGAGGAGTGAAGTCGGAGGTCACACACCCCCCGACATGCCAGGCCTTTCACAATGTCGACCAGAATGCCAATAATGGTGCCTGGACAACGCTGTCCATGAACTCCGAGTCGTGGGACACCGACGCCATGCACGACAACGTGACGAACAACTCGCGCATCACGATCGTCACGCCGGGGGTTTACCTACTCGTCGCGAATTTCGAGTTCGCCGGCAACGTGACAGGCTCCCGCTTTTTTCGGTTCCTATTTGATGGTGGGGCCGACGGATCGCGGGAGTTCGGCCCGTGGCACGCTGCGTCAGGCCTCTCCGTCAGGGTCGGCGGCACCGTCCTCTTCAACCTCGCGGCTGCTAAGTACGTGGAAGTGCAGGCCTGGCAAGATAGCGGGGGTCTACTCGCCGTGAACGGCAACGCCTATAGTCCTCTCTTCCAGGCGCTCTGGGTCGCTCCGACCCCATAATGCAATAGCAAAAGCAAAAAAGAGGTGAGGTTTTCCTCACCTTTTGCCTATAGGGCTAAAAAGAAGGCTTATTCAGCTACGAGGCTAAGCCTTAGAATCAGTTGTGGGGTGTAGTCCTCTCTCGAAAGTAGTAGCCTGTGGTGATCCCCATGGGACCAGCGAGAGCGGCGACTGCCTCGACAGGAAGGCCCGCGATGATTGCGTAGATAAAGGTTCCGACAAGGACAAAGCAGGTGACAGGACGAACCGTTGCAGAGAGCAGTCCTTTAAACTCAGATACATTCATCTTTTCGTGTTCCTCCTAAACGGGGTATAGTGTGTATAATGGTCCCTACAAGGGACACATACAACTAGTAACTAACATCTTATAGCGACTAACTCAGCATCGAGATCAGGAGACCTATAACGGCCGTACCCGCTAGGCTTACAGCCGCTGTCAACATCGTGACACGCACCTTTAGCACGGCTATGTCGGCCTGAAGGTGTGGAAGGTGATTTAAGAAGAACTTTGTCACTGTCTTGTTCAACTCAGTCTGCGACTTGATAAAGGTGCCGACGGTCACGCGGAACTTGATCTCGGCCTCGCGTTGCCTCTCCGCTGTTGTCTGGTTACCATCCTTATCAGGCATCTCAATGTTATTGTATCATCCTTTGTTCATTGCGATACATGTTTGGGGTAAAGTAAGGTAGAGATGAGCAAAAGCGGGCAGCTGACACTGTGCATTGACTTCGACGGCGTGATTCACGACTACGTTCTCGGCGACTGGCGAGAGGGCGAGATCTATGGCAAGCCGATCCTCGGGGCGATCGACGCCCTCTTTCGTCTGAGGAGTCGAGGATGGAACGTCATCATCCACACCACCCGAGGACGGAGTGAGGCGGCTCGGGAGAACATCCGCAACTGGTTGGCAGCTTACGGCGACAGGGACTACCCTGACGAGTTTGCCCTGTGGAACGAGACAAGGGACAAGGTGGACTTCCCTTTCACCATCACTGACAAGAAGCTTCCGGCGATTGCCTACATCGATGACCGAGCGGTTAGATTTACCAACTGGATTGACATTATTCGATACTTTTCTTAGATGAGAGTAGCCATCATCGGTGGAGGCTTAGTCGGTAGGCTAGCTGCTTGGGCGGTGATGCAGAGTGGCCACTCTTCGACTATCTTTGACAGGATGTATGAGAAGGTGGCCAAGGCGCCACGAGGCTTTGTGTACATGCATGAGGCCTGTGGGCTTCCTCTGCGCCCGCAACTGGTCACCGTGATCGAGCAGGGCACTGCGGAGGAGTATACGAAGAAGGTCTACCAAGGTGGACCCTCAGCCCCTACTGCTGGCGAGGTAAGCTTTGGAAAGTACGGCGGGGTGAGAGAATGCTACGACCCAGGTGAGCTGCTAGGCATCCTCAACGGTCTTCAGCACGGCATGGTGCAGGAGCATAACTTCGTCGACCTTGAGGAGATCCTTAACTTGCTCTACGAATATGATCGCCTTGTATTTACCCTTCCTATCAACAGTTTTATTAAAGGCAACTGGCCGTTCAGGAAGGGAAGTGTCGGGGCGTGGCCGCTTGATCCAGGCGAGGAAGGCATGGCCAACTTTTGCGTGTACAACTCGAGCCCGGAGATTCCTTGGCATCGCTCTGGGGCGATGTTCGGCTGGGCCTTTCGTGAGTTTCCTGCAGTAGTTCCAGGCCACCAACCGATCATAAAGGTGATCGACGGTGATAAGCCACCAACGTACAAGAACGTGTTGTTCACTGGACGCTTTGGAGCTTGGAGAAAGAAGCAATTGAGCCATGAGTCTTATACGGAGGTACTTAATTGGCTGGATGCATAGTGGAGGGAGTCGACGGAAGTGGAAAGACGACGCTCATTAGAGCTCTTCGTGATGCTCTTCACCTACCGGTGGTTCACGTGGTTCAACCTAGGAGTCCTGATATCAAGCAGATGCTGAGCTTTCTTGATTGCGGGCCGATTATCTTCGACAGGTTCCACTGGAGTCCCGTGGTTTACGGCAAGGTGCTACGGGACGGCCCAGAGCTTTCGGGATATGATCTTTGGGCCCTGGACGGGTACTTGATGAGTCGAGGCTACGTCTCTATTCTTTGTGTCACTGATCTTGAGACGATGCTTGAGAACAACAGAAATGCTCCGCAACTCTGGGAAGAGGTGAGGAAAGCAGAGGTATTGATAAATCTTCGTGATTCCTATTTTAATCTGCACTACAGCAGTGAACTTCCACGCCTTTTTTTCGACTATCGGGTTGAAGGCATCGAACTTGTCATTAAGGCATATACCGAATTTGCAAAGGCGGCTGCACCTGAGCACGTGCTCGGTCACCCAAAGCCTGACATCTGGTTCGTAGGAGATGAGAGGGCGGATCGTGGAAGCAACGGCATTAAGATTCCTTTTTACGGTGTCGGAGTCTCTGATAAGTTGCTCTCAGGAACTCTGCTCTATCGGGCGCTTCGTGACAACGGGTACACGTGGGGCAAAGGGGTTGCCCTTTCAAACTCCGCTGGCGTTGACTTGGCAAAGGTGTACAATGAGCTAGGAGAGCCGAAGGTGGTGGTGTCCCTAGGAGCCGCGGCCTTAAATCGACTTTCTGATGTTGGAATCGCGGCACGTAACGTTGTTCATCCTCAGTACTGGAGAAGATTTTACTATCATGAGCCTAAGGGCTATACTCGACTTATCAAGAAAGCAGTAGAGCATTGAGTAAGCAACAGGACATATTTTCCCCTTTGTGGAGGAGGCAATTGGCCTTTACCTCGTTGCTTCTTAGCACCGTTGACCGGCCTTTAGAGCAGCTGACAGAGGATGACCGGGTCAGGCTTACCAAGGAGTACATCGAGTACCTGCACTCTGAGCTCGTCGAGGTGCTTAACAACGTGCCTTGGAAGAAGCATCGCTTTACCGGAGTCTCTAATCGTGATGCTTTGCTCGAGGAGTTGGTTGACGTGCAGAAGTTCTTGTTCGGTTTGATGATGATCTGGGGGGTGAACCCAGGTGAGCTCTCACGAGCCTTCATGAGGAAGTCGGACATCGTCGAGCAGCGCTTTAAGCAGGATCACCTGCTGCCGCGTCAGGTCACGAGTGATAAGGTAGTGCTCGTGGATATCGACGACGTGGTAGCTAATTGGGAACAGGGTTTTTACGACTGGGCGTATGATCAACACCCTGAGCTAGAGCCCGATGACTTTTTGTCTCACGTTGATCCTGGTCTGCGGCAGCGTCTAAAGGACGAGATGCACGCCGCTGGTGGCATGAAGTCCCTTACGCTTCTCAACGGAACTATAGAGGCAGTGAACCTTCTTCGACAGCATGGATATACGATCGTGTGGCTTACGGCTAGGCCCATCGGGAAGCACCCGCGACTCGTGGGGGACACGGTGACGTGGCTTCAGGACATGGATCTTCCCACGGAGTACATCTACTACAGTGATCTCAACAAGCATGTCTTCGTGGCCGAGAAGTTTCCGAGGGCCGTGGCGTTGTTCGATGATAACCCCGAGATTGTGGCGCACGCAAGGGAGTTTGGGATCGACGCCTACTTAGTCGATGCGCACGGTACCACTGCAGGGCAGTCCTTCCTAGAGTTAGTAAGGAGATTTCTTGAGGAGGAGAGGGTTTGATACCTTGGTTGCATCGTAGGATGCGTATTGTTGTATTCGAGGGCTTGGACGGGGCGGGAAAGACTACCCTCTTCAGGGAGTTTGAAAAGAACTATGATCACTACCAAGCCTGCTTTGATAGGTGGCCTCCTATCAGCAACTACGTGTATGATAGATTTTTTAACAGGCACCTGGAAAACCTGGAGAGGGACACGTGGTTAGAAGCTCTTTCCCTGAAGGCTGCCTGGTCCTTTGGCCTCATCATCGTGTTCGTTGACACCTCTCCGTTGGTATGCTGGGAGCGAAGAAGGCTCGAGGAAGCCTACTCGGTTCAAGACTACGAGTGCCAGCGAGGACTCTATGCTAACATCATCGGGGCCTTAAGCAACCACGGTGTTCCGGTCATCAGGGTCACCGGAGAGGCGAGACCCCAGGACAACGCACAAAAGGTTGAGAGGTTTTTAAGGCTTCTTGACAGAGAAGAGGAAAGAGATGGCTGAGGAAATTGACATCGAGAGGCATCTAGAGAACCTTAGACAACTGCGGATCGACGTCGGTACGAAGCCGAAGGAGGAAGTAGAACCCAAACCTACTGTCTACCATCGTGGCGGGGAGGCGGTGTCGGTGAAGATGGTTATGCCGAACACACCGGTCAACTTTTATGCCGGAATGTTTGTGATGGCGGTCTCGACCTGGGGCGGACCTCATGACAGCGGGATCATCAAGTGGAACAAGGCCTCGTGTGCGGGTCGAGAGACAGTGGTTCGAGCGATACTTCAAAGGCAGGCTCTACCCCTTGCCCTTGAACACCCCCAGTTTTTGTTTGAGATCACGGGATGTTCTCGCTCGGCCTTTGATCAGATTGCGAGAATGAGAATCGGCACGACGTTTTCGAGCATGGGCACCAGGGATAACGCCCACAGTGACTTTGAGGTAGTGGTGCCGCCAAACATATACGACGATGCCTTTCTACTTACGAAGTTTAAGAGTAGTACTGAGGCAGCAAAGAGCGTGTACGTCAATCTACTTAAGGAAGGGATGAGTTGGCAGGATGCGAGAGGTGTCCTTCCACAGAGCATGGTCCATCGTTTTTGTATGAGCGTGAACTACGCGGCGTTGTCGGGCTTTATGGCGAAGCGCTTGATGTTTGAGGAGCAACCGGACACGGTAGCCGTGGCGTGGAAGATGAGGCAGGAACTTGGACGTCATTACGCGATCTTAGCTGCGCCTCTAAGGCCCGCTTGTGACCTCGCTCGTCGCTGCGTGTACCACCAGACGAACTCGCTTAGCGAGGCCTTTGGCTGCCTCTTTCAGGGCTGCGGACGCTGGGAAGAGGAGAAGTACAAGTACGCGGACTTCGACGAGCCTTCAACCACGGAGAGTGACATCGAAGAGTGGCTAGGGGAGCCTGTCCCAAGGGGAGTGGATCCCATAAAATGGGACTATGCGTTCGGGTATGATAAACACTACTTTGAGCAGACACTGTAGCCATGCTGCTGGTACTTACAGCTGATTCGATCATTGAGGCGATTGGGGATAATCCTGTTGTCATCATTGACACGGAAACCTCCTCGCTGTACCCATGGCGTGACGGGAAGATCTTAGCTGGAGTCGGTGTCAAGCCACGTGGCGGAGAGTCATTTTATCTACCATTTCGACATCAAAACGGCGGGAAGCAGGCTTCGCTTAAGGAACTTGCTAAACTTGGAGAGGCGTTGCGCGGACGTGAGCTTGTTTTTCACAACCCTAAGTTTGATCTGGCTGTGTTGTACAATGACGGGCTTGATCTCTCAGACGAGGACGTGACGGACACCGTGGTACTTGTGCGTCTTGTCAGCGAGGATGAGATAAGCTACGAGCTTAAGCGACTGGCAAAGAAGTACCTTGACCCCGTAGCGGGGGAGTCTCAGAAGGCTCTCCGTACTCTCATAAAGAAGATGGGGTGGTACGAGACCGATGAGAGCGGGGACATAGTTCTACGCTACGATAAGGTGCCAGCAGAGGTCATTGCGAGTCCGTATGTCGAGGATGATCTTCGATTTACGGAAGGTCTCTATGATAAGGCCATGCCCTTTATCTCTAGCCGGGGACTGAAAGAGCTACTCGAGCTGGAGAAGCAGCTAACCAAGAGGTTGTTTCACGTTGAGAGGTACGGGTTTCAACTTGATCGAGAGTACATCGAGGGGGAGTTGAGGAGCATCTCTCAACTAGTCGATGAGCTAGAAAGAGAGAACGGCAAGTTGGCTCGGGTCGCGTTAAGGGCTCGTGTGAAGGAACTTAAGTTGACCTCAGTCGTTAAGCGGTGGTTAAAGCTACCCAAAAAGGAGCGGGAGAAGGAGTTAAAGCAGCATAGCAGTGAGACGGAAAAGCTTCTCATTGGCTGTGAATTTGCTCGGAAAGAGAGTGAGGAGGCAGAGGGGGAGGAATTTAACACATACAGCTCCCATGATGTGAGAAAGGTCTTCGAGGCTCTCGGGGTCATCTCAGATGTTAAGACGAAAAAGGGAGCAAGCTCCTGGGCTAAGACAGCCCTCGCTGTGGTTGATCATCCTCTGGCTGACAACATCGTGAGGTGTCGCGCAACTAAAAACATCAAGAACTACTACGAGACCTTCATCGAGCTTATGGACTCCTGGGCGGTGATCCATTGCTCACTTCACCAAGCAGGAACCCGCACTGGTAGGCTTTCTTGTCGAAGCCCTAATCTTCAAAATGTGCCTCGTTTTGAGGCCTTTACAGGAGCTAAGACCGGAGCCATCGCCTCCATGAAGAGGTTAAAAATGAAGCAGGAGGAGGCTGAGCTTAAGGCAAAGACGAAGCGCTACCTCGAGGCTGGAAAGCACCAAATTTCGTTCGATGACGAGATCGCGAAGGAGATTCTCGGCGAGTTTGAGGGTGAGTTGTTTGGTAAGGTGCGGGGAGCTTTTGTCCCACGACCCGGACACTTTCTTCTCTCTGTAGACTGGCAGCAGATTGAACTTCGCATCTTCGCCGACTTTGCTGGGGAGGACGAGCTTCTAAAGGCCTTTGATCTCGGCCTAGATGTTCACCGCTTTACCGCTATCGCCGCCTTTGGTTCGCTGCCGGATCCTAAGAGGAACGAACAGCTGTACAAGTGGGTAAGAAACATGGGTAAGCAGATAGCTTTTGGCCTGCTGTACGGGATGGGCATAGCCCTACTTGCGATCGAGATCGGGAGGTCAAAGGAAGAGGCCCAGGAGTTTATGGACCGCTACTTCGCTCGATTTAGGTACGCAAAACAGTGGATTGACAGCATCCACGTTGAGTGCGGTGATAACGGCTTTGTGGTTGATCTCTGGGGTCGTCGTCGCTACCTTCCGAGGAAACTAGTCTATAAGGCGGTTAACTTTCTTGTACAAGGTTCGGCGGCGGATCTAATGAAGGATGCCTTTATAAGGGTCTACGACGCCTTAAAGAACTACGGTACGAAGATACTGCTGACAATTCACGATGAGATCATCTTCGAGGTACCCTACAACGAGGCTGCTTTGGTCATCCCCATCATCATCAAGGAGATGGAGACATGCGAGCGTATCAAGGCCCGGCTTCGCTGCGACGCGGCTTGGGCTCCGGAGCGTTGGAGTCAGATGTACGAAGACAAGTATGTAAAGTTGTGTGACCTTAAGTGCGACGTGTGTGGCGGTAAGGGGCAAATTCCAAGCCTTCCCGGGATTGAGCCTGAGAAGGTGCAGGATATGCTGCTCGTCGCTCTGTACGAGAACAACTCTAAGCTGCTTCGTTCTGCAGAGATTCATGACTGCGAGGCATGCGAGGCAAGGGGCTATGATCTCGGTAAGCTTCTAGGCTACGCTGAGGAAAGGGGCCTTTTGTCATGAGATGGAAATTATGAATACCCCGGATAGATTTAAGATTCGGGATTGGTGTAGCTATTTATTCGACGCTGTGAGAAGAGAGAACAACAGAGAATGGAGGCCGAAGTCAACTATCGTCGCGGCGTGGACTCGTGTCATTAGAAATTTGACAGAGAACAAGGAGTACGAGACGCTTGATCCCTTTGTCCTTGCTCTTGCCCTTGACGTGATCGCGCTCGGGTGGGGGGATTATGTCGTTACCTCACCGTGGGAGGTTCTCGCACCTGGAAAATTGTTCTACAAGTTTTCCGGAAGATCAAAGGCCTTTTGGAGGGCGGTGTACTTCTCGAGATTTGCTTCGACCGACAAAGAGGTACAGTTTTATAGCTACCACTTAACCCAGTATGAGATCGGCCTTTCAATGGTGCGTGGAGAGGCTGGAAGACTTGAGTTGTTGAGAAATCACAAGGTTGCTTTGACACAGGCGGAGACCGTGATTAGGGCTCGGGGTAATATCCGCCCTGTCTTTAAGGTTCACTGGCTTCGTCAGCGCTTTGGAGAAGAATGAAGCCGATAGATCTAGAGGTTCGCCTTCTCAGTAGCATAGAGACTGAGGAGGATGTTACCTACTGCCAACGGGAAGGGGTGACTCGGGAGACATTTATCGAGGGAGACGAGGACGTCGACCACGCGGCTGTGTATGAGTACATCTTGAGGCATGCCCAGGAGAACAGCGGGCAGCTTCCGACGGCAGAGGACCTTCGAACATTGCTCGGCTTTAAGAGCACAGGAGTCGGTGATCTCAAGAGCTACGTAGCGCTGGCGAGGCGTCGAGAAGTAGGACGTAAGGCTCTGCGGTTTCTGCAGACTAACATCCAACGCCTTGACACCGATGACCCGGTGGATGCCATCGCTGACATAGCCGCTGAGTTCTCTGGACTAAAGTCGGAGACAGGGCAGGTGATCTCTTACCTTGACAAGGACGCGTTGGAGCGACTTGATGATTTTGACGAGGCACGGGAGCTTGTCAAGGCGGGAAAGATGATCGGCATTCCCACAGGGCTGTCGACGTTTGACAACCAGTACCTAGGATTTAAGCCAGGTGAGCTAGTTGTAGTGATCGGGGGCACCGGTGTCGGGAAGAGCTGGTTGTTGATGTACATGGCCGCCGTTGCCCATAAGAACGGGTACAGAATCTTCCTTGTGTCACCTGAGCTTACCATCAAGGAGCAAGGAAAGAGGTTTGATCCCATACGGGCCCACCTTGACGACATCACCCTTTCAAACCAGGACATCATCACTGGACAAGGCAAGAGAACGGTGTACAAGAGTTGGCTTGAGGAGCTTTCAAAGGAGAGAAGCTTTCCAGGGGTGGATCGCTCTGACACCGGGCAGTGGTTTACATTTTCTGATATCTGGCGGATGACAGTAGAGAACAAGCCTGACATGTTGATCGTTGATGGCTTGCATCTTATCGCTGGTGATGCGCGTAGTGGCGCAAAACAAGGATGGGAGATCCTCAAGACGGGAGTTGACATGCTCAAGGCTCTTGCACAACAGGAGCGAATCGTCGTGCTCGGTGCCCATCAGCCGACAAGGGATGCTTCGGCAAAGGGGGCGACCATTCCTCCGTCCCTGTCGCAGATCGCGTACGGTTTCTCGGTGGCGCAGTCCTCTGACCGGGTCATCTCAATGTCATATGACTCAGACTCTGAGCTTCATCGACTCTATCGAGTGGTGAAGCTACGTGAAGGCAAGGCGATCCCCGAGGCTCGTCGTCTGTACTTCAACGTTGACAAGGGGCAGATTAACGAGGTTCCGTATGAAGATCCCGGGGAGTTTGAGACCAAGAACGGGTTCAAAGGCTAAAATTTACCAATTTGTAACAAAATGAGCGGCTTTTTTGGTCCTTTGTGTGTTAGGATAAATATATGCCCCGTATCGCGGATCTCCAAGTAGACGTCGCCGATGTTCTAGAGCGACTTGGAATTGAGGTCGTCGTTGATCGAGGCACCTGGGGTGATGCCCTGTGCCCATTTCACGACGAGTTTAACCCCTCGTTTAGTGTTAATTTGGAAGAGGGAGCTTGGGTGTGCCGCCATGGAAACGAGACGGGGCAACTTCTTGATCTAATTACTAGGGTTCAAGGTTGCTCGAAGAGGGAAGCTGCTCTTTGGGTGCAGAACCTTGCCCCTAAGAACTACAACGCGACCGATGTGCTTGTGAAGTTATTCCAGTTGTCAAAGGAGACAGGACGTGACATGTCGGCGACACTTGAGTGGTCGGAGAGGTATGAAGCCCTTGACCCGACACTGATGTCAGAGTACTTCTTCGAAAGAGGTTTTTTCGTCGAGACGATGCATGCCTTTGACATTCGCTATGATCCGAAGGAGAACGCTTTGATTTGGCCGGTGAGAGACGAGGCAGTGAACCTAATCGGCTTTATCAAGAGGCGAATACCTCCGGTGATAGGGGCGCGATACGAGTACCCTAGAGGCTTTCAACGTACTCTTCACCCACTTGATCAATTTAAAGGAAGCGATGCTATTCTTGTCGAAGGGCCGCTAGACTCCTTATGGCTACATCAGTGCGGGTACAACGGAGCGCTCGCTGTGTTAGGGTCAGGCCTAACAAGGAGTCAGCTTACGTGGCTTCGTCGAAACACGACTAGTGTTACTTTGGCATTTGACAATGATCGAGATGGAAGACTTGGGCAGGAAAAGGTGATCAGACAGCTCGCAGGCACGAGAACGTTCATTGTTGAACTACCAGAAGGGGTAAAGGATCCACAGGAACTTTGCAAGGAGGAACTAAAGATAGTACTAGAGAAGGCATCTTCCGCGCTGTTTAGCGGTGTAAAAGGGGTAAAGTAGATTATGAGGGCTGAATTGAGAGACGTTCCGTTCGAAGAGCTAGAGAAGCAGTGGGGTGGGATGCTCCGACGCTTTGCTTTGTGGCGCATTAGTGGCTACGAGTACGATGATCTGTACCAGGAGATGAGGCTTGTTCTGCACAAAGCGCAGCAGTCGTACGACCCGACAAGGGGAGCCGCGTTTATTACGTACCTCTGGAGAGCATGCCTAAATAAGGTGGGAAAGCTTCGGCACCAGACAGGAGCACAAAAGAGAGTTCCACAGGATAGTCTAGTGCCTCTATGCCTAGGTGATCATGCCTATGATCAGGTGTACTGCTCAGCGTGTCGCGAGTTGCCCTCGACGATCAATGACACGGAGGTCTTTGACCTGCTAGAGGGGACATCTGCGGAGGCTCGGCGCATCGCGGAGCTTTCACTCTACGGTGAGACTACTCGATCTGAGTGGCTTAGGCGAGGAATGACGCCGCAGCAGATCAAAAGGGGAGTAAGCGAACTTAAGGAGCTACTACAAGGAGGTGCAAGATGACAAGCGTAGCAACGTTCTTCAAGGCGGGAAGAAAACTAGTCTTTGACGCCGTCCAGGAGTTGCAGGACAGAGTAAATGTCCTAATCGCGAGTGCTCAGGTGTCTGCTAATGCTTTGGTTACCGAGTTGATCACGACCACTTTTAGCATAGTCAGAGCATCTGTTGCCTCGACGTTTTCCCTTTTAAGGGCCGGACTTATCATCGTTCTCGGATTACCGTACACGTCGGTGATTCCGGCGGACTACGCCGTTGGATTCGAGGATGGACGACGGGGCATGGTGCCGGCGAAGCCAAAAAAGAAGTAGGAGGAAGAGCTTTAGATGCCAAGAGGAATAGCGAGTGATATTTCTGGGAAGGCGGGAGGAAGTCGCTACATTCGGCATATTCGTCTTCGGGATGACGGGGAGTTTTGTCGACTCTGGTTCTTGACAGAGGGGGACGAGATCTTCCTTGAGAGCTTTCACAACATCGACAACCCTGGCTCAGGCCCAAAGTGGCTTAGTAAGATCTGTGTCAACTCGGCCTTCGGGCAGGCTTGTGAGTACTGCGAAGAGGGCTCGGCGCGAACGGAGTTTCTTGCATGGACGTACGAGCTTCTTCACTTCTATCCTGATAAGCCTGATAACGTCGAGACAAAGAAGGCAACCATCGGCAGTGGCAGGATGTACGTCGAGGAGGTCAACGAGATTCGACTTATGAGAGCCTCGATCATGCATCGCGGGTCGATCAAGACGAGGATGGAGCGACACGGCACTCTGCTTGACAGGCCATTTGACTGGATTCGCGACGGTAAAAAGGGAAGCAAGAGACCGAGCTATACCCTAGAGGCCCTTGATGTCGAGAAGATGACTAAGGAGCTTCGCGAGTTGATGGAAACTCTTCCAGACCTAGAGGACGTCGCACTCGGTAAGGTTGAGAGACTGGGCGGTGCTTCTGACGATGAGAAGGAAGGTAGTGAGCCTAGCAAGAAGTACGCGACCCGTACGGTCTCGTTCGAAAAGGACGACGACGACGAAGAAGGCAACGAGTTCGTCAAGGAGGTTGCTAAGAGTAAAAAGCCTCAGTTGAAGAGAAACGAGGAGCCGGACGATGACGAGGACGGAGATGAGGATCCTTTCTCATAAATAGAGGAGGAAAATGCTTCACTCTCACAACTACGAAATCGTCGAAAGACATCCGATCGGAGCCGATGTTTTCGTTGTGCTAAGGTGCTCGTGCGGAAAACGAAAGTTGAAGTTAGTTCAGGACGTAGAGAGGAGAGTGACTGATGCCTAAGATCAGCGTAAAGCTCGGGCTCACCCTGCCGGGGCCGGAGCAGTACAGCTCGTTCAGGGCAGACTTCGGTATCAGCGACGTCGATACGGACGGGGACGTCGAGGCGCAGCTAGAGATGGCGCTTGAGGTCGGCAGCAAGGTGGCGATCCAGGCCGAGGCCGGGCTCGCCCAGCAGGCCGCGAACCTCTCAGGCATAACACTGGGGGGTGTCGGAGTCGGGCAGGCTTTCGCCGACTTCCGCGACAAGTTCCAGCCGGCGTGGAAGAAGCTGGTCGAGAAGGTCAAGGAGCTGGAGGAGCGGAGCGGGGTTTCAGCTAATAAACCACGTGAGGTAGAGTTGGAGGAAGAGGATGAGGGAGAGGATAAGCCAAAAGTTGTAAAGGTGACTAAGCCTTCACATCGAACAAAAGGCCCTAGGAAGTAGCAGCGAATGGTACAGCGAGAAGTATCTCGCCCAGACTCGATTCTCGAGGCGTGGGGGGCGAGGTGGAACAAGAAGCTAGGCGACGAGGTCGTGTATGACCCAGATGCCGAGATCCTTAGCCCAAATCCGATTCCTCTTGAGCTGCCGGCACTTGACATAGTCCTCGGTGGGGGCATCCCGAGGGGACGCACCACCATCGTGTACGGCAATGAGGGGTGTGGCAAGACGCTGCTTTCACAGCTTATCATAGCGGCGGCACAGCGTCAGGGCGGAGATGCGTTGTTCTTTGATGTCGAGCGTACCTATACGCGTGATTGGTTTCGACTGACCGGGGTTAACACCAGCGCCGACAGGCTTCAGATCGTCCGACCGGCGAACCTCGAGCAGGCCTTTGACATGGCGGACGACGCTCTGAGAACTATTCAGCCAGCTGTCATTGTCATCGACTCGTGCGCGGCAATGGTGCCGAAGCAGATGCTCGAGGCCAGCATGGAGGACAAGGACTTTCGGGGACTCGGGGCGCGCAAGACAACGGAGGGCATCAAGAAGCTTACCGCATCTAATAAGACAACGGCCCTGGTGGTTATCAATCAGGTTCGTGTTGACATGGGCAAGACATTTGGAAATCCCGAGACAATGCCAGGTGGAAAGGCTCTGCGCTTTGCCTCGTCTCTTACTCTTCTCATTCGACGCGGAACGTGGCTCACGGACAAGTCCGAAGAGTTGGACTTGGAAGAGCTGGACCTTGACTTTACCGCAGTCGACACGAGACGAGATGCGAAGTACGTGGGCTTCTTACTCTGGCTGCGCACTGAAAAGAACAAGCAGGCGGTCGGCTACCAGGACTGCCAGATTAAGTTCTTTTTTAACGGTACCGTTGATCCGACAAGTGCTCTCGTTGACTTGGCACTGAGGCGAGGCGTGATAGAGGAGGTCGGCAAGGGATACTTTCTTGTGCCTGGAATTGAGAAAAAATTTCACGGGGCAAGAAACGTTGAAAAGCTACTAAAAAAGGATAGGGGGTTGGCCAACGAGGTAGCGAGACTGGTGCGGGAGGGATAGGCTTATGAAGCCGGATGTGCCCCTTACCGAGTTGACAGAGCCCCATAAGGAGGTGCTTAGATACCTTCAATGTCGAGGTCTCGCTGTTTGGCATGAGGTGTCTTTTCCTCCCTATTTCGTCGATTTGTATCTTCCGAGATACCATGCTGCGGTGGAGGTGAACGGGCCGTTGCACGTGAGAGAAAAGGACGACGAGAGGGACGAGGAACTTCTTGCGATATATCGCCTACCAGTTCATCATATCGTGACCGAAGACGCAAAGTATCCTGAGCGATGGTGGATGGGAGTGGCGATATTTCTTAACAACGCGAAGCCATCAAAGCAGCAACGCTGGGAATTGTGCGAAGGCAAGGTAAATTGGTAACGCCGACAAGAGGCGGAGCTCTTCAAGACTTCTTACGTGACAGGAATTCGATAAAAAAGTCGAAGAAAGAGCCAAAAAAGGCAGGCTTTGTCATCAAAGAGCGACCTACGGTGTCCGAAGACACTGAGAAGCCGATTTCGATTCTTTGGATAAAGCCGATGCTTGACGAGGCACTCGAGAGCAGCCAAGTCCTGTGGGAGCCCCCAAAGAGAAGTTTTCGTGGAAGCGCGACGGGGACTCGATGCATCAGGGCACTGACCTTTGAGGTGCTTGGCCATCAGGTTCCTAGAGAGGCACGGGTACTTCGCATCTTCGCGACCGGAAAGAGGATCGAGGACACCATAATCCAAACGGCCAAGGGTGCGAAGATTCTTGTTGACAAGAGTGATCAACTGGGGGGAGCTTATCTGGATCCCCCTATTACCTGTCACATTGACGGAGAGGTAGCAAAGCCCGGAAGTGAGCAGATCTTCTTACTCGAGATAAAGAGCATCAACACCTACGGGTTTAGCAACCTTCCCAAGGAGCATGACATAGAACTAGCCGGAAGGTCACCGTTGATGGCCCGGTATGAGAACTACGTGGTGCAGTGGAACACGTACGCGTGGGCACCGGAGGTTGACCTCGAGTATGGGGCTTTGTTGTTCGAGGACAAGAACGACCAGAGGCAGAAGATCTACGGCCTCAGGCGGGATCCAGTGCTACGAGACGAGATGCTTGAGAGGCATCGAGAAGCCGCTACGTATGTTCTCTCTGACCCTCAGAGGATTGCCCCAGTACCGGAGGGCTTTGACCCCGAGACAGGAAAAGGTGGGTGTAACACCTGCTCGCATCGCTACCTCTGCAAGAGGGTGTCCAGAGGTCCTGTCGAGTACGATGTGTTGCGTACTGAGGATGCAAAATTACGTGGGTAGGGGAGTACAATAGTAAAGAGATGAGAGTGGTAGATGTTAAAGCAGACAACGTGCTCGAGTGGGCGCGGGAGAAGATGGAGAAAAAGCGACTTCCCCTTCCTAAGAGGCCAAGAGGTAAGGATCCGGAGTTTATTTTCCCAGATGATCCCGACACTTTGAGTTCCAGTGAGTTGGGTCAGTTGATGATGAGAATGACAGCATTTTTCGGCTATGCCCAGCGGTTGTTCGGTCTCGCCGACTCGGAATTTGCTCTCGTTGACATCGAGTACAAGGTGCAGATCAACATGGCAGGCATTGAGGTGCGTGAAAAGCTTGGTCGAGTCTCAGCCGATGTCGTAGAAGCTGCTGTGCTTAGTGAGAATGAGGACATCGCACCGCTGTACGAGCGGAGGCTAAAGCTGATGACGATTCGCTCTCAGCTTGAGTCTCGGCTAAAGATCTATGAAAAGTTGTATCAGGCCCTCTCGAGAGAGCTTTCAAGAAGAGAAATGGAGAGTCGAGTGTCATGAGTTTGGTGCTGACAGAGTATGATGTTGTTGCTACGCTTGACAGAATGCCGTGGTGGGAATTTGAAAGAGCTGTGAGAAGCGGCAAGATTGCGTTGATCACGAAGCTTTTTGAACTTCCACGTGGTGACATCGTTCGTCGTGCGCGTGAGATGAGAAGGAGGAGCAGAAGTGAAGACTTTGGGTCAAGTGGAGTTGGAAGTGCGAGCACAATTTTTAGAGAATCTCAGGAGCTGCATTCTAGGGGGGTCAACCTCTCGCGAGACAGCGCGTTTCCTACGTGAGTCCTATCCTGAGATAAGGATCACGTTGGACATGCTACGTCGTCACGCAGCTAATCTTGATCTTTCGTTTTCCAGGCAGATCAACGATGACCTCTTTGAGCAACCACGCGAGTTTAAGGAACTTGTCATTGATGAGGCTCCGGACGGGTACAAGGTGATCATCGTCAATGATCTCCAAATACCATTTCAGGACAAGGCCGCTGTAGAGGCAGTGTCGAAATTCTGGAACGATTTCTCTCCTGACCTAGAGGTCTACAACGGGGACATCTTCGACTTCTACAACATCAGCGCATTCGACAAAAACCCCTCGCGGAGGTTTAAGCTCCAGGATGAGCTCGACGAGAGCTTCGCCTGGCTGGAGTCACGCGCGGACGCGAACCCTAGCGCGCGACGAGTCTTCATCGAGGGAAACCACGAGGATCGACTTCGTCGGTTTCTCTGGAAGTTTTCCTCAGAGCTCTCTAACCTTCGGGTCCTGGAGTTCGAGAAGCTGCTGGGCTTCGAGGAGCTTGGGATCGAGAACTTGAAGTACATGAGTGTGCTTGACTTCCTCGGCTATCGCATCGAGCACGGCTACAAGTCATCGGCATCGAAGGCATATCCGGTCAACGTAAGTCGCTTTATGGCGATCGCCACAGGCTCCTCGGGACTGTGCGGACACACGCATCACTTCAGCTCGTACTCGTGGACTGACGCCGGTGGCTCTCACTCGTACATCGAGAACGGCTGCCTGTGCCGCTTTGACCTCGAGTACGCCCCGTTTCCAAACTGGCAGAGGGCTTTTACGTACGGCGTCGTGAAGAACAACAAGGTTCATCTCGTCCCGGTGCAGATCTACCCCGACGGCTTTAGGGCGGAAGGCGAGTTTTATCAGAGGAGGGCGTAACATGAGAGACGGATACGTATACTTCCCCGGCCCTGACGCGAGAGATGGCTATATATACCTCGCCGGGCATAGAGTGAGAGATGGATACGTGTACATCGCCGGTCCTTACGGGGACTCTCGGGGCTATCACGAGGTTGAGCGGAACATCTCAAAGGCACGAGAGACGGCGGCCTTTTTGGCTACTAATCGAGTTCCCTTCTTTTGTCCCCATCTAAACTCCGCCCACTTTGAGGTGATCGTGCCAGATGTTCCCTCGGAGTTTTGGCATGACCTCGACATCAGGATACTGAAGTACGCTTCGGCGGTGCTGCTGCTTGAGTTTTGGGAGTATAGCCTGGGGTCTACGAAGGAAGTCGAGGTCGCTGAGAAATTAAACATTCCGGTTTTTCTACCCGAGGGGAGACATCAACTGGTAGATTGGTGGGGATTTAAATGAAGATCTACCTGATCGGCTCTCTTCGCAATCCAAAGGTTCCTATTTTGGCAGAAAACCTGCGGGACGAGGGTCACGACGTTTTTGACGACTGGTACGCCGCAGGCCCCGAGGCAGACGACCACTGGCAGAGCTACGAGCAAGCCAGGGGGCGTACCTACATCGAGGGTCTAAACGGGTTGGCCGTGGGGCATGTGTTTGACTTTGACCGCAAGCACCTTGCCCTCGCTGAGGCGGGCGTGTTAGTGCTCCCCGCCGGGAGGTCAGGGCACCTTGAACTGGGCATCATGATAGGGCAGCACAAGAGGGCTTACATCTTACTAGACGGGGAGCCCGAGAGATGGGACATGATGTACAAGTTTGCCAGCGGAGTCTTTATTGATAAGAAGAGCCTCGTCGAGGAGCTGAGGACATGAGCATCCTGCGAGGTCTGGCATACGACGATGTACTTCTCATCCCAAACTACGGCAACGTGTCGAGGGACGACGGTTCCGTCGAAACTAGCTTGGGGGAGCATCAGTTTAAGATTCCCCTTATCTCTGCAAACATGGACACTATCACAGGGGCTGAGATGGCTATTGCCATGGCCCAACTTGGTGGACTGGGTATCCTGCATCGTTTCATGTCGAATCAAGAGAACGTAACTGCGTATAGGGAAGCGGTAGACCTCCTCGTCGATCCTTCTTCTGTGGGGGTGTCGGTCGGCGTAGGGGAGAGTGAGGTCGTTCGCGCCGAGCTTTTGTACATGGCCGGGGCAAGGCTCTTCTGCGTGGACGTGGCGCACGCCCACTGTAAGATGGCGGGCAAGATGGTGAAGCGCCTGAAGTTGTACAGCGACACCTACGTCATCGCTGGAAACGTCGCTACCTACGGAGGGGCTGATTATCTGGTAGGTTGCGGGGCAGATGCGGTGAAGGTCGGTGTGGGCGCTGGCTCGGTCTGCACGACGAGAGAAGTCACCGGCTTCGGAGTACCGCAGTTTACAGCTATAACGGACTGTGCCCGCATCGATCGACCCATCATCGCCGATGGTGGCATTCGCACCTCGGGAGACGCGGTCAAGGCTCTCGCTGCTGGTGCTGCGATGGTAATGCTAGGAGGAATGTTGGCCGGCACCGACGAGACCCAAGCATTGGCGAAAGGGCTTTACCGCGGAATGGCATCACCTGAGGCGAGAAAAGACTACTACGGGCTAGACACCGGAAGAGCAGCCGAGGGAATAACCATCAAAGTAAAGCCCAAGGGTTCGGTTGCTGATGCCATCGCAGAAATCATTGGTGGCATTAAGTCAGGACTTTCCTATGCCGGAGCGAAGGACCTCAATGAACTTCGTAGGAAAGCCGTATTTATGCAAGTTACACAAGCTGCAGTAAAGGAGGGCACCCCTCATGGATTTCGATAGTTACTTTATCGCGATCGCGGATGCGGTGCGAAGTAAGTCAAAAGATCTGAGCTCCAAGGTAGGAGCCGTTATCGTCGGTCCTGAGCGACAGATTGTCTCGACCGGCTTTAATGGCTTTCCGCGCGGCATCGACGAAAAGGATAAGTCACGTTGGGATCGTGAGATCAAGTATCTCTATATCGAACACGCCGAGCGAAATGCCATCTACAACGCAGCGCGACACGGCATCCCCTTACGCGGGTGCTCCATATATTTGGTGGGGTTCGGGCCCCCGACGGTTCCCTGCACTGAGTGTGCGAAGGCCATCATTCAGTCGGGCATCGTGCGGGTCGTCGGCTTCGCGGCAAGGGAAGCGTCTAGATTTTGGGTCGAGGACCTGCTATTTGCAAGCTCCTTATTGACAGAGGCGGGGATCATAGTGGATGAATGGAGAGAGCATAGAGATGCCTAAAAAGCAGGGCGCGGAGGAAGCCCTGGACCTCATCTGCGGGCCTAGGATGGAGTACTACGGTCCCCCCAGCGAAAACCTAGAGGACATCGCGTCAACGTGGACTCCCTACGTGAAGAGGGCTTTGGAGTTGCGCGGGAAGCTTAACGGCACGGATGTGTGCATGCTAATGGTCCTCCTGAAGGCGGTTAGGCTTGTGCGGGGGTACCACCGGGACTCAGTCGTCGATGTCGCCGGCTACTCGGAGCTGGCAGAGGTGTTGAACGAGGAGGAAGCATACCGGTCTTTCGTGCTCCATGCGGCCAGCCAGATCAAGAACCGAAAAGAGCGGAGGCGCTTCGTGCTTAAGTTCCTGCTTGGAGGGGTAAAGAAGGAGGAAAAGTGATGTTGAAGGTGTTTGTAAAGGGACTGAATCAGAGGGGCTACGTCTGCGGGTTCGCATTTCAACCGGTCATGCGTGAGACGATGGTTCCTACCAACCTAGGGGACATGAAGGGGATTCCCGATCTCGGAGGAGTCCAGTTTAAGAAGGTGCAGCAGCAGGTCCTGGTGCCTGTAGTCTTCGTCGTGACGGAGGAAGGGCAGATGGGCCTTGTCGCGGTCGACGGCCTCGTGCCTCTGCTCTCGGAGCAGGAGCTAAAGGAGCTTCGTGAGAGCGAGGTTCCGGAAGAAGCTTTAGAGGAGGCCCAAAAGATAGCCGCGTCGCAGCAACCTCAGGAAGGCAAAGGAGAATAATGAGTTATTCTGTCGAGTACAAGTGCTCTAACTGCGACTGGAGTGGTCTTAAAATTTTCGACAGGGGAAAATTAGCCTTGTCTCCACTTGAGTGCCCGCGCTGTGGTTGCATAGAGGCACGAAAGATTCCGCTATCTTCTCCTCTTCCTCCAGCGTTTCCTTGTCCTTGTCCGAAACCAGATCCGTGGGAGCCATGGTTTAAGATGGGGCCAAACCCTGGATTCAGTGGAAGCCGGCAGGTCACCTGCCCCGACCCGACACCTTGCATCATGTACGCTCGTCGAGTGAATATCTAAGCGGATACAATAAAAATAATGAGTAGATTAGTTCGCGCTCTTGACGCCAGCGCCTACACGGGAGAGATTGCCTCGTCCATCTGGCCCGCCTTGCGCTCCTCCGGGATCTCCGTCTTCGTGCCCCAGATATGGGGAGGGCCGAGCGGTCCAAATCCCTACCTGGCCCAGCACGTCCAGGGAGCGCGTGCGGCAGGTCTGGCTATCGCGGGCGGCTACTGCTGGCCACCCTCACGCTGGGCCGACGCCCTGGATCACTGGCGGGCGCAGCTCGGCGACCTGCCGCGGGTGATGTGGCTGGACGTGGAGGCCGGCACGGGCTTCGATAAGGGCATGGTGAGCGGTTTGGCCCACGCGGGAGTCCAGGCGGGAATCTACTGCTCTCCATGGACCTGGCAGAGCATCATGGGGAACACCACGGCCTTTCTCAACCTACCTACGTGGTTGGCGACTTACGTGCCTGGCGACTGGCCTACGAGCCTGCCTGCCTTGGCCTTCCCCTATGGACGCGTGGTGGGCTGGCAGTGGCAGGGGACGACGACGCTGCTGGACGAGCAGTACGACTTGAACGTGTTTGACGCGGATTGGCTAGCGAGTCTAGAGCCGCGACCACCAGAACAGGAGGACGATATGCCCTTACTCATCATCCGAGACGTTCCGCAGGGCGGGGCCCTGCTCATTCCTGGGGCTCTCAGCCTCATGGGCGAGGATACCGTGACGAAGCTGAAGGCGCAGGGAGCGGTCGAAGTCGTGGACGCCGTACTGTTTGCCGCGCTCATTGAGGGCCGACGGCACGACATCAAGGAAGGGGCTCAGGCCGCGCTTAACGCCTGGTGGAACGAAGCCAATGTCCAGAAGATTGTGGAGAAGGGCGTGGCAGCTCAGTTGCCTGCCTTTATTACTGCCGTTCCGTCTGCACAGGTGAACATCGACGCCGGCGCTTTCGCTAAGGCCTTAGCAGCTGACCTCGTCAAGCGCCTTGAGACCTAGAGAGGAGAACGGCGATGTTTACTGAGGACAGCGAAGCGGTCGCCGACCTGAAGGCGCGGCTGTGTGCGGTGTGCCGGGCATTGGTCACGCCTCCGCACCGCCTATGCGGATGGCATGACTTCTGGTACATGATGAGGTTGCCGTATCGCACGGACCCGAACGCGGATTTCATTAGAAGGATGCTTGGCTATGGGCCGCCATAGGTTCGTGGCTGAGGAGACGCTGGGTCTGATCTGAAAGGAATAATGATGAACGAGAAAACGGGTCTTTTGGTGCTTGTCGCCTTGGCCATCAGCGGCCTCATCCTCTCGATGGGAGTGCTAATCGGAAGAACTACTGACGACTCACCGGGATGTCCGCCCGTCATCAACGCGGCCGTCAGGGTCAGGCTCTTCTACACAGAGCCGTATCCCGAGAGCCGGTTGACGGAGGAGGACCGCGCATTCATGAAGGCCTGCGGCTTCGGGGATTTCTCGCCATCGGAGACACCGCCACCGGAAGGGGGAGGAACATAAACCATGGTGCTACAAGATGCCTGACTTCTTGCTCGAGGACTTAGTCCTCTCTCGAACGGAGGGGGACGTATTTTTCGTGGCGGGAGTCGACGAGGTGGGAATGGGCGCGCTCGCCGGGCCGATCGTGGCAGCGGCCGTGGTTCTCGTTACCTCGAGCCTGGGCTACGGCGGGGATCAGTGGTTCGCGGGGATAGATGACAGCAAAAAGCTCTCCCCTAAGAGGCGGGAACAACTATACGGGACCATTATGTCACGGGCTGTGGCCATAGGGATCGGCTTGGCCACTAACACCGAGATCGACGATGTCGGCCTCATGACGGCTCATGGTCGCGCCCTTATCATGGCCTTTGAAGAGTGTCGACGTGAGTTGTCAGCTGAGTCAAGGCAAAAGACGAAGAAGGGATATGCCTCGAACAAAGCTGATCTCGTTGCGGTAGTCGATGGTGAGTATCTTGACTTCCTTCGAGAAGAACTTGGTGGTGATGCGTCGATCTTCTGTGATAAAGCCGACTCGAAGAGCTACTCCGTTGCCGCCGCTTCGATAGTTGCCAAGGTTACCCGTGATCGATACATGGCTGGCGAGGTCCCGAAAGGTGTCCATCGTGGCTTTTCTTGGGGTTCTCACAAGGGATATGGGACAAAGAGACACATGGAGGAGCTCTATCTTTATGGTCCAACCCCTCTGCATCGACTCTCATTCTCGCCGTGCAAAAAGGCTCAAAAATAGCCTGCCTTTACCAAGGTAGGGATGCTTTTACTGGGTACAATATAGGTGATGGGTAAGTTACTGGCACACGAAAAAGAGACTATCATCAGCTTTGGCAAGGAAGATGACTTCGCTTCAGTCTTTACGTACGAACGCTCTTGGCAGACCCACTGTGAGAAGGTGCTTGGCCTTAAGCCGATGCTCGAGAACGGATACGGGGGGAGGGAGTACCTACTGCCAAAGGCGTGGATCCGAAAGCCCCGTAAGACACGAACGCGAAAAAAGGAGTTAGGCCGTGTATAGTCGTCCTATCGAAGTCGGTGAGGGAGAAGACTACGAGATCCTGAGAGTTGATCAGCTCGAGTACAGTACCTTGATCCTGGCTCGGAGATTTAGGATGATCTCGCTACGGGGAATTGTCAATGGGTGGCCGATACCTGTCGGCAGCGGGATGGAGATCGGCCGAAAGGACGAGCACTCCCCGGTGCGGATCGTCGATGACATCCTCGCGATGAACCTCATTGATCCGAAGACGCCTATTACCCTATTCATCGACAGTCCCGGTGGCTCGGTTGACACGGGGATGATCGTCTATGACGCGATTAAGCTGAGCGCGGCCCCCGTGAGGACGATCGGTGTAAGCTGCGCGAGCATGGCGACACTGCTCCTAGCGGCCGGCTCCGAGAGGTTGGCCTTTCCCCATTCGAGATTTATGCTCCACCTCCCCCACGGGAGCTTTCAAGGTGACCCGAAAGATGCGAGGTTGCACTCCAAGGAACTTGATAGAGTCAACGAGATGCTCACAGATTGCTACCTCGAGTGCGGGGTTACTGCTGGGTTAGTCGGAGGAACCTCAAGGCAGATTAGGCAGAAGCTTAACAGGGACATCAACAGGGACTACTGGATGGACTCGGACGAGGCGGCTAGGTATGGGCTGATCGATCGTGTGATAACGCAAAAGGAGCTGTTTCAATGAAAGCAATAGGAGCCTACGAGGACGATCCGTTTAGCTCGGCCTTGACGTTGCTTAAGAGCCTATCTAGTGGTGAGACGAAGACAAAAGCCTTGGCTGTCGTGGCGATGATTCTCCGCGTCGCCGAGATCGAGGATGAGCTCGAGAGGCGTGGCGCCGATTCACTTATCGACGAGATGGCCGGGCTCAAGAAGCAGATTAAGGAGACGATGATCGAGGAGGGGGTCGAAGAAGTCTACGAGGAGACATCGGGGTACGAGGCCGTGCTTCAGCAGCGCACAAGCGAGGCATGGGACCTTTTTAATCTGAAGAGGATGCTTAGCCCAGCAAAGCAGCAAAGGTACATCGTGGTCGAGGAAAGCATCGACCATAGCGCGGTGGCAGAGGGCCTGAAGAACGGAGACCTATCTCGCGCCGAGCTTGAGTACAAGGGAGCGGTAAGAAAGGTGCCTGGCTCAAAGGCACTTTATGTGCGGAGGCGTAAGGATGGCTAGGACAGATGCGCGTCACTGCGTGATTTTACTGAGTAAGCCGGAGAGTGGCACTGGTATCGAGAACACCAGATTTGGTTCACTGCCCTACAACGTTTGGTTCGGTGACATGATTGAGAGATTCTGTGCAACACCGAACGAGGCATATGATACGCTTCAACGGCTGATCGACGGGAGGGACGTAGAGTGACCTGCCCCGAGTACCCCAAGATCGACACACTCTTCGAACGCGGTGAAGACTTTAAGGTCGACATCGCTAGACTGCGTCGACCGGAATTCGAGATCCCACAGCGTTGGCTCGCGACCGAGAAGGTCGACGGAACCAATGTGTGCGTGAGTTTCGAGAGAATTGGTGCCACCCACGAAGAGGCGGGGTGCACGCGCGAGGGATGCGAGTACGGCGAAAAGTGGGTCGTCCGCTTCTACGGTCGCACCGCTAACGCGCAGATGCCGACGTTCCTGCTCGACCACCTACAGCGGACCTTTACGCTCGAGAAGATGAAGTCGCTGTGGCGCGGCAAGCTCTCATGTGTAATTTGCGGCGGCCGAGGGGTAATGACCATCACGCCGCTGTATGATGCTTGTTCGTGCTTCGAGCCTTACCCCATCGTCCTCTACGGTGAGGGCTATGGGGCGAAGATCCAGAAGGGAGGAGGAAATTACCGCAGGAACAACGACGTGAGCTTCAGGCTCTTCGACGTGCTGATCGGTGACATCTGGCTTGCACGAACAAGTGTAGAGGACGTGGCGCGACAGTTGAATGTACCTTCCGTGCCCAAGCTTGGCGAAAACTGGGAGCTAGGTGAGATCGTTGAGGCTGTTAGAGGGGGAGTGCTCTCTCACGTCGCATACTTGGAGGGCGTTGAGGGTACGAAGGCCGAGGGAGTAGTCGCCTTTACCGACCCGCCGCTGTTCAACGGCCGCGGCCAGCGCCTCATATGGAAGCTTAAGACACAGGACTTTACGTCGTGAGTCGAAACAGACAACGCCACCCGATAATCGGTGGGGTCGTCAACCAGGGGCACGGGGACACCACGAAGCAGGGTCGGCGTGACAAGGCGAGGAGAGAGGCTAAGGAGCTTGGGAAAGTAGCGAGGAAGCAGTTGAGCTTTCCCACGCTCGAGGAGGTGATAGAGGTTGACAGATCGAAAGAGCGAGATTCCGCTTAGAGCGGACCTCTGCTACCACGACTACCTAAAGGGCCTGTTGTTTAACAGGAGAATAGTCATCATCAACGGCGAGATCATGGAGTACGTCGCAGAGGAGATGACCTACACTCTGGGGGCCTTGGCGGTGCTTCCCGAGCCTATCACCATCCTCATCACCTCATACGGCGGGGCGGTTGACGCCGGCACGGCAATCATCAGGTCCATCAGGTCAGCTCAGGAGCAAGGGGTGCAAGTGCTGGGAGAGGTCAGGGGCTACGCGATGAGCATGGCGGCGATCATCCTCCAGGCCTGTGACCTCCGCTACGCAGCGCCGGAAGACATCGTCATGGTGCATGGCTTCTCCGGCGCAGCCGTCGGGGACATTCGCAACCAGGAGGCCGACGTTAAGATGGTGAAGAAATTGACGGAGATCTACTCCAAGTTCTTCGCCGAGCGTAGCACCGCCGAGGACACGAAGTATCACGATGTCGAGTACTGGAAGCGGCTGTTGGAGGACTCGATGCCGCACTACTATTTTGGCCACGAATCGCAGGAAATAGGGTTAATTGACGAGGTAATCTTACCGATCAGAGAATGAACACCGAGCAAGAGCTGAAGCAGCAGATAATTAGGTATGTCCAACTAACCGGCAAGAAGGCAACTCCACATGCCGTCGCTGAAGGACTTCGCAATCGGTGGGATCTCGCGCTTGACCCAGAGGAGATGGTTGCAGGAACAGGAAAATCCGCGAAGGTACGCCGTTCAAAGCTAACCGGCTCGCCGACCTACGCCGAGCAGATGAACTCGATCATAAGGTTGATGCTGAAGGAAGGGGAGATAGAGTTGGATCAGTCGACGCTTACACGGCGACAGCAACCTAAGGCTAAGCCTGTCGGGTGGATTTCCTTTGCGTGGACGACCCCGGCGCTCATCAGCGGACACAAGAGGGTCACGCGAAGAGAGTGGAAGGATAACTACGCGGCGCGGTTTCAACAGGGTGACCTGCTGCACGCGTATGACAAGCGGCCTAATTGGGGTGGAAAGGCGGTGGCACTTATCCGTCTAACTCAGACTCCGTACAAGCACAGCACTGGAAAGGTGCCTGAGACTGACTGGTACAACGAGGGCTTTGCTTGGCTTCAGTCGCAGGGGAAGAAGGTCGACGGGATGACTCCGAAGGAGCTTTGGCAGGATTGGAAGGACAATCCTAAGGACATGTGGGTAGTACGCTTTGAAGTTGTGGAACTGCTATGAGAGAAAAGTTGTTCACGAAGGAAAACTTTGCTAGGTTGACTCATTTTGAAAGGCAGAGGCTTATGCATCTTCAGATGTCGGGGAGTGGTGGTGACTACGGAGGAGGGGGCTTTCTGCCGGATGACTGCAGCGAGTGTGCCGCCTGCGGATACCCCATGTTGGGAAGTGGAATGTGCAGAGACTGCTACGCGGAGTTTCATAAGCTTACGGAGAAGGCTCTTGGCCATGTTGGTGGTTAACCTCTTGGGAGGCCCCGGCTGTGGGAAGAGCACCCTCGCCGCCCACGTGTTCGCGGAGCTCAAGTGGGATGACATCAACTGCGAGTTAGTCACCGAGGCGGCCAAGGACGCGGCCTGGGAAGGGCATCTCAGGCTCTTCGAATATGGGCAGTTGCTCTTCTTCGGGGAGCAGTACCGGCGCCTCAGGCGCCTGGATGGCCAGGTGGACGTCGTCGTGACGGATTCCCCGCTGATTCTCGAACTGGTGTACGCGAACAACGACTCCATTCCTTCATTCCTCAAGACGATCCTCGAGGCTCACAACAGCTTCGACAACCTGAACTTCCTCGTACGGCGAGTGAAGGAGTACATAAAGGTGGGAAGAAACAATGAGGAGAGCGAAGCCAGGCAGCTCGACTCACTAATAGAGGACATGCTTCAGGAGAATCGGATGAGGTACAAGTCGCTGCCGGGGGTGAGGGCCAGTGTACCGTATATCGTGCTCAAGGTCAAAGAGCGGCTGGGGACGGGAAGATGAGGGTGATAGCATTTTCGTGCGTGCATTGGATGACCCGCGAGACGCAGGTCGAGGTGTACGGCTACGATGAGCCGCTCGAATACAATCCATTCCTGCGGTTGTGCGAGCTTATACTCGACACGAGGCCCGACGCGGTGGTCAACCTCGGAGACTTCACGGAGGACGCTTGGGAAAACCCGACCAGGAAGTTGCCGAATTCCTACGCCCGGATACAGCTTGGCAAGGCCCTGCACAAGATCGCCGGCAACCACGACCAGTACGGCGCGCAGTTCATGGAACTGGATGGGATCAGGTACGAGCATGGCCACAAGCTAGGAATACCTGGGGCCGACTCGTCGGTCGATGGCTACATCAAGGATCTGCGCGCGAACACGGCGGGGATGAGGATCGTCCACGGGCATACCCACGTCCCGGCCGGGCCGTGGCCGTTGGACGTAGGCAGCGTTACGTTCTCCCGTACGTACGGCGAGATCGTTGACGGAGTCCCGGTACTAAAGGTGCTGTGAAGGATGAAGAAGCAACCGGTGGGGGATCGTGACGACCAGGGGAAGTATCAACTCAGCTGGTTGTGGCAGTGCGACGAGTGCGGGGACAAGGAAATCTGCAAGGCGGGGAAGCAGCCGGAGGGGTGGGACGTGGAGGACGAGAGCGACCTGGAGAATACGCGCGCCGTGTGCTTCGACTGCGTGGAAGCGGGACTGGAGGCGTAGGAATGCCTGGAAGGAAGATACTCAGGAACGCGGCAAAGTGCCTGCGGTGCGACGACGAGATCGAGTCAGAGTACCGACACGACTTCAAGTGGTGCTCGTGCAGGTCGATCTTCGTGGACGGAGGGTTCGACTACATCAGGCGCGGGATCAGCGAGGGCGTGTCTCTAGACGAGGTGAAGGATCTGTCGGAGTTCACGGAGGAGAAAAACGATGTGCTGACGGAGTGCGGCGAATATGGTTTGGAGGCGTGAAGTTACCCGCGTAGCTTGTGAAAGGGGCAGCCCCAGTGGCCGCTTGCCTTGAGCCTATATCTCAGCATGACTGGCCGAGAAGAGAAGGTTTTTCCGGTTCCCTTTAGCTTTGCGGAGGCTGTCTTCGCCTCGTTGGACCTTCGTGACCCGCCCCCGTAGAAGCTGCCACGCGGAGCACCGTTCTTCACATTGGTCCGCTTGATTCGCGACCTGCGGTGGTTAGAAGCCATTTCAAAACCCCTCAACCCATCCCAAAAACCCAGGCCTGATGGTGGTTCCCCAGTGGCTGTAGTAGCCTTCTGGAGGAAATACCAGCTTGTTGTCGACCTCCCAAAGGGAAAAGGTGCTGGTCTTCCAACGCTCCGGGGTGATGCCAAACTGAGCGAACCAGTAACGGCGTCGCTCGGCTAAGGCGACCTGGCGTTCCCACGGCAACTCCTCGAAGATCGCCGCCTCCCTGAAGCCATGCGGTGAAGTCCCACCCTCTCGGTCCATCTCGCGCTGCATGCCTCGCATGACCTCTCGCACGTGATCAGGGCTTAAGGGCTCGATGTCCTCGATGCCGGGATAGTAGCGCGCCACAAATGCCTCAGAGGCTTCCCACGCGACAATGTCCGCTAGGTCCTGAAGTGATTTGCGAATCTCAGGATCACTTATTCTTCTGCCGTAGAAGGTGAGGTTACTGAGCATCTTGCGACACTCCGGTGCGCGATAACAAGCTGCCATCAGGCCACGGAGACCTGAACTCAACGGAGCTACGTCAAAAGACAACCCGAATGGGTTCTCAGGTGACTTAAAGACAACCTTCCTGGGGTCCGTGTATGTCTTGATGAGTCGAAAGAAGCAGCGTTGGCGCAGCGTCTTAGCCTGCCCCTCGAGGTCGAATAGGTTCACTGACCTGCTGCTCATGAGAACTTCCCACATGTCAAAATCTGGGGGCCAACTTAGGATGATCGCGTACCTAGGGCGAAACATCCGGGCTGACGTACTCTCGCCTTTGCTGCGGGCAAATCTCATCGGGAAGTAGGCCCGGGTCTCGCCGGGGAAACGTCTCAGGAGACCTGGTCGGTGTCCGCGTCGGTGCCCGCGTCGGGGTCGTCGCTGGATTCGGCATGTTTCTTCACCTCTTCTCTGTACGTCTTGTCTTCGGACTTGCTCATCGGTCGATCCTCGATGAACCCTCCGCTCATGGAAGCACGTGCCTTGTAGACCTTGAGGAGGATGTCCTTGCCCTTGGCGCCTTCCATCGTCTTGTAGTCTCGGCGAATTAAGGCATCGATGAGCAGGACATCCGCGTAGCCCAAAATGAGCGCGTACTCTACCAGGTTAAACTCGTGGCAGGAGTTGATCGCGAGCGCGATCTCCTCGTTTAGCGCGGTCGAGACGATTGGGTATCTTCCTGCTCCTTCGCGTAGGTCCTTCTCCTCGTCGTGGCGCACAAAGTCGTTGAGGAGCCAGAGCTCAGCGAGCGTGAAGACCACAGGTACGTATTCCACTTCAACTACTATTATAATCCTAGACGCTATAAATTTGTGCTGATCGTGTTGGCTACACCTCCCAGGCAGGAATTAAGAGTCTAACACGCTTTTCGAGCTCCTTGTACTCCTTCCCCTCAATCACGATGAGTTTTAAACTTGGGTACCTAGCCCTGAAGCGTCTTACTGCCGTTCTTCCTTTAGAAGTCCAGTACCCCTTTACTTCGTGGTACTCAATTGTGCCGTCTAGATTTGTGATCTTGAAATCCGGAAGATACGAACGAGTGCCACGCTTGATGTCAGGAAATTCAAATCTCTCAGGTTCGTACTCCCACTTGATAATGCTTCCTTGGCTAAGTAGATAGTTTAGAAAACGCGCATAGTTTGCTTCCCATGAGCTACGTACGTAAACGCCGATGTCAGATCTAAATCCCATCTTACCTGTCGATCTAGTATTTCCCCAGCCTGCTGCGCGTCTCTTTGTCGTTGCATTAGACTGCTTTTGGCGAAACAACTCTGATGACACTACTTTTTTATGCGCTTCACTTTGTTGCATCGCCGCACTCATCTTTTCACGAATTTCGGGTGCACGAAGTGTGGCATTTTTGCGCTCTAGTTTATCAGCAGGAAGCTTTCGTCCTGTTAAGGTTGCACTAATTTTGGCTCTATGCGCATCAGTATGCGGTCCCCGTTTCCAATGTCCGCATGCTTTGTTTTGATGCTTACCGTCTATACGGCACAGATTAAAGCCCTTTGGCTTGGGGTGCCCCGAGACAAAGAAGGCCGGATACGTCGTCATGAATATCTATCCAAATGGAGGCAGCTCACACTGCACACAGCTTCCATTAGCGAGCAGCTCGACGTAAGCTAAGCAACGGGAGCACCAAGGGTGGCCCTTGGAAAACTCTTCCCCTTCTCGGTAGCAATCCTCGCAGATCACGTCGCGACTCGGCAGGTCGCAGATGACGCAGATCTTTCGAAGCGGAAGGTGCCCTGGATTTGGAAATCCGAGCTCCTCTTCGTGCTCGAACACTCGCTTGACGTCAGGATCATATGCCTCGAGTGAAACGTCAAACACGGGAAGCGGGTGCACGCCGACGCGGTTGTTGTACTCGTTCTTCCGCGCGTACTCGCGTAGCTTTACCTGCTGCTCATTCGGCTCGAAAGGGGCGCTCATTATAGCTGCTCCTTGCCGAGCTCAAAGATATGCTCTGCGCGATTAGAAGCGAGGCTTATCCACCGCAGGGGTCCATCCGACGGCCCTGCAAGCGCGTAGACGGCGCGACATCCGACACAACGGGCGTACCAAGCGCCGACTTCGAGCTGTCCATCAGGGTGCCCGAAGAGCACGTGCCAGGTCCCTTTAGCGGCTTGCACCGGCCCTCCTTGTCTTCTCGAATTCCGTCGAGCCCGGAAGCGCCAGCCCCGTTCGTCTACGCCGTTCCCGCTCCTCTTCGAGCGCAGCGTCTACCCCTCTTTGGTCCTCCTCTGAGACGGCCACCTTCGGGGTGCGCCGTGTTAGTCGAGCGACGAGGCGGGCCATCAGGCGCTGGCGGAGGCGTCTAGTTCGCCGGCTGTCGGGAACCGGGGTGTCTACTGCTTCCAGCGAGGAGAGCGTGGCGAGGATAAAGGCACGTTGCCCCTTGTCGAGCAGCATGTCGCGACGAGCAAGTAGCTCATTCCGTGACTCTGTGGTGTACGGCAAAGTACGGATAGGGTAGTCGGCTTTAACCAATGACCCGTTGCCATCGAACTTCCGTGTCTTCACCATCAGGCTTACAAACTTGCCCATGCTCTCTCTCCTCCTAGAAGGCGTTCTGTTGTTCAACTTCCTATCTGAGTTAACGCTCTTTTAATGCCTCTTGCTATTTTCGCGGGGTTTTCCCTTCCTCCAATAAAAGGAGATCCACGCAGCCACAAGTAGCTGTGGTAGGTGAGAAGCACAGGCGACGATGAAGGCCTTCGAGGGCCTTCTCAGCGAACGGTACAGTCCTCGCCAACCCCACCTCTCACCTTTCCTTTGTACCTCGTTGCCGAGCGCCATTGCGACGCCGCCCGAGGCTAGTCCCAGGCACGCAAAAGCCACAAGGTCCGCTCCTTGCACCCGGCGCATAAGATAGGCGACTAACGCCAAGCAGCCTAGTGTGGACAACGCGACTGTCGGTGTCTGCAGTTGGTAGATCAATCTCGGATCCATTACACCTATATTGTATCATTTGCTACTTTCGACTTAGCGATCGCGATGATGTTGAGCTCTTCTTGAATAAACTTTGCCAATTTTGCTGCTGTCTCCGGAGTCAGCTGCCGGGCCAGGTTTCCTATCTCTACCTGGACGCAGAAGTCACCTTGCGGGGTCACCATCCGCGTCACTTTCACGAACTCCACCTCTCGCGTGGGGCCGTTGGCGTAGCTCTCAGCCATCAGTAGCTCCCGTAGTCATAGTGAAACGGGCAGTCGTCCGGGCAGAAGCAACCGAGGTTCTTCGAGCGCCGCTTGGTTCGGATCTTGCGGGCGCAGTCGGCGCAGGCCTCGACCACTTGGCCCTCGAACTCCACGTCCTCAACCACGAGTGGGCGCGCGCAAAAGGAGCACATCATCCGCGGTACCTGTGAGTAGTCTCTACGATCATTTCACAGTTGCCCAATGACATCGGGGTTTGTTGAGTCACGTTGTAGGAGGTGCCGAACCAAGCCCACGCGTGGACGTGCGCTTCCGAACCCTCTAATTTGTGATCGTGTTCATACATCCGCCTGGATTTTGACCCCGGAAAAGTGACTATGTCCTCGTGTAAGTGCTTCATTTTTTAAGCCATTCTATCTCGCTGCTTGGCCTGAGTTCAATAATACTGTAGTCGCTGAGCATAGGATAAGCAATAGGTTGATAGTGCTCATCGGCGAATATCTCTGCGTAAAGCAATTTTACTGCTCTTGCAGCCGCCGCCTGAAGAGTGAGGTTTTCTTTTCGTCTGTCCTTTTGTTTGCTGTCTACGACCACAGCTACTGTAACCTGAATGAGACGACTCACCTTAAGAAACTCCTTTGTAGTTGATGAACTGGTTGAGCATCGCAACCGGCTCCACGAGGTCGAACGAGTCGAGCATCACCTGAGCGATCGGCTTGTAGGCGAACGGCGCCTCGTCGAGCAGCTTCTCTGCGTCTCGGTCGAGCCAGGTCTTCCCCTCCATCTGCTCTCTGAACGTCTCGACGCTAAGGGTTCTCTTGGCGGCGCCCCGTGCCATCAGTCGCCCTGCCCCGTGCGGCGCCGTGTTGTAGGCCTCAGTACATCCTTTGCCACGCACGATATAAGTAGAGGCCCCCATGCTGCCGGGGATTACCCCCATCACCCCGGGGCAGGCGTCGATGGCCCCTTTGCGGGTGAGCCACAACCCCGGTTCGAGCTCATCCGCGTAGTTGTGGTGGCAGTTGATTTTCTCACCGAGGGTCGAATAGTCGAAGTGGAGTTCTCTTTGAATCGCCTCGATCAGGAGTCTCATCATCTCCTCGCGTTGGTCGAACGCGTAGTTTTGGCACCAGATCATGTCGGCAACGTACTCGTCAAACGGGTTGGTGCCGCTGTCTAACCACGCAAAGTCAGGATTCTCTAGTCGAACGCCGTTGTCGGCGCACGAAGATTGGACTCTTTTAACGTGAGCGGTGGCAAGCATGTTGCCGACGCCGCGCGAACCCGAGTGCAGGACCAGCCAAATGCCTGTATCGTCCGCCTCGCAGATCTCGACGAAGTGGTTGCCGGCCCCGAGCGTGGCGAACTGAGATAGGGCCCGGTTACAAAGGTCGTTGCACACGTCGAGGAGGTCGCCGTGATGCTTTTGCTTGGCCGCGACAAGAACCGCCTCGTTCGTCGAACCAGGCGGCAAGCCGAATTGGTGGATAAAGTTCTCGGCCGCGATGAGCATTTCCCTTCCCGTTCCCACTCCGGCGGGAATTGTCTCTCGGATGAGTTCGAGGATCTTTCCCTCCTTGCCTTTGAACTGGCTACGTCGCAGCCAGTCGATCTTTTGGGCGATCATCCCGCAGCCGATGTCAACGCCGACGGCGTAGGGCATTAAGGCGTTGCGCGTCTTGATCGCGCTGCCGACCGGAGGGCCGTAGCCGAAGTGCGCGTCCGGCATCAGGGCCAGGTGTCCCTCGACGACAGGAACCCGAGAGATGGCGCAGGCCTGCTCCCTAGTTGCGTCGTCGAGGATCGAGGCCCATGAGCGGACCTCCCCGCTACCAAACTCGTTTTCGGTCTTGAATACTTCGATCATCTCGTCGCGCCTCGCGTCACGAGACCGCTCGCTTTAACGACATAGCCAAAGGTCATGACATGATCTTGTAGTCGAACGATGGGAGCAGTGGTGACGGTGTAGCTCTTCGCGTATATCTCATCACCGCGGACGGGAACGAAGACGTCGCCAATTTCGAACCTTGGTGGAGGAACGGGACCATAGTTAAGACTAGTAAGGCATTGTTCGTTCTCAACGAATTGCAAGATGTACCGCATTACTGTTTATTTCCTCCTTAAATGCGTCGGCCACGGAGCGCCGTGATTCTTACCTTAAGCATTAATCACCTTCCTTGTCTTAAAGCGGCGCCGCTCCTCGTCTTGGCGCTCCTTTTTGATCGCCTGCCAGTCAAGCTTGTGCGGCCACGCCGTTTTGAAGAGGCGCTTCTTATCGCAGTACAGGCAGCGACCTTCGGCGTAGGCGTCGCCGGGCTTGCTTTGACTGATGTCCAGCCAATGGTGCGCGAAGCCGCGCGCCTCGACGCACGGATCGGGAGACGTGGCGAATGCGGTCATGGGCTTCCTCGACTTGGAGACGAGCGCCATCTCCTTCTCTGAGGTCTCGCAAAAGGCTTCTGCGGCATTCATTACCCGTCGATGCCCAGTAAGGTGAAAACGTCCCCGTCAAATAGGCTGGCTGCCGCGCGAACGACTTCCTGCACCGTCCCGCGGAGGGTCTCCGCGTCGGGGAAGTAAAAAACGACGCTGGGGTAGTCGTCGCCCTCTATGGCGAGGTAGCTGCCGCCCTCGATGGTGCTCACGCGCACACGCGGCACCCCGTTTAGGTGAACGCTGGCGCGTATAAGTATGTCGGTCATCTCGCTTTTGTCCTCCTCTCTGCTATTCCTCGAACTCTATGCCCTCGCCGTACCCGTACGTGTCGTTGCACCTTTCAAGAAAGATGCAGTAGCCGCACGGAAAAGTTCTCTTGCCGCGGCGATCTTCGGGGATCCCGTCATACTCGCGCGGCGGTGGATCGTCACTCAATGCGTCGTTCGCCAGCATCTCCGATCGGACGAGTAGCGCCTCGATGGTTGCGTCGTCACGCTCGATCCACTCGACGTAGATCGGGTCGAGCTCGTAGTCGTGACCGTACCTCTTCTTGCGCCTGAGGTCGGCCTGGAGCATACCTGGATCTGGCGGCGTCGCGACATACAAGCCATGCTCGGAGCCAGTGGCGAAGATTTCGAGTTGTAGCTGCGCGTAGTGTCCGGGCTCTTCGCTCGCGACGCCCGGTGACTCGAGCAGCCTTCTAAAGCCTACGCCGGTAGTGGACTTAAGCTCTAGAGGAAACCCCTTATCAAGAACGGCGTCGGGATGGGCTATCATATTTCCGCAGGGTAGGCAGACATTTGGCAGGTCAACTGAGAATCCGGCAAGCCTGAAGAGGGCTAGCCACAGCGGCTCTGAGATGATGCCCATCATCTGTCGAAGCTTCCACCCCACTGGGATCTCCTGGTCAGGTGCCATCTTCTTGGCGTCGAACCACTGCTGAAGCCTACACCGCATGATGCCTGACGGAGA
>ERZ1292637.217-Hain-H14-01um-R3-217-length-40327-cov-21_pt1 | contig 40327 bp, 59 predicted proteins | sample MGYA00564405_ERZ1292637 | MGnify/ENA primary metagenome ERZ1292637 (study PRJEB36523, sample SAMEA6512645) | groundwater metagenome | collected 2019-01-09 | study: AquaDiva: Metagenomics assemblies of 32 groundwater samples | reverse complement strand
TGTGCTGCCGGCGCTCCCGGCCTTCCCCGACCTTGGGGTGGGGGATGTCATAGCCTTGCTAGGAGCCATTCTGGGCGTCGCTGGGATGCGAACGGTGGAGAAGGTCAAGGGCGTGGCCCGGACGTAGCCACGGGCTTCGTGGCAAGCCGTGTGAGCAATAGAGACGTTCATAGGATGCCCCATCGCATCAGGCGAATGCGAATGCGCAGGTACAGGATTCTCAGCGGCACCCCGACTCTGCTTGAAAGAGCCCATCTAATGCGCCACCACGACCAGTAACACGGCATCCAAGACCTGCCGCAGGAGATGAGTTCAAGGTCGGCCCAGTACCACTCGTCTGGCGCAAGCCCGTGCTTGCGCTTCCAGTAGTTCACTATGACCAGTACCGACAGCCATTGGTCCCTAAGTTGGGAAATCAGTAGCACGGGTGTCCGAGACGGGTGTTCATGAATCGACCCGTGGCCTGAAGATGACGATCGCCACCGGGAAAGGTGCGCTGGCATCGGCCCCGGCGAACTTCACCCGCCCGATAGGGAAGCGCACCTCGCCCTTGGCTGCGAAGTCGTGCCACCACTGGGTATCGACGCGGGCCGGAACGAAGCACACGACCAGCACCTTGTTGAGCAGGCATTCCTCGTAGGCTTTCTTCATCCAGTGGTAGATGGCCTCGCCGTAGGGCGGATTCATGAACACGCGCTGGCCCTTCCACGACTGCGCTAGGCCGTCGATTTCCGGGGTGTAGAACATGTCGCACTTGGCCGTGGCCGCTACGCAGCACGGGTCGAGCGTGAACTTGAACTCCAGGTTGAGGTAGTCGAACCACTCCTGCGGGGTCGCCCACGTCATATCCTCGCTGGAGGTCATCACCCGCATGGTGTTGTTGACCGGCTCGGCCTCCAGCACGTCGGCGTGGAATAGCGGCTCGTTCATTCCTTCTGGCCTGTATTAGCGGTCGATGCCATTACGTTCTCGCAAAAGAGCTTCGATCACTCTAGCGGCCTTCCATTCCAAGCGATCGACCGCGCTGCTATCTCCAGTCGCCCGTCGAGATTGCTCGCGCAGTTGCTCGCACAATGCGTCGGCATCCACAGATTCCTCCTTTTGGAGAACAACCTTGGCCGTATTCAGGGTCGCTACCATTAAAAGAAAAGCCCCCGACCGTTGCCAGCCGGGGGCCGTGAAGCTACTTCATGAAGCCGGGCTTGATCCCTGCGGCAGAGCGTTCCTCTGCTATCCGCTTGCCGTTGCGACGCCGGACTTGCTTGGTAAGCGATACCCGCTGACGGTCGAGTGTCGCTAGAACGCGAGGCGGCAGGATGAACCGCACCGCGCCTGTCGCGCTTACCTGCGAGACAAATGCTGTTTCGCCCCCATCGGTCTTTACCATCTGGATCATGAACGACGTGGTGTGACCGTAGAAGTCTATCGCCTGCACGGCGGCTGGCTTCGTATGCGCCCCTCCCGGCAGGCCCATCAGTCTCGACAGCATCTTGTCGAATGCGTCCTGCGTAAGCGATGCCGTTACCTTGTGCTCCTGGCGAACGCTGCCAGGATCTTCGTTGCCTTCCATGTGATTCTCCCGTGTTGTCAAAGAACGATGCTGCAAGTTCTATTTTCTCAGACGGGATTTTCAGAAATTGTAAATGCGCCGCAACATCGGGGCATGGAAAAACAAGATGCCACACGGTTCGCTGAAATTTCCTTGGCATGGTGCGAGCGAACATCAATGAGTTAGCGCAACCATCGCCCCGAGAAATAAAGTTTTGCGTGACTTTCGCGTTTTTGAAACGTAGCGGTCCAGAGCGCGGACGGTCATGGTTTCACCGCGATTGCTGCTAAGAGGCAGAGAATAACCACTTTGAAGATGCGATCCTGCGAAAGACTCCTAGCCGCATCTATTGCCTGATCAATGGGAGTCAACTGCCAAAATCCAAACAATGCAAAACCCGCCGCCACCGCAAGAAACACGATCTGCGCTTCTCTCATTTTCCTTCCTTTGCCTCGGCAGCTTTGCGCTTCTCGGCTGCGTCCCGCTCTTGCTTGAAGAAGGCGCGCAGGTACTCCATTGCTTCCTCAATGCTGTCGGCGCAGATGTTGTCATCGATCCAGACCTCGATCCGTGGAGGATTGTCCAGAAGTTCTGGCGTGCGGTCGCTGATCAAAAAAAGGTCGCTCGTGCTGATCCTAGTTTTGATGACTAGTCTCATGGCCATCATTCTTCCTTTGCTGGTAGCGATGCGGCGTGCGGCTTATCGTCGAAGAAGCGTCTAGCAACTGCGCGGCCCTGCCAGCTTCTCATCGTCTTTCCTTTCATAGCCTTGGTGGTGCAACGTAAGCAAATTCCGCTCGGCACAGCACCGCCCTTGCCGCACTCAGCGCACTTTTTGTCCATGTCGATGGTGATGGTGACGTTCACTCTTACCTCACCTGAGGTAACGGCGAGGCTGGCGTAACCATCACTTCGACGCGCTCGCCATCCTCGAAATTCATCAGTTGCAGGTAGATGATCGCGTCGTCACCAACGGTCGTCAGAATGCTCTCGCGCTTACTAGGCTGTTCTTCCGGTGCGTGCCAGACAAGCTCTGATCCGTACTCGGGATGGCCGTGGATCGCCAGCATGTCATCCAGCGAGTCCCAACAGGACGTTGAACGCTTGACGGTGAGCCACCGAACGGCAACGCGACCGTCATCGAACACGACTCCCTGAAACTGTGGCGCGTCAGGTGCGTTGCGCTGGTTCTCGTCGTGCGTGTCGGTCGGCACGGCTCGGCGGTACATCGTGAATAGCTTCATCGTCCGTGATCTCCATACGGCTGTACTACGCTCATGAGAGGGTGTAGACCAGGTTCATGCCGTACTTGCGCTCTCTGTTGTCCACGAAGACGCGATGGGCCAAGTAGACGCGCACGCGGCCGGTAGCGTCCTTCGCTGCAATGCCATTCGGGTAAAGCTCGACTATCTCTAGCGTCCGTCCCTTCATGCGTGGGTCGTTGTCTCGCAGTTTCGAGCCGACTTTAATTACCGGATCAAGTGCCATAAGTACGCCTCGATATGTCGAACAGACGTTCAAGCTCGCGGTCGGTCTTGCCGCCGCGCCACGCTTCGATACGAGCTTGCCATTGGCCCTCGCATTGCTCACAGCGATACTCATAGTAGTGCTGCTCCTCGGCGGTCATGAGCCGCAGGCAGGAGACGCAGGTATCGGTTTTACCTTCTGGAAGCATCGCTCGATGAGTCTTCGAGCGCCGCTAAATCCTCGTCCTCGCCGATCCCGGCGCCGCTCGTGTCGCGCTTGATCGCCTTGTGCCACTGGAAGAGCGCGGCGGCCGTGCTGATCGTGTGGTGCAGCGCCTTCTCGCGGTCGCCAGCGATGGCCGAGCGCAGCGCCTTACCGGCGAGGTAGCCGACCAGCCAGTACCAGTTCTCGGCCGACTTGCTGCGGTCGTGCGCCTCGCCCCACCGCTCGACCTGGTGCGCGGCTTCCACCTTCACGCCCCCCAGAAAGTCCTCGAGCTCGGGCGTGTTGATGAGCGTGTCCAGCCGTTCGGCCTCGCAGCGCGGGCAGGGGATGATGTGGCCCTTGTGCTCGAAGTAGCGGAAGCCGCAGGACGAGCATTCGCCGCCAGCTAAGCCGTGTACGTATGTTGGCGCAGTGAGAACTTCAGCGAGAAACGCATAGTCCTTGCGCGTCAACACCGCATTCTCAACGGGGCGACCGTCGTGGCTCTTGAACATGTTGTTCAGCATTGCCAGCGCTTCAAGTTGTGGGCTCACTTTGTCCTCGCCGTGGTGGTGGCGCGTGCGTCCAAGCCGAGCGTGTAGGCGACGCCTGAGATGATTGAAGCCGCGACCTGACGGCTGCCAATCTCGCGCAAGCGTTCGCACTCGATGAGCCTGTCATGGGCCACCGTTCGCTTCGCAGCGTTGGCAGTCGGATAGAGGGCATCGAACGCCTTGCAGAGGTCGATGGTGCAAGCCCCGTTCATTCCGTTGCGGCGATACTTGTCCCAATCAGCCACGCTCGCCTCGGCTCTGTGCGCGTGCCCGCTCGACGCAGCGCGAGCAGCGGATGGTCTTCCGCGTCGGGCGCTTCTTCGCCGTCACCCATTCGTCGTGGCCACAGTCAAGTTGCAAGCACCAGCGCTGGCCGTTCATCGGTGACTGCTTCACCGACTCGATGCGCGAGTGCGGGATCGGCGCCGATGGCCTAAGCATCCTGGCCTCGACTATCTGTCGCTGCCATCACGCCCGCCCATTGCACGCGGCGAGATACTTATTTTGCCTGTCTGTCGTCCAAAGCCGATTGCCGTGTTCCAGATCGCTGACATAGGGCGCGCTCCAGCGAAGCCGACGAGCGACCTCGCGCAGCGATAGTTTCTTCGCTTTGCGTACCTGCCGCATCAAGGCGCCGACGGCATGCTCGTCAAGGACGCGCCCCGTACCGTCGCAATGCTGGCAGGGCTTCGTGTTCTTCATAGGCGCTCCTGCGGCGGGTCGAACGAGTCAGTGACCAGCCCGTCCGTTGTCACCACGTCGATCTTGCGCGTCGCCTTGTTGTAGACCAGCCGACGCCCACCAGGGACTCGCTCGATTGCGGATGCGTGCTTGTTCAGATCAGCGCCGTGGTTCGTCATCGCTTGCACCACGTCATGGCGCAGCTCGTCGTTCTCGCGCTCAAGCCGATCGATTCGAGCGAGCGCCATCATGTACGGCGTGTTCTCCGGGATCGGTATAAAGCCGTTCGTCCTCGGCGTGGGTAGCGGCTTATCGTGGGGCGAAGCCACCGTAGACCGCGCAGGACCATCTTGCGATGGAACCAAGGTTTTACCTTGGGCCTGCGGGGCTTCGCTTTCGTGTGTACGTGTCTCCGATGCGGCTGTACTCGGTGCCCATTGCCTGGCACGCCACACCGCCCCGCATAGCGCGGACTCAAGCTCGGTCGGCGCGCCGTCCTTCCTCGCGATGATGTCGGAAAGGCGCTGAATCTCCTGCCAGCGTGCGTCTTTGTCCACGGTCTCAGACTTCGATACTTCTGGATTCATCGGAGCCTCGCTTCCACGTGCTCGCACGTTTGAACGGTCAAAAAGCCGCAGCGCGAGCAATGCAGCATGCAGTCCTCGGGCGGCGTGTCGGTCTTGTTCTTCGTCTGGCAATTCGTGCATTGGTAGGTGAATACCGAGCGCTTCGCAGTACGGCTGCGTGGGGCGGGCAGCGGCTTATCGGTTGGTTGTACATCCACGACCTTGACGCGCGGCCTCGGTGCTGGCCCAATGCCGACACCAGCAACGGCGGCACGGGCGTAGTTCAGCGTGGCCTGCAAAAGCTCGCCGCAGTTGTCGTAGTCCAGCAGGATGCGGCGCACCGCTTCCGCTGTAGTGGCCTCGATCTCCGATGGGGGAGTAGAACCAAGCACCGCGATGATGTTCCGTAGAACACCGACGCTTACCGCACCCATTCGATGTTTTTCTAGAGTGAGCAAGAAACCAAGGTCTTTAACAATTTCATCGGTCTGCATTTTCCATTCCTTCACAAGCCGCGCGGATCATGGACAACCTCTCGGCGACAATCTTGCGAGCTTTATAGATGTGGCTCATGGCGTCGTTTGTTGACAGGAAGGTGAACGTCACACGGTTGCCGTCGTAGGTCGCGTCAAGATCGAGCAGAGCCTCGGTGACATTGCCGATGACTTCAGCGTGGTCTACGAGCTTCGCTAAGGTTGCCGTCTCCGACGCGTACTCCTTGACCGCTTGTTCAAGCCAGAGAATCGCATCGGAGATGTCGCGACGGATGTTCCCGCGTCCGGTTTGCGCGATACGCAGGTACTCCAGCGCCTTTTCGATGCGCTCTAGCATGAGTGGGGTATCGCGCTTAGTCATCGCCCGGCTCTTTCGGGATGTACATTCACTTCTCCTCGCTGTGTGTGGCAGGGGGCGAAGGTAGCGGCGTCCAGTGCGTGGGCTTGGTGAGCCACGCACGGTTGTCCATCCACCCGGCATCACGCATTCCCTTTTCTCCCATCCAAAGCACGACTACCCAAGCACCTTTACCTTGGTAGTAACTCGGCACCCATCCGAGGATCGGAGTGCCGTCCTTCGGGGCGGTATCCATGCCCGCGTAGCTGTTCGAGCGAGTCATGCGAGCACTTCCTTCGGAGGCGCGACTCTCGCCTTCAGGTTGTAGAGGATTTCGTGGCACTCGGCGCGGACTTCGACCTCGCCGCCAGCGGCCTGCACTTGGGCGGCAAAATTCCATGCCAAGGAAAGCGCTTGGGCCTCGCCACACAATCCGATGGTTTCAAGGATGCCTGGGAGCTTGAGCGGGAATGGAGTGCCCACAGCGACCTCAGAGCCATCTGGCATCAGAAGAAACATCGCACCACGAATCACGGTGTACTGGACAGCGGTCCACTCGTCGCCACTTTCCAGCTTCAAGAATTTCTTGTTGGCTCCAGCCCACAAGCCGGAGTGCCGCCATTGTGGTTTGTAGCCGTAGAACTTTCCGGTCATGGTTTGGCCATCCTTCGCCCCCTCCGTGCTCGCTACCTTCATTGCGCCTCCACCCAATAGCCGGCGTCGTTAACGACGAAGATGCGCGCCTTGACGATTTGACCGTCACGCATCTCATTCAATTCCACTCGCGTAATCGGATAGACCATCATCGGCTTGATGGTTTGCGAGTCGCGGTCAAGCATCTGAAAGACCGCAGAGGCATATTGAAGATCGGACGTATCAGTCACGCGTACTCTTTCGCTTCCTCGGCGTACTTCTTCTCGCGCAGCCACGCCAGCACTTCCGGTGCTTCGCGGAAGAACATCTTTGCCGCTACGGGGGCCATCACGATCCCGGCCAGATGAGGGTCCATCTCGCGCACCTTGGGGTCGGTCGAACAGACCTGGAGCCAGCCAGCGAGGCAGTGCGACGTGCCGCACACGGCTTCCTCGGCGCAGGTGCGTTTCTGCCAAGCATTACCTGTGTGCCAGTTGCCCATGTACAGACGCTCGGCGTTGTCCAGCACGATCTCGCGTACCTTGTCGAGATTGGCGATGGACTCCTCTGGCGTGGCGGGCTTATCCACGCCTTGAACTGCGCCATCAAGAAACGCCCCGCTCAGGTACGCCCCGCTCAGGTACGCCCCGCTCAGGTCCGCCCCGCGCAGGTACGCCCCGCGCAGGTACGCCCCGCGCAGGTACGCCCCGCTCAGGTCCGCCCCGCGCAGGTACGCCCCGCGCAGGTACGCCCCGCGCAGGTACGCCCCGCTCAGGTCCGCCCCGCTCAGGTCCGCCTTCTCTTTCACTGCCAGTTCGACGGCCAGCTTCAGGCTACCGACTTCGGCGGCGAACAGGACGATTCCGCTAGAGCGATGCTTGATTGCGAATTTCATGGATTTCTCCCTGTTAAACGTAGCGACCGAAGGAACAGCCGTATTGGAGGGCGGCATCAGCGTACCCGGGGCCGTCGGAATCGGGAGCAACCCCGCACCGTAGGGCTTTACTCACGCTGCGCCGCCCGTTGTTCATGGTCGTCCGTTCTACCTACGCGTACCTTGCTTGCGCACCCAAGAAATTGCGCTTACCGCGTCCTCTGCGGCGAGTTCGGCGATGTCGCCGATCTCGGCCTTGGCGAGAAGGGCGGCCAGTTCGACGCCGCTGTCCTTGAGCGCTGCCATGATCGCCTCGATTTGTTCGGGCGCGACCTTGAGGCGCTCATTGGACTGAGTAGCGGGTTCAGCCGCGAATCCCATGTCCTCGATGTCCTGCGTGAAGATGTCGGATGCGGCAGTCGCGTTGAGTACCGCTGCGACTAGGCTGCGCTTGTTCGCCATTTTGAGAACGGTGTTGTATTGGTCGGCCAAGTCTTCGTTTGGCGCGCGACCGCGCGGTTGGCTTTCGATTGTTGCGTCACCATCCTTGAATTTGGCTCCGCATCCGTCTTTTTTCTTGAAGCATACCCAGCCACCGCCGTACTCTTCCTTGCCTTTGATGACGGATTCCTTGCCGCAGACGGGGCACTTGATAGCGGCGCTGCGGTAAGCGTACTTGGATTCGCGCGTGGAGCATGACCCCTCGCCAGAGCCGAAGCGCTGGCCGCTCGTGATGTGATAGAGGGTGCATTTGCTTTTGACCGTAAGGTGCGCGCCTTCGTAGCGCTCGACGGAATCGTATTGCGGGTCGAGGCGGAAAGTGAGGCAGAGCTTTTCCGCGCCTGCTTTGTAGAGCGTCGGCTTCGGCGTGCCGGGGATGGTCCCGTAGTGCTGCCCATCCTTCATGACTTCGCGCATGACGCGCTGGATCAGGTTAACTTGCGAGCGCACGTCGCCTACAGAGAGCGCTCCTACGCGCTCCTCGTAGGTGATTACTTCGGTGGTCGTCATTCCTTTTCTCCCCCAGATGCGTGTTCGTATAGCGGCGTGATCGCATAGTCCTGCGGGCGATTCACGCGATCAGGCGGTTGCCTGGTGATGGTCTCCAAGCCTTCCTCGTCAACGTATAACCACGCGACAGGCTCGTCATTTCCCAACTGTTCGTTCTCGGTCAGAACCTTGCTTGCCTTGAGAAAGGCGGCGTTCAACGGTGCTCCATCTAGCATCGCGTCTGGGTGATCGCCGACGACTTTGAGTAGTTCGAGCAAGCCCTGAAAAACTGGATTGCTAATGCTCATTCTCCCTTACCTCTATTGTCGTTTGCTTCCTTCTTGCGTGCGTAGATCGCGTTCGGGTTGTGGTAGCGGTTAGCGGTTTCGTATAGTTCGCCGCTCGGCGACATCTCCCACGTTGGCTGCGGATCGTCGGCCCAGTGCGCGTCAGCCCAGCGTGCGCCTGCATTCCAGCATTCCTCGCATTCGCAGATAGCGCTATGGTGCAGGAGCGCGGCGTCGTTACGCGGATTCATATCGAATTCGTCCGATGCTCGTCGCGGGGAAGTTTCGCCATGCAGAGCCTGCGCAGGGAGCGCCAGCGCTTGAGCGTGGGCGAGAAGTAGAAGGCGAGGAAGGCGCGGATCATGCTTCGGCCCTCACTTGCTGGTAGCGCCGCTCCATTGCCGGCACGTTCGGCAGCACCTTCGCCCACGCCTGCGGGTTGATGTGCGGCGAGCGCTCGCGGTTGTGGGCGTAGGCTGCGTAGATAAGCTCGTCCATCAAAGCTTGCGGCGTCATGGGCCCGCGGTTCGTCTGGATCATTCGCGATCCTTTGTAGAAACTTCGAGGCTTTTGAGCGCGAGCCACGCGAAGAACGCGCCCGCGCAAAAGCCGATCAGGAAGCCGACAAGAGCGGTCATTGTTTGCCCTTTCTCCGGTAGCATTCCTCTTGCAACTTCTGGCCGGCGATGCTCACCGTCATGGTGGCGTCGCAGGGGCCGAGCGGGTGCGAGAGCTCGAGCCGCAAGTTCTCGGCAACCGGCTGCGGCTTTGCCTTCGGCGCAGGCGAGTCCGGCTCCGGGATGAGGAGCGCGACCACGATCAGCGCGAGGAGCGCGAGGCTGGCGAGGCCATCGTCGAGCAGGCGGAAAGCGTCGTCATCGCGCACTATTCTGACTCCCATGCTGGTTTATCGCGATCTCCGCAACAGCGTGCCGCTCGGTGAGTAGCGCAAGCGCCGTGCACGCCGCGCCCAGATCGTGGGCTGACTCCAACCGGGCAGGCCGCGCTCTACCTTGGCCAGGATTCGACGCTGATGTTGGCGATCCCATTTGCGCCGGTTGCCGCTCAAGCCGCTGCCATTTCCGGCTCGACAACCTCTTTCCACGACTTCCTGCATTCCTTCGTCGCCCGTTCTTCGGTTGGCTCCCAGCCACAATCGGCCAGCCCTTTGTCATCCCACACTTCCCAGCGAGCCCCGTGCCGCGTCTTGTACACATAGCCTTCGGCCTTGGTGCCTTCTTCACTCTTGAGGATTCTGATTTCCGTCATCTCGTTCCCCTTTGTGATGTAACCCATAGCAAGAGAATAAGGTGCATTTGCTACTCAGGTCAAGAGGTTTTTGCGGCCCTAGCCCTGTAAATTGTGGTGACGTGGACGCCGTAGCGGTCGGCAATTTCTGTAAGTTGCTGTCTTGTAGGTGATTTTAGCCTCATAGCATGCTGCACCGCACGCAAAGTGGCCTTAGCGCGGCCCCGTCTTGGCTTATCCATGTTGCGGAATCTAAGGTGCAGGTGCTACATTGTCAAGGTGCGTCGCAAGATACGCTTCCACGAGCATCCGGCAGTCGTCGCGCGGCGCAACGTTGCATATGTCGAGGCGATGGCGGGCCGCGAGATACCGGAGTTGCGCAAGAATCTGCCGCCTTTGCCGCAAAAGCGCAGCCGCATCGTGCGCCCGGTGGATGGTAAGCCCGTAGTGCCGCTTGAGGCCGATGTGATCCGCGCCGTGGGCCAACTACTCGCGGTGCATCCGCGAGTGTTGTACGCACTCAGGATGAATAACGGCGCGGCAAGTTATGAGACAAGTAGCGGCAAGTGGGCCCCGGTCTGGTTTCATTTATGGGTGCGCTCGCCTGAGGAGTGCCGCATGGTGGATTTCTATGGCGCAACCAAAAACGGACGGATTATCGCGCTTGAATGCAAGAGAGAGAGTTTCACGCAGCCTACCGACCAGCGCGAGCGTGAGCAGGCCGCATTCCTTGCCGTCGTGCGAAACGCTGGTGGCATCGGCGGCTTTGTACGCAATGCAGACGAAGCAAAAGCGCTGCTCGATGCTTAAAATCTCGCCCTTCATGGAGTTGCGCCAGCGCGTGATGCGCGAGCTGCACAATGCCGATCGCGCCTATGGCGATGCACTCGACGCCATCGAGCACCGGCTGGCGACGGTGCACTTCGAGGCGATAGCGGCGGAGGATGAGGAGGAGGCAGCCGAGGCGCTTGAGATCCGCGTGGCGATGGGATTCTTAGATGCGGACTGAGCGCATCGGCAACGCGACGCTGTACCTCGGGGATTGCGTAGACCTTATGCGCGGATACGCCGACCAAGCATTCGACGTCGCGATCGTCGATCCACCTTACGCAGTCGGAGCTAGCGACGGTTCGTTTGGCCGTGGCGGGGCGAGATCCCAGATCAAAGAGTACCGGCGTGATTTGTCGAATTACGCCAACCACGACATACCTCCTAACGCTGATTATTTCACCCAACTGTTCCGAGTGTCGCGGCATCAAATCATCTGGGGGGCTAACTACTACCCACAATATCTGCGACATAGCGGGTGGGTTGTGTGGGACAAAGAAAAGAAGGACGGCCTGCTGTCTCAAGCAGAGCTGGCCTTCCAGTCGTTCGATAAGGTGGTGCGAATCTTCAAGCACGAATGGGAGGGATTCCGCAAGGGGCATGGCAGTTTCGAGGGCACGCTCGACAAGATCATCCACCCGAATCAAAAACCAGTACGGCTCTACGAATGGCTGCTGGTCACATACTGCCACGGCCTCAAGACCGTGCTGGACACGCATTCCGGCAGCGCCTCGTTGGCCGTAGCCACAAACAAACTCGGCTACGACCTCATTGCAATCGAACTACATGAGCCCTACTACACGGCATCGTGCGAGCGCATCGAGAACGCGCAGCGCCAAGGCAGGCTAATCGCATGAAGCGCTTGCGCCGGGGCTTGGGGCTGCTAGAATAGCGGTAGCCGGGAAGCGGATAGCTAACCGTGTCCAGCCGAACCTGGACTACCGGCACCCATTTAACCTGTTCGGAGGTACGTCGTGTCATCCAATCCTGTCGGTAAAAACCGCAAGGCCATGTGGCAAAGCTGCGTCTTGTCCATTCTCCACAGGCTGAATTCGGAGGATGTGAGACTCAGTACTATCGAAGGGACGATGAAGGCGGTTTCGCGCGCTGCCGACATTGTTCTTGACGAGATGGAAACCAGATTTTCAGAGCCGAGGACCCAGGTTACATTGCGGAAGTAGGCCGTGGCCTTACAATTTGACGAGGAAGAATTGCCCTTTCCCCCGGGGGCAACAAAAGATCGACCAGAAGGAACCACTCCTGAGTCACCGAAGAAATCAAACGGCGAATTACCGAGCGCTGCCGAGCCACAGGTGGATGAAGCGCCGCTCCCGGCGCAGTTCAGCGAGGATGCGCTGGCGGTCGAATGGGTGCGCCGCCACGGTGAGGACTGGCGCTACGTCGCGCAATGGGGAATGTGGTTTAAGTGGCGCGGCGACGCGTGGAAACAGGATAAGTTGATCGAGTATTTCGAGATCGCGCGCAACATCACACGCGAAGCGCGTGCATGGCCAGGGTGCGACGCCCTAACAAAATCAGACCAGCTACGCTTGTCGTCAGCGCGCACGGCAGCGGCGCTGTTGCACTTCGTGAAGGCCGACAGGCTTATCGCGGCAGAGGCCGAACAGTGGGACCGAGAGCAGATGTATCTCGGTGTGCCTGGAGCTGTTGTAGATCTCATCACGGGACAATACCTGCCGCCGGATCGCGCGCAATACGTCACCAAGCAGGCAGCGGTAGCGCCGCAGGCCGGCGAGCCTTCGCTGTGGTTAAACTTTCTCAATCGTATCACCGAAGGCGACGCTGACATCATCGGTTTCCTGCAGCGCTTCGCAGGTTACTGCCTTACCGGCTCCATTCAGGAGCACGCATTTGTGTTCCTCTACGGCACAGGGGCTAACGGCAAGACGACCTTCGTGCAGACCATCCTCGGCATCATGGGCGAGTACGCCCTCACAACCGGAATGGAAACATTCGCCGAAACGAAAACCGAGCGCCACAGCACCGAGATTGCCCGCCTGCGCGGTGCCAGACTGGTGGCGACAGAAGAAACCGCCTCTGGCTCGCGTTGGAACGAATCACGCATCAAGCGACTGACCGGCGGCGGGCGTATCGCTGCTCGCTTTATGCGCCAGGACGACTTCGAATTTGAACCAAACTTTAAGCTCATCATCGCTGGCAATCATAAGCCGTCGTTACGTGCTGACGAAGCCATGAAGCGCCGCGTCAACCTCGTGCCTCTCACCGTCACCATCCCAGAGGCTGACCGCGATAAAGAACTGCCAGATAAGCTACGCGCCGAATGGCCGCAGATCCTCGGCTGGATGCTCGACGGCTGCATGCAATGGCGCCAGCAGGGCCTCAACCCTGGGCCGCGCATACGTGAGGCCACAACCCATTATGTCCTGTCCAACGATACCCTCGGCGACTGGCTTACCGAGCGCTGCGAGCTCAACGGCTGGTCCGAGGGCAAACTACTCCACGCCGATTTCGTGAAATGGTGCGACGAACAAGGCGAAAAACCATGGTCGAGACGCGGCTGGTCCGACGCCATGATCGACCGAGGATTCAAAGACGGTCGCAAGAGAATAGGAACAGTTCTCAGTAGAGGCTTCGAAGGCGTAAAACTAGCCTTGTCTGTGTCACACTCACAACCTACTAATTACTAAGACAAATGACGCAATTTCTCTACCACTGTGACACATCGTGACGCAAATCTGTATTAATAGCTATCGTGCGTACGGAGCGACATATATAAGAACCTGCGTCACACTGCGTCACTGTGTCACATGAAGAAAATTGCAAGAAATTGAGCTTTGATGTACAAATCCTGCGCGTGCAAGAACTTGCGAAGTGGTGCAGTCCGCTGAAGGCTGGGTCTGCCTGGGATCGACGCGACCAGCAGCGTGTGGGGACTACGCGCAAGGTGCGCGTGGTGATCGAAGGCGTGGGCTACGAGAGCATTTCTGCTGCAGCTCGTGCGCTCGGGCGGAGCACCGTGGCGGTGGACCTGATGCTGCGCGATGGTAGGGCGATGAAGGCGTGAGTAGAGTGAGGAAAGAAGTGCTGTTCACGCTCGGCGGAATTCCTATTCACTTGTGGCGACCAGATCCGCGGCACGGTGACTACTGCACTGATGCGGCGTTCGTCTGCGCGAAGGTATGCGGCGGTGAACCGCTCGAGTGGGCGAAGCGCTTGGTGCGCGCCATGAAGGACGATTTCTGAGATACGCGATCCTAGGCGGCGGCAATCCGTATGCGCTGAATCTGGCGCGGCACCTGCTCGTCGCGGGCCACGACGTCATCGGGATCGGGAGATCAGCGCTGAAAGGCGAAGCCTTCACGCTCGGGGCGCTCGAGGCCGGCTACCGCTACCACGTTTATACGGTTGGGCCTGATACGGAATTCATCGTCGAGTTACTTGGCGATGAAGATGTCGATGTCATCGTGAACTTCGCGGCGCAGGGAGAGGGCCAAGCGTCGTTCGATCCGAAGCGCTGGCGCTACTTTTACCAGACGAACGTGCAGTGGCTGGTGGAATTTGGGAGGCACTTGCACGAATTGTCGCTGTGCGAGCGGTTTATCCAGGTAGGGACATCCGAGCTATATGGCTCAGTCTCTTCGCCGGCATCCGAGGTCTCGCCGCTCAAGCCATCGAGCGCCTATGCGAATAGCAAGATGTGCTTCGATCTGCATGTACTGCTCGCGGCTAAGACCGTGGGCTTCCCTGGCATTATCGTGCGCCCCTCGAACTGTTTCTGCGAGGGCCAACAACTGCACCGCATCATCCCGAAGGCGCTGATCTACGCTATGACGGGGCGCAAGCTGCCGCTGCATGGCGGGGGCGTCGCTCGCAAGTCATATCTGCACGCTGACGACCTTTCGCGCGCGATCATGCTCGTCGCGGCGCGCGGAGAGATCGGCGAGGTGTACAACGTCGGGCCGCAAGAGCCGACAGCGATCAAGCGCCTGGTGGAACTGTGCGCTCAATGCCTCGGGATGGATGCGCGCGAGCTGTACGAATTGATGCCGGAGCGTCAAGGGCAGGATTCGTGCTATTGGCTCGATTCGAGCAAGATGCGCTCGCTCGGCTGGGAGCCTGAGGTCCACCTTCACGGTGGCATCGCTCGCGTACACGGTTGGCTGCAGCGCTACCCGGAATTGCTGACGATGAGCACGGACTACCGCATCCGTGCATAGCGCCAGTCAAACATCTTCGCGACCATCTGCTTGCCAGCATGGTTGCTGACATCGACGCGCTCCCTGGCATCCGCTGGAATCCGAAAGCCGCGCTACATGACGCGCTCAATCGGTGCCCGGATGATGGGCACGTCGTCATTCTGTGGACGAACAAGGAACTGACCAGCTTCCAGTATTCGGTGCACTCGACCAACGCCATCACGGCGTGGCTGCTTCACTACGCGCTGAAGAAGCTGCTGGACTGGAAGGCAGAGGAATGACCAGCGCTATTATCATCGGGCTTGCTTCAGATATTGGCAGCAATATCGCCATGAGGCTGCGACTAGAAGGATGGGAAGTTACCGGCACGAAGCGGCTTTCCTGTGATCTTTCCTCTAAAGCGAGCATCGACGATGCGGCTTCGCGCATCCGCGTCCCGTGGGATCTCTATCTCGTCGCTGTCGGCACCTACGAGCCGCTCGGGCGGTTCTTCGACTGCGACGTGGAGGAATGGGAGACCTGCGTGCAGGTCAACGCCCTGGGGCCGCTGCGCCTGCTGCGGCGGCTGTGGCCGCTACGAAAGGACGGTGCGGCAGTCGTCTTTTTCGCCGGCCCGAATCCGAACCGAGCGAATCCGACCTACAGCGCGTACACGGCGGGAAAGATGATCCTGCATAAACTCGTCGAGGATTTGCAGGCCGAGTACACGGGGAACAAGTTTTTCATTCTCGGGCCTGGTCTCACGCGCACCAAGATGCTCGACCAGACGATCCGCGCTGGACAGCGGGCCGCGTATTACGAGCGCGTGAAAGCGTTCCTCGAATCAGACGAGCAGGGCACCTCGCACAACGACATTTATGCGATGCTGAAGGCGTGCCTTGCTTCGCAGTATAGCGGAGGGCGCAATATCCACATCGGCGACCCGTGGCGAGAGTTATATTGGTTTCGGGGTTTGCGGCCTAACGTATTCAAATTGCGGCGCGAGGAATTGTGAAGGTCGCTGACATCGTGGCGCGCTTTCTCGCCGAGCAGAAGGTGAAGCACGTCTTTTGCGTGAGCGGCGGCGCGAGCCTGCATCTTATTCACGGCATTGCCAAAGCGGAGGGGATAACCTATGTCTGCCCCCAGAATGAGCAGGCGGCAAGCTTCGCTGCTGATAGCTATGCACGCTGCAATGGAATCGGGGCAGCTCTCGCCACAAGCGGCCCTGGAGCTACGAACCTTGTTACTGGCATTGCCGCTTCCTACTATGACAGCGTTCCGGTTGTTTATCTCACGGGAAATCAAACTCGGGCAAGGCTCGGTGAAGGATTGAACGTCAGGCAATTCGGATTTCAAGCGACGCCAATCGTTGACATGGTTAAGCCTGTCACCAAGTACGCGGTGACGGTGATGGAGCCAGAAGCGATCCTCTACGAGCTCGAGCGCGCCGTGCATATCGCCATGAGCGGCAGACCGGGGCCAGTGCTCCTCGATATCCCTGACGACGTGCAGCGCGCCGAGGTGGACATTGCGGCGCTCAGGCACTACTGCCCGGTCGTGCACCACGACCCCTACGAGCAGTATGCGCTTGGCGAGGTTGCAAGCGAGGTGATGGATGAGTTGCAGGACGCGCGCCGGCCGCTCCTCATCTACGGTTATGGCGTGCGCCACTACAGGCGCGAAGCCGAGGTTCTCGCGCGCTCCCTGGGTATCCCCCTTGTTGTCACCTGGGGGGCGCGCGATCTTTTTCCTGCTGCTGTCGGTGGCTTCGGTACGCACGGCATACGGGCGGCGAACTTTGCGGTGCAAAACGCCGACTATGTGCTCGCTATCGGCACACGCTTGGATACGAAAGCAACCGGCTCGCCAGCGGAAAGCTTTGCGCCAAAGGCAAGGCTCGTCATGGTGGACATCGACGACTTCGAGATAGCGAAGATGTCGCGCATCGGGCGCAGCCTGCACCGTGGGATTGTGGCCGATGCAGGCGACTTCCTGCGCCAGATGGTGCGCATCGCGCAGAGCGTAGAGTGCAACGCTTGGCTCTCGGGAATTGCGGGATGGCTCGAGCGCTACCCAGCGATCCTTCCAAGTTATGCGGCGGAGCAGATCAACCCGTACATCCTCGTGCGCGAACTGGCGAAACACTGCGAAGCCACGGATACGATTGTTTCCGATACCGGCTGCGCGCTCGGCTGGATGATGCAGGCGTACCCATTCAAGGGAGAGAGGTTCATTCATGCGTTTAACCAAACACCGATGGGTTACGGCCTGCCTGCAGCGCTTGGGGCTGCTTTTGCTACGGGGGGCCGAGTGGTGCTTGTCACGGGCGACGGGGGCCTCGCAGTTAACATCACTGAGTTCGCCACGATTGCGCGTCATCGCCTGCCAATCAAAATTGTTCTTTTCAACAACCGGGGACATGGAATGTGCCGTCAAACACAGCGCCAGTGGCTGGGAGGTGAGTATCCATCGACCAGTTTCGACGGTGGTCTCGCCTGTCCCGACTATGCTGCAGTAGCGCGCGCTTACGGGCTGGAGACGTATTCCACCGCACACGGCGATGTGGCGGGGCGTTTTATGGCGCAGATGATGGAGTCTGGGGGGCCAGCGCTCTTGGAAGTGAACATAGCCGAGGACGCAGGGATCGCGCCGCAAGCGAAATGGGGGCACAAGCTCGAGGACCAAGAACCGCTGCTACCGCGCGAGGAACTCGCGGAGGTGATGTCGCTATGAGTCGCCCTGCCGCGCAAGCACTGCTGTGCAAATATTTCGGCCTCAAGCTGCCCTACTTCAACATGGGCAAGGTCGATACGCTCGACCTGTTCGGGCAGAACGAACTCATCCTTTTCGCGTTCTACGAGTCGCGCCGTGACCGCTACGCCCGCGCGCTCGACATCGGGGCGAACGTGGGACTGCACGCGATGCTAATGCTGCGCCTGGGATGGGAAGTTCGTTCCTTCGAGCCAGATCCAGAGGTATTCGCGCGCATGGCGAATAACGTCCAGGCAAACGACGAAAGCCACCTTTGGACGCCATGCAAGGCGGCAGTATCCGACCGAGACGGCACCGCGCCCTTCGTGCGCGTGCTGAACAACCTCACCGGCTCGCACCTCGCGGGCTACAAGGAATCCTACGGCCCGACCGAGACCGTGCAGGTTGCTACTGTGGCGGCTGAAGCGCTTTTCGATTGGGTGGGAGAGGGCGTCGCAGGCTTCGTTAAGATCGACGCCGAGGGCCATGAGGCGGTGATCCTCGCGCAGGCCACCACTGGACACATGCAGAACATGGATGTGATGACGGAAGTGCGCGGCGACCGCGAAGGGGCGAAGATCATGCGCCATTTCGGCTCACTCGGCATCCCGATGTACTCGCAGAAAATCGGGTGGAAGAGAGTGGAGTGCATGTCCGACATGCCGCGCCACCACAGTGAAGGAAGCCTTTTCATTTCTACGCGCGGAGCACCGTTCGATGGCGAATACACCTGAGAAACCGTGGCCAGAAGTCATCGCCGCGCTCCAGGCGCAACACGTCACGCTTGATCGCATCGCGCAGCACCTCGGCTGCTCGGTGCGCATGGTGTGCTACCTCAAGGCGTCGGGGGCGGAACCTAAATTCTCAGCCGGCCAGAGGCTGCTCGAACTTTACGATCAGCACTGCTCGTCGGTCGCTCAGGCCGTGCAAGTTACTTCATAGTGCAAGTTTCTTCATTGTCGCCGTACGCGCGGCATGCTTTACTGCGCGCGCGTGAGCTTCGACCTCCTACCAGCTAGGTCTCGCTCTGGGCGCTTGTCAGCGCCCGCTTTTTTCGGCCCCCGCAGAAAAGCTCGTCCCTTCAACCTCCCTTTGCGTGGAGCTTTCCTCTCGCGCGGGGCCGAAATACTTTGATGGCCGGCAGCCCGATAAAACACGAGCGCAACCGCGTATTTCGGGAAGCGGTCCTTGCAGCATTACGTAAACGCGGCGGCGACCAAGACATCGTAAAAGCCCTTGAGCCTATAGCGGAAAAACTGGTCGAAGTCGCTGCTGCCGGCCCGACAGGTGAAAAAGGCGATCCGTGGCCCAGAGCCGTAACCGAGCTCGCTGACCGGCTAGACGGCAAGCCCGCGCAGCAAGTGCAACTCCAAGGCGACCCAGATTCTCCCCTAGAGACGAAGATGGAAGTGCGCCTCGTGCGCCCCCCAAGCGATGCTTCGTCCTGAAATTCCCGAAGCGCTCGAATTCCTGTTCGAGCCGCACCGCTACAAGGTTGCCTACGGCGGGCGCGGGGCGACGAAATCCTGGGGTTTCGCCCGCGCGCTTCTGATCCAGGGCTGGGAGAGACCGCTGCGAGTACTCTGCGCGCGAGAGTTTCAGAACTCAATCAAGGACTCGGTGCATAAGCTCCTCGGCGACCAGGTGAAGGCGCTCGACATGGGCGCGAGCTACGAGGTGCAGGACAAGTCGATCAAGAACCGGCTTAACGGCGGCGAATTCTACTTCGCTGGCCTACGCCACAACGCGGAAAACCTGCGCTCCTTCGAGGGCGTGGATCGCGCTTGGGTCGAAGAAGCGAAGAACGTGAGCAAGGCGTCGTGGGAAACGCTGATCCCCACGGTGCGTAAGGATGGCTCCGAAATCTGGGTTAGCTTCAACCCGGAGCTTGAATCCGACGAGACCTACCAGAGATTCGTCGTTAAACCGCCTAGAAGCGCCGTTGTGCGCAAGCTTAGTTGGCGCGACAACCCATGGTTCCCCAAGGTGCTGCGCGACGAGATGGACGACCTGAGATTGAGAGACGAGGACGCCTACCTCAATATCTGGGAAGGCCATTGCCGCATCACGCTGCACGGGGCGATCTACGCGCAGGAGTTGCGCCAGGCGACGGTAGAAAATCGCATCACGCGGGTGCCCTACGACGAGGCGCAGCCTGTGCATACGTTCTGGGATTTGGGCTGGTCGGATTGCACCTCGATCTGGTTCGCGCAGAAGGTCGGCTTCGAGTACCGGTTGATCGACTTCTACCAGAATCGGCTGCAGAAATTGTCTCACTACCTGAAGGCGTTGCAGGACCGTGGCTACGTCTATGGAAACGACTACCTGCCGCACGATGCAGATAACGAGTCGCTTGCCTCGGCGAGCATTGCGAAAACGATGCGCGGCATCGGTCGCAATGTGGTCGTGGTGCCGCGCGTGCAGGACAAGGCGAACGGGCTCAAGGCGACGCGCGAAATCTTCCCGCGCTGCTGGTTCGACGAGCAAAAATGCGCCGACGGCCTACAGGCGCTAAGGCACTACCGCTACGACGTGGACGAACACGGGCAGTATTCGAAAGCGCCCCTCCATGATGAAAACTCGCACGGCGCTGACGCCTTCGAAACTTTCGCCCGCTCGGTGAACCGCAAGCACGACACGAAAGAACCGCAGCACATCGAAGCGCCGATTGCCTACGATGCAGGCGCAGCCGAGGTCGCATGGCTCGCGTCGTAGTGCGCTACTCGGAATTCGAGCGCTATGACATTCAGCGCGATGCCGAGGTCGTGCGCTTCATGGCGACGACCGACGGCGGTTCCTACTGGGCGGAAGTGCCTAGCGCTAACTCTGCAGCCGTGCGCAGGGATCGCGCTGCGTTCAAGGAACGCGTGACGGAATTTATTCAGGCAGGCGTCTATCCCAAAGAGGTCGCGCTTGGCTGAATACGACGCGCCGGCTGCAAGCGCCGCAGTTTCCAGTTCGCCAAAGCCTAAAAAAGGCGGCGACGGAGAAGCGGAATTCCTCAAGATTGCCAAGGAGCGCTTCGCACGCGCCATTGCCGCTGAATCAGAGAATCGCTCGAACGGCATCGACGACCTGAAATTCAAGAACGGCGACCAGTGGCCCGCGCAGATCAAGGCGCAGCGCTCGAGCGAGCGCCGCCCCTGCCTCACCATCAACAAAATGAAAACGTTCGTGCACCAGATCACGAACGACCAGCGCCAGAATCGCCCCTCGATCAACGTTTCGCCTGTCGGGGACAAGTCCGACCCAGAAACGGCGAAGATGCTGAAAGGACTCATCCGCCAGATCGAGCGCCAGTCGAGCGCGGATGTCGCCTACGACACCGCTTTCGATAACGCGGTCTCGAATGGCTGGGGCTATTGGCGCATCCTCACCGCCTACGAAAGCGATACGAGTTTCGATCAGGTGATCCGCGTCATGCGGATTCGCAACCCATTTCGCGTCTACCTTGACCCTGATATTCAAGAGCCGGAAGGGTCGGATGCCGATTGGGGATTCATTTCTGATCTCATCGTGCGCGAAAAATTCAAGGCGCAACACCCGAAAGCCGATCCCGTCGACTGGGCCGATGTCGGACTAGGGGATGAGGACAAGTGGTGGAGCACACAAACGCACGTTCGGATCGCGGAGTACTTCTGCTACGAGATGCGAAGCCGCAAACTCCTCGCGTTGAACGCCGCTATCTCCGGGGCGCTTGTCTTCGAGGACGAATTGCCAGAGGACATGCGCGAAGCGATCCGGCAAAACCCGGCGCTGGTGGTGAATGAGCGCGAGGTGAGCCAGAAAACTCTCAAGTGGTACAAGATGACCGGGCGCGAAATCCTCGAAGAAAACGAATGGCTCGGCAAATGGATCCCGATTGTCAAGGTGATCGGAGATGAAACGGACGTTGATGGTAAGGTGAGTCTCGCAGGGGTCGTGCGCGACGCAAAAGACCCGCAGCGTATGTACAATTTCTGGACCACCGCCGAGACCGAGTTGATCGCGCTCGCCCCGAAAGCGCCGTGGGTGATGGAGGAAGGCCAGGTCGAAGGCCACGAGCAACGCTGGAAGGAAGCGAATAACAAGAGCTTCCCGTACCTCCTCTACAAGGGCACTTCCATTGCCGGCAAGCCCTCGCCCCCGCCGCAGCGCCAGCCCTTCGCCGGGCCGCCTGCTGCAGTAGTCAACGCGAAAATGAGCGCGGCGCAGGACATGATGGCCGTCACCGGGATCCGCTTCGATTCAACCCTCGCCGAGCGTACCTACGATGAGTCGGGGCGCGCGTTGCGGGAACTGAAGCGCGTCTCCGACATCGGCTCATTCCACTACGTCGATAACCTCGCGCGGTCGCTGCGGCACACCGGGCGCATCTTTATCGACCTCATCCCCAAGGTCTACGACACGAAGCGCGTACTCACGATTCTGCGCGAGGACGACAAGGAAGAACAGGTCGAGATCGACCCGAGAATGGAGCAAGCGCGAGGCGAGGGCAAGACTGAAGACGGGCGTGTGCGCTCGATCTACAACCCCAAGGTCGGCGAGTACGAGGTCGCCGTCACCATTGGCCCCAACTTCGCCACGAAGCGCATCGAGGCCGCAGAGTCGATGCTGGGCTTCATGAAGGCGGTGCCGCAGTCGGGGCCGGTGATTGGCGATCTCATTGCGAAAAACATGGACTGGCCCGGGGCTGAAGAAATTGCCGAGCGGCTCGCCGCGTCGCTCCCGCCTAACCTGCAAAAAATGTCGGTGGGCAAGTTCCCGCCAGAGGCCCAAGCGCTCATTCAGTCGCTCACCGGACAGCTCGAGCAGATGCAGCAGCAGCACAACCAGGCGCTCGCCATGCTCGGTGATAAGGAGAAGGACCGCCAAATCGAGCGCGACAAAATCAACGCGGATTATGCGGCGCAGACGGAAAAGACGGTCAAGACTTGGGAAGCGCAGATGACGAAGATCGCCGCCGATATGCAAGAGAAATTGTGCGCTCGGCTGGACGGCCAATTCGAGGCGGTTGCTAATCAGGTGCGTGCGATGGAAGAGGCGTATCGCAAGCAACAGGAGACCGATGCGAACATCGAAGCGCTCGCGCGTCAGGCACTAGGGCCACAAAATGTCACAGCAGCGTGATATCTCGGTGCAGAAACTCGCGACCGCCGCTTTCCTGCGGAGCAATCCGGAGATGTTTCGCGGGCTCGATGGCAAGCCCGGTAAAGGCGAGCAGGGCGAACGTGGAGAGAAGGGTGAAAAGGGCGACAAAGGAGATCGCGGTTTACCGGGGAAGAATGGCGAAGACGGCAAAGACGGACGCGATGGAAAACCGGGCCCAGACGGGAAAGCCGGCGCTCCTGGAGTCAATGGAGAAAACGGACGAGATGCGCAGGAACTCGGCGATGATGATTTCAACGTTCGTGTCGGCAAAGCACTGCGCGGCGGGATGCGGCTCGGCTACTCGGTGTCAGGCCCTCCGGGGCAGCAGGGTGCGACTGGCGCAATCGGACCCGCAGGAACAACCGATTACAACCTGCTCACGAATCTGCCGATACTCGGCTCGGTCGCATCCACTGCAGCCTCGCTCTATACGCTCGCTGCCGACATCGGTTCGGTTGCTTCGACCGCGGCCTCTACCTATGCGCTTGCCGCAAGCATTACAGGCTCGACTTACACCCCAGCGCTTTCCAATGTTGCGAACCTTGACGGCTCGACCTCGTTTACTTTTCAATATACCGCGGTCAACGGCATGGTGACGGTCTCAGGGCGTGTGCAGATCGACCCGACGTTTCCGGCGATATTGACCCAGCTAGGCATCGCACTTCCGGTCGCCTCGAACCTCGCCGCGTCCTCGGATGTGGGGGGTGTGGCGTTTGCAACCAATATTGCCGGCCAGGGAGCAGCGATCCTTGCCGATACGGCAAACGATCAAGCACTCATGCAGTACGTTTCCGGCGACATAACGGCGCAGCCGATGGCAGTCATGTTCCAGTACAGGATTCTATGAATGGCCATTGTGTTCTACGTTCAGAAAGAAGGCGAGGCGCTGATAACTTGCCTCTCCTCGGACGCGAAACCAGGCCCTCCGGCACCGCCCGACAATTGGCTGCTGTTCGAGTTGGATTCGCCGCGGCGCTTTCGCTCGACCGGAGGCGCATGGGTGGAAATGGCGACAACCTGGGCGTACTCGGATCTCACTGGATTGCCAACCCTCGGGACTGCCGCATCTACTGCTGCATCGCTTTATGCGCTGGTATAGAGTTACGTCTACCAAGCGCAGATCGGCACCGCAGCATCCACGGCGGCGAGCACCTATGCACTCGCAGCCACGAGCGGAACGGCATCGAGCAACGCATTCATGGCCGGAAACCTGGAATGGAAAACCTTCGGCGGCGTTGCCACAAGCAATGCTTACGGAAGCCTTACCGGACTCCCGACGCTTGGCACCGCCGCTTCGACAGCGGTCTCGATCTACGCCTCGTCCACGCACGCGCACGACGCAACGCAAGTCACGAGCGGCGTCTTTGCTATGGCGCGGCTTTCCTCCACAGGCACGCCGGATGCGACCAAGTTCCTGCGCGGCGATTCGACTTGGGCTGTTCCATCTGGCGGCTCGGACCCGTGGACTTACGTTCGCATGGCAACCGATTTTTGGGTCTCGACTTCGGCATCCACAGTCGCAGTGACGACCCTGCGGTTCGCGCCAGCGGTTTCGACGCGCTACGAGATCGAAGGGCAATTCCTCTGCCGCACATCGACCGCCACTGTCGGACCACGACCAGCACTCGCATGGCCGACAAACTCTGCGGACGGCGTAGCGACTCTATGGCTTACCTCGGCAGCTGGAACGCAAGTGCTGCAGAACGGGAACTTCAACGCCCTGGTGCAGATTCCGGTAGGCGGATTGCCAAATACGACGCAATGGTGGCCGGGTCAGTTGGTCGGTATCTACACCGGGAGCGCCAGCACTTCGGGGAATATTCAGATCAACCTCGCTTCCGAAACCGGCAGCACATGGGTCGGCATTCGGGCTGGGAGCTTCATCAAATACCGGACAATTCCGTGAGAACGCCATGCCAGACGTGAACATTGAGCACCAGCCGACACTTGATCTCCTCCCGATTGAGGAGCCGAAATTGTCGTCCGTCTCAGACATGCCGAAGGTCGAGACGAAACCAGATGCCGCGCCCGCGAAACCGGAGGCCGCAAAGCCGACGCTCGAGGGCAAAAAACCGGGAGAACAGGCACCTCCCGAAAAACCGGAAGCTGATCCAGCCGCGAGCGATGAACCGGAAAAAAAGCCGGCGAAAGGCGTTCAGAAACGGATTGACGAGCTAGTACGGCAGCGAGAAGCAGCAGAACGCAGGGCAGAGGCGGAGCAGGCGGAAAAACTGCGGCTATTGGCACTGGTCGAACGAGGTGCCAAGCCTGCAGCGGACAAACTTGCAAAGCCAGATGAGGACCAAGAACCAAGCCGACCCTCCCGCGAAGCATTTGCAGACACAGCAGCCTATGAATCGGCGCTTGGAACTTACGCCGACACGAAGGCTGACTGGTCGGCAAGGCGAGCGGTCAAGGACATCTTGGAAGAGGAAGGAAGGAAAGCGCAGCAGCGCGAGATCGAGGCAGGCCAACAAGCCGCTCGTGACGCCTACAACGCGCGGGTCGAGAAGGCGAAGGCTAAATATGCCGACTTCGAGGAAGTCGCGCAAAGAGCCGATGTCACCGTCTCGATCCCGATGGCCCACGCCATCCTTCATTCCGAGCATGGTCCCGACATCCAGCATCACTTCGGAAAGCATCCCGATGAAGCCAAGCGCATCAGTGCGCTCAATCCTGTCGAGCAGCTCTTGGAAATTGGTCTCATCGTCGGAAGACTGACGGCAACGCAGCCAGCCGCACCGGCAGCGCCCGCAGTCCTGGCGAAACCAGCCGTTTCAGCCGCACCCAAACCGATCACGCCGATTACTCCCGGCACCGGCGAAATCAGCAAAGACCCAGAAAAGATGTCGATGGACGAATACGCTGAGTATGCCAAGAAACGGGATGGACCGGCGCGCAGGCCAGGCGTGCGGCACTAACCAACATCACAGGAGCCTTTCATGTCTTCAGAGGTACTGTTAACTCCTACGATCATCACCAAGGAAGGTCTGGTGATCCTGGAGAACAACCTCGTGGCGGCAGCCAAGGTCAACCGGAAGTTCGAGAATCGGTTCGTGAAAATCGGATCGGTACTCACTATTCGGAAGCCCAACCGCTTCATCACCACCACGGGGGCCGCACTGGTCGTGCAGGACATCGCAGAACCGTCCGTCACGATCACTGTCTCAACGCAGGCGCAAATCGCCTTCCAGTTCAATTCCCAGGATCTCACGCTCACGGTGGAGGAATTCAGCGAACGCTATCTCAAGCCAGGAATGGCGACGATGGCGAACCGCTTGGACCTTGACACGCTCGCGCGCTGGAACGGGGTGTCGAACTATGTGGGCACGCCTGGAACCATTCCATCCACGTTTTCCTCTTCGGTACAACTCGTCGGGCGAAGAATGGACGACAACGCCTCTCCGCAAGAGATGCGCAATCTCGTTTTCAACCCCGCGGGATACTGGGCGATGGCAAACGGCCTCGTAGGTTCGTATGTCATGCCGACCGCGAAGGAAGCTCTCGTCAAGGGTTATCTCTCGACCATCGGCGGCTATGACATATTCATGGACCAGAACGTCGGCTCATTGGCGACCGGGATCCACGTCACGACCAACGGCGTGACGATCACCGCCGGGCAGGTCGGGGCGTCGCTCTCTACTGCAGGGTGGAACTCGACCGATACGTTCGTGATAGGCGAAATCATCACCATCGCCGGGGTGTTCAACATCAACCCGCAAAGCCGTATTTCCACCGGGGTGCTGAAGAACTTCCGCATTACGGCCGCAGCGACGGTCGTAAGCTCGGATGCGCGCAGTACCGCAACGCTCGCCATTGACCCGCCGATCACCTCGTCGGGGCCCTACCAGACGGTGAGCGTAGCGCCTACGGTGTCCTCGGTAATCGCGTTCCTCACCGGGACGGGTACAGCCACCTCGAGCTTCCCGCAGAACCTGGCGTTCACCCGAGACGCTTTCGGGCTCGTTACGGTACCGCTGGAAATTCCGGGGGGCGTGGACTTCGCCGCGCGGGAGACCTACCGCAACATCTCGATGCGCACCATCCGGGCCTACGACATCAACAATGACGTATTCCCGACCCGCATCGACATCCTGTACGGCACGGCAACGTACTACGATGAACTCGCTTGCCGGCTAGGAGGCTGACCCATGCCCTCGACTTCAAACTACGTCCGCGAACTGGACGACGGCAATAGCCAGGGCACGCGGCTTGGTCGTAACACAGCGTCGCTCATCTCGTTTTACGGCGCTACGCCTACGGCGAGAATAGCTGGCGGGCTCGCAGCTTCAACCGCAACCGTATCCTCAATGCTGGCGACGAGCGTTGCAATCTCGATGTCAACGGCATCCGGGGCGGTTACCGTATGGGGATATTCCTCTGCGGCGCAAGCCAACGCAATCGTTACCGGTGTCGGGCAGCTCATCACCGATGTCGAAGCGCTGCGCCAAGCTTACACGCAGTTGCGTGGAGGCACGATCACCACGGGCCTCTTTACGGGCTCCTGATGACCGCTGAAGAACAACCGGGGGGCGAAAGCCTTCCGGTTTTTCCGATCCCTCCTGCGTACACCGGGAAGGTTGCGATTGCGACGCCTTTTTACAATCTGCAAGCCTTCTCGACCTACATTCATTCGCTCGTTGAGACGACGAAAGCGCTGACAGCGCTTGACATCCGATGGGAATTCTGGCCGCTGCATGGCGATTCCTACGTTCAACGGGCGAGAAATACGATCTGCGGCAAATTCCTCGACTCGGATTTCTCCGATCTCTTTTTCATCGACTCCGATCAGGACTGGGATGTGGCCGCAGTCCTTCGCGTGCTACTCGCGCCTTTCGACATCGTGGGCGCGTCCTACAAGATGAAGAACAACTGGGATGCGTGGACCGCAGTCGTAAAGATGAATGGTTCCCATCCTTACGGAATCCAGACCGGAGCGGATTCGGCATTCCTAGAAGCCACGCTGCTGCCGTGCGGATTCATGAGGATCAGGCGTCAAGCGCTTTGCAAATTCCGTGATGCTTACCCGGACTTGCGTTACTACGACGAAGGCTCGGAAGGGAATCGCGGCCGGCAGTACGTAAACTTCTTCGAGTGCAGTACTCAGGGAGGAATTTTCTACGGCGAGGACGCCACTTTTTGCAAGCGCTGGCTCGACATCGGCGGACAGCTCTGGGTGGAGCCCAAGGCGACCATCACGCACTATGGCATCGGCGGCTGGCGCGGAAACCTCGACCAGACGCTGCGAGACAATCTAAGGGAGGGAACTGATGCGCATTGAGCCGTTGCACGACGTAGTAATCATCAAGCAGCAGATACACGATAAGGTCGGCGCGATCCTCATTCCCATCGAGTCGAAGGACTTCCGCGAGGATATCGGTGTCGTGGTCGCAGTCGGCCCTGGTGCGCTCGATGACTACGGGCGGCTTGAGCCGATGAACGTCAAGGTGGGTGACCGCGTTCTTTTCTCCACCCACGGTCACCAAGTCACGAAGATCGACGGCGAGGAAATGATCGTCCTGCGGCAGAATTCCATCATCGGCGTATTCCGCGAGAAGGCAGATGTGCAATCCCTGAAGGTGGTGAGCTAATGGCGCGCGTTTCGATTTGCTGCAGCGTTCTCAATCAGTCCGAACTGCTGAAGGGAATGATCGAGAACATTCGGCAGCAGAAATTCGAGGACTGGGAACTGGTGCTGGTAGACGACGGCTCGACCGAGGACATTGCTGCGCTTGTTCTCGAATTCAAAGACCCGCGCATCAAGCTGCACCAGTTCACCGGGAACAAGGGCGTGCCGCATGGCATCAACTGGGCGCTACAGCACGCCGAGGGCGAATTCGTGCAGCCGCTTTCGACCGACGAGCGTCTGGACCCGGAAAAGTTCCAGTGGCAGATTGCCTACCTCGACGACAATCCGCATATCGACGGGATGTGGGGCCTGCCGCAGAATGGCATCATGGGCGAGCGCCCAGAATTCGAGCAATATGCGCTGCGCGCACATAACCGTTCGCGCGAGGCATGGATTCGCACGCTCCTCAACCTAGAGAACATCCCTATCGGCGGCGCTTCGATGCTGTGGCGGCGCACAGTGCTCGATTCCATCGGCGTGTTCGACCCGCAGTTTTTCACGACCTCCGACCTCGAATGGTTCGTGCGTTTCTTCAAGAAGCACACCGGCGTCGTGATGCCTTTCCGCTGGGCCTACGGCGTGGACAACCCGAAGGCGCTGTCGAAGAACGTCACGCCTGAAGCGTTCGCAGCCGATCTCGCCAAGGTGCGCGAGAAGCACAAGGTCGAGTTACCACGCACCGACGGGCGCATCACAATCGCAATCCCGGTGCGCAACATGGAGAAATGGGTCGGCGCGGCCATGCGTTCGGTGCTCGCGCAGTCGTTCAAGGACGTGGACCTCATGGTCCTTGACGACGCCTCAACCGACGGAACGCTCGCCGAGATCCAGAAATTCAGCGACGACCCGCGCGTCAAGGTATTCCAAGTGAAGGACGAGAACATCGGGCCGAACGCCGCGCAGAACCAAATGCTCGCGGCCTGCACTACGGACTTCTTCATGGTGCTTGCCGCCGACGATGTGATCGAGCCGACCTGCATCGAGCGCTTGGTCGGTGAGTTCAAGAAAGACCCGTGGCTCGAATTCGCCGCCACGCAAACGGACTTCATCGACGAAACGGGCGAGCCCTATAAGGGCGAGCATGGCTTCAAGCAGATCCTGAAAGCCTCGCAGAAGCCACGCAACGTCTGGCTGCAGCAGCTCTACTACGGCAACCAGTATTTCGGCGTCGGGTTGTATCGCACCGAGACGTTAAAGGCGCTCGGTGGCTGGGATACCACGGTCGGGGTGCTTGGCGACTACGACATGTATCTCAAGCTCCTGCAGCGCGAGAACATCTTCGTCATCGAGGAAAACCTCACGCACACGCGCATTCACGGCGAGAATAGGAGCCTGCTCAAGCCAGACCAGGCGAAGCTGCTACCCGAGCAGTACGCGCTGATTCGCAGTCGCTACTACCCGCCGCGCATGAAGGTGATTTTCGCCACGCCATTCTACGAGATGCGCGGTTACAGTCCCTACATCTACAGCATGTTCTATACCGCGTCGCTCCTCGCGCGTCTGGGCATCGACTGCGACTTCTGGTCGCTCGACGGGGATTCCTACGTTGACCGGGCGAAGAACACGATCTTCAACAAATTCCTCGAAGATCCGAACGCGACCGATCTTTTCCTGATCGACGCCGACATGCAATGGCCGCCGGATGTGGTGGCGAAAATGCTCATGCTTCCCGAGGAAGTCGTGGTCGGCTCCTACCCGCAGAAAAACAGTTGGGGCAAGTTCACGTCCCTGCCGGAACTCCGTGAGGAAGAAGGGAAGGTGTTTCCCGTAGGTAGAATGCTCGAGGACGGCAGCGCTCTCATCAAGGCGGCGTTCATGGCTGGTGGCTTCGTGCGCATCAAGCGCGCGGTGCTACAGAAATTCAAGGACCATTTTTCGCAAGAGCGCCTGCGCCCAGACATCGCAGAATTGATGACGGAGTTGGAAACCGCAGTCACGGTGGGCCTCAAAGGTAACGGCGTCATTGAGAAAACTATCAATACCCTCAAAACACTCGGGACCGAGGATGCACTTACTTACCAAGATATTTCCGCTGACCCGAACAGTCCGAACAGGGTTTATACGGAATTCTTCACTTGCGCGCGCAAGGACGGCCTGCGCTGGGGCGAAGATCGCATGTTCGGCAAACGCCTGAAGGAACTTGGGATAGATGTCTACATCTACCCGAACATCAACTTCGGGCACTTCGGCGTCAAGGGCTGGACCGGGAACTATGACCAATTCCTGCGCGGCAAATATGCTCCTACCGCGACTGATACAGCGAACGTGGAAAGAGTGAGCGGCTGATATGCCAACCGCGAATCAAATGCTGACGCGCGCCATGAAGGCGCTCGGAACACTTGGGCGCAACGAGACGATGGACGCAGGCTCGGCTACCGATGGCCTCGACCTTTTCAACGCGCTGCTCGATTCGTGGTCGAACGAAAAACTCATGTCCTACGTCACGCTGCAGCGTAATTTCACGCTGACGGCGAATACGCAGAGCTACACCATCGGCTCGGGCGGCGTTATCAACGTCACGCGCCCGCTCGACATCACGCAAGCGTTCGTGCGCGATGCGAACAACCAGGACTACGGCCTCAACATCGTGCCGCGCGACATCTGGAACACCATCGGGGATAAGACCATCACGAGCCAGATTCCGACGACGCTGTTCTACGATTCCGGTTTCACGCTCGGGACGATCTGGCTTTTCCCGGTGCCGACCGAAGCGCTCACCGTCTACTACGATGCGGTGACGAACCAGGTGACGTTCTCGACGCTCACGCAATCGCTTTCCATGCCGCCGGGATACGAGCGCTGCTTTATCCAAAACCTTGCGCTCGAGATGATGGCGAACGGCTTCCCGTGCCTGCTTAACGACCAGCAACTGTCAGCGCTCGTCAGTTCTGCCTCTGAGGGCAAAGCAAACATCAAGCGCACGAACATTAAGCCCATCTTGGCTAGTTATGACGATGCCCTCGTCAGCCGCAGCTATGCCACCTTCAACATCTATCGAGGAGATTATTGATGGGTCCGCATAAAGCGACTGTAGCTCTTGTAGGGCATAAATTTGGAAGGTGGTTAGTGTTGTCCTATGAGGGGACTCGTCCTCAGGGTTCTGAGGGACGTGGGCGTAAGCCGTTCATGAAATGTCGTTGCGATTGCGGCGTGGAGCAGTTAGTGGGGGTGCGTGAACTGAAGTCTGGTCGTTCCCGATCTTGCCGTTGTCTCCAAAGAGAAGTAGCAGGTAACTTGTTCAGAACGCACGGGCATACCGTAAATCGACGCCCAACAAAGATTTATATGGTATGGCAAGCGATGGTAAAGCGCTGCAAAAATCCTTCTACCAGTGGCTATAAGAATTATGGCGGTCGAGGAATCCGTGTTTGCGATAGGTGGATGGCATTTGAGAATTTCTATTCAGATATGGGAGAGCCTAACGGTTTAACCATAGAAAGAATCGACAACGAGGGCAACTATGAGCCAGAGAATTGCCGTTGGGCCTCTCGTCTAGAACAAGCTAGTAACCAAAGACCGAAAAGGACGCAACCATTCGCGTAGAGCTTTTCGGAGTCGGCTTGAGGGGTAAGACCCCTGCGGTTACCGCTCAACAGCGTATTAACTGTTTTGGCGAGATGTACTCCGCACCGGATCGAGCGCGCTTCGCGCTTCATGGCACGCCTGGGAAAGTTCTTTTCGCCAACATCGGTGCTTTGCCTTCGCGCGGCATCTGGTCGGTGGACACGCTCACCACGCCGCTATTTTTCACAGTGCATGGCGGTACGCTCTACTCAGTGAATAACGCTGGCACCTCCGCCATCATCGGCACGCTGAATACCACCACTGGCGATGTGTCGATGGCGGACGATGGCACGCGCCTCGTCCTCGTCGATGGTACCGACGGCTGGGTTTACAACATGGTCACGCCAGCCGGGCTTAACCGGATCACGGACGGAAACTTCACTACGACTCCTACGACAGTGACGTGGCAAGACACCTATTTCATCGTGACGAGCGCTGCGGCGAACAAGCAGTTTCAGCTTTCCGCAACCGACGATCCGACGACGTGGCCCGCAGTGAACATCAACTATGCCGGCAGCGGCTCTGGACGCATCCAGACGGGGCTTGCCGAGCATTCGGTGCTGGAAATATTCGGCGACTTCTATGTCGAATTCTGGAATAACGCTGGCTTTGCGGATTTCCCGTTCGTGCGCATTCCTGGAGCAGCGCAAAAGTTCGGTCTCGCCGCGCGCTGGAGTCTTTTCGAATACGACAATTCGATTGCTGGTCTGTTCAAGAATCGTATGGGCGAAGTGAACATGTCGCGCATGTCGGGCTTTGGCCTCGATCGCCTGTCGAATCCGGAACTCGAATTTCTCATCAATGCCTATGTAGACAAGGCCGACTGCCGGGGCTTCGGCTATATGCTCGGCGGACACCCGATGGCGCAGTTCAACTTTCCGACAGCGAACAAGTCCTGGCTCTACGACGGCTTGATGCAGGAATGGTCGGAACTCCAAGATGCGGACGAGGACCGCGATTGGGGGCATAAGTACTGCAATTTCATCAATCGCAGGATCGTCACAGACTACCGTAACGGTAGTATCTACAGGCTCGATCCGGCGACTTACGATAATAACGGCGCGATCCTGCCGATGGAAGTTACCTCCAAGCACCTGTGGAACGACGACAAATCCATCGGCATCCACCAACTCCAGGTGGACTTGGAATCTGGCGTCGGGCTTGCGACTGGGCAGGGATCAAATCCGCAGATCATGCTCTACATCTCCAAGGATGGCGGGCATCAATTCGTGCCGTGGGGATGGGCCTCGATGGGGCCGATTGGGGAATACACCACGCGCGCGATCTGGCGCAACCTCGGCGAAGCAAAGGATTGGGTGCTGCGCCTTCGCATAACCGACCCGGTGAAGCGGGCTATCACTGGCGCGAGTGCGGAAATTGTGAATGGACCTTTCTGATGGCTGGCCCAACGCTAACAATGCCGCCCGCGCAATCGCAGATGTTCGATATCGTGGTCGATGCGCAGGGACGGCTCGTTTCCATGACGCTGCGCCCCGAGTGGGCGAGTTTCTTTCAGGCGTTGCAACAGGTCGGACTCGCGGTGAGTCGCAGCGGAACGACGGCGTTGCGCCCCACGGATTCATTTCAAGAGCGCTATCGAGGCATGAATTATTTCGACACGACACTCGGATTCCCCGTCTGGTTGAGCATCGCAAGTTCGAATGTCTGGGTACGCTATGACGGGTCTCCGGTATGAGCGAAATTGTGGAATTCGTTGAGCAAGTGAGCGGCTTGTATTTCCGCTCGGTGCTGCTGCCCAAGGGGACGTGGATTCCGCAGCACGCTCACGATCACGACCATGCAACTTATTGCGGGAGCGGCAAAGCCGATATGTTCGTCGAAGGGAAATTTCAACGTAGCGTAAGCGCAGGCCAGGCGGTGGCAATCGAGGCCGGGAAAGCACATTCATTCCTCGCACTCGAGGACGACACGCGACTTGCTTGCGTGCATGATGTTGAAAGCGCCGAAAGCGCGAAAAGGAGATAGCGATGCCGTGGATCATCGCCGCAGCCACGATTGGGAGTGCGTTAATTCAATCGAACGCTTCAAAGAAGGCGGCTCAATCTCAATCGCGCGCCGCAGAGCAGGCGACCGAGCAGCAGCGGGCGATGTATGACATCTCTCGCGCTGACCTTACTCCCTGGCGCGGCACGGGCGAGCTGTCCCTGCAGACGCTTTCTTACCTCATGGGGATCGACCCGAGGAAAACAGCAGGCTTCGAGAAGCCTTCTCCAGTACCTACGTCGCCGCTGTCCTTTGCTAGCGACGCGGGACAGCCGTTATTCGACATTGATGGCAAGCCTGCGAGCCCTGAAGGCTATGGAATAGGCGGCGTGCCGACAGTGAACCAAGCGCGCTATGAATCGGACCCGATTTATCGCTCCGCTTGGGACAAACACTTAGCCACTCATCAGCAGCAGTATGGCGTCGGCTACACCGGAGATTCCGATCAGATGGCGCTAGCAGCAGGACTCAAGCAACTGATGGCGCAGGAACGTACCGCGCAAGGGCTGCCGACCGAAGCCGAGCAGATGGCAACTGAAACAGCCGCCTTTGATGAGAACCTGGAGAACGATCCCAATTTCGGCCTCTTGGCGAAGCCGTTCAGGGAATACAAGCCATTCACGCTTGCGGATTTTCAGGAATCTCCAGCGTACCAGTTCAATCTCGCCGAGGGTCGCAAAGCGTTGGAAAAGTCCGCAGCAGCGCGCGGCACATATTACGCGCCAGCCACGTTGCAGGATATTGGAAAATTCTCGCAAGGCTTGGCGTCGAACGAATTCAATAACGCCTACGGCATGTTCAACCAGGACTACAGCAACGCCTATAACGCCTACAACACGAACATGCGCAACGTTTGGGATCGCCTCTACGCGCTCTCAGGCTCAGGGCAGAATGCTGCTGCGCAGACGGGGGCGTTCGGCACGACCGTGGGCGGACAGATCGGCGAGAACATCATCGGCGCAGGAAATGCACGTGCTGCCGGCCAGATCGGACAGGCGAATGCGTGGACGAACGCAGGGACTAATGCTTACAACGCATATTTAATGAACCAAATGCTCGCGCAGAATCAGCGCGGCACTAGTGGTAATCAGCCCGGCACTGGATCTCCAAGCGGAGGCTATAGTTCGGGACTTGTCGATAATTCCTATTGGGGAACTTACTGATGCCGGTCAATCCCTCTATTCCGCTCCAAGCGCAACCCCTCAAGCTGATGGACCCGGCGCAGATGATGTCGCTGCAGACGCTCTCGCGTCAGAACCAGCTCGGGCAACTCCAGATCGAGGACACGATGCGCGCGCGCGACGAGCAGGAACAGTTGCGCTCACTGTTCCGCGACCCGTCGCTGGTCGATCCCAAGACCGGAACTGTTAGCTTGGAGGGCCTCCAGCGCGCCTATAGCGTATCGCCCAAGGTCGGCATGGAGCTCGCCAAGAATCGCCAGGTTAGTTTGAAAGCAATTGCCGACCTCGATAAGGTGCAACTCGAAGCCAAAGCCGCCGAAGCGAAACAGGCTCGAGATGCCCTTGCGCTAGTAGGCGATCAGGACACCTTTACCGCGTGGCGGCTCGAGCAGATTGCGCGCAACCCTCGGCTCGCTACAGCGATACCAGAGGGCTTCGATCCGAAGTGGCAGCGCCAGAACGTGATGGACGCGGACAAGTTCATCGCGCAGAACACGCCGAAGATCGAGATGAAGGACGTCGGCGGCAAAATCATGGCGGTGGATGTTAACCCGGTGACGAATCCGGCGATCAAGGGCACGTCGCTCGACAAGACGCCATCGCCAGAAGCGGCGTTGACCGATAAGCGTACACGCGAGGCCCAGGCAGAAACCCGAAGGGCGAATCTAGAGCGCGAGCGTCAGGCGGGAGAAGCCGCCGAGCGAGCCGACTGGCAATACGACGCGGATCGCGGCTTGCTCGTCAACAAGCGTACCGGGGCCACTAAGCCAGTGACCGCCGAGGGCGCTCCTGTCTCAAACGACGCCAAAGTGTCAGATGTCGAAAGGACTGCGGCTGGGTATGCAAACCGGATGACCGCTTCAGCAGAAATCATGCGCGGCCTTGAAGCAAAAGGCGTCGGAAAGCCCGAAGCGAGCGAAGTAGCCGCAGGACTTACTCCCGGCAAAGAGGCGCGCAAAATCGCGCAGAACGTCGCTCGCTCTCCCGATCGTCAGCAGTTTCACCAGGCGCAGGAAGATTGGGTCAGGGCGAAACTGCGCAAGGAATCGGGCGCGGTCATCGCGGACGAGGAAATGGACCGCGAAATTCGGACCTACTTTCCCCAAGTCGGCGACAGCGCAGCAGTAATCAAACAGAAGGCGGACGCTCGACGCGTGGCCGAAGAGGCAATGGTGAAGTCGGCGGGGCGAGCACAAGTGACGAGACCGCAAGGGGAGATTAAGGCAAAGGTCGAGGCCGCAGGCTGGACCTACGAGCCCGCGAAGTACGAATACCGCATCGGGCCTGGCGGCAAGATTCAAAGGAAACTGCGTGGCTGAGTGGGAAAATGCCCCCGGTCAGTGGGAGGATGCGCCATCGAAGAAAACGCGCGGCCAGATCCAGAGCGAGACGCTGGCGTTTCAGGTCAGTCTCGACCCTACGGCTGGGATATCGACTGGGGAGCGCGTAGCCGCCGGGGCCGGCAAGTTCGTCGCCGACGTGGGCCGTGGGATAGCGCAGTGGACCCCGTGGGGGCCATCCAGGCAGGAAATAGAGGAAGTCCGAGACCGGGACAACCCCCTCATGGCGACCCCTGGGGGCTTCATGGGCAATATCGGCGGGGGGGCCTTGGCGACCGTCCCGCTTGCCATGATCCCCGGAGCCAATACAGCCGCAGGAACGGCCCTGACAGGCTCGCTATTCGGCGCAGCGCAGCCCGTAGGGGTAGAGGATTCAAGAACGGTAAACACCGCCTTGGGCGGCGCTACGGCTTTGGGGATGAAAGTAGGACTCGACAAGCTCGGAGGGTATTTCAGCAACCGGGCAGCGGCTGCTGCGGCGCAACAAGCCAAACTACAGCAAGAGAACGCATTGCGCGACCAAGTGGTGCGAGAAGCCCGCGAGGCGGGTTATCGTCTTACCCCGACGCAGGCTGGGGCCGGTTCGGTTGCACGTGGAGTTGAAGGTGCGAGCGGATCGGCGAAGATGGAGAAGCAGCTTTCGGTCTACGACCAGAAGGTGACGAATCGGCTGGTGCGCGAGCATCTGGATGAAGCCCTTGATGCGCTCGGCTTGCCTCGCCTTGGCTCAAAGCCGCTATCGGCAAAAACGATGGACGACATCGTTTCTGATGCTGCCAAGGCCGGCTATCGCGCGGTAGACGACCTGAAGAACGTCAACTGGGACAAGACTTTCGAGCGCTCGGTGAAGATGCTCTCGCTCAAGAGACCCGGCGGTGCCGTCGCGCATCCAGCAGAGGCGCAGATCGACGACATCATCACGCGGCTTGCGGAGCATCCGCAATGGACGGGAAAGGAATTGCGCGCCGACATCACGCGTCTGCGGGAGTTAGCGAGTACGAATTTCTCTGCTGCTCGGCGGGCTGGCGGCGATGTAGAAAAAACCGCGCTCGCCCGCGTTCAAAGCCGTGCCGCCGAATTGCTCGAGGAGCTCGCCGAGCGCAACCTTGCCAACAATGGCGCACCAGCTACCGTCATTTCCAATTTCCGCGAGGCACGTCAACTGATGGCAAAGGCATTTACCGTCAAGGATGCGCTCGATGGCACTGGAAATGTGTCCGCGCGAGACTTGGCGAGGAGCGGAGCTCCGCTCGAGGGCGGAATGAAAATAGCCGCCAACTTCGCGCGCAACTTTGAAGGCTCTGCGCGCGATGTGTCGAAGATGCGGGATCGCACAGGATTCCAGTACGGCGACATCTTGCTCGGGGGCGTCGGCGCGATGGTCGATCCAAGCCTCGGAGCGCTTGCATTCTCGCGCCCCGTATCGCGTCAAATCGCGCTTTCGCGCCTTGGACAGTCAATGATGTCGCGGCCCGACTATGCGGTTCCACTGTCTACACGCATGGCCTCGCAGATAACCAACAACCCGATGGTACAGCGCCACCTCCCGCTCGCGGCTGTACCAGGCGCGCTCAGTGTATCGGAATAGGAGAAAGCGCTTGATCCTTCCTTCTGGACACCAGCGCGTGACGATGTACCGCGCAGGCGCCATGACGAACAGGGCGAAGATGAGCACTACCAGGGGCGAAATGAGAAGCGACAAGAGCCACGTCTTGCCCATGAGCAAAGTATAAAGGAACGCCATGCCTACCGTATTCCGCGCCCCAGATCCGGTCCAATCGACGCAGTTCATTCCCGGCGGCAACACGCCCGCAAACGGCGCGCAGATGTTCTTCTACGTCGCCGGCTCGACAACCAAGACGACCGTGTACTCGGATAGCGGCGGTACCACTGCCTGGGCGAATCCGATTGTGTTGAATTCGGCGGGCAATCTGCCATCAAATGGCTCGGTCTGGATTCCTACCGGAGTAACGGTAGATGTGACACTCGCGCCTTCGACCGATTCAGATCCGCCGGTCGCGGCGTACTGGACGAAAGAAGATTTCATCGGCATCAACGATTTAACCGCTACGCAAAACGAGTGGGTCACCGGACCGACGCCGACCTTCGTTTCCGGAACGCAATTCACGCTCGTAGGCGACCAGACGGCAACGTTCAGTCTGGCGCGCAGATTGCGTTTCACAGTGACGGCAGGAACGGTTTACGGCGTCATCACCTCGAGCGCCTATACCACGCTTACGACCATCAACATAGCGCTCGACAGCGGAGCGCTAGATAGCGGCCTGTCGGTTGTTTCGTATTCCCTTGTCACGCCGCAAAATTCCTCTATCAGCCCTGATTACGTCAGCAAATCCGTGACGAGCGTTGCATCCGCCGGAAACGGAACGACGAACATCTGGGGGATCGCTGGGAACATTCTCCACGTCACCGGGACGAACACGATCAACTCATTTTCCACCGCTCCGTATGCCGGAGCGATGCGAAAGATCATTTTCGACGGGGCGCTGACGCTCTCGCACAATGCTTCATCGCTCGCGCTGCCTGGACTTGCGAATGTCTCCACGGCGGCCGGGGACCGCGCTGAAGTCATTGCCAGCACCACGGCGAACGCGCTGATTACGTTTTATCAAAGAGGAACCGGATCTGGGATTGACCGCGGATGGACGCTGCTTGAAAGCCGCACGGCGGTTAATACATCTGCCGTCAATATGACGACAGGGATCACTTCATCATACGATCAATTTCTCGTTACGATGAACAGCGTTTCCCCTGCGTCATCCAATGTCGGACTGATTGCGAGAGTAAGCCAGAACGGCGGCGTTAGCTATATTTCTGCTGCAGATTCATACAGGCATGCGAAAAATGCCATTCAAACGGCATCTGTATCCACTGCCTCAAATTTCCCCTCTGGATCGTCCTCTGACACAGGCATAAGCATTGCTCTATCACTTAACGGCACTGCCAGCGTTAGATTTGGCGGTGACTTTACATTGTTCAATGCATCGCGCGCCGTCGGTCAAAAGCAATTCGGTTTTAATAATAGTTATGTGACCGCTGCAGGAGCATTTGTCCATGTAATAGGCGGTGGTGTTTTTACCACAAACGAAAACGCAGTCGATGCCATCCAATTTTTGATGGAAAACGGAAATGTGTCATCAGGAGTATTTACCTTGTACGGGTTGCGGATTTCTTAGGAGAGCCAGAATGACCTTCGGCCTCAAGTGGCTCTATTTGTTTTTGTTCTTCATCTCGGTATTTGCTCACGCGCAGCCGCTAGAATCTTGGGCGAACGATCTGATGACGGAGAAGATTGTCCCGTGCGATGGGAACCAATACACGCGCATCTTCCATCCAAAGCCCGGCTACACAATCTACGTCCGGCAGATGCAGGTCTGGCCATGGCCACAGCATAACTGGACGCTCCCGACGCCGACTGGCTATGTGGCGATCCAGAAATGGTCGAATAATACAACCGAGCAGACCTTCATGGATATGAAATGGTTCTATGGGACTCCGAATGCAAAAGCGAGTCCAGAATTTGCCGGGGGCTCCATGAGGCTCGGGCCGAATGACCGCATTCTGATCGAACTCGCGTGCTATGGTACGCAGTTCATCCCCGGCTTTATTCCACGCTACCAAGTCCTCTGGACAGATACGCCATGATCGCGACTCTATCGTAACTCAATGACCGACGAGAAAAAACGGAGCAACGGACAGCTTGCGCTGATCGGTTCAATCGTCACGTTGGTGGTTGGATTGCTGATTGTCGGCGGCTACGTCGTCGCCATCGCTGCCGACAACGCGGATACCAAGCGCAGAGTAACTAATATCGAGCAGCGTCAGGAGCAGGATCGCA
>ERZ1292637.215-Hain-H14-01um-R3-215-length-40530-cov-49_pt1 | contig 40530 bp, 68 predicted proteins | sample MGYA00564405_ERZ1292637 | MGnify/ENA primary metagenome ERZ1292637 (study PRJEB36523, sample SAMEA6512645) | groundwater metagenome | collected 2019-01-09 | study: AquaDiva: Metagenomics assemblies of 32 groundwater samples | reverse complement strand
CCCCTGCTGCTGCGGCAGCCGTTCAGAAACTTGCTGAGGAGTATGGGGTGCCCTCAACTGTTGAACGCTTCACCGGACCTGCCCAGTAATGGCTCAGACAGTTGGGGTCACACAGACTCAAGAGAAAGTCCTTGTCACCTTCCCTGTGCCCTACAAGGGGGTCATGCGGAATGCCTCCGAGGTGGAGATTCCCCGGGACGCCTTGTGGACTGGGGAGAACTTGCACTTTGTTGAAGGGGAGCTTCGCCAGAGACCCTCGTGGAACCTGGCTCGTAACGCAACCGTGGCCGCTCCCCCTGCCACGGCGCCCATTACCGGGGTCTGGTCAGCCAGGCGGGCAGGCACCCGGAACCAATTCCTCTTCGTCTCGGGAGTCGCCAACGTCTATGTCCTTGGCTCAGGAGGCTGGATACTGGTCGGGAACTGGGGTGGGACCCGGGGCCGCTATCAGATGGTACGGTCAACCGAAATAGCCATCGGGACCCCGCTCGTGACCCATGTATTCGTGGTTAATGGGGTGGACTTCCCGCTAGATATCACCATCCCAGCGGCAGGCAACCCCGCGCTGGCCTCGACGGTTTCACAGACGAGCGCTCCAGCCTGGCGGGACATCTGCACCGCCAGCGACCGCATCGTCGGGATCACGGATACCGAGGTCCAATGGGGGGAGACCCTTCGCTTGGACACATGGCCAGCCTTGAACGTCAAGAGCCTGGCAGAGACCTTGGACCTGTGCGTGGCCATCCGCCCCCTCTCGACCCTCAACACCGGCATCTGGAAGGAGCGGAGTTTCTGGGTGGGGCAAGCTATGGGGGGCTCCTCAGCAGCCTACTTCCGCTGGAAGCTATTCAAATGGGTGGAGGGACCTGCCTCAGCCAGCGCCTTGACTCACGACAGCCGGGGCAACTGGTACTGGATGACCAAGACAGGGCGCATTGTCAAGATGGACACGGGGTATAACGTGACCTATCCAGGAGATGGGGTATGGCCCATCGTGCGCCGCCAGATGAGCCCGATTTACACGGAATACTCGGACTGCCATGCCGTCTATCGCCCCTTCTACGATGAGGTCTGGTTCTTCTACGGAGGGCTTCCCGACCAGGCAGGCACCTGATGCCAGGCGTGGATGGGGCAGCCCAGACTGGTCTCGTTGAAGAACTCTTCATTGCCGCCGTTGGCCCACTTGATCCAACAGTCGAAGTCTGGTTCCGTAACTATTCGGTTGCCTCCCCATTAAGTATCAGGTCCCAACTCGATGCTGACCCCGAGTCCGTTGTCTGGGGCGAGGATCAAGCCTCCTTCTGTGTCCGCACGACCAACAACAGTTACTACATCTTCACGATCCCTCGGTCGGTCGGAACCGTCTTTCCTGAGCAAGTCGTCCCCACCGCGACACTCTTTGGGATCAATCCCATTCGGCCCTCGACCCACACCGTCGTCGTGTCTCAACAGACCAAACGGTCGGATTCAACATCATACTGTATCCCGTACCCTGAGACGGGGGCTCTGCAAATCACGACATCGAACACATCACAGAGCGTCACCTACACAGTTGGTGATTTTACCCTCTTGGTGTTAATGAGCGATGTCCGCTATGCCTTGAATGCGGACAAGCATCTCATCCTGTTCATCACCATGGATGGCTTGGTCAACCTGTTCGACGACGACGAGAACCATGCCATGATTTACGATGCGTCCGCAAAGAATATCCTATTCACGACATTTGACCGTTCGCTGACGATGGTGCGGACGACCTTTGGGGCGATTCATTTCAATACCGCCACGAGTAGTGATTGTTCCCTCTCTCCGCTTTTAGGAACGGCTGCATTAGCCAGTGCCATCACCTACACCTTCCAATCGGGACAAACGACAAGCCTCAATACAAGTTGGCTTACGAGTATCCTTCCTTTTATCCTCGGAACTGAATATGAGTATACCCATAGCCAGACGACGGCATTTAGGAAGGCCAACGTGCTCACTCCTGATGATCAGTGTGAGTGGATTTTCAAGACGACTGGTAATACCGCGATTACTGATCCTGGTCCATGGACATATAGGGTCCGTGTGTCTTCTGAGGAAACTCCAACCGGAACGGGCGGACTGTACCCGATCTGTGCCACCAATCCAAATGTGGCGTGGCTTCTTGTGGTCCGTCGCCATCGAACCAATGGGGGGTCCACCCAGTGGCAGACTGGGGTCTTCTATGTGCGTTCGTCTGGGCAGACGGTTCTCAGTGCATGGACCATGCGAGACTTTGCCACGGATGCCCTTGGGGATTTCGTCAAGGTCCTCACGGCTAACCAGAATCACGCGCTGTGGTTCATCTATCGAGCATCAGGCACCCATGAGATTTACCTGACGTGGCTCAAGGACCCCGAGACGGCACATCTCGTGGGGGATAATCTGGCAACATTCCGAGCCAACTATTGGCGGCTTATCTCGGGTCCAGTGGATCGGCCACAAGACCTCCTCTGGCTAGGGGCGGACCCCGGGGCTGGGACGTTTATTGATGGGTGGGAGCCGAGTGGGGCGGCCACCCTCATCAGTGTACCAGGGGGAGGCTACCCCTTGATCGCTCAAGACCCAACCTACGCCCAACTCATCTCGCTCCCAAGCACCGTGACGCCTCCAGTCATTCCGGCTGAGACGGTGAATCCATGAGCCATGTATCCCAGTGATGTGCAAGTAGTGGCCGACAACCTGTTCCCGCCCATGTGGGAATGGTGGCTGGAGTTCTTTTGGGACGATACCGTGGTCAGTGGCGAGACCGGGTTTGGGGATTTCGACTGTAACCGGGCGGTCATCCTGTGCCACCCTGATACGTCGCTGCATCCTCCGGCCTGCTTTCTTGCGAAGTTCCCTGGTGGGGGAGCCGACGTGAGCACCGGCCCGCTTCGGCTGACTGGCTCGGGCCGCATCAGCGAGAACGTGTTTACCACAGAACCCAATCGGTATGAAGATGAACCCGTGTTGGTCTATACCAAAGATGGAATTGCAACCCTGATGCTGGCCCAAGAACTCCAGTCCACGGGCGATGATGTGTTTGCCGTCATGCTACGAACGGGGTTGCAGCCTGCACCGGGAGGCGATGTGCACCGATTGGAAGCCGTTGAACCCTTCCTTCGACGGGGAGCAGGCGTTCATCCAGGGACTCAAGAAATCACCTTGGCCCCTGTCACATCCTACATCTTAGACGAGATCACAGGGACGCCCGGCACAGGGTTTCTCGTACCTGCCCTCAATGATACAGTGCAACCCGTCAAGGTGCCCATCGGCGTGATTCAGCGGGCTCGTTGGCTGGGCTTCGTCTTATTCGGAGGAAATGCGAACTGTGTCTTCCGCTATCTGGGTGCTATCCTAAGAGGACGGAGGGTGAGTTAGATGGCCGTTGGAAGTGATGTGATCTCCGCCACGGCAGCCCAGCGCGTGGCCGACCCGACCCTGTTCCGAGTGCAACGGGCTGTGGTGCTGTGCCATGCCGAGCAGGGACCCGCCTGCTTCATCGCCCGGTTCCCAGGGACGGACACGGCAGCCCTTGATGTAACTGCTTCGGGGCTTATTTCAGAATCGGTGCTAACCACAGAAGCAGCAGCTGACCAGTACCTTGAGGAGCCCGTCATCATCTTTGAAGACCCCACTACGCCCACCCTTCGGTTGGCCCAGGAGGTTCAGTCCACAGGAAATGATGTCTTTACCTGTGTGGCCCAGCCCGGACTCCAAGCCGCTCCAGGGGCGGACACACACCGGATGAGCAACATTGAAGTCTTCCTCCGACGAGGGGTGGGCATCCATCCAGGGACTAAGACGCTCACCGTGACACCCGTCACGTCCCACATCTTGGACACCCAAGGGGGCACGGACGGAACCGCCGTGGACGTGCCTGGGGATCTCAACGCCACCTCGTCCCCCATCAAGGCCATCGTCAACGCTACGGCCATGGGGCGATTCCTCAGTTACCGACTCACGGGAGATAACCTGAACTCCGTCTTCAAGTACCTGGGCGGGATCATCCGTGGCCACCGAGTCTCCTGACCAGCAGTCCCACGTCCCTGATCTAGAGAGCTTCCTCCAGGAGCTCTACGGGGCAGGGTGGTTCTCCTCAGAGCAAGCCCTGGGACTCTTCCAGAACGATCCCTTTGCGCTGATTTCATACATTACCGATCCCACCACGCCAGCCGCGCCCAGTTCGGTCTATGTCCTGGGGATGGCCACGGAGATCGGGGTGGCGTGGCAGTATTTCAAGCTCCTGGGGAATACGGATGTCACAGTGGAAGTACGACGGGATGACCAGGCGAGCATGGCTACGGCGGTCTCCCTCGGAACCTTCCAGGGCTTCTTTATGGTGGATGATAACAACCATGTGAAGTTTGGCTCATCTGTCACCCGCTACTACCAGGTGCGGACGGTAGCTCGAAGTGGGGAAGCCCTCTATTATTCTGCGTGGTCCACGGCGATGTCCGGGACCACCTTGGCCGCAGGGTCCACGAATGCCGACGTGACAACTCGCATGAATACCTTCGCGGCAGCGGTGCAGGGATTGCACCTGTTCCCCTTAGCAGTTCCCTCGACGGCTGTGGACTTGTCGGTCCTGTCCCAGGCCATTTCAGTCTTGAGCCAGAAGGTTTCTGTGCTCTCCTCACTGCCTGCTGCCAGCGTCACCAGCACCGAAGTCTCAGCCGTGAGTGCCCAAGCGGCCAGTGCCCTGTCTCAGGCGCTCTCTGTCGTGAGCGTCACGGATGCGGCCCTGAGTGCGGCGATCAATGTCGTCTCCAACGCATTGTCGGATTTGACCTCAGTGCATAACGTGCTATCAAATCGGGTGAGTGCCAATAGTGGAACTGGGAGCGCAACGAGTCAGGAAGTCTCAGCTGCCATTGCGGTGGAGACCAGCAACCGGATCTCAGTAGACAATATCCTGAGTCAAGCGATCTCAGTCCTCTCCCAAGAGGTGTCTGTTGTCAGTGCAACAGTGGCCAATTTGAGCGTCGTGGGGCCGAGTCTTAGACTCTCTTCAGATACTGGCATCGCTCGCTTGACATTCGGCTCGACGAGTATGTCTACCTATATCCAACAAGGGGTTTCTGGGCTCGCCTTTGTCGTGAGTGGCGTCAGTGTTCAACGTATGGAAAACGAAGGGTTACTCTACTTGCTGGGCTCAAGTCTCACGGCTCAGGCCACGCTTGCATTTGGAAATGCGGGGGAGGCCCAAGTCTATAAACCCGTCTCGTCCCGTGGGTTGGGATTTTATACGAGCGGCGTTACCCGCTGGTTCATTGATGGTGATGGCATTTTTTACCCATTGGCCAACAATGCCTATCCCATTGGAGGTGGAACAAACCGCATCACTGACCTCTGGATCACTCGTGGGTCGCTTGATGCATTGCTCTCGGGCCTATCAGAGGCGGTTTCAGTCCTGTCACAAGCCATCTCGGTAGTGAGTAACGCTGCATCGAATGCCCTCAGCGTGGCCAATGCCGCCAGTAATGCGGCGAGCGTCGTGAGTGCAGCGGTCAACGTGGTGAGCAACGCTCTGAGCCAGTTGCAGTCTGTGCATGATGTCTTGTCCAATCGGGTCTCAGCCAACTCGGCTACTGGCGGGACAGGGAGTGTCACAAGTAATGAAGCCTCAGCAATCTCGGCTCAGGCCGCGTCGGCTATCAATGTTGTGTCACAGGCCGTTTCGGTCCTCTCGCAACAGGTCTCAATTCTCTCGCAAGCCGTCAGTGTCTTATCACAAACTCACTCCGCCTTGTCTCAACAAGTCTCGGCACTCTCTAGCCAAGTGAGCGTGGTTTCCGTGGCGGTAACCTCAGTGGACACACGAGTGAATACACTATCACAGCAAATCAGCGTCTTGAGCCAACAGGTCTCAGTCCTTAGTGCGACGGCTGGAGGAGGAGAAATTGGCACATGGTCAGCTCCAGCTCGGTCTATCAATACGAACTATCAAAATACGACTGGGGGATGGCTTCGGGTTGCCTTCGCAGATGGTGGTACTGCGGACGGGATCGCTTCTGCAAGAGTTGGGGCAGGAAGTCCCCCGGCAACTGTCTTGATCCAGAACACGAGTACCACACTCCAAGCGTTCTTTATTGTACCGAACAACTGGTATTATCGGCTAAACAGCACGGACTCAGCTCCTGTTGTCCTCCGCTGGTTAGAGATGGGTGAGTAAGGGTTACTGCTTATAAAACTCTGACACATCTCCGGCCAATGATCCACCTTCACCGAGATGAGGTTATCGGCGTTGCGGTGCACCAAGGGATACTCAGACCACCGCGCATATCGTTCGATACTCCAGATGTTGTATTGTATGTGGCCCAAGGCAATGAAAGTCGGATGTCCCCGTTCCGCTTCCTCCGTCATGTAGGCTTGCTCCTCAGACGTGAACCCCCGCCACTGAGCCTGCCAGCAACGGGCGAGCATCGGGAAGGCGTCCATCTAGTTATAAGGAGTGAGGCAGTACCACCATTCACCCGTCTCCGTCGTATAGACCACCAGGATTGAATCGAGACAACGATAGCGTTCAATCAAGACGACTCGCTGGTAGGGTTGACTGAGGACTGGGAGTCCAGGCAAGAGCCTAGCCATTCCTCACCTCCCACCCACTCCAGTCCCACATCTTCCGGCGAGCCCCACGGAACTGCAACTCGTCCAGCGGGATGTGGTCCGACTCGGGCTCCTGGTTCAACCCTGCCGAGCGATAAGCGGGCATCTCCACCTCCCGGAGGTACTTCATGGCGGCTCCTGGAGCAGCCTTCCGTGCCCACTCCATCGCCCGCCAGAAGATGTATTCGATACAGATGTGATCGCTGGGGAAGGTGGGAATGGTGCTAGCCGCCAGCACGCTGGGCATGGCGTAGTACCACAGGACGTAGGTATAAGTCTTGTCGGGGGTCACGTTGAGCCGCACCGTCGTCCCGGTGAAGTTGTAGAGCCGAGGGCGTCCCGTGATCGGTGTGCCCCCCGCATCGTTCTTCGTCTGGTAGAGCATGATGTCCTGGAAATTGCGGCGGATGAGCGGGATGGTACTGCCCCCGTCCTTGATGAGGAAGCCTCCACGAACGTCCAAGATGAAGTCGGTCAGCCCAAGGTCTTGGTTCAAGGTGGTGAGGCTTCCCGTGGTACTCGTGACCTCACTGGCCCAGGGGAACTCCTGGGACATCACGTCCAGGCACCGCTGCAACCACTGGATGGAGAATGCCGTGGAGGCAATCGTGGCCGAGGGCCGGTCGTGCTGGTCCAACTCGGGAAGATCCGCGAGGTCGAGAGCCTCAATCAGTATCTGATCGCGGGTGCGGCGATTAACGGGCACGGCTCATTCTCCTGCCACACCGCTGGCAGCGGGGGGCGGACTGGGCGGTCCCTGTGACACGTTCGTTGCACGTCGGGCAGATCCAACCCTCTTGGCTTCGTCGCATAGTTGTTTCGCCGTGGACTCTATGATAAGCCCAATCTTGCGCCCATGTCCAACAACCAATTCCGCCCCGACATTGGCGACGGAGCACTTCAGCCCTTTCGTGGCAGGGTCAAACCAGAGCACGGCCAGGGGCCACAGGTCTTCACTGGCGGGTTCGATCAACTTCTCGGCCACGTAGCGGAAGGGGTTCATCGCCATAGTGGAACCCCTGCCGTGTAACTTGCCCATATCCATCCTAGAACAAAACCGATGGTGAGGAGGAGGGTGATAAGAAACCAATCTCGGATGGGGTTCGAGAGGTTATCGGCTGGCACGATTGACCTCCTGCACTGCAGTCCAGATGGCGTCTCGTTGCTTGAACTTATTCGGGATGCCCAGGTCTAGGGCTCGCTTCAATATATCATTCCGCTCCCGCTCTACGTGGAGTTCCGCTCGAAGTGGCAACACGACCATGTTCTGATCATACATGACCCCGAAGATGAACCCCAACAACATTAAGCCACTTCCAATGAGGACTCTCACGCGGGGCGCTCCTTGTTGTGCCAGTCAAGCGGTTGGAAGTGCGTGTGGTCGCCCTCCCAAAGCACCCACAAGCCGAGGTCATATGCAGCCTGGCGAACCGCGAGAGCAAACCCTGATGGCTGGGCATCCCACACGACATCAGCACCTAAGAACCATGTATGGGCACTCCCTGACACGCCACCCACCATCTTGTTATGGGCGACGGTGCGCCCCCAACTTGTGACACTACCCCCGAAGCGTTGGCAGAGGATTTGGATGGCGTCAGCAAACTCTGTTGTGGTCATCAGCGAAGGACCCCCAAGAGTCGTCCCGTCACCCAGGCGAAGGCTCCAATCAACCACTGCCACGCAAAGAAGGTGAACCAATAGCGCCAGTTCATATCTCCCTCGTGGGCGGGATGTTCTGTTGGAGCGCCTCGATAGTATCAAACACGGGCAACTTGATCTTATGGGCGAAGGCGACTTCACGATCAGCCCCACCTGAGAGGCCAGGGAGCCGCAAGAGGGCATGGCACACGGAAATGAACGAGAAGTCGATCCCGAGCCACTGCTCGTACCGACCAGCTCCGTGGGTAGATTCCATGTCTACAAAGTAGGAGTAGTGAGGAACAAAGGGGGCGTAGCCGAGGTCCATGAGTGCAAAGCCAACGTGGATAGCCCGCTGGCAGTTCGCCACGGGGTCCCCGTTGGAGATTGGCCCGGCGACATAAACACGACTGCGGAGCGTCACCTTACCCATTATAGGGGCCCCACTCCCTCCCGCACGTCGGGCACGTCAGCATCAACAGTTCCTCCACCGAGCGAGGATTGGGGCGGGTCTGGAGCTGAAGTCGAGTTTGATCCTTGGGACAATGCCACCCCGAGGCGCTGTTGGAGACTATGGATGCGTTCTTGGTAGTGCGCCATCGCGCCTTCCAGCGTGACCAACAGGTCCCGAGCCTCTGACAGGAGTTCAGTAGATGGCTGGACATAGGTGGGTCGCACCTAGCCCTCCGCCGTGATATCGAGCGAGTAGTGCCCCTTGATGTATCGAGGTCGAATGTGGACAACCGGACTTCCCACAATGGCGGCTCCTAGCATCTTCTGTTCGGCATAGCCACCCCGAGGAATCTGGCCTTGCATGGCGTTCTCGATGTAGGTCTTGGAGTATCCGCCCGTCCCAAGCAGGATGATCTTTCGGTGCGTCAGGTCTGTCTCCTTGGCTCCACCCCGCCAGCGTGGATACACCTTGTTGGCCCATTCAGCCGCCTTCTTCGTGGTGTGCCCGATGGCGAACACATCTACACCCTCCCATCGAGCGGCTTCCTTCTCCAGACGGGTGAGTGGGTAGTAGCCGGTCATGCCGTTGCCGACTCCATGATGCACCCAGATCACGGCTGAGATGCCTCCACCGGGTTTCTTGCGGCTTGGGACCGCGAAGTTCAACCGGATGACACCCGTAGTCCCGAGGAACCGGGCCTTGAGCATCTCGCAGAGGCGCATATCCGTCGTGGTCCCATCCTTCAATTCGTGGAGATGATGGCCCTCCACGAGACCGACCCACTTGTCCACCGTGGGCTTCAAGGCCCGTTCGTAGATGTCCTCGGTGAGTTCGAGGGCCTTGTGGTCAATCACATCCATGGCAGTGTCGTAGAGGTTCGCACTCTTGAGACGAGCCCGGTTGGAGGGGGACATGAAATCCGTATAGTCACCGAGGCCCACGAAGCGTACCGTCCGACCCTGAGCCTCAGCCGCGAGGGCGTCTGCGATGGTCTGCTTCAAGAGTTCTAGCGCGGTGCCCCCTTGCTTGGCTCCGGCCCACTGGAAGTCACCGAGGAACCAGAGATCGAGGGGTTGCCACTTACATGGGATCGAAACGAGTTTCACGCGGAATTATCCTTTCGCTTGCTGCCTGGGTAGCAAGCGGCTCGCGCCCCCTTGAGGAAACTATCGAGATATTTCTCCATCCCCGGGACGAAGCGGGCGCACTGAGGACCGAGGATCAGGTCGGCGGTTTCCCACGAAGGGTCAATGTTCACAAGGACAGTATGCCCCTTGGCTCGGAGTTCTGCAACCCATGGCGCGTTCGCCAGGGAGGAGTGGAGGCAGATCACGAGGGGTTTACTGGTGGCCACGAGTCACCTTGCGCCGTCGTCGAGTATTTCGGTTGATGGCCCGCAACTGACGTGGGATGGCCTGGGCATTAGGGCACTCGAAGATGGTTTTCAGTTGGGTCAATCGGTCACGGATGTCCATGAGAAGGGCAACACGGATGGCATCCCATGAGTAGATTGGCCCTTTCCCGAGGTCCCAATCCACCCATCGTGCACTAGCCATGAATTGTCTCCCACTCTGCCGGGAAGTTCATCGCGATCCCTTGTCCAACCTCCCACTCTCGCTCCACCAAGGCTTTCACCCTCGCTGTCGTGGTGTCAACGGGGCACTCTTTCGGGAAGGCTAGGATCGCCCCGTCGTGCTTGTTCAAGATTAAGGATGCGTGAGGCCACTCCTTGGATACCGCGATGAGGCACCAGTCCATCAGGTCGGCCACGGACCCTTGAATCTTATGGTTGAGTCCATCCTTGGCCCGGTCATCGGGGAGGCCAAAGAGTTTGCGCCGCCGCCCCATGAAGGTGCGGGCTTCCTTGTCAGTACGACATTGCGCCCAGATCATCTCTTTCCACGCTTGGGCTTTTGGACGGGCGTTAAGGAATTGCTGGGCTCGCTGAAGGAGCATCTGACGGTCAAGCCCCAGCGTCTCAATTCCTGGCATACCCAGCACAGCTTTGGCGCTCGTGCCATATTGACCCACCCCATAGCGGAAGTTTTTGGCCCGGGTACGGCGTTCGTCTTTGGAATTTAACCAATCCGTGGGCAGATTATAACTATCCAACGGTGAATTTACACCAAGGTCTGGTGCCCAAGCCATGAGGTACTTGGCACAGGTAAACGTATGGATGTCCCTCCCCTGTTTAAACAGTTGGACATCTTCCTCATCGCCTGTGTAGGCTGTGAACATCCGAGCCTCGATCCCTGACCAGTCGAACTCCAGCCACCACTCGCCTGGGTCAGGGTGGATGATGTGCCAGTGCTTCTTCCAGAACTCCCGCTTGAACCCCCCGAGGTTCGGATTCTTGGTGGACCACCGACCGCTGGCCTGAGTGGGGAGAATCTCTGGGAATACGCGGTCGGCCTCGGACAACTTCACAAGGGCCTTCCGCATCCCCTCGTACTCGATGAAGTCCAAGCGGGCCAGGAGGACATCGGAGTCCACGCCGGAATCCCGCAACTTGGTGAGTTTATCCTGGTTGATGGAGCGAGCCGAGGGTTTCTTCATCTCTGCCCAAATGCCCGCTTGGCCTTCACCTGCTCCATCGTATAGAGCCAGAAGGCAACTTGCTGGGGCGAGCGCAGATTGAGCGGCCAGCCTGTGTAGGCTTGAGCCCGCAACTCGAACTCGTGCTGCTCCTGCTTGATGTCCTTGAGTGCCGCTTGGGCCGCTTTTTGATCCGTGGCAATCCCCCGTTTGTGCGCCCGCAGGACGATGGGCACTAAGGGTTTCTGGAGGTTCTCATAGACCCACTTCGTTTGAGGGTCCCGAGCCAATTCCCCTGATAGACCCCCGTGGAGCCCAGTGGCCCAGGCGTCCATAGTCCCCAAGGCATCGGCCCCCGCATATTGACGGGGGGCGATCCGAGCCAAGTGCTTCCAGCGGTTGATCCGAGCGTAGATGGACCCGAGGAAGTTCAGGGTGTGACTGGAAGCCCCGCCCTGCTTGCCCTTCTGGTCGTCTGTCTCCACACGCCCCGTCCAGAGGACCGCATGGGCATACATCGTATCTTCAATCTCAATAAGCGCGAGGAGTTCCTCGACCGTGAGCCCGAAGAACTTCCGCAGGTGGGGAAGGTCAGCGGGGGCATTGTGCATGATCACCCGAGAGCCAGGGAGAATCGTGCCCCGACCCGCGTTCATGGCTTCCACAACCCAGACGCGGCGGTCCCGGGTCGCTATCGAATAGCGGACCAAGCGGTCAGGCTCCTCCTCGGAGAACTCGGTATCGAACGCGAACTCATTGGGCCACACATCCAGTGGCTCCCCGATGATGGGCGGCATGGGCTCCGGCCACTTTCCGGCGAGGAGTTGAGCCAGCTTGTTCCAGTCCCGCTTGGCGGGGAGTTCAGCCTCGGGTTCACGGAAGATGCGGGCGATGTGGTGGACCACGTAGACTGGGAGCGGATCACCCGGCACGAGGCCAGGCGTCCACACGCGGGTCGGGAGCGGGGGCACCGTCTCGGCATGGAGGGGGCGATACGGGTGAACGTAGCCCCGCCATCCGTTGAAGTCGTGCTGGAGGCTCGTGAGCCCCATAAAGGCGTACTCCCCCATGGCGACAAAGACCTTAATAGAATCGGGTGGGCGAAAGTGGGCTCGGTTACAGTGTTCGATGGCCCGCCGCACCACGGTCTGATTAAGTGGGGGCAACTTGTCCGTGTGATCCCAGCGGCATCGGATGATGTTGCCCGTGGAAACCTCGGAGCGGTCCAGCCCAGCCAGAGGGAGATAGCCGCGCTCCCACACGCGCCCGGTCTTGCCGATCAGGGGAACACATGGATGGGGCTCCCACTGCTCATGGCCCAAGTAGCGGCGGCCCGCCTCCTCATCGGCTCCTGGCCCCTGAGCTATGAGGCAAACCTCTGCCCCAGGTTTCATGTCATCAGGCACCCAGCCTTGACCGTCCCCGTAGGCAGGGCAACCATGGCACTCAGGGGGCTTGGGGAGCATCCCACCGAATCCCCCGTGGCACGGCACCTTGGGTCACAAGATGATGCTGCATCTTAATCCAGGCTGGTTTATCGTAGCCAGGCTTTCCAACTGCCCACGTCCACAGTTCATGGAGGTTCCCTTCCATGTCACTCATGGGCCTCAACCTCTCGTTCCGCGAGCGCGGCTTCGGGGATCATCGTAACGTGGTTCTTGGGCAAGCAGCAACTTCGCCGCCATGAGAGCAGCGTGTTGCTTGCAAAACAGGCTATCGGTTCCATGCCCACGCTTCCGCAGACATTGGTATTGGATACCTCGTGGCGGGAACACTTCAAACGCGCATCGCATTGGGGCATACGGACGCCCATTGGGTTCCCCCGCCCATTGACCATAGCGAGACTGTGGGTAGTCGTGGATCATGGCCGCGATATGAAGTCGGAGGTCACGGCGACAGCGCCCGGATCGCGACAATGATTGACTCGACTTCTATCTTTCTCGCCCGCCACCACGATTCTTCATCATCTCGTAGATGTACCCGATGCTTCCTGGCGTAATGCTTTGCCCGCTCTACGACCAGCTCGACCGCCCGCTCCCGGAACGCCTCCACCTGCTGGCGGCCTTTGAGTTCGAGTTCCTCCCGCAGCCGCCGAATCTCAACGATGAGTTCTCGGACCCTGCCTTGTGTTTGCGTGAACAAACCTGGAGCCTCTTGCTCCCACTTCGTCAGCGTGGCGTCGTCAATCACGAAATGACCCTCCAGAAATCAGGATGGTATGTATCTACGGATTTATGGTAGTCTCGGCAGATTCGCATATAGTTCCCATCCCAGGTCCAGCCCACGAGACGCCCTGTGGTAACCATCATAGAAGGGCGGCTCTCATCAAGCAACTGGCGCTTCCCTAATGGGGTCATCTCCGCTCGGGGATGGGTTTTATACTTCTCCTGCCGCTGCCGTTTTAGTCGTTTCATCCCGTCCCTCCTCGGCTGGACTTGGGACCAGCCTGTGCATTACAGGGCCAAGCGTGGGCTCTAGGTGTTCAACACCGGCAAGGATGGCTTAGCCCCCACAATTAAGAGTCCCAATCTAACCTCGGGACTCCCTGGCCCTGCCCTCTGCGGGATTACCGACAGAAATACTCTCCATTACCTGCACGGATCTTCGCCTCGCCTGTCTTACAGGCTACCTTGGCAGAATCCCGTGATGGCGGGGCGGAGAGGGCCGACGTGGTGGTCAGTGAAGTTGAAGCTGGGCTCACCACTACGACTGACAAGTCTTTCTCCTGCTGCAACCACGCCGCCTTGTGGCCCACTGCGCGAAGGGCCACTGCCACCTTTTCATTCTGGGCTAGCAACGCGAGAGCGGCTTCCGGCTGTCCGAGGGACATCAGAGACCGGGCGAACATCCTGAGCTCGCAGTCGTTCGACTTGTAAGTCGTCCCAACGCTCACTCCACCGAAGGGGGAACTCACGCCCACCGCCGATGACCCCATGCACGTCTCAGGGGCGGCCACGAGGTTCGGGGCACTGGCCGGGGGAGCCTGGCGGGGAAACTCATCACCAGACACAGACACGTCCGTGGACACGGAGCCGATCTGCCCCTGCCTCTGCCCCTGTAGCTGGCCTTGACCCTGACCCTGCCGGTTCGAGTTGCGGTTCACGTTGGTGTTGTCGTTCTGGTTCGTATTCCGGTTGGTGTTGCGGCTGTTGCCAGAGTTGTTGATAGACTGGCTCTGATTGGGCTGGTTATAGATGGAATTGAAGTTGGTGACACCCGCGTTGCCACCCTGCCCACCCTGGCCGACCGCGTTGCTCTGCCCCTGCTGGTTGACCCCGATCTGGAGCCCGGAGCCCGACACAGAGTTGCTCGGCCCGGTCACGGACCCGCCTGTCGCGCTATTCTGAACGTTGTTGTTGGCGGGGCCGCTCGCGTTTCCACTGTTGATACTGTTCTGGGCAAAGGCGGCTACGGTCCATCCGGTCATGGCACATAGCACCACAACCACAATCCAGAAAATAATCGACTTTCGCATCAGTTACTCCTTCACTTTGGAGATTGCCACAGCAAGTGGCTCATCGCGGCCTTCCAGATAGATGAATCGGACGGCCACGGCATACTTCTGAAGGAAGGTCAGCACGTCGGGGATGGCAATAACCTCCTTCTTGCCCAGCCCGTTGGCCTTCCGGTAGGTGGCACACGCCTGGTGCCACAACTTCGACTGGTTGTCGGGCTTGCCCTCCATCACGTCCTTGGTCTGGAAGTCCACCCTGTCCCGGTACTCCCAGGAGACATCGAACGAGGCCCGCCCCTGGGGCTGCGGGTCCATCGCCGTGTCGCTGCCCTCCTCCTTCACTCCAGCTCCCTTGAAGAAGCCGTAGTAGTGGGCGGCCTTCCGACCCGGATGCTGCGAGTCGTCGGCCCCCACGCGAAGGGTCATGCTGACTTCAGGCACCGAGTTGTAGGTGCCCTCCGGAATCCCGAGGGCCTGGGCGACCTTTGTTTCGGCCTCCGGGTCCGTGGTGATCCCGTGCAACTGCTCTAATGTCATCTGCTCCACTTCATTCATAGTGCATCCTCCTCTTTCTGCGGGGGCTACCCGCGCTTACTGACCTTCTTGGATCGGACCTCAACGAGCCTGAACCGGCGAACTCCGCGCTCCCACGAACGTCCAGTGATCCGCTCGAACCAGAGGGGGCTGAAGTTATGCCCAGCCACAAGGTACCCATTATGCCCCGTGAAATTTTTGCATAGATTATTACGGCACTTGATTCTCCTAATCTCGAACACCTTCATTTCCTCCCTCCCTGTGCTTTGACGTAGGCCGCCTCCAGAGCTTCCTTGAGGGCCTGATACGACTGCGGGATGTAGATGGGCAGGTTCAACACGACCTGGGTAGGGGCCTTGACCGCTGCCCCCCACACCTTGCCTTCAGGGAGAAGTTGCCACTTGCACGGCACCGGCTTGTTGGGCTGTCGAGCCGCAAAGTCCGCGATGCTGTAGATGACGACCGAGAACTCGCCCATGATCCGCTTCGCCATCTTGCCGGGGAGGTCAGGGAAGATGTGGCTCGGTCCCTGCTTCTGGTCGGGATTGTCCGCTTCCTTGCCATCCCAGCAGGTAAAGACCACGTTCTCCACAGGGGAGGCCATGACGCGCTGGAGGTAGTAGGTGAAGTGCTCGTGGGCTCGGGCGTATAAACGAGTCTCGAAGTCCTCCCCCTTCCCCGAGGCCCCGCCCGTGACCCAGTTGAGGATGGCCCCGTAATACTTGTGGATGCCATCCCCGGCGAAGGAGGTCACGGGGCCATGCTTGCCCCCCAAGATTTCCCAGGTCAAGGTCTCGGTCTGGTTCACGACATCAGCGGAGGAGGTCTTGTTCAAGGGATCATCCTGCCACACAAAGGGGCGGACATCCTTCCGATCCCGGGGAATCGTGGCATCCCCACGCTCGCCGGGGTATACCTGGATGGCAAGTGGCTTGGGCCACGTCTCGATGATAGCCGTGGTCTTGAAGGTGTTGGGTGGCCCCATGAGCAGGACGCGGTGGGCCGACACGATAGGGCTGGCAGACTTGGCGAGGTAGGGCATCGTCTCACACCCGCTGCGGGACTGCCACATCAGCGAGGGCCTTGAGAGCATGAGCCATCGCATCTATAGTCTTGGCTCGCATCTCCTCTCGACGGATTTCAGACTGAGTGGTCATCTCACGGCGCATCTGGTCTCGCCCGTCGCGGACTCCCTGTGCGTATTTATCTTGTTCGGCCTGGAGGAGTCTGGAAATATGCTGACGTTGCACCGGGGTAAACGGCTTCATGCTACCGCCCCCACCAGACGCGGAGGTCGCGCACAAGATTCGCTAGGACCGCTCGGAGCGTGGTGGCCTTCTTGTGACGCGGGGGCTTCCCGAAGATCACGGTTCGCGTGGTTTCAGTCATTCGATCGTCTCCCTAGCGGCTATCACTCGGGGCATTTCCTCAGCACTTATGCCTACCATGGTGGCCACCCACCCGATCAGATACCACAACATGTGTTCGTCACGGCTTGCAATGGTTCGATTGTCTGAGCAGGTCATGGCATGTGCGACCGCCTGCTGGAATGCCTCGATGACATCACGCTTCGAGACCGTGTTGGTCATGTGTTCCTCATCTTATAGAGTGAAGGATACAGTGATTGGTTCCCACAAAGTTGGTGACACCCTGGGACAAAGAGGCATTCCTTGCCAAAGTGCAAGTGGCGGTCGGAACACGCCTCAAAGTTCATGGGGTGAGGGTCCAAGCCTGACTCCTGCCGCCACATTCGTTTCCACACTACCGCAGCCTGGTGACGCCACTGTTCCAATCGCTCAGGAGTCAACTGAACCGTGGGCCAGTGAACCTTGGGCTTCCCTGGCCCCAGCACCACGAGTCCATGACCCGCCTGGGTGACGCGAGCCCCCGCCCACTGCTGAACGTGCCACGCATAGTCGAGGAGTTGCCACGAGTGGGTCACGGAGCGGAGGGCTTCTCCGAGGTACATATCGTCGAGGTTGATCTTGGTTTTCCAGTCCCAGATTTCGATTGCGTCCAGTGCGTCCTGCCAGCGGGCAAAGTCCACCACGCGGTAGAGGCGGTCCCGAATAATGCGGGGGTCCTGCACGGGGTCATGCTGCTCGATGTAGAGGGGGTGAAGGTCCGCGCCCCACCGTTCCTGAATCGCGTCCCGGAGGGCATAGTAGCCCTTTTCAACCAGTTTAGACAGGCTGAGAAGGCTCCAGGTATCCTGCTCCACAAACCCATCAGCGAGGGCCTCGTGGGTGGCTTGCAGCGCCGCGTAGTCGTCCTGGCCCCGGAGACGGGCGGCGATCCCGGCGTGAATAGCGGTTCCCACCAGCGCGTGAGGAGTCCACCGATCCGCCCGAGGGTCCCAGGTCTGGGAATAGTGCCAGAACGTGGGGCAGACCATCCAGTGTCGAACCTCGCTGGGGGGATAGGAAGGGGGCTCCACTCCACTGCTGACAGATGATGTGCGCCCATTCTCCACACCCGAGACACCGCCGCACGATGGCTCGACCTTCCCGGGGATGGATGATGTATTCATATCGAGAGGGGCCACTACACATCCTCCTTGGACAATCGTGGGGAAGGAACTCGTTGCAGGTTGCGGCGAGGGTAGCCCACCAGCCGGGGGTGCGGAATCCGGGTCGGGGCTCCACACTTACACGCCCCCCGCGTCTCGGTATTCCTGCTCGGTCAGTTCGATCCAACTCACGGGGAGGTTCGTGGAGTAACGACACCTGGGTATGCACTCTGTCGGCTGCATCGGAGAAATGCGCACTTGGTAGTCCTTACGGGAAATCCCACACAGGTTCGCCTGCCCTGCGGCGGTTTCTCGTCCATGAGACGCGCCCCAGTACCGCACGGGCTCCGTCTGCTGTTTAATGCTGCCTCGTCGTAGGATGATCCGAATGATCCCCGCGAACACCTGGATGTCTCGGAGGCGCGGATCGGGGCCTTCCACCTTGGCCTCCGTCTTGGCGCTCTGCATCCACAGGTAGGCGTCCAACTGCTTGAGCATCTGGACCGTCGCACTCCCATGGGGACTGGCCCACGGGAACTCGGGGTAGAGGCGCATGATGGCGGCGGTGCGGTCGAAGTTCCCCAGTGGGTCGCCTCCCTTGGCGTAGTCGTGGTTCTTGTCGGAGTGCAACTTGGCAAGGTCCACTAGATCAGGGATGAAGTCGGGGTGCCCATGAGGGTAAGAGGCACGGAGAGTGGCCGCAGGGGAGGTTTCCAGCATATGATCCTCCACTAGGTCAACCCCAAGACCGCAATCTACACAGTATTGAGCCAAGGGGTCGTTATACGAAGCCGCGAAGTGATGCGTGTGTGTTGTAGGGTCCATCACCTTAAAGATGTGAGAACCCCCCGCGAGGTTCCGCGCATCTATACTATTGACTAGGAGGCCCTAAGCCCTGATGAATGCCGCGATGGCACGAGACTGAGCCGATGGAATGACCACCCCCACGGCACCACCCTCGGACGTATGGGTTTGGTCGCCCCCTGAGCCGGGACCCCCGGACCTCATTCCTGGTCTGCTTCCTCGCCACGGACATTTGTTGATCTCCGGCGAAACGGATGTGGGCAAGACCACCCTCGCCTTGGAGATTGCGATGGCCGTCCTGACCGGCCAGCCCTTGTGGGGGAGCCATGTCGTCCCCAGCACGACCATTGAGCGGGTCACCTACATCATGGGGGAACATCACGAGTCCACCCTGCAGAGCCTATGGAGACTCATGGACTTCGGCGGGGAGCCCGCCATCAAGATCATCCCCCCGCACCTGCACCGGCCCCTGGTGGTCCGGGGGCTCACGATGGATCGCACCCTGGAGGCCTATATAGGATCTTGCCAAGGCTCTCAGCTCCTGATCTTCGACCCCCTCAATGCCTTCGTGGCTGGGAGTGACGCCGAGAACGACTCGGTGCAGATGCGAGCCTGTTTAAATGGGATGGAGTCCATCGCCACCCAGATCGGGGCCGCCTTACTGATCCTGGGCCACATGGGCAAGCCCTACTTCGACCAGAAGCGCCAGAAGTATGAACACCGCACCACCTACGCCAGCCGAGGCTCCTCGGCCATCGAAGACGCGGCCACCTGTTGTTTCTACATGATCCAAGACGACCCCAAGGAACACGCCAATCGCTTCCGGCTCATCAGGCGAAAGTATAAGGGAGATGCCCCCGCCTTCTATGCCCTGTCTCGCGGGCGAAACCGCCACACCCTGACCGGGGGTGGCAAGACTCGGGGGGAAATCAGTACGGCAAAGTCTCATCCAGGGGTCGCTGGACGGCCTAAAACTGAATCGGAAATTTGTACCTAGAAAATCAAATTTCCGGTAAAGTTACCGGAAGGATGATTTCCGGTGTGCTGCAACTACCGAGAAAGATTGCTGGAATTAGGAGGGTTTTCCCTATATATATATGACTCGTGGTCCTGTGGGTCCCAGTCCTCGCGCCGCTCTCGCTCCCGGTCTATCCGAGTGTCGTCTTCCCGGTCCCGAGCCGCCGCGTCTGCCTCGTCCAGGGCCTCCATGACAACCTCGTATAAACAGTCGTCATCATCCTCGTTTGCCAGGGAGCAAGGGAGAATGTGCCCCTCGACACTCTCGATCTCGGCGGGTTCCGGTGGGGAGCCTGATCCATCCTTGTCGTAGCGCACCCTTGGCCATGGCGGGGAGACCTCAACGGTCAGGTGGCCCTCACACTCTGGGCAAGTGACTTCAACGATGGCATTTCGGGTGCGTCTCATCGGTAGTCTCCGTCTGGCCTCTTGATGTAATGCTTGCGGAGGTACGCATAGAACGCCTCGCCAACATTCGGAGGTGGGCGGTATTCGCTGATCAACCTCTTACCCGTATTGCCTTGAATACTCCGAATTCGTTGCTTGGGGATGTCAGTCCGGGCTGTTGGGTCGTTCCACTCTCCACCCGGCACCCGGTCTCGGTGCTGCCAGACCGCTCCTGGTAAGGCTCGAATGTTTGGCGGGGTCGCTTTCATCGTGCCCTCCTCAAGACGTTGTAATCCTCCCGGAACCCCCACTTATCCTTGGCCCGTGTCAGGGGTTTTCCGAGGCGACTCACGCCGGGATTCCCTCGCCCTCTTGCCTGCTGGGTCACGGTCGGGTTAGCGGCGTATGCGTCTAAACGCTCTCGGGCCGCTGCCACCTGGAGGGGATCCGGGCTTGGGTCTACTATGACATCATCGAGCAGAGGTGACTCATGCCCTTGCACAGAACGGAAGCGATTCATTTGTAGGTTCTTGGCCACCTGGTAACCCCACGACTTCGGATGCTGGATGAGGGTTGGAGATTCCATGAATTTCACGATGACATCTTGCACCGTGTCTGGGTCAAAGTGGCATCGGGTCAGGAGGTATACACTCAACGCTTCGGGAGTCACTCTATCCCCCTCACCGTATTCTTCATGGCCTGACGGGTGGCTTGCAAGGGGCTCCCCAGCCATCGTTTACGACACTCAGGGCAAATCCCGTGCGTCACCGTTGGAGTATCAAGGGGAGGTTTTTCTCCTAACTCCCGCTGGCACCAAGCACAGACAATTTTCATCGGTTTATTGCCCCTTTCCTCTCAGCACGGTAATGATCAGTCCAGCTAGGTCTAACTGTTGCCGCTTGCCATAGCCTACTGAGGCTCGCCTCACGTCGAGGATGATGTCCTTTGAATGTAAGTGGAGGAGTTCTCGGAGCTGAGCATCAGGTATAAACACCTCTTCTGTCGTCCTGATTGACTGAATGGGGCTCACTTGCCACCTAGTCGTTCAATCAACCATGCAATTAGGTCTACCCAGTCTGAGAGCCAGAGGAGCCAAGTTGTCATGTCTCAACCTCTTCTTCCTCTTCGTGGGCCTCCGCGTACCACGCCTTGGCGATTTCATGCCAATCCACTTCGGAGAGTGCTGCGCCAAGAAGATCGGCAAACATGGACGCTCCGAGGTCAGGGGCCATGTCTTCGACCCATTCTTTGAGCATCTGAGCGTATCCACCGACAGAGCGAGCACGCTGGGCCATGTCCTTGCGCTCTTCGTAGGACCCCTCTTCATTGTCAATCCAGAGAGCCACGTTCCAGGTCTCGTAGTTCTTCCACCCATTGTAGCCCATCCCTTACCTCCCCTCAATCCGGGCGAGCAGGACGCGAGCCACCTCGCCACCTTTTTGCATGGCGCGGGCATCGGGATGATCGAATGGCAGATGAATCCCTCTGGCGTATATCTGGAGCAGCTCTAGCATCTCCGGCGCCGCCGCGATGAGGCGGGCATCCTGACGATTCTGAGTCTCGGCTACGGTCTGCCCATCGCCACCAGGCGAGTCTTGCCCGGGTTTCATGGCCCGAATACGAACGGCATACCACTCTGGCTCATTCCACCCCTCGATCCACCACGGTCCCGGCGTGTGCTGGCTCATACCTTCAACCCTTTCAATGATGGACGACAAGGTGCCCATGCAAGAGTTCTCGCGGCTTGGGCTATTTACATCCTGCCCCCCGCTCACTCCGCTTTCTGGTGTGTGCTTGCTGTCCATGCCTTCAAGTAAAGCATACCCCATGCCACGCCCCCACGTCAAGCAAATCGCACACTTGCCCGCTCTCTACCCCAGCCGTGTGACAAGTTATGCCATTCACAAGTGGTGCATGATGGCACGATGCCCCGTAACTCCATGATTCGCTGGGGGTTGTGAGGTGACGCAATTTGTGTCACATGGTGACGGGTATTGTCGGTCGCGCCCACGCCTTTACATGTGGCCCACTTGTCAACCTCATGTCATGTTGGCACTGGCAGCATGTGGGCTGCCCGCTTGGCATTGGCACGCAGCTTGCAGGTTGCTGCGGGGGGCAGTGTCATGTTGGCATGGGCTGGGGCCTTGTGCCAACACGGCATGGCACGCGGTATGCAGGGTGCCAAGGTGGCATGGGAACAACTCTGGGTTTGGGGCCCCACGAGTTGCAGAGGGTAGGTTGGGGCCGGGCCTAAGCATGGGTGCGGTCATGGCTCTCGTACAGGAAACTAAAAGGGGGGCTGGAGCATCTTTAAGGTGTCAAACCCGTGCGGTGTTACGGTGAGCGGCGGGGTCATCTAGGCGCTCGGAGAGTCGTTGCGGTGCCAGGACTCCAGGTAGAGCGCCCGTAGTTGCGGAGCGGCCTGGTAAAAGGGGACCCTACAACGGGGCTGGGGCCGAGATCACCGTCACGGGACCCTGCCAGCGGGGCGGGGGAGCCAGACATAGGTACGTAAGCAAAGGCCTTAGAACTGGGAAAGTGTGGCCACCCTCCCGCCCCGCGCTGGCTGGCAGTTTAGCCTAAACCCACTTTTTACCCGTGCGGGTAAACACCCCAACTAGGTAAAAATCAACAGTCTGGGAGACAGTTGACAAATCATCCACGGAACGGCTAGAATCTGACCATGCCCCAAGGTGAACCAGGCAGCCTCGTCCCAGGGAGCTTCAGGAGCACGATCAGCCTCGGAACCCGGTACGTTCCTGCGCCCGCTCCAGGGCAAGCCGCGTGGAATGAGCTCCTTCGAGGCTACGCGCCATGGGGTCCCCTTGGTGTTGACCCATCCCCGACAGGATTTGCAGGAGGTGGGTGGGGGAAGTTTGGACGTGCCTTGCCCTATGTGGGGGGAGCCATTGGCTCGAGGCTTGCTGGGGAAGCTGCTCGCCAGAAGCAAGGCCAGATGGTGCCCGTCCCCCCTCGGAATACGATCATGGACGTGCTCGACACCTTGCGGAACGTGCTCCGGTTCACGCCTGGCGGCATCACCTCTCCCACTGGGATTATGGGCATTGGGGTCGGAGTCGCCAAGGGGCTCACGGGTCTCTTCCAGGGCCACAAAGACCGCACGGGGATGGCGCGGGCGGTGCAGGAGGGGCCAGGACAGGCCGCACCCTACTCACCGGCCCCAATGATCGCCCCTGCCGTGACGCCATCCCTCGCCAGTCGGTTCAATCGGGACAGTGTGCCCAGCGAGAACCCCTTCATCAATCCGTCAACGGGGGTTGCCCCGTCATGGGCTGGGGGACCGAGCACCTGGAACCAGCCTGCCAGCACATGGGCGGTCCCGAGTTCCACGCCCGACTATTCGTGGTAGACTCTTACCGAAGAGGAGATCCCCCATGCCTGCACTCTTAGCCCTTCTGCTTCCAGCCCTTGTGCCAGTCTTCACGGATGCGATCCGAGGGGTCATTGGGTGGTTCACTGGGGGCTCTGGTGCTCAACCCCAGAACGTCGAAGAGGCCATTAAACTGATGCAGGCTGAGGTGGAGAAGTTGAAAGCCCTGGCCCTGTTGGATGCCCCAGCGGGAAATATCTCCCGGTGGGTTGCCGATCTGCGGGCCTCGTTCCGCTATATCGCTGCTGGGCTCATCTTGATGGCAACTGTGGCTGCCATCTTCGCCAAGGGAGCGGGAGTGCCGCTCGATACAGGCTTAGTAGACGCCATGTTGCAGTTGTCGGGCTCAGTATTTAGTTTCATGTTTGGTGACAGGCTCTATTTCCATCTGAAGCAGAAGTAGGAGGTGAGGACATCATGTGGGGTATTCCTATCGCCTTCTTCATTGGCTATGCCGTCGCCCGCTACTTTGGGGATGCGGTGAAGGCTGCCATTGAGGTCTTTGCCAAAGAACTCTCGGAGTGGCTCTAGTGGAGTGGGTGTTCATCCTGTGGCTCTCAGCCGCCACCTTCGGGGGCTCGTTCTCGGTTGAGTTCCATACCCAGACTGAGGATGGGTGCCGTCGGTTGCAGAAGGTCGTCATGCGAGAGGCCAGCAATATGAATCTGAAGTATGAGGTTGAGGACTGCCGTGCCATCGCCCGCACGCCCTAAGCCGAAGCCACTCAAGGACCCGTGGGGTATCGGGTGGACGACCATCGTCCGCTTGGACCCCCGAGAGGTCAAAATGAGTCAGATTGACACAAGGCTCCCACGTCGAGTAACATAGGCCATCATGAGCGTGACCCACTATCCTCCACGGAAGCAGACCCACATCACCCGGAAGCAGCACAACCGCCAGTTGGCCTTCTGTTTTGCAGCCAGCGTGGCCTTCCTCATCATCCTGGCATGGGTCTCATGGGCTTGGGGGCAGGAGCATCCGTTCCCCTTCAAGACCCTGGAGGACATCACCACAGGGACCCCCGCCTGGGTGATAGACGGCCCGCTGCAGTTGCGGGGCTGTCCGGGCGTGGATGCGGTGCTCGCCAAGTACCAGTACAAGAGTGGAGCCGAGTCCATCTGGGTGGTCTACACGGACGGCAAGCTCTTTGCGGCGGCATATTTCCCTCCAGGTGTGGAGGGGCCTCCCGTGGCCGTGGTGACAGGCTCCATCAAGGATGGCAAACAAGTCATCATCGAGGTACAGACTCCCTTCACGGGAACCCAGCGTCCTTGTGATCCATGGCTCCAGAAGTCTGCCATGGAGGGCTAGATGGATGCGGCCACCATTAGCGAGGCACGGAGACTTCTCCACGATCTGATCTTTCGTGGCGAGGCCATTCTCGCCAGTGGCACCACGATCTGCCCCAAGCCCGAGTTCTTGATCCCCCTGATCGAGAAGATTGCTAGCAAGAAGTTGGAGGAGCCCCACGAATCTCCCGGTGTGACCGGCTTCACCCCGCAAGGGACCCATCATGTGAAGGAGCCTACGGATGCGAACCCGGCGTCTGGTCTCGAAGTCCCGGAAGCCAAAGCATAAGCGCATCCTGCAAGTGGTCGGCATCGTCTGGAAGGATGCCGTCTTCAGTGACAAGGAGGAAGCCCCCAAGCCCGTTGAAATGCTGACCGTTGGGTTCCTGGTGGCTGAAAATGCCGAGCAAATCTCTGTCGCCCACGAGGTGGACACCAGCGACGGCGAGTTCCGGGGCGTCACATCGGTTCCGCGAGGCATGGTGACGAAGATGACCAAACTGGGGCGCACGCTCACGATCACCTATGACACCTGACGATCTGTTCCCCATATGCGCGGACAAGATGTGCCCCCGAATCGGCCAGCACAAGCACATCTCCCCGCCTCAGCAAGACTTCCTAGATGCCACGGAGAAGTATGTCTACATGCAGGGCGGGTACGGCTCGGGCAAGTCCATCATCGCCTGCATCAAGGGCATTCTCCTCTCGATCTCCCTCCCAGGTAACCGGGGGGTCGTGATCCGCGAATCCTACCCTAAACTACACGATTCGACGCAACGGACCTTCATGGAGTGCCTCGACCGGGCTGGAATCCGCTACAAAGGCCGTGAAAATAGGGACGGCTGGTATCACCGCATCATCATCCCCGTGAAAGGGGGCTCCTCGGAGGTCTTTTTCAGGGAAACCAAGCAGTTAGGGCGCTTCCTGGGCTCAGAGTTTGGCTGGTGGCTCGTGGATGAGGCCCTGGAAGTGGACAAAGATGTCTTCAAGAAGCTCCAAGGGCGTCTCCGGCTCCCTGCCGCTCGGGGATTCTACTCTGGAATGCTCATTTCCAACCCGCCGCACCTCAACCACTGGCTCCATGAGGTGTTCGGGGAGGAACCGCGCTCGTTTTCAGTGGAAGTGGACATTGATGGGCAGATTGAACTCTCAACCTTCCGCTACATGCAGGTTTCCACGCGACAGAACCCCCACAACCCGCCTGGATACCTCGCTGACCTCCTGACAGGGCTCACGCAGGCTGAAATTGACCGCTTGGTGGAGGGGCAATATGGCTATATTCCTGACGGGCCGCCGGTGTACCCGATGTTTGAGCATCATCGTCATGTGGGATTGCCCCAACTGCCGGAACATGTACCATTGGTGCGTGCCTGGGACTTCGGCTTCCGTCATCCCGCCGTGTCGTTCCATGCATTCTGGAGATGCCGAAAGGAAGAAATCCATTGGAACGTCTTGGACGCGATGGATAGCCGCATGGTGGAGGCAGTGCCGTTCGCAGAATCAGTGATTCGCTACACCACGCAGGTCTGGCCCCAGTTGGACACGATCATGGTCGAGGACGATGGGGATATTGCGGGATCTCATGTGAGTGACACCGGCCCCGGCCCCATCAACATCCTGGCTGGGGCCCCCTGGAACCTCAACTTCTCCTACAAGAAGTGCGATGTGGAGCCTGGCGTCCGTATGATCCGCGATTTCCTGAAGTTGCCGGAGTGCAAATGCGGCCAGTCGCGCTTCCTGGTCCATCGGAAGGTGCGCCACGTCATCGAAGCGTTCCAGGGGGGCTACCATATGCGCCGAGCTGTGGCTGGGAAGGGTGTCAAGGAGGAGCCCGTGAAGGATGGGTTCTACGATGACTTCATGGACTCCGTGCGCTACGCGACAGAACACCACTTGCGTTCAGAGCTAATTGACCCTAAACTCATAGATGCTTTGGATAAGACCGACCCACGCCGCATGTACCGACATCTCCGGGGCGACCCGTGGCAGCGGGCCATGCGGAAACTCATGCAAGAACACACGACCCGAGGAGTCTGATGCCTGACGCCGCCCTGACCATTGACCGCGAAGACTTGGCTCGCCGGTTCTCTGCCACCACGGACAACGTGCGGGCGCGTCGTCTACAGATCGAAGACGAGTGGCTCAAGGCCCATGATGCCTGGATTGGCGTGCAGACCTATTCCTTCTATGAGTCCGAGTTCAAGCACTTCATCCCCGCCTTCCGCCGCACCGTCGAGAAGCAGGTGACACGTCAGATCGCCCAGTTGATGCCCCATCACGAGTTCTACCAAGTCTACCCTGGAGACGAGATGGACGTGCAGGCGGACCAGGAGATGACGGCGATTCATCGCTACATGGACTGGCTCCTCACCGACCACATCAAGATTCGCCGGGTGGCCAAGCAGTTGGTCAGAACGTTCGATTTGTACAGTCGGTGCATTGCCAAGTCTACGATCAAAGTGTATGACATGCCCCGGATGCGCCAAGGCAAGATCGTGGGCTCTGTCCAGCAAGTGTGGCCCACCTGTCGAGCCGTGGACCCCTTCTCATTCTACGTGTGGCCCGAGACCGCCTCCTCCTTGGATGACGCCATGATGGTCTTTGAGGATGTCATCATGCCCTATCAAGAGTACGAGGAAGCCGTTCGGTTAGGACTGGCTGAGCCCATTGACCCCCAGGACCTGCGACCTCCGATCTGGCCCTGGCACTTGGCACAACGGTTGGACCGCGTGGGGATGGTCACGCCGGATGCCCACATGGGCGAGCGCGTATTGGGGGGCGAGCACAGTCAGGGTCCAGCCAAGCAAGCCTTCGTGCAGATGGCGGAGATCTACTTCAAGGGTGAGGGCAACCGCTGGATCATGGGGTGGCTGGTTCGCAACATTGCCCCAGTGAAGTTCACGCGGCTCCACTTCTCCCGCTATCCTCGGCCTCCGTACCGGATGGCCACTGCTCGGGAGTTGCCGGGGCAGCACTATACACCCGGGATGGGACAGGACATCGAAGCCCTCCAAGTCCTCCTCAATGACCAGTTCAACCAAGGGGAGGAAGCCCGTGCGGTAGCCAGTGGACCCCCCGTGATTCTGGACCCCGCCCGCGTCAAGCGAGCCGACTCCTTTGTGTTCGGCTATCGGAGGAAATGGTATGGCGACCCGGCAGGTGTCAAGATGCTCGAAATCCCGGACACGAGCATGTCTTCATTGCGAGCTGCTCAGTTCACAATGGCCTATATGGAAGGCTTTGGACCATCTGGCCTCATGCAAGGACAGACCCCGCGAGGTACGCCACGCGGTTCAGCGGCTGTTGCGCAGTTGGTCAGCATGGCAGGCGCGGACATCGTGGACTCTGCCAAGACTATCGAGGAAGAGTGCCTCACTCCTACGCTACAGGACCTCTTCGACCTCACGGTCGCGTTCACCCCGGATCTTCAGATACTCCAGATTCCGGGGGCGGAAGGGTTCAAGCCCGTGACGATGACGATGAACGAGTTGTTCGGGGGCTGGAAGTTTAAGTGGTCTGGGGCCTCCCACTTCCAGGACAAGCAGGCGGATGCTCAGCAAGCCCTGGCCTACTTCCAAGACCTCATTCGCATGTCCGACCTCCTGCACCAGCAAGGGTGGAAGATTGACTGGGCCACCTTCAACCGTATCCTGTGGAAGGACATCCTGGGGGAGCGTCGGCTGGCTAACATCTTGCAGCAGATGACTCCCGAGGAGCGGCAGAAGGAGATGCAGATGCAGGCCATGGCTCAAGAGATGGGAGAGACCTCCTCCCGTCGTTCGCCTGGACCCCCGAAGCCCACTCCGGGAGCCGCGTGATGGCTGAGTCCTATATGGTTTCCTGGGAAGATGTGCTGGCCTACTTCAAGGAGTGCCGGGAGCGGGCCTTGCAGGAGCTAGCAAGTGCGGAGGATGTCCGCGCCGTGGGCAAGGCCCAGGGCAAGATTGAACTCTGTAACGAGCTGCTGAACCTCCGAGCCGTGTTCGAGACCATCGCCAAGGCCCAGGAGGAGGCGGCTCCGAAGCCCCCAGACGCCCGCCAAGTGGCGCGGGAAGCCTATCGTGCCCAGTTGCAGGGTTCTAGTTCCTGATCGGGAAGAAATGACTCCCGTTCTGGACTTCACCTCGCTCCCCATCGAAACCTTCGAGCATGAGACCAACTATGCCGCCACGATGGCGGAGCACGATGCCAACGTGCGGGCGGCCATTGCGCTGGGCTACCCCTCCCTAGAACGTGGCACCACCACCTCAGAGCCCGTTGCGGTGGCCTGCTCCGGCCCCAGCCTCAAGACCACCTACCGTGAACTGAAGCACTTTGATAAAATCTTGAGTTGTTCGGGAGCCCACCAGTTCCTGCTGGATCATGGAATCGTGCCGACGTGGCACATGGAGGGAGACCCCCGAGCGCACAAGGCGGTGTTCGTCAAGCGACCGCACCGCCGTGTGCAATATCTCCTAGCCTCCTCCTGCCATCCCAAGGTCTTCCAGGCCCTGAAGGGGTATCAGATCAAGGTCTGGCATGTGCTCTCCAATGCCAAGGACTTGGTGACCTTGGGCCACTATCCGCCCGGTCAGTGGGTCCTGACAGGGGGCACCAACGTAGGGATGCGGGCCATGGTCATGGCGCGGCTCCTGGGCTACGTGGACGTGCATCTCTTTGGGATGGACTGCTCGGCGGGGGAGACCTTTCACACGGGCCACCACCCCAACGACCCCCCCAAGCAGGCATGGGTGTCCGTCCGGGTGGGGGATCAGGTTTACCAGTCCACGGCCCTCTTCATCGGCTATGCCAAGCAGTTCTTCCATGAGATGCTCCAACTCCCAGACGTGGAGTTTACCCTGCACGGGGATGGACTGCTCCAGGCCCTGACCCGCCAGAAACTCTCCGATCCGGCCCAGTTGCAGGCGTGGCTGGATGAGCGTCGGAACGTCGTCAACACGACCATCGCCGTGGTCGAGCGACCAGAAGGCGCTTGACATGTTGACACAGGGGTGAGAAGGTAGATCCACTATGGCAGGACCCGGTTCCGCTGGTCCCGAAGTCTACGACTCCTCCTCAGAACCCCTAACCCCACAGAAAGGTGATTTCTGGTACGACGGCAGCGTGTTACGGCTCCGTCGAGGGGCTGGGTGGCTGACCATCGGGGGCGATGTCAATGCCCTGAGTAACAATATCAGTGTCGTGTCTGCGGCTGTGGTCTCGGTAGAAGCCCATGCGGTTGCGGCATCGGCAGCGGCAACCTCAGTGGATACTCGGGTGAATACCGTCTCCCAGCAAGTCAGTGTGCTCTCCCAGGCCGCGTCTGTGCTGTCAGCGGGGCTTGGCACCGTTCAGTTGAAAGTGGCGAGCAATGCCCAAATCATCTCTGGAACAACCACCACGAAGATCAGTGGTCTGAGTGCCAGCGTGGCCTCTGCGGCCATCTACCAGATCGAGGGCAACGTTTTGTTCAATATGTCCGTGGTAGATACCACGCTGTTCAACATCTCAGGACCGGCCACGACCTCCGTGCGCCTCAAGTGGCAGATTGGCAAGGATCAGTCCTCCCAGGTGGTCCAGCACGTGCAGGCATTCGGAGACAACGCTTCGGCTACCATCAGCACGGTGAGTGCCTACACGGCCAAGCTGGACGGGGTTATTGTAACTGGGGCAGCGGCAGGGACCGTTCAACTCTTTGCCTTTGCCAGTGCAGCCGGGGCCGACATCAACATCAAGAAAGGCTCCTACTTGAGGGCTTACAAGATTGGCTAACATAGGCCTTGACAGGCCGTCACAGGGAAGGTAGAGTGTAACCAACATGCCACGACCAGGTGCAGGCGGTACGGAAGTCTACTTCGGGAAAACCTCCCCACTCCAGCCCGCGAAAGGTGACTTCTGGTATGACACGTCCGCGACCACCCTGAACTTCCACAACGGGGTATCGTGGCTCGCGGTGGCCGTCTCAGCGGGGCAGTTTGATACTCTCTCGAACAGCATCTCTGTGATCTCGGCGGCGGTTTCGGTGGTGTCCCAGGCGGTCTCGGTGTTGTCGGTCGAGGTCTCGGTGCTGAGCCAGGCCGTTTCGGTGCTATCAGTGGCTGTCTCCGTGGTCAGCAACAAGATCTCCACGCTCAGTCAGGCAGTCTCCGTTCTTTCCCAGGCCGTGTCGGTTCTGTCAGTGGCGGTGGATACCAACTCGAACGCGGTGTCCGTCCTCAGCCAGCAGATGTCCGTGCTGTCCCAGGCCCACAGCGTGCTGTCTCAGGCCCATTCGGTCCTGAGTCAGGCGTTCTCGTCCCTCTCGGCGGGACTGGGGACCGTGCAGTTGCGGACCGCCTCAAACGCCCAGGTGATCTCTGGAACCACTACGACCAAGGTTAGTGGGTTGAGCGTGTCCTGTGGTGCATCCGGCATCTACGAGATCGCGGGCAAGATCCTCTACAACATGTCCGTGGCCAATGGTGTCCTGTTCAATATCTCGGGCAATACCAGCACGCTGGTCATGGGCGCTCGACTGACCGGGGGCCAGGCCATCTCATCCCGTGAAGTGGCAAACCAGCAGGGGTTCCCGTGGCAGATTTCGCTCCAGCCAACGACGGTGAGCATCTTCGTGGTGACGATTGATGGGATCATCAACACGAGTGCCGCTGTGACCTTGCAGGCGTATGCGTGGGCAAGCGCGGCGGGGGCGGACATCAATATCAAGAAGGGCTCGTTCCTTCGGGCATACAAGATCGGCTAACCTGCGGGTATCCCGTGAATGCAGGCCCAGAAGTCCAGGCTCCCGTCGAGCCCAAGGTCCTAGACGCCTCTAAACCACAAAAGGTCAGCTACTGTATCCCGATCTGGCTGCGGGACGAGCAGATCAAGCTCGCCACAGCCAGAATCAAAGCGCGTATTGAACCACACCAGGAACTCCGCAGTGAACCCTGTGCCATCGTCTGCTTCGGCCCCAGCCTGAACGATACCTGGGAGAAAGTGAAGGACTTTGAATACATCTTCTCGTGTTCTGGAAGTCATAAGTTTCTACTGGAGCGAGGCGTTGTGCCCACTCATCACGTCGAAGTGGACCCCCGAGCCCACAAAGTCACCCTCATCGGACCTCCCCACAAAGACGTTGAGTACCTGATCGCGTCCACCTGCCACCCCGCCGTCTTTGACCACCTGGAGGGCTACAACGTCAAGTTGTGGCACGTCTTTGACAATGCCGAGGACGGGCTACGGACCCTGCCCCCGAACGAGTGGGCGCTGACAGGAGGGTGCGGAGTGGGACTCCGAGCCATGACCATCGCTCGGTTCCTGGGGTTCACGGAGCAGCACATCTTCGGCATGGACGGCAACCAACGGGAGAAGGAGAAGCACGCCGCCGCCCACCCCTCCCAGGCCAAGGATGCCTTCTCGACTGAATACATGGGGAAGACCTATTGGACCACTCCAGCCTTCCTAGAAGCCGCTCGGATGACCTTCCACGAGTTGAACATGATGCCCGACGTGAAGCCGACCTTCTATGGGGAGGGGTTAGTGCAGGCGATGGCCAAGAACTACACCCCTGAACCCGTGGCTCCAGAGCGCCGCCTGATTGGGTTCAACAAGCCCGAGCTGATTACCCCTGAGTTCCGGGAGTTGAATGCCCGCTTGCATCGGGAAGAACTTGCCTATGGGGTGGGAGGCGCGAAACATGCCGAAACCATCCAGAAGCTCGTTGCAGCCTGCAAGTGTACGTCCGTCTTAGACTATGGGTGCGGGAAGGGGTACCTGGCCAAGTCCTTGCCATTCCCTATCTGGGAGTACGATCCTGCCATCCCTGAGAAAGATGCCTCCCCCCGACCCGCCGACCTCGTAGTTTGTTTGGACGTGCTCGAACACATCGAGCCCGATAAGTTGATACTGGTGCTCGATGACCTCCGGCGCTGCATCAAGAAGGTGGGCTACTTCACAATCCACATTGGCCCCGCCCAGAAGCACTACGCCGATGGGCGCAACACACACCTGATCCAGCAGCCCAAAGCGTGGTGGGAGAAGAAGCTGGAGAAGTTCTTTGAAGTGGGGAAGACCAACGAGTTGACCGTGGCCGATGCGACCGGGAAGCCGACTGGCAACAAGGAACTCCATGTGGTGGTGGGTCCGAAGGGGCAGCACAAGCAGGCCGTGACCGTGGCCCCCACGCCCACGATTGCCGCGAAGGGGTAACTCTCATGAATCAATTCTTTCAGTGGATTTCAGACCTGTTTCAAGGCGTTCGTTTCTGGACGGTGATCCTCCCATGGGAGCGTGGGTTACGCGTGCGCCTTGGGTGTTGGACGAAACAGTGGGAGCCTGGGTTTCATTGGCGCATCCCATTTCTAGATCACGTCCGCGTCATTAATACGCGGTTACGCATCGCCGCAGTTCCATGTGTGACCATCACAACGAAGGACGGGAAGACAGTGACGGTTGCTGGGTGTGTCATGTTCAGGATCGTAGACCCGTATAAAGCCCTCCTGACGATTCAGCAACCGGAAGACGCCGCAGCGGCGTTGGCTCAGGCCGAAATTGCCAGGCACATCATTACCCGGAGCGTGGACGAACTGATCCCGGATCAGATGGAGTCCGTCGCGCTTGAAGCCTTGAGGGGCGCGGGACTTGACGGATTGCATTTCGATGGGCTACGAATCATTGATTTCGCAATTGTACGGACGATTCGACTTCTTCAAGAGCAGTGGCGACCGAACACGGGTTTCTCCAACTTTGAACCGCCGAAGTCGTAAAGGGGATTCCATCAGTGCGCCTTAACCTCGGATGTGGCCATGTCCCCAAGCAAGCGGGGGTCATCGGCATGGATATTGTGCCTTGGCCAACGGTGGATGTCGTGCATGACTGCGAAGACCTTCCTTGGCCCTTCTCGGATGGACAGTTTACTGACCTCATGGCCTGGCACCTCTTTGAACATCTCAAGCCCTGGCTGATGGTGGATGTGATGAACGAGTGCTGGCGGGTGCTCGAAGTCGGTGGCCTATTGAAGATCGGGATGCCCGCCCCGAACAGTTTCGGGTTCTACCAAGATCCCACCCACGTCCGCACCTGGAATGAGGTGACGCCGCGCTACTTCGACCCTGACCATACCTTTTATGGTATCTATCAACCCAAGCCCTGGAAGATCCTGGTCAATGAAACCTATGAGAAGTCCCTGCCCCTCGGCGTGACCTCGGATGCCTACAACGGGAGCCTCCGCATCATCTTGGAGAAGCGCCCATGAAGGTGCATTTCCTCGCCCGTGCAGATCGCTGGAAAGCCAGTTCCCGCATTCGAGCCTGGCAGGTGGTCGATGCGTGGAACCACCCGGACGTGACATGTACACTCTGGCGTACACTTGGGGATATTGAGACGGTGACTGGAGATGTGGTGGTCCTCCAGAAGATGAAGCCCTCCTTCACAGGGGACAAGATCCTGGCTCGACTCAAGCAGCGCACAGGTTGCCGGATCGTCTGGGATATGTCGGACCCGGAGTGGATGACGCGGGGGGATGCGTTCTTCCAGCGGGTGGCTGGATATGTGGACCACTTCGTGGTCAGCACCCCAGGACTCCAAGTCGCGCTGAAGGTTGACCATGGGATCGAATCCACGGTCATTGAGGATAGATTCCCCTACACATCTAAACAAAAGGTCCATACGCCTACTGAGGTGCCCGTGGTGGTCTGGTTCGGCATGTTCGGGAACCGGGACGTGGCGCTGGTCTCAGCCCTGCAATCCTTCTACCGCCTCAATGCCAACGATATCACCTACACCATCAAGATCATTGACGACCGCCCGGAGACCCTCTTGCCCGATGCGGACAAGCACATTCGGAGTCTCGTGACCTATGTGGAGTGGCGCTTGGATACCTTCGAGCAGGAGTTGTTGGAGGGGGATGTGGCGCTCCTGCCGCCCTTCCCTGGGGAGTGGGGCAAGATGAAGAGTTGGAACAAGCAGCTCACCGCAGCCTGGGCGGGGCTGCCGACGAGTGATGGGCAGAACTACACCGTGCTCAAGCAACTTCTAACAGATTGGGAATACCGGGCGGAGCGGGGGCGGTTCTCCCGTGCCTGGGCCGAGCGGGTGGGCAACGTGGCCCAGTCCGTCCAGCAGTGGCAAGCCCTCCTTGGATGGCGTGGTGGGACATCCTAACCAATGGCTCTTTCTCCAGCGGTTCGTCCCACGGATACAGGGAGCCATTTTGGAGGTTGGTAGCAAGGACTATGGGACCACGGTGCCATTCCGGGAGCGACTCGGCCACACGAAGTATGTCGGCGTGGACTTGGAGGCTGGGAAGGGTGTGGACCTCGTGGGGAATCTGTCCACGAGTCTCTGTGGGCTCCAGCCAGGGTCCTTCGCCCTAGTCATTTGCTGCTCGGTCCTAGAGCATGTCCTGCGGCCCTGGGACCTCGCCAAGAACATCACTCGACTCCTGAGCTCGGGAGGCATCCTATATGTGACGGTCCCCTGGGTCTGGCGCTTCCATGGCTATCCTGATGACTACTGGCGGTTCTCGTGGCGGGGGATTGAGACGCTCTTTCCAGACCTCATCTGGTCCCATCGCTGCTACTCGACCAACGTGCCGGGGGAGTTCATCGCGGCGCAGGGCGGGAGGGATGATAGAATGGCATTAACGCACCAGGGGCGGAAATACCTGCCCTACCTGCAACTCCACATGCTGGGGAGGACTTCATGAGATGGTGGTGGAGCATCCCGCGTCCTCGCATCTATACCCAGGATACTCAAGTTGGAAAGTATCAAGTTCCCGTCAAGCGGGCTCGGTTTCTCACCTTGGGGGTAGCTCGGGGTGGGGCGCATGGGAAGAAAGAAGCCGGGGATTATGCGTTCTGGACAGCGGTCCTCAAAGAACCTCGGTGGTGTGATCTGAATACCGGCTCGTTGAAAAAGGTACGCAAAATGACGGCTCGTGCGCTGGCCTGGCTTCCGGCTGGGGATCGGTTTTATCGCATGGCTGTTGAGATGATTACACTCGACACGGCCTATCGGACACTTTGGGAAGGCATACTTGGGCAAGGTGCCAATATCTTATATATCCGACCTGCGACGGCCACAGAAGTGCATGAATGGGCCAGGACGCATCTCGATGACAAACGGTACCTGAAAGTGAGGAAGCATCCATGAGCATCACGAAGCGCATTGACGCCATCACCCTCATCTCGGCGGAGCGCCTCCGCACCGATCCCCCAGCCCCTCGGTCCGTCAAGATCGAGCTGACGGGGCGCTGTAACTACCGCTGCTCCTTCTGTGCCCTCCGGTCCCGCCCTTCCCAGCCTGCGGGGGACATGGACTTCAAGTTGTTCAAGCGGATCACCCAGGAGATGCGCGAGGCGGGGGTGGAGGAGATTGGCCTGTTCTTCCTGGGGGAGTCCTTCATGGCCAAGCAACTCCTCTGCAATGCCGTCTGGTATCTGAAACACGAGATGGTCAATCCCATGCCTTATGTCTTCCTGACCACTAATGGCTCCTTGGCCGATGCCCACACGGTGGATGACCTCATGGCCGCAGGGCTCGACAGCCTCAAGTGGAGCATCAATGCAGCCGATGCCGAGCAGTTCGCCCAGATCATGCAGGTCAAACCCAGTCTGTGGCATCTCTCGTTGGATAACCTCCGCTGGGCACGCGAGGTGCGGGATAGTCGCAAGTATGCTACTCGCATCTATGCGAGCAGCATCAAGTACGACGGGGAGCAGCACGAGAAGATGGAGCGGCTGCTGACAGAACGGGTGCGCCCCTATGTAGATGAGCACTACTGGCTCCCTCTCTATAGCATGGGGGCTGTGGCCACCCAGCGGGAGGAGGAGCTAGGCTACAAGCCCATCGCAGGGAACCAGGGGCGCATTGGGGCCTTGCGAGACCCGTTGCCCTGTTGGTCAACCTTCACTGAGGGGCATGTGACGGCGAGTGGCAAGCTCTCTGCGTGTTGCTTTGATGCTGATGGCCGGTTCGCCATGGCCGACCTCAATGAGGTCTCCTTCCTGGAAGGGTGGCGCAATCAACGGTTCCAAGAACTCCGGTCCCGCCATCTGTTGAAGGATGTGACAGGGACGGTGTGTGAGGGGTGCATCGCATATGTGTAAGCTCCAATGGTTTATCATCGCGCAAGACGAAAAAGGTTACGAGGCTCGCGCTGAGATTATAGCTCCTAAGAATTCTGAAGAGTTTAGTGAATTGGCGAAGGTTGCTTATCCACGTCTTATGTGGATGTTTGAGGAGGAAAAAGGTGCTTAACATCTTCATCGGCTATGATAAGAACGAATCCGCCGCCTACCACACGCTCTCCCACTCACTGCTGAGACGGGCCACGGGACCCATCTCCATCACCCCCTTGGTGCGGGAGCACTTCCCCTACTTCACCCGCCCTCGTGGCCCCTTGGAGTCCACGGACTTCTCTCTCTCTCGCTTTCTCGTCCCGTATCTCTCAGGCTACCAGGGCCATTCACTCTTCATGGATTGCGACATGCTCGCTCAGGTCCCGATCAACGAGGTATGGCAGGACTTGCCCCGTGACTTCAAGCACAAGGCTGTCTTTGTTTGCCCTCACGACTACACGCCCATCGGTGACCGGAAGATGCAGAACCAGGTGCAGACGACCTACCCCCGGAAGAACTGGTCCTCCTTCATGCTCTTTGACAACTCTGAGTGCCGCATCTTGACCCCTGATTATGTGAACACCGCATCGGGGCTTCAGTTGCACCGCTTCGAGTGGTTGCAGGATGCCCAGATTGGCTTCCTGCCCCTGGAGTGGAACTGGCTCGTAGGTGAATACAACGCGAATCCCCTCGCGAAGCTGTTCCATTACACCTTGGGGGGTCCGTGGTTCGGCAAGTACCGGGGCTGCGACCATGCCGAGGAGTGGTTTGATGAGTTTCGGCACATGACGGGGATGGACTACTACCCAACTCAGGTATGGGAGCAGCCCGCTCTCAAAGTCGTCCACACTGAAGCCGTGGGCAATCCCCGCTCCCATGGCGAGTGTAAGTAACTCCCTACTTGACGGGGTGCCATTTTGCCCGTATCCTACTGATTGGAGGTGACGATATGGCAACCACATTGACCGTGATTTCGGCTGCAGACCAGACGGCGCTCCAGAACGCCCAGGGGGCTATCGAACGGTTCGCGGGGCAGGCGGGCGCAGGGTTCCAGAACCTCGGAACCATTGACAAGATCACTGGGGGCTCCACGGATGAGAGCAAGCAGACGCACAGCCGCCAGCGCATCTTCTACGATCCGGTAGGCGACATCGTGTACGTCGTCGCAATCAGCTAAAGGGGGAATCTGAATGGCGCTCGCGTTGGAACAGAAGTCAGCGACACTCGCGGCCTACCTGACCGCGAACCGATCCAACAAGGCAAACAGCCTGGGGCAGGATGCTCGGGAGACGACCGGCGTCCAGCGGCTCGGGATCGTCACGAGCATCGCGGGGCAGACCTATACGCTCTACTACGATCCCTCGGCTGACGTGATCTTCTACGACACGGGGACTCCAGTTCTGAGCCAGGAGTAGTCATGGCCCAAGTCCAAGGGGGCACGCCACCGGGTTCCCAGTATGGTGTCCAGCGGGAGGACTGGCTCCGTGGGCTCCTGGTGCTTGGGGCTGGGCTCGCGGGGATGTCTCGGGGACGGGGGCAGGGTGCCACAGCGGCCCAAGCGATGCTGGATCGCTTCCAGAAGCAGCAGGCCCGTGCCAATCAGGACGCGGGCTATGCCACGTCCAAGCCCTCTCAGGTGCTCATGGATTGGGTGAAGAAGTGGATCACCGAGCAGGAGACGACCAAGATGGAGGCTCTCACTGAGCCCCAGGAGACTGAGGCACCGTAATGGCTGAAGGAGCCATCTCTGCACGGATACGGATGCAGGGTCAGCCGGGAACTCCAGTCCCCACGGCACCCTTTACGGCGGCTCCCCAAGGGGGATGGGCTGGTCTTCAGGCCCAGGGCTACAGCAAGACCGGCATTGACGCTGGGTGGCAGAATATGTGGGGCATCCGAAATCGCTTGGGAGATCCGAACCACCCTGATTATGGACCAAACTGGCAACGGTTGTCTCCCCAGGATCGCCAGTTCCATGAGTTCTGGAACCCGATTACCCCCGTGAAGGGGCAGCCATTAGGCCCCGAGTTGCAGGGCATCATGGGGCGACCACAGGCCCGTGGAGAAGACCCGAATGCGCCCTTTGACTTCAACGTGGGTCCCCAGATGGCCTCTGCCCCACTGGGTGAGGGGGCAGGCCCCTCAAGCCCGTGGGGCGGATGGCAACCGGCTCAGGAGGAATGGACATGATGCATGGGAAGACCAAACCTGCTCAGGTGTCCCAGGAAAAGGCCAAGGAGATCATGCGCCATGGCGAAGTCCATGGGAAGCCCCTGTCCAAGAAGCAGAGGGGCTTCTTTGGGGCGCGGGCTGGCGGGGCTCCCGTCAAGCGAGGGTAGCTATGGCTAAGAGTGCCCGCGAGAAGATTGTGACTTCCCAGTCCAAGGGGCACTTGGCCAAGGAGCAGCGCCTCAAGGATCGGGAGGCACGGGTTGCCGTCAAGAAGGGTGGCGGCCGCATGGCGATGCACTCTGAACATCACACGGAGGAAGCGGAACAGGCGGAAGTGGCGTCCTACAAGTTGAACAAACGCACCAAGTTCTAACAGGAGGAATGTATGGCAGAGGAACCTGTAGCAGCGACAGTTGAACAGACTGCCCAGACCCAGGGAGGCTTCGACCCCAAGGCCGTGGAAGCCATGGTGCAGGGAGCGGTCAAGTCCAGCATCGAGCAGCTTGTGAAGGAAGGCCAGGCCAAGGCAGCGGAGGCCAGGGCAGCAGAAGCGGCAACGAAGACTGGTGAACGGGTGGCCTCTCCCTTCGATGAGATGGTGCGGCCCGCGCTAGAGCCCGCACTGGCAGCTGCCAAGAATGCGGAGACACGGGCGGCCATGGCAGCAGATACGGTGGCCTTCCTGACCGATCCCGCAAACGTGCAGGCCATGCCGCACCGGGCTCGCATTGCAGAAGTCGTGGCCCAGCAGGCCCAGAAGGGCAACTTCATCACCATGAAGGATGCCTGGAACTGGCTCCGAGGTGGGGAACTCTACGACACCATCGTCAAGGATCAGGAGGCAGGCTACGCCGCCAAGATCGAGGAGGCCAGGAAGGCGGCCACGGTGGGGGCCAGCACGCCAGTCTTCCGGGCCGCCAAGCCGATTGACGACATGAACACGGATGAGCTGGGAGCGGCTTTGAAAGGCGTTCCCTTTTAACGGAAAATGGCAACTATAAATCGTGTTGGCGAGCCTCGCTACGAAGTACATCGTGCCTATCAGCGTGAGTACTACCGTCGCAACAAAGCCCGTATCTTGGCTCAGATGAAAGCTCGTGGATGGAGAAAAGATCCTCGTCATGCAACCGCCGCAAGTTACCGTCGTATTATTGTTGGACTGCTGCGCCAACGCGACGGTGATATGTGCTGGTTGTGTGGTCTTTTCGTCGGAGCGAATGATTCGATTGAGCACGTCTTGCCAAAGTCTCAGGGTGGCACAAACGTTCCGGAGAACATTCGGTTGACTCACTTGCGGTGTAATATGGCTCGGCCAAAGAAGGTAAGGACATGACCTGGCCCTACTTCCAGACGATCATCAACCTCCTCGGGGCGCTCGTGCTGCCCCTGTTGTTCTTCGTCTGGAGGGAGACCCGGAAGGTTCGGGATAATGACCTGAAGCATATTCAGGACGGGATCGACCGGGTTGAGAAGAAGCTCGATGAACATATTTCTTATCACTTGGAACGTGGGTTATGACCATCCTTGACAGGATGGCACACATAGACTAAGGTTGTAAGTGCGTGAAAGCCCCAGGGTGGCTCCTGGAGGAGACACGCGGATCTCGCCATCGCTGCGACCGATGGGCGCAGAAGCGAGGTAAGGTGGCTGGCACAGT
>ERZ1292637.211-Hain-H14-01um-R3-211-length-40725-cov-40_pt1 | contig 40725 bp, 51 predicted proteins | sample MGYA00564405_ERZ1292637 | MGnify/ENA primary metagenome ERZ1292637 (study PRJEB36523, sample SAMEA6512645) | groundwater metagenome | collected 2019-01-09 | study: AquaDiva: Metagenomics assemblies of 32 groundwater samples | reverse complement strand
GTGATGGTTACATTGGCCTGAAGGATTTCAGGGGTAAAGTCATTCAGGCTATGCAGGATCATGGCTTTCACTACCACGGGGATATTACTGTAGACAAAAATCCCCAGAGCCAAGCAATTCGGACTCACAGCAAGGCGCTACTGTTTGCACAGCTTAAAAAAGATGCATCATGGCTCAGGCCAGGGCTGGCAGATTATATCCTTATCTTCAGAAAGCCAGGGGATAATGCAGTGCCCATCCATCCAGACATTACCAACGATGATTGGATAACTTGGGCACACCCTGTTTGGCTAAATGTCAAGGAATCTGACACCCTTAATGTGCATCTAGCCCGTGCAGAACGTGACGAACGTCACATTTGCCCGCTTCAGTTAGGTGTGATTGAGCGGTGTATCCGGCTATGGAGCAATCCAGGAGAGCTAGTCCTGAGTCCATTTGCTGGCATTGGCAGTGAAGGCTATGAGGCTGTTCTTCTTGGAAGGCGTTTTCTAGGCATTGAATTGAAGGATAGTTATTACAATATGGCTGTCAAGAATCTGGAAGAGGCTACCAATCAGAGGACGCAGGGGCGGTTGCTATGAAAGTTTATCTTGCTGGCAAGTATTCTCGAAAACAAGAGTTTCTTGCCTATGCTGCGGAGTTAACGTCGTTGGGCCATGACGTTGTTAGCTCATGGCTATGGACATCTCTTGATGATTCACAGGCTAAAGCGGTAGAGGTAGCTACCTATTCTATACTACAGGAAGTCGGAGAGAAGTTTGCTGTGCGGGATTTCATGGATTTGGCTGGTGCAGGTGTCTTAATAAGTTTTACCGAACCCGTGCGGGCTGAGGGTAAAGATCGAGGTGGTAGGCATGTAGAGTTAGGTATGGCTCTTGCATGGGGTACGGATATTATTATTGTTGTAGGGCCGCGTGAAAATGTCTTTTATTGTCATCCTGATGTAGAGGTAGTATCTACTTGGGAAGATGCCAAAAAGATGCTTTCTCAATATAATTAATGCGATAATAGAGGTATGTCCAGGCAATATAAACGCACATTAGAGGAGCTGTTACAGGCTATCGAAGGTTCGCATGGTATCAAGACAACGATTGCCGCGCGGCTTGGCATGCATCGCTATACAGTGGATAAGTACCTTCAACGTTACTCTAGCGCATTGGCAGCGTATGAGGATGAATGTGACAAGATTGGAGACGTTGCTGAGAGTATAATTTTCCAATCCCTGATGAATGGCGATCTGGAAACGGCTAAATGGTATGCGGTGAAGAAATTAAAGCATCGTGGTTATACGGAACGGCACGAAGTCGGCGGTAAAGACAATGAGGATATCTCTGTTACAGTAAGCCACGATATAGACCATAGAATCCTAGACTTGCTGGAGCGTTTATCTACTAAGCAATAATGCCAAGCATACTTGAAAAGGCTGTTGCAGCTAGTGGCAAAGATGCGGTATTTGCTGCGCTTTCTCAGGAAGAGCGCGAACGTCTCTTTTACTGCTGGGGTGCTATTGCACGGGAGGCGCAGCTTGCACCCCCTGGAGATTGGCTTACATGGTTACTGCTATCTGGTAGAGGATTTGGTAAAACCCGTGCGGGTGCTGAATGGGTACGCGAGAAGGTCAGTTCCGGTCAAGCCAAGCGTATAGCGTTAGTGGGTAAGACGCCTGCCGACGTTAGAGACGTTATGATAGAGGGTACATCAGGCATCCTCAGTGTTTCACCGGCTAATGAGCGGCCACGTTATGAGCCATCTAAACGCAAGCTAACATGGCCTAATGGCGCGGTGGGGTTGGCCTTTACTTCATATGAGCCGGATCAGCTAAGAGGGCCGCAGTTTGATCTAGCCTGGACTGATGAGCTAGCGGCTTTCGAGTACTCTATTCCAACGTGGGACAATCTCCAGCTTGCATTACGCCTTGGTAGTCGTCCACAGCAGGTGGTGACGACAACGCCAAGGCCAATTAAAGTTATTCGTGATTTACTTGCTAACCCTAGCACAACGGTTACCCGTGGCAGCAGCTATGATAATCGGGCTAATCTGGCACCTGCTTTCTTTAGTCAGATTGTTAGCAGGTATGAGGGTACGCGGCTTGGGCGTCAAGAAATCATGGGCGAGGTTCTTGACGATGTCGAGGGGGCTTTGTGGGTTAGGGCTATGTTCGATGTCAGGAGGCCGCCATCTGAATTAGTTCGCGTTGTGGTAGGTGTTGATCCTGCCATGAGTGCTAATGAAGATAGTAACGAAACTGGTATAGTTGTTGCCGGCAAAGGCGTTGATGGCAGGGGCTATGTTCTCTCTGACAGGTCAGCCAGATTACCGCCTGTTGCGGATCAGTACGCGTTGCAGGGATGGGCTAATCGCGCAGTTGCTGCGTATCATCAGCTAAATGCTGATAGAATTGTAGCAGAGGTAAATCAGGGCGGTGACTTGGTTCAATCTGTACTCAGGCGCGTTGATCCCAATGCAGCGGTAAAGTTGGTGCGGGCTACTAAGGGTAAGATGATTCGAGCCGAACCTATAGCGGCACTATACGAGCAGGGGCGCATAACGCATTGTGAAGAGTTCGCAGAGCTAGAAGATCAGCTTTGTAACTGGACTGCTGATAGCGGGGAATCGCCGGATAGACTCGATGCCCTTGTCTGGGCACTAACTGAGCTATTTCCGACTAAGGGCGGGTTACGGGTATGGTAATGATTTGTGACAAGTGCCAATCCAAGGTATCTCGTCTGAATGTCTTTCATCGTTGCAAGGCAGTGACCAGAAAGGCGTTTTCGCTATCCTCTCTTGTCAGTGCTGAAGCTGAGGGGTTTGGGATAGGGCCGGAGTGGGCACCTACACACTATGCTAATTACTACGCTACTAGCTCACTGATTTACTCCGCAGTCCAGGCGCGTGCAAAGGCTATCACTAGGCCGCCGTTGCTTGTTTATCGCAATCGTGATGATCCTAAGCCCGTTGGAGAGAAGCACCAATTACAGATCCTGATAGATAAGGTTAATCCGTGGTGGACAGGGCGGGATCTATGGGAAGGGACTAGCGTATATCTTGATTTGTGGGGCAGTGCCTTCTGGGTTCTCAAAAAACCCAGTCCATCGGCTTTGCCGGAAGAGATATGGCTATACCGTCCCGACAAGATGCGTGTGCTAGGAGATAGGCAAACCTATATCCGTGGCTTTGTCTACGAGAATCAGGGGCAACGCCAGGTATTCGCACCTGAAGAGGTAGTATGGCTACGCAACTTCAACCCGCTGTCTGAGTTTAGCGGGTTTTCCCCGTTGGCACCTGCCAGGTTAGCGGCAGATACGGCTATGGAGTCTATGCGCCATAACGCCAATGTATTCAAGAATGGCATTCTGTCAGATACTGGCATCTTGGCTGAGGATGCGGTAACTGATGAGCAGATAGAAGAGCTAAATGCTCGGATAGATAAACGCTATGTAACGACTAAAAATTCCCACAGGCCACTGTTTCTAGGTGGTGTCAAAGACGTCAAGAATCTGGGGCTGTCGCCTAAAGATATGGAATTTATTGGCAGCTTACGTTGGTCACTGGAAGAGGTTGCCAGGGTATTCGATGTTCCCAAGATTCTATTGCAAGATCTGGAGCGTTCCACTTATGAGAATGTAAGCGCGGCAGAGCGTATATTCTGGCGCAATACGATTATCCCGCAACTCAGGTTTTTTGAAGCTGAGCTTAACGAAATGCTGGTGCCGCAGTTTGGGGACGAGTCTCTATTCGTCGAGTTCGATCTATCTCAGATCGAGGCTATCCAGGAAGATGCTAATGCTATGGCATTGCGCCAGCAAAATGATGTAGTCAAGGGCATCATCACTATCAACGAAGTGCGTAAGGAGCGCAACTTACCACCTGTACCCTGGGGTGACGCCTTCTGGGTTTCTAACATGATGGTTCCAGTGACTGATGACACTCCGCCAGAACCGCCGGCACCTGCTGCGCCCGCATCTACTGATGATGAACCTACAAAAGAATCCTGGAAGCTGTATCCCGTCAAGGCTAAGGCGGGTGTGCTAACGGATAGAGTGCTATCTAGCATGGCTGACATTCATGGTAAGCGGTTAGATAAACACGCGGGTCGGTTTATCACTTTGATGCAAACACTATTTGACAAGCAGCGCAGTGATGTTCTAGCCAAGTTACGTGTGAGCCGCGCGGCTAATGGTCATGGTGAAGTTAAGCAGGTGCCACCTATTGGCTTGTTTACTCCTGCGGATTGGCGGGGTCTGTTTATATCTCTTGGTCAACCATTAGTTTCTGCCATTATGCGGGAAAGCGCAGATGCCCAAGTGGAAGCCTTTAAGTTAGGGATTGACTTCAACTTGAATGATGGCAGGGCGCAGCGGTGGATAAGCGAGCGTTTAGCATTTTGGGCTGAACACGTTAACGAAGAAACGGCGCGTCTGCTAGTGCAAGAATTGCTAGAGGGCGAGCGACTCGGTGAGGGCATCCCTGCTTTACAGAGCCGGATAGAAAAGGTCTTTGGCTTTTCTAACTCGGTACGTTCTGAGCGTATTGCGCGAACTGAAATTCAGTCTGCGGCAAACCGTGGCACACTTGAGGCGTATCATCAAAGTGGTGTTGTAGAAAAGAAGATGTGGCTTACTGCCATTGATGGGCGAGAACGGGAAAGCCATGCAGAGGCTAACCGCCAGGTGGTGGCCCTAGATGAGCCGTTTATAGTAGGTGCTTCCATGATGCAGGTGCCCGGGGATACCACAGCACCTCCTAATGAAACGATTAACTGCCGCTGTACAGTAGCACCGGTGTTAACGGAGGCTAGGCAGATAGTTCCTGTTGTTACTCGTGATGGTAGTCTAGCCAGGTTAGAGAGTAGCATCCGAAGCGAGTTTGCCTTACTCGCGGCTGAGTTAGAGAACCGGATTACGCCAGCTATTCAGCCGCAGCCAGCGCGTCAGGTAAAGCGTATTACCTGGAATGAAAGCGGTGATCCCGTAGAGATCACTACTGAGGATATTTAGCTATGCCAACCCAATTGATGCCCAGGGAGCTAAAGCTCTTATTTCTTGAGATGCTTTTCAAGAGTATGCCAGTGCCGTCAACCTTGTGGTTGGGGTTGGCAACGGCTGAGTTTGCAGTTGAGCCGACTATGTCGAGTTTGACTGTGGCGGAACCAATAAATAGCATGGGCTATGATCGGATGGCGTTAAGGTCATTTGATTGGACTATAAGGCAGAATCCTCTTCGGGCTGATAGTGAGGCTGTGTCGTTTAGAAATATTGGGGAGGAACGCTGGCCTACTGTGCGTACATGGTTTCTGGCGACTTCTCAGAATGGCGATGGTGTATTGCTGGCATCGGGTCGGTTACGAGTAACTAGAGTATTGATGCCAGGGGATACGTTGGAGTTGCCAGTAAGTTTCAGTTTTGAGCCATTAGAGGGGTAATTGATGCTTTGGTCGCCAGATACTTGCGTTTGTATTGTTGATTATGATGTTTCAAATGAGACTATTATTAGTGTGATTCGGCATTGTCCAGAGCATACCTTTCTGCGTGATGATGTTCTATTGATCGCATTGTTAGATGAAAGTAGACGTAAAAATGGTGTTTTTGCGCAAGCGTTAGCCATTGTTCCTGGTTTAATTGAGGAAGATTATATCTGGAGCTATACCATTAACCGTATTTTGCAAGTACAGATGGTTGGTTTTAATGTGTCGCGCCGCAACCAATTGCAAACAGCGGTTGATACCTCCTATGGTATGGGGAAGGTTCTAGTGCTGGCCTAGAATAATGCCGAGTATTCAACTGTGGATGGCTCAGGTATGTGGTTGCATTGTTCATGAGGAAGTTAGTGACGCTGGTGTTAAGGCATACATAACTGAGTCTGAGGCTGAAACTGTGTTAGCATATCTCCGAGAAGTGGCCCCATTGACCACATTGCTCAGGCGAGTACCATCGGCGCAGCTTTGCACGGTTCATAGATCATTGGGGCATACCCCGGCAATGTATGCTGCATTGTTGGAGGATAATCTGGTTCTGGTGCAGGCAATCAGAGATGTCATTCTACCCGTGGCGGCTGATTTTTCTGAGTTCAACGAGGATAATATTTCCTGGCAATTGACTGTTGATAGAGTATTAGAGATTTCTCTAATGGATATTCCAGCATATGTAAAGCTTGTTTTGCAGTCAAATGCCGATGTGACAATTGGTCTAGGGAAGGTATTATTTCTCTAAATGGCTACTGTACGCACATGGCCTTTAGTTGCTGGGTCGTCTACCTTTTCGTTGCTAGCTAGCAATACTAGCCGGTATTTGCCTGTTGCGGGGAAATTAAATTCCAGTCCTACCAGTACAATAAGCCAGATTGTTATACGTGGTAGCTATACCGCTACAAGAATGTTCGTCAATCTAGTCGATAATCGGGCCGATAACTCATCTACCATCTTTTTTGATGTTAATGGTACTGACAGTGTCTTACAGGTTTCGATTGCACCAGATACATCAGGGACGTTTGAGGATACTGTTAATTCGGTGCCGCTGGCAGATGGGGATCTTATCAACTACAGGAGTACCATTGGCTCTGGGGGCACGGCTAAAATTCAAGCGGCTGTTGTAGGGCTGAAACAAGAAGGTGATGTTGGCGTTAATCTCCTGGTAACGCGTGGGGTGGTTAATAATTCAACAGGAACGTGGTATTTTCCTATCGCTGGGTCAATGGCACCTTTAACCCTTGAAGCATCGTCAACCTTGGAGTTTCAGTCTAGTGCGACGTTGTCTAATATGAGGTTATATGTTTCCGGTAATACACATACTAGTGGTACAGTGAATTGGCAGTTGCGACGAGCTGGTGCTGATGGTGCGCAGTCCCTTCTTATTGGTTCAGGGCAAACGGGAGCTTTTGAGGATGTTACCAATATAGATGTTATTGGGGCGGGGACAAATGTTAATTATCGTAAAACTGGTGGTAGTAATGGCACATTAGTGGTTGAAATAACACAGATATACAACACTAGTACAGTTATCATGTGGGCGTTAAGCAACCCTGGAGTAGCTCCTGGGACACTATTAAAGTATTGGCCGGTTGGGGGAGTGTGTGCTAGCACGGCGTCAAGTAGTTTGGCGGTAGATTGTAAAATACCAACGAGCGGTACACTTAGTAATCTGTGGTTTAAGGCTTCGTTTGACTTAGCTGCTACCATGACGGTAATTGTAGTTCAGAACGGTGTTGATACAACAATGACGGCTAGTGGTGGGGGTCTTGGGACTAGTGGGACTGGATTAAATACAGCTAGCATACTCCCAGTGACGTTAGGCGACACTATATATTTGAGGGGGAGCCACGATACATTGTTGTCGAACAATGGCTATTCATTCTTGTCGGTGGAGTTTAAGCCAGATGTAACAATTCTAGGGGGGTCTTTTGATCTGGATACAATTGAAAGGCGTTTCGGGAGAGGGGAAGGACGCGGTTATTTTAGGGGAATGGGCTAGTTAATTGCCAGCTATACTCTTACCTTACAGTGCTACTAGCACAGTTAGATTCGTTCTGATTGGCTCAGGTACGGCTAACTTCAGTACAGCGGCAAGCGGTTCCCTTACTGGCACTAATGTCAGGGTTAGCAAAGATGGTGGGGCGTTTGCCGATTGCACCAATTCGGCTACTAGTATTGGCTCTGGCCTTTATCAGATTGTTCTTACCAATACTGAGCTAGGGGCTAAACAAGTTGTCATAATGATTGCCAAGGGTTCGGCTACCAATGTGGTCGAGCCTCAAGCTCTGTATATTATGACTTATGGGTCGGACGATGCTCAGTATGGCTTTAACTTCGGGAGCGCGTTATCGGGGCAGACTGTTGGAACTGTAACGACAGCATTAGGAACTATCAGTGCTAACGTTGTGGCTCAGTCAGGTACGGCGGTTGTAGGGACAGCGGGTCGTTTAGAGGTTAATCTTTCCCACTGGTTAGGGACAGGTGCGGCAGGCACACAGGGTACACCAAATGTTGGAACCGTTACATTTCTTACTTCTGGCACGGTAACAACTATTTTGAATGGCGTTTCAGCCACTAATGTTACTAGTGCAAATGTCGTTCAGATTTTAGGTACGGCTGTTGTTGGTACTCAAGGGACTCTAACGAACATTGGTACTGTGGGCTTGTTGTTAACAGGCACAGTAACGACAGTAACCAACGTCGTATCTGCCAATATTGTTCAGGTAAAAGGAACAGCAGTCCCTGGCACTCAAGGTACATTGGTAGTGAGTGCCGGAGGATTGAGTGGGACTATTGACGCCAACCTGGTTAATATCTTGGGGACTGCTGTTGTTGGAACTCAGGGGACGTTGACTAATGTTGGTACTGTAACAACACTTACCAATATATCTAATGTCAATTTAACACAGATTAATGGGACTGCTGTTGTTGGTACTCAGGGAACTTTAACTAATATTGGTACGGTTGGGACGGCATTGGGAACTATTGACTCCAATGTTGTTCTTTGGCGGGGTACGTCTGTAGCAGGTACACAAGGTACACCGAATGTTGGAACTGTCACATTTCTCACTTCGGGGACTGTGACAACCATTTTGAATGGCGTTTCTGCTACTAATGTAACGAGTGCTAATGTTGTTCAGATTCTAGGGACTGCGGTAATAGGCACGCAGGGGACGTTGACTAATGTTGGCACTGTGGGACTGCTTCTAACTGGAACGGTTACAACAGTTACTAACGTAGTAAGCGCGAATATAGTTCAGGTTAAGGGAACTGCTGTTCCAGGGACACAAGGGACTTTGGTAGTAAGTGCTGGTGGATTGAGTGGAACTGTCGATGCCAATCTAGTGTTGATCCTGGGCACTGCTGTTGTAGGTACTCAGGGAACGCTAACAAATATCGGGACTGCTGGAACGGCACTTGGCACAATTGATTCGAATGTGGTGCTATGGAAGGGGACTGCTGCTGCTGGTACTCAAGGAACTGCCAATGTTGGAACTGTTTCATTTGTAGCTACTGGCACTATTACCACGATTACCAATGTCACTTCGGCCAATGTGGTACAGATTTTAGGTACTTCGGCGGTTGGTACCCAGGGTACATTTACCAATATTGGTACAGTGGGAACTGCTTTAGGAACAATTGATAGTAACGTTGTCCTCTGGCGGGGTACATCGGTAGCGGGTACTCAGGGTACACCCAATGTGGGAACAGTCACATTCCTTACTTCTGGTACCGTGACGACTATTCTAAATGGGGTTTCTGCTACTAATGTTACTAGTGCTAATGTTATACAGATTTTAGGGACTGCTGTAGTAGGTACTCAAGGAACGTTAACCAACATTGGTACAGCGGGCCTTATTTTAACTGGAACGGTTACAACAGTCACCAATGTGGTATCGGCTAACATAGTTCAGGTTAAAGGTACGGCGGTTCCGGGCACTAATGGGACGTTAGTGGTTAGTGCTGGTGGCTTGAGCGGTACTGTGGATGCAAACCTGGTTTTGATTCTGGGGACTGCCGTAGTTGGTACTCAGGGTACGCTAACGAATATTGGTACGGTAGGAACCTCATTAGGAACACATGATGCTAATGTTGTTTTGTGGAAAGGAACTGCCGCTGCTGGAACACAAGGAACACCCAATGTTGGCACGGTTGCATTTGTAACTAGTGGTTCCGTCGTGGTAACTACCGGGACAGTAACAACGGTGATAAATGTTACCAGTGCTAATGTGGTTCAGGTATTGGGCACCACGGTTACCGGTACTAACGGTACTTTGGTAGTTAGTGCAGGAGGGCTAACTGGTACTGTTGATGCTAACCTGGTAAATATTCTTGGTACTGCGGCAGTGGGTACGCAGGGTACATTGACCAATATTGGTACTGTAGGTTTGTTGTTAACGGGTACAGTCACCACAGTTACCAATGTGGTGTCAGCGAATATAGTTCAAGTTAAAGGTACGGCAGTGCCGGGGACTAATGGTACTCTGGTAGTAAGTGCGGGTGGGCTATCTGGTACGGTTGATGCCAATCTAGTATTGATTCTCGGCACTGCCGTAGTTGGTACTCAAGGGACTTTAACAAACATTGGTACAGTGGGTACTTCGTTAGGGACTCAAGATGCTAATGTGGTTTTGTGGAAAGGTACTTCAGCGGCTGGTACTCAAGGGACTCCTAATGCCGGGACGGTTGCATTTGTCACTAGTGGTTCAGTAATTGTTACCACTGGTACAGTGACAACTATCACTAATGTTACGAGCGCCAATATAGTCCAGGTGTTAGGTACTACGGTTACTGGTACGAACGGGACATTGGTGGTTAGTGCTGGGGGATTGAGTGGCACGGTTGACGCCAATTTGGTTTTGATTCTTGGCACTGCTGTCGTAGGTACACAGGGTACTTTAACTAATGTTGGAACGGTCGGAACTTCTTTGGGTACTCAAGATGCTAACGTCGTCTTGTGGAAGGGTACTGCTGTAGCAGGTACGCAAGGAACGCCTAATGTTGGCACAGTAACCTTTGTGTCTAGCGGGTCGGTTGTTGTAACTACGGGGACTGTTACAACAGTAAGCAATGTAGTATCGGCTAATATTGTACAGATACTGGGAACGGTGGCTGTTGGTACTCAAGGGACGTTGACAGTGCAAGCTGGGGGCATTAGCGGCACGGTTGATGCTAACATTGTCCGGATACTTGGCACAAATGTGGTAGGCACTCAAGGTACTTTAACTAATATCGGGACAGTGGGTTTGCTGTTAACTGGCACTGTTACTACAGTAACGAATGTAACCAGTGCTAATGTGGTACAGATTCTTGGTACTACTGTAGTTGGTACACAGGGTACATTCACTAATATTGGTACTGTTGGGACTGCGTTAGGGACGATTGACAGCAATGTATTGCTGTGGAAGGGTACTACTGTAGCAGGTACTCAGGGTACTCCAAATGTTGGCACTGTCACGTTCTTAACCTCTGGCACTGTCACAACTATTTTGAATGGGGTTTCTGCTACAAATGTCACAAGTGCCAATGTGGTTCAAATTCTAGGCACGGCTGTTATAGGGACTCAAGGAACATTAACGAATGTAGGCACTGTAGGATTACTATTAACTGGAACGGTTAGCACATTAACGGGCATTGCGTCGGCGAATCTAATTCAAATCCTTGGAACTGCTGTAGTGGGTACACAAGGTACGCTAACGAATATTGGTACAGTTGGTACAGCTTTGGGTACTGTTGACGGTAATGTAGTGCTATGGAAGGGTACGATAGCAGCAGGGACACAGGGAACGCCTAACGTTGGTACTGTTGCATTTCTTACTACTGGTACGGTGACGACAGTAACCAATGTGACATCAGCTAATATAGTGCAGATATTGGGGACTGTTGCTGTTGGTACTCAAGGGACGTTGACAGTGCAAGCCGGGGGTATCTCTGGAACTGTTGATGCTAATATTGTTCGTATCCTGGGGACTGATGCAATTGGTACTCAGGGCACTTTAACTAATATCGGCACTATTGGTTTGGTATTAACTGGTACAGTTACTACGGTTACGAATGTAACGTCAGCTAATATAGTTCAAATTAAAGGCACGGTAGCGGTAGGAACACAGGGAACTTTAACGAATGTTGGAACGGTAGGAACGGCACTTGGCACGATTGATTCTAACGTGGTTTTGTGGAAAGGCACGTCGGCGGCGGGTACTGAAGGTACACCGAATGTTGGCACTGTAGGGTTTGTAACCACTGGCACGATTACGTTTGTTGGTACAGTTAGCACAGTTCTGGCAGGTACAATCGGGACTGTTACAGGCACCGTTAACGCCAATATGGTATTGATTGACGGTAACGGTACAGCAGCGGGTAATCTGAGGCAATCGGCTTTAGCTGTAACTACTGGCAGCGCAGTCAGCGGCACTCTGTCCACTACTATATTGACTGTTGATCTGTCAGAGACAATGAATGACCACTTCAATGATCGGTTGCTGGTATTTATCTCAGGTGGGTTATTCCGGCAAGCGGGAACTATCATAGACTTTGCCGGTTCTGCTGTTGGAACGTTAGCCAAGATTACGGTTTCTACTTTGACGGCGATACCGTCAAGTGGGGATCGGTTCTGTATTGTGTAGGAAAATCCGGCTACCAGCAAACCAGGGCTACCCCCCACCACCTGGCCCTGGTAGCCGGAACTATAAACAATGCCGCGAATTTCCGCACTAAGTTTGATAGCTACTCCTGCCAGAATTCAGGTAACTTCTGGTAAGGCTCTATGGGTTGTTCCTGAGCCACCTCCACCATCCGTTGTAGAACGTATCCCCGAAGTTCGGCATGGTTTTTTCCCTGAAGTTGTTACTCCGTTTGTGCGGCATGTTGAGCGGATTAGCATACAGCTACAGGGATCATGGTTTGCTGTTGCCAGGGATAGGTTAATAGCGGCTGAATCGGCGCAGATTCGGATTTCATCTTTCCAGGTTAACGCTATCCCACTGGTTGAGCGGTTTACCAGGCATCAGGAAAGCGTCTCTATCCAGCTACCCTCTTTGGTGGCTCTGCCGGTACAGGAGCGGTGTATTCTCAGTTCCAGGGAATACTATGTGTTGCCGCAGATCAAAATTGTACTCAGCAATCAGCCTCTTGACCGCCTGGTGGTCAACGAGAGGCGTCAACGAGTTCTGGCGCATCTGTGGCGAATATTGGGTGATTCTTAGATGAAATTGCTATTGTCTTATGACACCCAGATGATATAACCTATGTGTAATATGAATGGTCAGAAGTCGCTAGACGACTCAAAGCCTCATCTCCTGAGTCCTACAGCAATTTCCACTTCTGCTATTTCTACTACCCCTGGTAATTCTGTCTATGAAGGAAAACCGTGAATGACTATTAACCATGACGATGCATCTATTGAACGATTGCAAAGAATCGCAACTTCGACTCCAGTCACTGAGAAGCACAGATATATTCAGATGCGTAGCTTTCCCAGCGATCAGGAGCGGGATAAGCTGACTCAGCCGACAGCCTCAAGGTGGGCGCATATGAGGCCGGATTCGGTGCTGGTGGCTAGTATATCTAATCACTGGCGGCCTGGGTGCTGGCAGCGCGTTATCGATATGATTCTGTACTCGCAAAGCCAGGGTGTTTACGCGGCCTTGCAAGAGATACAGGATAGGTGCTTCAATCCCTATGATGCCCTGGGCACGATGCGGAATGAGGCAGTATTGCAAGCGCAGATAGAGGGCTTTGAATGGCTCTTGATGGTGGACACTGATGTAAAGCCAGAGAAGGATATGCTCATACGCTTGCTGGCACATCAGATGCCGATCATGGCGCCTTACGTTGTTGAGCCTGGAACGGGGAGGCGATTGTTCGGGCCTAGCTGGGAGCCGAATCAGGGCGTCAAGCCGCTACGCTGGACGGTGCTTTCTATGGTGCTGTTTCGCACTACGGTATTTAACTGCTTCGGGCATAACTTCTGGTCGGATGCCGTTGGAGCCGATGAGGGTTATCACTTTATGAAATTCTGGCATGTGGGGCATCAACCATGGCAGGATACGTCTACTATTCTTATCGTGGAAGGAACGCCACATTATCCGTTAGCTTCTAATCGTATATCTAGTGAGCAGCGTAAAGCGTTATGGGCTAAGATCAATTCCAAACGTGGTGCCTTACCAGATCGCAGGCCAGAGGAACTAGGCGCGGATGCTATGGTAGATGGCGAGTATCATCCTTATCAGACACAGGATAGCCCCTACTTGGTTACTGCCGCACCTGCCAATGAGCTAGCGGTTAATAACCTTAGTGTGGCGGAGCAAGAGGCTATTATGGATGACATTATTCTTGAGCGGATAACTGCGCCAGATAGGGCACCAGAGGATCTGAACGGGCCGGGTGTGATTGATGGTGAGTATTTGCCCTTTTCAGTTCAAGCCCAACAAGATGAAGTAAAACGGGCTTCCCAAGCTATATCAGTTCCCGCGATATTACCCGATGGTGGCATTAGTTGGGGTGGAGCATAGTTGTCTAGTTGTAATAATCATGATCCGATAGATGGTACTGCTATCCGTTGCACTTGTTGCAATCAGCGCAAGAAATTAGCTGAATTGCATGGTACAGCTATCGCCGTTAAGGGTGGGGCAGCACCACACAAGCATTATACTGAAGTAACAGTTAAGCAGTTACTTGAGGCATTGTCGGGGACTACTGGATCAAAGGGCATCGGTGCTTATGTAAAAAAGGTCTGCCGGTAATGTATGGCAATGGTAGTGGGGGCTGCGGCTGTGGGTGTCTGGTGTTATTGGGTATTCTGTTATTCATTTTTGTTGCTGTGTGGTGTTTAGGTATAACTTACGGCTAAATTTTTAGGAGTAGCAATGATTACGCATAATGATTTGCACCGTATTATTGACGAGATACCAGAGGGCAAAGTAGATGTGGCTTACAGGGCATTATTGATTATGTTTAGTTCTACTGAGCCGGAACCTGATGAAGATGACGATGAAGATCAGGATATGGATGTTCCTGAAGCAGATGACGATGAAGATGGCGATGAGGATGAGGATGAGGATGAAGAAGAGCTTGTGAGTGCCTGAAAATGGATACGTTTCTAGTTAAAGTGTTGTCAGGCACTTGGTTAACAACATTTGTTGTACATGATGATATGGAACGTCCTATAGCTGGAGCATTTCTAAATTTAGATACTGGCTTGCTTAGTAACCTATGGGTTGCTGAGGGGTATAGACGACATGGTTTGGCAGCAACTATTATGCGGGCAGCGGAAAAGGAAGTATCTGGGCGAGGCCTGGAAATGTTAATAGTGGCTACTCACCCATTAAATGTGCCAGCGCAGAAGCTTTTTGAAAAATTGGGCTATAAACTGATGTACCAATATAGCAAGCAGATGGAATATATTAATGCGTAACTTATGGAGTGCTGCGGAACTGATAGCCTTTGAGGAAGAGATCAAGCAAGCCTTTCTTGACCAGCAAATCAGAGGGCCAATTCATCTTAGTGGGGGTAATGAGAATCAGCTTATTGCACTATTTAAACATATCAGCGTAACCGATTACGTTCTAACAACATATCGCAATCACTATCATTGCTTGCTCAAAGGGATGTCGCCAGAGGTGCTGAAGCGGCATATCCTGGAGGGCCGCTCGATGTACCTGTGCGATTGGGACTATGGAATTCTTAGCAGTGCCATCGTTGGCGGGATGCTTCCGATTGCTGTAGGTCTGGCATTGGGTTTGCATCGTCGGGGAAGTGACGATCATGTATGGGTATTTTGCGGTGACATGGCAGCGGAGACAGGGGCTTTTCACGAAGCTACTAAGTATGCTGGTACTCGTGGCTTACCTATCACTTTTGTTATAGAGGATAACGGTTTAAGTACAAATACACCGACTTTTGAAGCTTGGGGATTACCCAGGAAGGCAGACAATCCTTTAGTCAGTCTTGGCTTAACTTCCCCGTACACTATCGGTTGTGAATATGGCGCAGATGTCAAGTATTACCAGTATGAACGAACTGTGCCGCACACTGGAGCGGGCCAATGGGTGACGTTTTCATGAGCCTTAAAGAAGAAATTACTAAAGCCATGCAAATGTTGGCAGAGGATGAGCGAGTTATCTTCTTGGGCCAGAATGTTTGCTATCCAGGGCACGTGGTTTATGAGACATTGTCGGGAGTGCCAGATGAGAAGAAGATCGAACTACCAGTCGCAGAAGAGATGCAGATGGGTATATCAACAGGAATGGCAATTTGCGGTTTTGTTCCTGTTAGCATCTATCCCAGGATTGATTTCCTTGTTCTGGCGATGAATCAGCTAGTCAATCATCTGGATAAGCTGCATGAGATGAGCCAAGGGCAGTTACAACCAAAAGTTATCGTGCGTACTATGATTGGCAATACATCGCCACTACATCCAGGGCCGCAGCATAGCCAACGGCATGTACCTGCTTTGCGGTTGCTGTTAAAGCATACCAAAGTCTATGAGATTGAGAGGGCAGAGGATGTGTTGCAGACCTACGAAAAGGCACTACACCAGGAGGGGCCAGTTTTAGTTGTAGAAGCGGCATACAGGTAATCATATGGAAATCCAGTGTTTGAATTCTTATTGTCCGTCTAACGATTCGTTGCCAGAGATGCGGCGCTTTGAAGTCTTGCTTGAGTGGGTGATGGTTACTGGAATGGGCAGGGCAACCACGGACGGCGGAGATCAACATGATGTTTATGCCTATGGGGGTCAGCTATGGGTAAGATGTGAAGAATGTGGTAGGGAATTTCAATTAGATTGGCCTAGCTGAAGTGAGGGGCGATGTGAGTAAGCGCGATGTAAAAATCAGGGAGCAACGTTTCTTTGATACTGAAACGGCGCAAGAGCTTTGGCAGCAACGTCAGGACATGGGATGGCCTTACCATCTAAGCCCGTTCTCTGTGTTGATAGCAGCGATGGGTAATCACTGGCATGCTGGTTGCCGTGATGCTCTTGAGTCTATGGCGAAGTACACTTTCAACACTGGCTATGATGTTGTCTTTTATGAAGAGCATGATCGGTGTTATCAGCCATATGATGGCCTTGGAATTATGCGGAATCTAGCATACCAGCGGGCTATCAGGGAAGGGTTCGAGTTTATTTGCTATGTGGATAATGATGTTAAACCGGCAGAGGATGCACTGGTAAAGCTGCAACGTCGTTTTATTCCAGTTATAGCGCCGATTATTGTTTACTCAGATGGTAAGAGCCACGGATTGAGCATGCCGACAATGGCGCAGAATCAGGGCTTGGCGATGATAACAAGCTGTGTACTGAGCATGGTGCTGTTTCAGACTTCGGTATTTCTGCCGTTTGCTACCAGTCCATTCTGGCAAGATTCACTGGGGGCAGATGAGACTTACCATTTTAGCAAGCTAGCTATGGCAGGGCATCGGCCTTTCGTGGATACTGATGTAGTGGTTGAGTGTGTTGCACCTCCAAGCTACCCTCTGGATAAGACGGTAGGGCGTACAGTACAGGATTTGGTGCTATGACAATTGGCAGGTGGCAAATCTTCTTGGGGCTTGGATGGTGTCTGTGGGCACATGGATATTGGCCGTATCGTTGGAAAGATTGGATATTTGAATACTGGTTGACACCTGTGGTAGAAATACGGAGATTCAAAAGATCCTTTCACAAGGATGTCTCAGAAGTGCGGAAATTCAGTAAGGCTTTACGCTCGACACTTCCAAAGCCAACAACACCATCTCCATTTCGTGATCCATATACGGGTAAACGGATAGGACGAATAGAGCCACCTGAGCCGCCATCCAAAGACAGTGATCCAAGTGTAAGGTTCCCATGAATCCATCAGCGCATAAAGTGCAATCCCTTCTTGAGCCGACGTGTGATCTGGTGCGTTTGCAACGTTACCATGTAACAGTCAAAATGCGTGAACGAGATATGTCGATAGCGCAGCGGTCAGCAATGTTACTTGATGCTGAGAAACTGTTGCGCCAGAGGGTAGATTCACGGATAGAGATATTCCTTGAGCCACGTATGGATAGAAACACAGTACGGGTAAGTCTGAGAGGTATTAAGTTAGAGTGACTACAGCATGGCGTTTATGGGATAAAGTACGTCTACTAAATGATGTTATGGCAACAGTAAAACCGTGGGATGTTGGGGAGGTAATGGTGCAAGATGGTGATATTTGCTTAGTTTGCTGGAGACATGCATGGGGCAATGAGTATGCATGGATTTCTATTGGTGATCTTGTGAAACTGGAGTGAGCATCTACGAATGGCTATGGCGGCACACTACTGGTGAGCCGTGGACGTATATTATGCGGCGTCATCCATTGCTGTTTTTCTTTCCCGCTTCCTTGTTGTGGACGTTCTTGGGGGTTATGATAGGCCATATATTTTGGGGGTGTTGGTGAGATGTGGCATGTAAGTGAGAGGACAAGAGATACCAACCCCAGTGTATCGCGGTTTCAGGTAGGGGATATAGTAGAAGTAGTAGACCCTTTTGTTAAGCACTTCTCGCATAGAGGACGGATTATTACAACTGAATGGGGGCGGCAGTATTTTAAAACTACATGGGCTTATGAAGTAGATTGCTGTAAAAGATTCTTTGGGCCTTGGCAATTGAGGAAAGTTTTTCATGAGTGAAGGCATACAAACAAAAGATGGCTTACTTATCCTGGACGATCATAAGCTAGCATGGCACTATGATCGAGTGGCAGCATGGGAAGCAGGGGAACGTATTGCGCCAGTATCAATCGACATGGCTTTGAGCAAAGCCTGCCAAGCGCAATGCCGCGGATGTTATGCGATGCTCCAGGAAACAGATAAGCGATTCAATATTACTGTAGATCATGCCTATGCGTTTCTAGAGGACTGCGCCAGGATGGGTGTTAAAGCTATTAGTCTTATCTCCGATGGTGAGTCTACGTTATCAAAAGCATATGTGCCATTTATTCTGAGGGCTAATGAGCTAGGGATTGATGTTGGTAACGCTACCAATGGTTGGATATTCACACCTGAGACATTGGCTATGGTGTTACCTCATCTCAAATGGGTACGGTTCACGGTACTGGCTGGTAATGCACGAAGCTACACCCGCATGATGCATGATGACGTTCGGGATACTTATGTATTCTGGAAAGCTATGTATAACATTGCTGAGGCAGTCGAGCTAAAAAAGAAACATAAGCTTGGTGTCACCCTTGGTATTCAGACGTTTGTCATGCCGGAGGATAAAGATGAGATACTCTCTTTTGCCCAATTGGGCTTGGACTTGGGCGTGGACTATGCTGTCATTAAACATACTAGCGATGATGAATACGGCTCATTGGGTGTCAACTACGGGCGGTATCAAGAAATTCATGACACCTTGCTATTGGCTGAGTCCATGTCTACAGACGACACCAAAATCATCGTGAAGTGGCAGAAGATAAAAGATGCTAACAAAGTCCCTTATAAGCAAGTCTACGGGCCACAATTCCTCTTGCAAATATCTGGTAGTGGTTTGGTGGCTCCGTCAGGAATGTTTTTCAATAGTCGCTATGCGAAATATCATATTGGCAATTTCACTGAGCAAAGTTTCTATGACATCTGGCAGTCCGAACACTATTGGCGCATTATGAACTATTTGTGTTCGCCAGAGTATGAGGCGCAGACCATGATGGGGGCATTGCCGATACAGCATTATTGTAATAAGGCATTAGATAGTCATAAACGCGGGGTTGAACGAATACAACCAGCAGAGGGGCCGAAGCCTCTTCATGTTAACTTTCTTTAATTTTGTATGATAATTAGCTTAGATAGAATCAAGAAATACCCTCAAAGCACTAGTTGGCATGATCGAAACGTAGTACTTACACATGGTTGCTGGGATGTCATGCATCCAGGGCATTTAGAACATTTGAAACAGGCTAATAAGCTTGCTGATATTCTTGTTGTGGGTGTAACTGGTGATGCTTATGTAAACAAAGGGCCAGGGCGTCCAGTATTCAATGAGAATGAACGGGCTACCATTCTCAATAGCTTTCGTGAAGTTGACTATGTCGTTATTGTAAATAGCTCCTCAGCTATACCGCTTATTGAAGCTGTCAAACCAGATTACTACGTCAAGGGTCCAGACTATCAAGAAGGGATTGATTCTGCGGGCAACTTGGAACGAGAGCGTTTAGCCGTAGAAACGTATGGCGGCAAGCTGGTGTTTACCGAGGGGACTAAATATAGTTCTACCGAGATTATTGAACGTCTAGCCCAAGTCCATGATGGATGCCCTTCTGTGCCAGCACAAATCTACCTGGAGCAAGTAAAGCGGACTGTACAGCTTGATCAGGTGTTGGAATGGATTGATGCCGCTAAAGATTTAACAGTACAGCTTATTGGCGAGCCGATACTTGACCAGTATGTGTATGTAACGCCAGGAGGCAAATCAGCTAAAGAGAATACGATTACCTATGTGGGCGCGGAGATGCAGTCATTCAGAGGTGGTATAGATGCGATTGCTGCACATCTATTCAAATATGTGAATGATACTGAGGTTGTTCAGTCACTCAATGCAATAGTAAAGACACGATATGTGCAGCGGGAGTTTATGAATAAGGTTTTCTCTCATGTGCCATATTCGAAAGTGCTAGTTAAGTTAGATACTGTCGCATTACAGCCTCAAGGGGATTTCACTCTGGTTGCGGATTTTGGGCATGGACTTATCCCTGATACTTATATTGCTCGATCAATTATTCGGAAAGCTAAATGGATGGCTTTAACAGTGCAGGCCAATAGCCTTAATTGGGGATTCAACCTGCTGACCAAATATCCATCGGCTCATTATGTTGTTGCTGATGAAATGGAAGTCAGACTTGCTAGTTGTGATAATGTATCCCACATTAGAACTTTAGTCGAATATCATACAGCACGTATGGGTTGTCAGATGTTTGCTGCTACTCGTGGGCACGACGGTTGTATTATCTATGACGGCAGTGATTATGAAGAGGTTCCGGCTTTGGCCACTAAAGTAGTTGACCGGATGGGTGCGGGAGATGCGTTTCTGGCATGGACTGCGCCACTCGTCTATCTTGGTGCGCCTAAAGAGGTTATTGGCTTGGTGGGTAGTGTTGCCAGTGCTATTAAGGTGGAACATATTGGGAATGAGCCTGTTACCAAGGAGCAGGTAGTAAAGCGTTTGGGAGAGCTATTGGCATGAGCCAAGTGCAACGTAATCGGGCGCATGAGGTTTTAGATTATCTATTGGATGGTCTGGAGCAATGTTATATAGATGAGTTACAGCTATACGTAACCAGGCAATGGGTAGATGTAACTACTATGGAAGATGCCAGACCACACTACCTGGATGCTGGCTGGACTATTCAATCCTGCACTGTTCCATCTGTTAAGTATCATGTTGGAGGGGAATGATGGATAGATTGGTATTGATTACAGGGGCTACAGGTTACATCGGCAGTGTGCTTACTCCGATAGTAGCTAAACGGTATGCAGTGCGGGCTTTTGACACTGAAACGTTTGGTAATAGCATCGCGGATACTTCCAATGTGGAATTTGTAAAGGGAGATGTCCGAGATATTGTTGCGGTGCATAAGGCATTGGAAGGTGTTACTGATGTTATTCATCTGGCAGCTATTGTCACGGATGATCTGGTTGCTATGAACGAGGCATTAGGACGTGAAGTAAATAATGATGCATTCTATGTGTTATGCTCCGCGGCGGTTGACCAGGGGGTTCAGCGCGTTATTTACGCCAGTTCCAGCAGTGTATATGGTAGCCAGCTTGGGCCATGTACAGAGGAAAGCACTCCGGCACCATTAACCGAGTATGCTTGGACTAAGCTCAGGGGCGAGTATATTGTTAATGAGTTTCAGGATCGAATGACGGTATGCTCGATCAGGTGTGCTACAGCTTGCGGGCCAGCGCCACGAATGCGTCTGGATACGGTGGTTAATATCTTCTGTAAGCAAGCATATTTCGACCATAAGATTACAGTATACGGCGGCGATCAGTGGAGAACAAATATTCACGTTTCAGATATAGCGGATTTGTATTTGTATATGCTGGATGCGCCAGCAGAGAAAATTAATGGTCAAGCATTTAATGCAACACGCTTGAATAGCACTGTATTATCTATCGCTCAGAAGGTACGGGATAAGTGTAGATGTCCTATAGAGGTATTGGCAGCTATGACGGATCACCGTAGCTATATGATGACTGCACGCAAGCTATATGATGTCTTCGGGTGGCTACCACCACGAAGTATTGAAAGTGCTATAACTGACAATCTGCGGTTCTTCCGAGAGGGGCGAGTAGACAATCCTGATAGTGATTTATTCTATAACACTAGGCGAATGTCTGAATTTGTAAAACAGGAGTCAGTATGACACAACCAGCTCCTATGACGGGGCCAGTTATTACGGTTCAATTTTCGACACCTGATTCGGTACAGTTCACGTTAACCTTTAGTACTCAGCCAACAGAGGGGCAAATCGAAATCGCTGGACGTGAATTAGTGCTAGTGGCTGAAATACTAAGGCGCATGAGGATTGAACATCAGCTTAAACCTCAAGTAGTTACGAGCGATGTTGCACCGTCGCCCAATTCATTGCCTAGAGGTGGTGCGCCATTAATCAAACTGGGTGGTTAGGTATGCAGTGCGATTATTGCAAAGAAGAAAGCAAGCCGGGTGATCCAGTATATCTTGAGATTATGCCACTGCTGGGAGCGGTGGCTATTCACACACAATGCACAAAGAGTCTTAGGAACCATATAAGAAGTCTGCTAGGACTGACTGCTACAGAAAGGAAAGCATGACAACTACAACGGACTATAAAGTTCCTTACAATTACCTCCCATTGCAGTATTCCGAAGAATCTAGCCTTGCTAGCGACATTCTCCACGATATTGGAATGGAGATAAGGCGCGGGTTGTTCACTATTGGCCCGTGGGTTGAGAAGTTTGAGCAAGCAATCTGTGACAAATACGGGGTTGACTATTGTGTGGCGGTTAACTCTGGCACCGATGCCTTGATTCTGGCCATGAAAGCGATGGATATTAAAGCAAGAGATACGGTATTGGTTCCTGCTAATACTTTTGTGGCGACTATCGGAGCTATCGTAGCAGTGGGTGCCACACCGATGTTTATTGATGTGGGGCCAGACTATCAGATGGACTTGGAGAAGGCCGCGCATCGGAGAGCGATGCTAGCTATTCCAGTTCATTTAACGGGACTTGCTCGTGATGAACAATGGTTTCCCAAGACTATCCAGGATGCAGCTCAGGCAATTGGCGCAGAGGATAATGGCGTGAGTGTGGCCAAGTTCCATGATATGGCATGCTTCAGTTTACATCCACTGAAGAACCTTCATGCTATGGGCGATGGCGGTTTTATTACAACAGAGCGTGCATCTGAGGCTGAGGACTTGCGTCTTTTGCGTAATCATGGATTATTGGATCGGGATACGTGCGTGGTTCCTGGGTACAATTCGCGGCTAGATAGTTTGCAAGCTATAGCAGCATGGCATGGACTCAAGATTATTGATGAGGTAAACGATAAGCGTCGGGCTAATGCGGCCAGGTACGATGAAGGTCTGAAGGATTGTCCAGGGGTAACTATCCCCCCACGGAATCCTAGATACAAGCAGGTATATCACACGTATGTCTTGCAATTCGAGCAACGGGATGATTTGAAAACTTATTTAGGCAAAAAGGGGATTGATACGAGGATTCATTACCCAGTGCCGTGTCATTTGCAGCCAGCGTACTCCTATTTGGGCCTTAAACGCGGTGATTTACCGGTAACTGAATGCCAGGCTAAAAGAATATTGACCTTGCCAATTCACGAGTTTCTTACAATACATCAATTAGATTATGTGATATCATGTATACATGAATACTACAGAGGCAAGACAGACGATACAGAAGAGATATCGGGAGAAAAATAAGGAACGTTTAGCAGCGAAAGCAAAGGAGTACCGTAGGAATAATCGTGAAAGGTTGTTAGCCTATGCCAGGGAATATCGTGAGCAACACCGAGAGGAGGCGGTTGCTTACCAGAGGAAGTATAACCAATCTGAGGCACATAAAGAGGCCTTGAAGCAGTATCGACAAAAGCCTGAGGTAAGGGCAAAGGAATCAGCAGCCCAAATTGCACGTTACCATGCTATGACGCCAGAGCAAAAAGCCGCTTGGACTGCTCAAAAAGTTGTTTACAACAGAGAGCGAAGAAAGTCTCCAGAAGTTAAGGAAGCACATCGTCAGTGGCACAAAGGTTGGTATAGATTAGCCCGTGAGGAAGTAATTCAACATTATGGGGGAAAATGTTCCTGCTGCGGAGAAACACAATATGAGTTTCTTAGCCTTGACCATGTGAATAATGATGGGCATAAACATAAAAAAGTTGGTGTAACGGCGCATACTTTACACCAATGGGCCAAGAATAACGGCTATCCGGATACTTTGCAAGTCCTATGTTATAACTGTAATTGTGCTAAAGGTGTGTACGGTGCATGTCCACACCAAACAACCAATAAACTTATGGTGGATGTGGGGGAATAGTTTATGGGATATGATCCGTCGGTACATTCTGCGACAATTAACTCAGATAGCGTTACCCTTACGGCAACTAATGAGCATGTTGGCACCCATGCAGATATAGAGTACCTTCACGAGCTACGGGAAGAATTACAGTATCTCGATACACCAATATTTGAGGCTATGGCACATTGGGTTAAAGCCGTTAAGCGAGAAGATCATACTGTATTTGTTCTGGGAAATGGTGGTAGCAATGCCAATGCTGGACATCTGGCATTGCATCTGAGGCAAGCGGGTGTCAGAGTGGTGGACTTGCTTTCAGATGTTAGCTATTTGACAGCACTCAGCAACGATGAAGATTATTCGAATGTGCCACGAGCGAGGTTGTCCCTTGAGGCCAGATGTAAGGATCTGTTGATTGCTTTATCGGGATCGGGGGAATCGGAAAATGTATTGCTGGCGTTAGCAGCAGCAAACCGGATGGAAATGGGAACGATTGGACTGCTGGGATTTGGCGGTGGGACAGCCAAAAGGTTATGCGATATATCTCTGGTGTTGCCAACAAAAAGCTACGGAGTGATCGAGGACTGTCACTCCGTAGCATTGCATATCCTATCTCGGCTTGTAGCCGATAAGGGTTAAGGGCATTTGATTTCCCTTGAGGTTCCAGGTTGTAAGCCAGATATGGCGCGGATTTCGGCGTCTCCCATGACTCGCTCCTTGACAAACATACTTTCCATCCAGCCATTCAAGCAAGCGCCCTCCAGGGCATTTTTACCAATAAGCAGTGGGGCAGTGCCGGTATCGGTGTATTGGGGTAGCGGCTTGGAACTTTCCAATGCTCCATTGATGTAAATCGAGATTCTGTCGCTGCTCCGTACTCCCAGTACATGATACCATTGATCTACTGTTGCCACGGTGGTACTCGTAACAGTGGTATCCTTTCCCGATTGACAGCCATTGATCGGGTTGTCGCCGAAGCAAAGCCAGAAACGGTTATCGTCTTGTTTCATGAGTCTCCAGCCGTCCAGGTTGTAGCCGTCATCCAGCATTTTATCCATGATTGACATATCTCCATTGGGCGATAATGGATCATTGGGAACGGCTGGAGTTAGACTCCTGAACTTCACCCAGGCCGCAACCGTGAAAGCCTCTCCTGTGCTGGCCGGTTCTGGTGTAGGCGTAGGTACAAGCGATGGTGTTGGCGTAGGCTCTGGCTCTGGGGTATTGGTTGACGTAGGTACTGGGGTACTGGTTGGCGTAGGCGCTGGCCTGGTGGGCGTGACTGTGGCTGTTACAAGTGTTGTCTCTGTAGCCGGTGGCTGTATCGCCGGTGCGATGATGGTTTTAGGAAGCACCATTGCCGGAGTGGTGCCAGTAAATAGCTTCCACCATACCCCTCCAGAGCCTCTATAATCCCTGCCGAAGGTCATTAGAGGGTTGGTGTCGTCTTTGGTCACCTGGAACGCTACCCAACCCTCATGTGATGCACCAGGGTAAAGGTCTGCGTTTAGTCGTGGCTCTGGCTCTACTACAAGTTGCAACTTGTAGTCTTTGCCTTCAGATGATACAGCCGTAAAATCAACACCAGTGTTCAAGTGGAATTGCTTGTCAGCAGAACCATCCAGGTAATCAAATCGCACCTTTGCCAGAATGTACTCGAAGCCTTCGTCTGGTGAATCATTGAATTGATTTTGCTTGTGGATCATTTGCCAAGCCTCATCGCCTCGGATTAACTCCAGCAGGGTAATGCTTGCTTCATATTCGCCAACAGAGTAATGCTTACCCTTGTAGGTTAGCTCTGCGCCAATGTTAGCTGGATTGGATCGGGAGTATCCTAGAGGGCTAGAGGCCGGTTTCTGAGTGGCTGTTGGCTGTGTCGTTGCTGTTGGTGTCAATGTAGGTGTGACAGGTACAGCTGTAGCCTGAATTGTGGTTCTAGGGCCGCTGGCTGGGGTAGCCTCTCTTGTAGCCGTAATAGGTGACGTTGTTGATTGTGCTGGTGCGGTTGTGGGTGTTGCCAGTGGCGCACAGGCTATGCTCAAGGCGAGTGCTGTTCCAGCAATACTAGATTTAAGCCATGTAGTGGTTTTCACGTTTATCCCCTCTCTTGATTCTTTTTGGCTTTAGGATGCTTGGCGCGCCATGCGGCAACCTTGCACTTGCCAGAGCAATATTTCTTTATCGCGATACCTGTAAAGGTGCCACCGCACCAGGTGCATATTCCAAGGAGGCGGTGGCGCAATCCTGCCAGTGCCCTACCAGTTTCGCTACTCACGGTTATATCTCCTTTTTATAAGATGTGTATCGTACTACGGTGGGGTGTCGCCTTATCCCTGCTTGCTTGAGCAAATCTGCCCATGTCTTATCATTAAAGCCACAAAACAATTGGGTATTATTTTGGTCTAATGCAGTGCCCATTGGGTGTGTGTGGTAATCGAAGTTGTAATCCACTTTATCAACTACATAAGGGCCGCTATCCGTTTTCAGTACAACCTGCTTGCCCTGGGCGATGGCGCGGTTAAACCTTGCCCGCTCGATGTCCAGAGCGCGGGCGATCTTTACCAATCTATTTTTAATGGCTAGTTTGGCGCGGCGGGCCTTGAGCTTCTTTTGATTCTCGCTTATTGGCATTGTTATTTCACCTCCTTACCTCTCAATCTGTCATCAAGATCAAAGAAAGCCGCGAGATATTTATCTAACGCCTGGTGGGTTTTTTCGTAGGAGTACCCAGTTGGGCTGGCTAGGAATAGCGTGATGTGCAAAAGTAGCTCGGTGCGGGCATGGTCTTTAGCACACAGCAGCTTGCTCAGGTTTGAACACCTTGACATGACTCAGGGTTCCTTTCGCCGGTTTATCTTGGGGATTTCTTCCGGTTCAAGATCAAAAAAGGCTTCCTGGTATTTGTGTAATGCTGCTATAGCCTCTTTCAACCGGTGGGCACCAGGGTGGGCCAGGAAGTTTGTCACATGAACCTGTAAATCTACTTCAGCCGCGCGTTTTGCACGGGCAAACAACGCATGGTTTTCCCTGCTGGGTTTAAGGCGTCGCTCCTTACCGGCTTTTATCCGGCAGATACTTGAACAATATTTCTGTATGCCAAGCCCTTCAAAGCCAGTACCGCACCTTGTACATGTCCGGTGTCCGATACGCCTGAGATTTCTAAAGGCTTTGCCTATCTCGCTACTGATAGCTATACCTCCTTTCCCTCTTTATAGGGGAGGGGCAAACCCCTCCCCTGCCTATTTGTTAGGCGTATTTTGTGAAGAGTGGGTGCCGGGTGACACCAGCTTGCCGGAGCAGGTCTGCCCATTTGCCGTCGTTGCAGCCGGCAAAGCTACGGCTATTCAAGTTGTGCCTTTCTTCGCCCGCTATGTGGGTGTGATACCAGAAATCCTGGTCTACCCCATCAACCGTGTAGGGGCCAAAGGTGGTTTGAAGGATAATCGTGGTGCCGGAGGCTATCTCATGATTGAAGCGGGCCTTTTCATCGGCGAGCGCTTCCATGATCTGAGCCATCCGCGCTTCCTTCGCTTTGTTAGCTGCGCGGGTCGCTGCGGCTTTGGCGGCGCGTTTGCTCGCTGGTTTGATTCCTCTGGTTGGGATTTGCATGTCACTCACCAGTACCCCCTCTTTTAGCCATTGGCAACGTTTCTCAGTAGTTGCGGTGTCCCATTCGCTCTCTGTGATGGTTGCCGTTTTGGTGGTGGTCATTTGGGTTCCCCTCCTGTCGTTGGATTTCCTTAACTGCTATTAGTGTAACGGTATCGTATCAGTTTGTCAATAGGGTTTAGGCATCAGTTTTGAATCAGTTTTATCTCTCAATAATCGAGTCCAGGCTAGTAACTACCACATGAGCATCGCAGATAATGGCATCATCTTCTACGCATACCCAGCCATTGAGCAACTTCCTGGAGCATATATAGCATTTGGCTTTGGGATATTCGAAGCTATCAATCATCTCGAATTCCATCCAGTAGTCACCATAGGTGTCTATACCACTGCGGCGGGAGAATTCCATTACGTTTCTCAGTATGATAGTGGTCGGTTTCATCTTTTCTATACCTCACTCAATTTGCTTACTGCGGAGTAATGATAGCGTATATGGCACAGACTATCAATAGGTTTTAGGCATCAGTTTTGAATCAGTTTTAAGTAGTAGTTAACAATATTTGCATTGCGGTTTTAGATATGATATTAATAGAGTAATAGATATAAATAACGACTACTTGAGGTCTTTCAAAGACCCTATCGGTACTGGCTAAGTACCGCTGGGGTCTTTTTTGCTACTATGCATAAATACGGAAAGCCAGCTAAGAAGCCCAAGAGGAAGTAGTGAATGGCTACATTAGATTACACCCGCTGGGGTGACCGGCAAGAGCATATTAACAATCTGGGGCCGCACCAGAAGAAGCTACTGTATATACGACTGGATACGGTTGGCGGAACCACAGTTCTTGTCTGGAGCAATGGTACAACTTCAACGTTATCTACAGTTGCGTAAGGAGAAATAGTAATGAAGAAACTAATTGCATTAGTGGCAACTGCATTACTTACTCTGGCTACTATGTCAACGGTATTTGCTGATCCACAACCGCCAACGAATGGTGGCAATGGAGCGGGCCAGAGTGGTCAATGTACGGGGCCAGCAGCGGATAGGCCAACTAGCTGTCAATCACCATAATCATAAGGAGATGATCCGATACCTTTTCCATCAGAACATGCTTGCCGACTTTTAGACCCAGCGCGATTTGATAAATTCAGGCGTCAAAATAATGCTGGCAAGCATGATGGTAAAAGAATAGATTTCATCTATGGGATTAAAGCTGGTAAATCAGAACTTCAGGCAATGCGCTATCCCAAAGAAGTCTGGGATAGCGCATCAGCCAGGAGCCATTGAAACAGTCACAGCGGTTCATTTGAACCCGCAAGCGGAGCAGAGGCCTTGAGTACCTTGGCAGTTACTGAATTGGAAAAGTATATCCGAGAGGCTGATTTAAAGGCACTGGATGAATACCAGCGTGGGCGAGCTGATGCACCAGTCCTATATAAAGCTGAGGGCCAGAGCCGGTTAGATAGTAACGGGCCTATGGTATTCATCGCCAGTGAGGAGAGCGAGGACAGGGTAGGGGACGTTATCGCCATTGATGGCTGGGACCTGAAATCGTTCCGTCGTAATCCTGTCTGGATGTTCATACATAACCTTGGTGTTGCGCCACTTGGCACAGTTCCCAAGATATGGACAGAGGGCAAACAGCTTTTAAATACCGTTGATTGGGACTCAGAGGATGAGCTAGCCAGGTTCATTAAGGGCAAGTATGACCGTCACGTGATGCGGGCTGTGTCAGTAGGATTTCGAGCCTTAGAGTTTGAAGAGCGAAATGTTGCTGATGCTGGCATGAGAGGACGGGGGATTCTGTTTAAAAAGCAAGAGCTATTAGAGATCAGTGCGGTTCCTGTTCCTATGCATCCTCATGCCTTGCAGAAAGTAATTGGCGGTAAAGCATTTTCGATTATAGTCCCTGAGATGCCTACTATAGTTCGAGCCGAAGTGGTTGAAGATGGTGATAAGGATATGGATGAAAGCCAGATAGGACTACTGCCTTTGATTGAGGCCAAAACTGGTGCCGTATTGAATAAAACTAATAAAGATAAACTCAGTCGGGCAATGGCTTTGATCCAAGAGGTAATGGCTACAGCAACAACGCCACAGGAAGAAACGCCTGTTGATGACGCCCAACCCAAATCAGGCGATATGGCAATAGATGTAAATATAAATTGGAAACAGGAAATTCACACAGAGCAAATACGGCAAGCAATCCAGAATTATAAGGTTTCCCTGCAATCTGCTAAAGCAAAAGAAGGAGTACGCTAAATGGTAACTACACCCAAGCCCGTAACAGATATTGATTTGCTTCTGGCGGATATGCGGGAAGCGCGTCAATTCATGGTTGAACATACAGACGAAAAGGTTAAACCGCTCAAGGAAGAACTAGACCGAATCGGTAAGGCTATAACTGGTTTCGAAGCTGGACTAAAGGAGCTTCGGCGCGAACGCCTTGCGCGAATGACTGATGATGGCAGAATTAGAGTCCCTAGCACACGATTAGCCGGAATGGACTTCTGGGAACTAGGCGTACTTGAGCAAATGCTGCTAGGCCGTCAACGCTATGGCAAGTCCCATCACGACAAGCTACTCGCCGAGATTCACGCAGCGCGTTCCCAGCTTCAAGGCTACTTGGATACCGATGCTATTCTCAGGTGGGAAGATGGTGCTATACGTCGCCGCGACATTATGTTTCCAAATGGAGCGCAGGCGGCGGCAACACGTCAATTTAAAAATTCGTTGGCTGAATGGCGAACTGCCTTGATCCAACAGTCCGTTAAGGCTCTGGATTCTACTACTGCGGGTTCCGGTGATGAGCTGGTGCCGACGTTTGAATCTGCTGAATTGTGGATGGACGTTAACCTTGAAACACTGGTGTTACCGGTATTGCAACAAGCGACTATGCCTACTAATCCTTACGATTTGCCCGCACAGTTTGGTGACACTAACTGGTACCCTGTAGATGAAAATGTTCAAGTTACTACTACCACTCCAGGAACGGCTAAAGCTACGTTGACAGCTTACGGGATCAAAACGGGAATAGCCTTTTCTGACGAGCTTAACGAGGACGCCATTATACAGATGGTTCCAGAGCTAAGGGCTAACCTGACCCGTAATGCAGCAGAGGTTATAGATGATGTGCTGCTAAATGCCGATACGACTACCAGCAATGGTATTAACTCGGATGGTGCGGCTATCACCAAGAGTTCGGCAGGTAAAGCCCAATGGTTGTTGGGCTTTGATGGGTTAGTCCACGCCGCTATCGTGGATAACTCCGCTAACCAGAGCATAAACAAATCAGCGGTTGTCGATGCCGATATTTATAACCGCCTGGGTACTAAACTGGGGCGATTCTTTGTACCGCGTAGGCGGGGCGAGGTAGTCTATATCACCGATGTGCAAACGGCTACCCGTTCCCTGTCCATTGCCGAGTTCGAAGATGCATCGGCGGCAGGGACTAGAAGTACCCTATCCAGTGGCGAAATCCTGAATGTTTACGGTAAGCCACTAATTCAGTCTGAGCAGATGCGCCTAGCCGATACTGACGGTAAGGTAACCGATGCGGGCAATGCTACGGATACTGGCCGTATCCTTGCACTGAATACTACTCAATGGCGCGTCGGGTTCAGGCGGCAAATCACCATGGAAACTGACCGCGAACCAGGTAAGAGCCAGACTACTTTATACGTATCAATGCGGATAGCACTAACCGAACGGACTGGCACCCGAAGTACCCAGACCCACACTGCTATCGCGTACAATATCTTGAATGTAACCGCCTAAAGATGCTTGGCTACGTGGTTACTTGCTATAGGTAACCACGTAGCGGGCTTTAGGCCAGCAAATCTATAGCATAAGAGAGGTTAGATCATGGCCGGAACTGTTTCACGAACAATGCCGACACCTGAAGCTGTTAGAAATATGGTTGCTGGTAGCGGGGCCACGGGTACGCTTTATGCCGGTAAGGTAATGATGTTTATCCCGTTTAATGCCACGTCAACTGGCACGGCTAATATGTCATGGATCAATCCAGAAAATGGCACTGTGTTAGCTAAACCCATGTGGGCATGGCGTACTGCGGGAACGGGTACTTTTATTGCTGGCGTATCCAGTGATGGCACGGGCAGCGGCAACAACATTATCACAGCGGGCACTTTAGCGGCGGGTGTGGTTACTCGTGCTACTACTGGCAGTGCCTTACTAGGTACAGCGGGTGAGGCTGGTGGCTATTTCTTGATTGGGCCAGGGGGTACAGGAACTAACAATAGCATTGTGACTCAGGTATCCGATACGATTACTTCTACTGCTGTTGGCGGTATGGTAGTCGAGTATTTCAAGATAGTCCCATAAATATGAGAATCTACGCTCACCATTCCCACCGCTATGAGGATAGGGCTACCCATCAAGTCCTATCCTTCATAGTGGGAAATTATTATCAGGTGCCAGACGAGCTAGGCTTGGTGCTGATAAACCAGCACGAGTCTAAATTTTGCGATGTTAGCTATGAGCTAGAGCCGAAGTTGCACCAATGTGGTAAAGCCGATGAAGCAGTCTATGACATCGAGGCTATAACCACAATTCCCAATCACCGTATGATGTACTCAAAAATGAGTCCACGGAAACGCCATCTTTACCAGGAAACATTGAAACGTAGCAAGATAGCCCGACTAGAGCGGGGCGACTTGCTGGCGCAAGGCTCTCCAGTGCCAGAGCATCAAGCGGAGCAACCAAGACGCCGAGGGCGTCCACCGAAGGAGCGTAGTTAATGCCCCTTGGTAGCAGTGGGCCATACACTGAGCAAAACATAATCAATGAGGTATTCAGTTCCGGCAGTGCTGCGTTAAGAGTCATTCAAGCTGCTGGTGGAACTGGAACGGTTGTTAGTGGGACAGGTGGTAATGATACCTTATCCCAGACTGCTACGGGCCAGGTAAGCCAGAGTGTTCAATACCTTTTCAATGAAGGTGGTACTGTATGGGAGCGGCAGCGGAATAACTACCAGGTAACTGTGATACCCTCTGGTACGTATATTTCTACGGCAACGAGCACAGCACAGATAAATTACAATGCCAAGGGAATGGCATTAATCATTGAGGTCACTACAGGGAGTGCCAGCGGAACCATTGGAACGTTACAGGTGCAGATCCCCATTGGTACTGCTTTTATGACGATCTATACAATTGTACCAGGTGCTATCACCACTGGAACTTCAGCAGTACTGGTCTATCCAGGGGCTGCCAGCGCGGGTAACTGGAGTGTCGCACCAGTTCAGGGCGTTATTCCGAGAGATTGGCGGTTGAGAGTTACTCATATTACCACTACTTCCACCATGAGTTACAACATAACGGCCAGTTACATTCTTTAATAATGGTTGGCTGTGAGCAACGCATACATAGATTTGGCTCAAGTGAAAAGCGTAGCAGGATTGAACCTTGGCACTGGTACAGCTTACGATACCAGGCTAAGGGTTATCGCTGAGGCTATTTCACGCCAGCTAGATTCATTTTGCAATCGACGGTTTTACTACTCAGTAGACACCAGACAGTTTGATGGGAACGGCGATTCTAGCCTGATCCTTCCTGATGTAATCTCAATCGGAACCATTTCCGAAGATACTAATTCTGATGGTACCTTTGAAACGGATTGGGCCGCTACGGATTTCATTCTCTATCCCCGTAATGCATCACCCACTAGCCGAGATTCAGGGCGTCCATATACTGAAATCCATGTAAGTACACTATCTAATAGCACGCAGGATACATTCCTAACCGGGCAATCCAACTACCGGATTATTGGCACCTGGGGTTATTGGAAAGTAAGCCGTTCATCTGGACTTACTGGCAGTTTGACCGATGCAACTGGCACATCATTAGTACTGAGTGGTTCTGCCACTAGCGTAGTAGAGATTGGTCATACGGTTTTAGTTAATGACGAGCAAGTCTATGTAACATCAACCACTGGCACATCTGCCACGGTAGTTCGAGCCGTTAATGGGACTACTGGTACAGCGCATCTAGCTCAAGCTGTGAGTATTATCGAGTATCCGCAACCAGTAACTGAGGCATGTTTCATCCAGTTATCCCGATTGTGGAAACGCAAAGATTCGGGTTATGCTAACCAGATTGGGATAGCTGAAACTGGTCAGATGATTACATGGCGTGGTGGCCTTGATCCTGATTCCACATTGCTACTCAGACCATATCGGAGAATCCCTGTATGAGCGGGTTCTCGGATGTAGTAGCAGGATTACAGACTGTTTTGCAAGCGCAGATAGTAGGCTTGCAAGCCTATGACTATCCCGCCGATAGTGTGAACACCTTTCCGGCAGCGGTGATTTTGCCCGAGCCGGTGGACTATGAAATAGCATTTGCCGGCAACACTTTTGTTGCCGAATTACGGGTAATTGTGCTGGTTGCATCTGGTGATGATGCTGTAGGATTCAGGCAGCTTTACGACTTCATAGACCCAACGGATAGTGCCAGGAGTATAAGACGCGCGGTCAGAACAGATAGAACGCTTAACGGCAAGGTTGATGACTCGGACGTTATCAGGGCCGAGAACATTGGTAGGCGCGAGATATGGGGTGGTTTCTATTTTGGGTTTGATGCCATTGTAGAATTTATCAAAACGGTGGCCTAATCATGACTGATACACGGATCACAATTGAGGGGTTGGCGGAACTGCAAAAGGTTCTCGGTGATTCTTCATTGTGGAAGCAGCCGACAGAGGACTTCATAAAGAAATCTGCGCTTACTATTGAACGCAAGGCCAAGGAAACAGCACCAGTAGATACAGGTAGATACCGAGCGTCTATTCAATCCGAGGTTAAAGGGTTACAGGGCATTATCTACTCGGATGTTTCGTATGCCAGGTTTATCGAATATGGCACCAGACCCCACTGGCCTCCTGTAGGGGCTTTGACTCCGTGGTACAGCCGTCATGGGTTTTCATCGGAATTTCCAGTCAGGCGCGCTATAGGTATGAGAGGCACTAAGGCTTTGCTGGTTTTGACTAATGCCCTAAAAAATAGTGCATCCGATATTCAGAGGCATTTTAACGATATGGGTAAGGCTATTCTAGCCAGGTGGCGGAGATAGATGGCAAAAATTAGTGCCGATCAGGTGCGCGTTTACTTCGCCGGTTTTGATTACGGAACCGCGACAACGTCTATTGGCGTAGAAATGGCTGTTACTGGATTAGACCCAACTACCGTAGCCGATAGCGCAGAGAGAGCTATTGCTGGTATTCGTGCTGATACTGTCGAGTGGGCGGGTTTGTATGATGACAGCACCTTATCGCCAGATGTTGGCGGTTCAGCAATGCTTGGCAGTAGCACCAACAATGTTATCAGTGTGCATATTGGCACCAATGTGGGTAGTGTTGCATTTGCTGGTACGATTACCCAACTAGCCAATAAAGCTGGTGGTGGTGTAAAGGATTTAGTCTATCAGGAAGCAATGCTCAAGACAGATGGAACACTGGAGAAGGGATTTACACAGATCATTCGAACAGTATTTACAGGTAGCGGTTCAAGTACACTTCTTAACTTTGGTGGTTCCAGTCTTAATGGCGCCAGGTGGTATCTCCAAGTGTTCAGTTACACTGGTGGTGGATCGGCGACAATCACACTACAACATAGTTCGTCTACAGCAGCAGGTTCTTTTGTTGGCACAGGATCAGTAATCATAAGCACACGCAATTCGTTTATCAGTTCTATTGCTAGCACCATACGCCAGTACACACGAATCATCAAAGATGCTACAGGAACGGCAGATGTGGCCGTTATTCTCGTCAGAAGCTAGGAGGTATAGCAATTGGCTAAAAGCAAAGTAGGTGGGGTATCAATCGTTATCATTGATAACTCTGCCGGTTCACCCATTAACATGACATCTTATGTTGATACTATTGAATCAGTAGGAAAAGAGTATATGCCCCTGGATGTCACTACCTTTGCTGATTCTGCGGAACGTGTGATTGCTGGTATCGAAGCAGGTATGCCAATTTCGGTCAGTGGGCCATTCGACGATACGGCCACAACTGGCCCAGACGCGGTGTTCGGTACTTTGCCAGGTGTAACACAAACATTTGAATATGCACCGATTGGCACTGCATCGGGCAAACGGCGGTTCTTGTGTGAGGTGCTTTGGTTATCCTATAAGGTCAGTGGTGCAGTCAAGGATCGCGTCAGCTATACGCTCTTAGGTACGAAAGACGGTACGATGAGTTCAACCGTCTATTGATGTATGTTGGTGATATTTTTGAAGATGCATGGGCGGTAGAATCGTGGGGAGATCATTTAGAGGTTTGGGAATATGAAGCTACTAAAATGGCTTATTCTACTTCCATTGGCTATCGTGGCCTTATGGCTAGGAAGTGTAATGACTACATCTGCCGATGTTCCCTGCGTGGGTGCTGGGCTAAATCCAGAATACATTGTTAAGCCTGGAATCGTTTACACTACCGATGTCCACCATATCAACGTATGCGCCGACAGTCCCATGATGATGTTCGCATGGGTGAAATGGCGGGCAAGCCCACCTGTAGATATTGCAATGAGAGTAACTCGTCCAGATGGTAAATCCCAATTAGTAAACTGGAATAATCCACCTGGTAACTATGAAGCTTATCTAGACTTTGGTGGATTACCTGCCGGAGATTGGACTTTTGAGATAATCAATAAGTCTCCAAATCCGGCAACATACACACTGCGAATAAACTTCAATGATGATCCCACATTCTAACATGAGGTGTTATGCGTCAAGTTGAGAGAGCATTTGAACGAATAGAGCTACCAGGGGGGCAGTGGTGGGATGTGTACGTGGTGATTACACGCGGAATGAGAAAGGCATTTAGAAAGGCCGCTTTAGGGATTGTCTCTGGCGGCCTTGATGTTAATGGGACATCCATAGATTTCTCTAATCCCGATGCGTTCAAACTTGCCGCGATGTCACATCCAGAGCGATTAGACCTTAATCGGGTAGATGACGCTTATCTACTCCTTGGAACTAAAGCCTATAGCTTTAGCGATGAAATCTCCATCGAAGTTATTGACAACTTGCCAGATGAGATTGTTGCTAGAGTAGTTGCGCGGTTGACCGAGCTATACTCGGAGCCGAGTGAGGACGAAGCAAAAAAAGGTATAACGAGCTAGTGGCATGTTACATTGAGGAAGCAAGTCTACCATCTGAGTATGCCGATGCAGCCTTTTTGTTAAATACTGGTTGGACAGAAGCTGAGTATCTTTCTACCTCAGATTTGCTAGTCAGGCAAATGATTGATTTGATTAACGCCGAGAACGAAGCCGCCAAAATCCGCCAGGATATGAAGTAGATGGCTGACGATAGACGTTTACAAGTAATACTAGAGGTTATTGATAAAGCTAGTTCCGCTATCAAGGGGATTGGCAGCAATTTATCGGACTTCGCTAAAAAAGCTCAAGGCGCTGGATTAGCAATGGCTGGCGCAGGCGGGGCTATTACTGGAGCATTAGCTTTAGCAGTTAATGCCGCCAAAGAAGAACGCATTGAAATCAACCAGCTAGACCAAGCTCTGCGGAACGCGGGTTCTGGCACCCTGGAACTGAGCAATGCGACTAAATATCTGGGTGAGTTAGAAGAGGGCGCGGCTAAACGTAGCACAGATCTGACCAAGGCGCAGGAGGCACATGCAGATGCCGTTGACAAGGTAGAAAACGCTCAGTTCAAGCTACTGGAATCCCAGGCTAAACTAACTTCGGTGCAAGAGAATTCCAAGTCTACCGCGCTTGACCTGATGCGAGCGCAAAAGGGTGTTGATGATGCATCCAGGGGCTTGGCGGATGCACAGGAAACTCTAACCACTACCACGGATACTCTTGCCGGAGCGCAACAAGATGTTGCCTGGGTATCTCAAAATGTAGCGGCGGCTGAGGGCCAGGTTGAGGCAGCGCAGAAAAAGGTAAACGAGTCATCTCAAACAAACACACTCAGTTATGAGAAGAACAAAGCCGCTATTGAAGAGGTTATCACAGCCGAGCAAAAGTTAAGCAACTTCTCCGATGGTGAAATGCGTTCCGCTTTGCGCCGTCTGGTTGAGATTACTGGCGATTACGAGCATAGCCTTGCAGCTTTGCCAGCAGCGATTGATTTGGCGGCAGCTACAGGGATGGATTTAGAGCAAGCTAGTGTATTAATCGGCAAGGCTTTAAACGGCAATGATGAGGCTCTTAAACGCTATGGTATATCCCTTGAGGGCGCATCAGGGCCTACTGAGGTTTTAGCAAAGCTGACCGAGCGGTTTGGCGGCAGTGCTGAGGCAGCTCGTGATCCCATGACCCAGCTTAAAAACCAGCTTGCCAATGTCGCTGAGGTTGTTGGCGCAACCCTTTTGCCAGCACTCAATACCCTGATGGGAATCATGTTGCCGATAATCCAGCGGGTACTGGAGTGGACAGAGGCACACCCTACTTTAACGAAAGTAATCGTAATTGTGGGCGGCGTGCTGGGCCTTTTAGCTACAGCTATCGGAGCGGTACTACTGATCCTGCCAGGGCTGATTGCTGGCATCACAGCAGTTGGAACCATAATGGCTGCTATGGGGATCACTGTTTCGATTGCTTTGGGGCCATTAACCTTGATAGTAGTGGCTTTAGCAGCTATAGGGATAGCTGCTTATTTGCTGTATAAGAACTGGGAAGAGGTATGGGGATTCATTACCAGCACAGCAGAGCAAGTATGGTCGTTCATCAGCGATCTATTCAATAGTAAATGGGGCTGGTTACTACCTGGGGGGCTTTACTGGAAAGCCATTCAGTTTGCTTTAGACCACTGGCAGAGTGTGTGGAATACCATTCTGGAGATTGCCAATACCATCTGGAGTGCTTTAACTACCGCGTGGGAAGCCACTGTGGGAACCATTACAGCCATCTGGGACGCCCTGGTTACAGCAGCGGAAACAGCCTGGAACGTTATTAAAACAATCATTGAGATTGCAACCTTCCCGCTTTTGATTGCTATCGGCGTTGCGTGGATAGCTTTTCAAGAACTGGTAATACCACTGTGGAACTTGCTTCTTGAGGTAGCTACCTCTGTATTCAACGCTATCAAAGACGTTGTACTTCCTATCTTTGAGACTATCCGTGACGTATCTACTGAGATATGGAACACCATTAGAGATGTTATTACCACAGTCTGGGAAGAGATCAGAAACGCTATTGAAACAGCGATCAATGCCGTTAGCGAGGTAATTCATAACGTCTGGAATGAGATAAAGGGATTCATCGAGAATGAGATACTTAACCCCATTAGGGCCACATTCGATACTGTGTGGGGAGCGATTAGAAAGATAGTTGAAACGGCTATCATTGGTCTGACAGTCTTTATACATTCCGTACTTAACCCCATAGTTGGTGTCATCACGGCTGTATGGAATCCTCTTCTGGGGGTGTTCGAGCGGATATGGAACGGTATCCGTGGCGTTGTTGGCGGTGCGGTGGACTTCATTATTGGCAGAATGTGGGAGCTTATTGGTGTAGCTGGAGATGTCATCAATACAGTGGGTGGAGCATTAGGCAAGGTAATCGATTTCGCGGATAAGTTGCACGATTTAGGGGCAGATGTCTTAGGCAAGATTGGCCTACAGCATGGAGGATTGGTTCAAAAAGGTGGGCTTGCTGTTGTCGGTGAGGCCGGGCCAGAATTGGTTGCACTACCAGGTGGAAGCCGCGTATACAGCAACACACAGAGTAGAGGCATGGTAGCTAAGTTCGGTGGTATGGGTGGTGGCACGGGCCAGCTAATTCTACAGTTCAATGCGCCCATCTATGGTATGTTAGACTTCCGCGATGAGGTAATGAGTGCTGTCAGGGCAGCTATGAATAGTGGCGGGTTGAGTGATCTGATTGCACCTACAGCAGAGAGGGTATTCAGGTAAATGGCAACAGCATCATATACTTTACTCGTAGATTGGCTTAATAATAATACCTATACGGCGGCAGGTGCTAATCTGACAACGAGAACTTACGAAGTTTCCTGCCGAACAGGGCGGGATTTTGCTAGCCAGCTATTCGGTAAAACAGCAAGTGGCCATTTATCGGCATTAGTAAATAACCGTTCAGGCGACTATAACAGCTTTAATACAGCAAGCCCACTTTATGGTAGCTTATTTCCAGGGCATAAGATTCTGTTAAGGACTGGCTCTGGGGATAATCTATGGCAGGGATATATTGAATCTATTGTTCCAGGTCCAAAAGTGGAGGGGAATGATACCGTCCGAATTGAAGCCTTTGGGCCGCTTGCTTTTATTAATCAAAAATGGGTGCAGTTAGGATTACATGCAACTATAGATACCGATGATGCTGTAAATGATGCCCTGGATAAGGCGGGGTGGACCGGTAGCAGGGAACTCAGTACCGGCAATATCAATATGAAAGTGTTCTGGACAGGCACTATCAGAGCGATGGAAGCACTGCAAAAAATAGAAGAAACTGAAGGCGGTCAGCTATGGGAAACGACTAATGGGGGAATCGGTTTTGCTAATCGGGACTATCGAATCGTTACATCCAGGTGTACTACATCACAAGCAACACTTACCGATAGCCTGAGTGGGACTTTCACCTATGTTCAGATTACTCAGGATGATCCTATGCGGTATATCTATAATGAGATTGTGGCAGTTGTAAATCCAACAACTGCCGCACCTCTGACTACTCTCTGGCGTATGTCCGAAAATTCAGCTAACACTTTATCTCCCGTTATCCCTGCTAGCGGTTCTCTTGAAGTATGGGCCAGATTCCCAAGTAAAAACTCCAGTGTGGATGGCGTGGGTGTTGAATTGTGGTATATGCCAGAACGCCGAGGCACATCGGTTTATGGGCAATGGTGGGCCAATAGCTCGCCAAACGGGGCCGGAACGGATATGTCGGACTTTATCAGCACAGCAGGAGTAGATTTTGGGAATCGCGCACGCATGACATTTACCAATACTTCAACCAGGGATGCATATCTGACCATGTGTGAGGTAGTGGGGCCACCGATCTATTTGCTAGACCCAATGGAGGTAGTTGTTCAGGATACTACCAGCCAGGATAAATTCGGCATACGCTCTTACCCGTTGCCAGGGGAGTTCTACCCATCGAGACAGTCGGCTA